>Ga0307475_10001453_pt1 | contig 14066 bp, 11 predicted proteins | sample atmos_gasesECM1C_FD_203317 | JGI IMG/M metagenome (GOLD analysis project Ga0307475, IMG submission 203317) | Hardwood forest soil microbial communities from Morgan-Monroe State Forest, Indiana, United States - atmos_gasesECM1C_515 | ecosystem: Environmental > Terrestrial > Soil > Temperate... | reverse complement strand
CGCAAGCTGGCGGATGCGATCTGCTCGAGTGATGCCGCCGCAGCGACGAAGGCCGCCCATGACTTAATCGAACTCTCGAACACAACGATGATGGCTGTGCTCGATAGCCCAGGGAATCGGCGATGAGTTCTTCAACGGCGCCCCGAGCTCGAAACCGCATTCAGCAGTTCGTTTTTCGGGGGGTATGCCGATGACCACCCACAGCGCGATCACCACGTATCTCCGCGGACAGATCCAGCCGGGGGTCGACGCGATCGGCGGGTTCTACCGGACGTGCGTATTGACCGGCAAGGCGTTGTTTCGTCGGCCCTTCCAGTGGCGTGAGGCGATCGAGCAGGGCTGGTTCATTACGAGTGTCTCGTTACTGCCAACACTTGCGGTCTCGATTCCGCTGACCGTGCTCATCATCTTCACGCTCAACATCCTGCTGGCCGAGTTCGGAGCCGCCGACATCTCAGGTGCGGGCGCGGCGCTGGGCGCCGTCACACAGCTGGGCCCCCTGACCACTGTGCTGGTGATCGCCGGCGCCGGCGCGACAGCCATCTGCGCCGACCTGGGCGCCCGCACCATCCGTGAGGAGATCGATGCGATGGAGGTGATGGGCATCGACCCCATCCACCGGCTGGTGGTGCCCCGCGTCGTCGCCGCGACCATCGTCGCCACACTTCTCAACGGCGCGGTGATAACCATCGGCCTGGTCGGCGGTTTCCTTTTCGGTGTCTTCATTCAACACGTTTCGGCCGGCGCCTATGTCGGCACACTCACCTTGGTCACGGGCTTGCCCGAGGTCGTCATCTCAGTGGTCAAGTCGGCCACGTTCGGTCTGATCGCGGGCCTGGTCGGCTGTTACCGCGGGCTGACCACGAAAGGCGGCCCCAAGGGCGTCGGCACCGCCGTCAACGAGACGCTGGTGTTGTGCGTGATCGCGCTGTTTGCGGTCAACGTGGTGCTGACCACGATCGGCGTGCGGTTCGGGACGGGACGCTAGCATGGCCGGGTCATCAGCGGCCGCCGTACTACGAGCCCGTTACCCGCGGACAGCCGCCAACCTCAACCGCTATGGCGGCGGCGCGGTCCGAAGACTTGAGCAGATCGGAATTTTCGCGAGGTTCACGCGGATCAGCGTCGGGCAGATCGGGTGGGCGCTGCGCCGCTACCGCAGGGAGACGCTGCGGCTCATAGCCGAGATCGGCATGGGCACCGGCGCGATGGCCGTCGTCGGCGGCACGGTCGCGATCATCGGTTTTGTGACGCTATCCGGCGGTTCGCTGATCGCCATCCAGGGCTTCGCGTCGCTGGGCAACATCGGTGTCGAGGCGTTCACCGGATTCTTTGCCGCACTGGCCAACACGCGCGTCGCTGCACCCATCGTCGCCGGCGTCACGCTGGCCGCCACGGTCGGCGCCGGCGCCACCGCCCAGTTGGGTGCTATGCGGATCAGTGAGGAGATCGACGCGCTGGAAGTCATGGGCATCAAGTCGATCTCTTTTTTGGTCTCCACCCGGATTCTGGGAGGGCTGGCCGTGATCGTGCCGCTGTACGCGCTGGCTCTCGACATGGCTTTCACATCGGGGCAGGTCGTCACAACGGTGTTCTATGGACAGTCGAACGGCACTTACGAGCACTACTTCCGCACCTTCCTGCGCCCTGAGGATGTGGGTTGGTCGGTCGTGGAGATCGTCATCATGGCGGTGGTGGTGATGATCACCCATTGCTACTACGGGTACACCGCCAGCGGTGGTCCGGTCGGCGTCGGACAGGCCGTCGGTCGATCGATGCGTTTCTCGCTGGTCTCGGTGGTGGTTGTTGTCCTGCTGGCCCAGTTGGCGCTCTATGGCGTCGACCCGAACTTCAATCTCACGGTGTAACCGCCATGACAACGCCGGTGACGCGAAAGAACCGACGCGCGTGGCTGTACCTGGAGGGTGTGGTCATGTTGTTAGTCGGCGCGTTGGTTCTTGTATTGGTGTACTTGCAGTTTCGGGGGGATTTCACGCCGAAGACCGAGCTGACAATGGTGGCTTCGCGGGCGGGGCTGGTGATGGAACCGGGATCGAAAGTCACCTACAACGGGGTGGAGATCGGACGGGTGGCCGGCATCTCGGAGATCGAGCGTGACGGCAAGCCGGCGGCCAAGCTGGTGTTGAATGTGAATCCGAAGTACATCAAGCTGATTCCGGCCAATGTGGTTGCCAACATCGAGGCGGCCACACTGTTCGGCAACAAATATGTTTCGCTCACCTCACCGGAAAATCCACAGCAGCAACGGATCTCGTCGCATGGCGTGATTGACATTCGGTCGGTGACCACCGAGGTCAACACATTGTTCGAGACGATCACCTCGATCGCCGAGAAGGTGGATCCGATCGAGCTGAACGCGACGTTGTCCGCGCTGGCGCAGGCACTCAATGGGCTGGGCGGCAAGTTCGGAGAGTCGATCGTCAACGGTAATCAAATTCTGGCGCAGTTAAACCCGCGGATGCCGCAGCTCCGCTACGACGTGCAACGGTTAGCGGATCTCGGTGAGATCTATTCCCGTGCCTCGCCGGATTTGTGGAACTTTCTGCAGAACGCGGTGACCACTGCGCGCACACTGACGAGGCAACAGCACGACCTGGATGCCGCGCTGTTGGCGGCGGTGGGCGCGGGCAACACCGGCGAAGACATCTTCGCAAGGGGCGGGCCGTATCTGGTGCGCGGGGCCGCCGATCTGGTGCCCACCGCTGCGCTGCTCGACACCTACAGCCCTGAGGTGTTCTGCATGATCCGCAACTTTCACGACGCCGCGCCCAAAGTCGCGAACGCGGTTGGCGGCAACGGCTATTCGCTCTCGGGCGCCGGAGCGATCGCGGGAGCACCCAACCCGTACGTCTATCCGGACAATCTGCCGCGGGTGGATGCTCACGGTGGACCCGGTGGGCGGCCGGGCTGCTGGCAGACCATCACCCGGGAATTGTGGCCGGCGCCATATCTGGTGATGGACACCGGCGCCAGCCTCGCGCCCTACAACCACTTCGAGCTCGGCCAGCCGCTGTTCACCGAATACGTCTGGGGACGCCAATACGGGGAGAACACGATCAACCCATGAAAACCACTGACACAGCAGTCAAACTCGGCATCTTGTGGATGGTGCTCTTGGTGTTCACCGTGATGATCATCGTCGTGTTCGGCCAAGTGCGCTTCGACCGCACCACGGGGTATTCCGCGTTGTTCACCAATGCCAGCGGGCTACGGGCGGGGCAGTTTGTCCGCGCTGCGGGGGTGGAGGTCGGCAAGGTCTCGAAGGTGACGCTGATCTACGGGGACAGGCGGGTGTTGGTCGACTTCACCGTAGACAGCTCGCTGTCGCTGGATCAGGCGACGACTGCATCGGTTCGCTACCTCAACCTGATCGGCGACCGCTACCTGGAGCTCAAGCGCGGCGATAGCGGTCGTCTGCTGACCCCGGGCGCCACGATCCCGCTTGAGCACACCCAACCAGCCTTGGATCTCGATGCTTTGATCGGTGGATTCCGCCCGCTTTTCAAGGCGTTGGACCCGGACAAGGTCAACAGGATCGCTCAGTCGATCATCACCGTGTTCCAGGGGCAGGGCGCCACCATCAGCGACATCCTCGACCAAACCGCTTCACTCACCGCAACGTTGGCCGACCGGGACCGGGCGATAGGCGAGACCATCAACAACTTGAATACCGTGCTGGCGACCACCGTCAGGCATCAGAAGGAGTTCGACGGAACAGTCGACAAGTTAGAGGTGCTGATCACCGGACTGAAGAACAGGGCCGATCCCCTGGCCGCGGCGGTTGCACATATCAGCGACGCCGCAGGAACCCTGGCCGACCTGCTCGGTGAGGACCGGCCACTGCTGCACAGCACCGTCGGGTACCTCGAGGGCATCCAGCAGCCGCTCATAAACGAGCTCCCCACTCTGGACGACGTGCTGGCCAAGCTGCCGGACGCCTATCGCATCATCGGCCGTGCCGGCGGCACCTACGGCGACTTCTTCAACTTCTACCTGTGCGATATCTCGCTGAAAGTCAACGGATTACAGCCCGGCGGTCCGGTACGCACCGTCAAGCTCCTCGGACAGCCAACCGGGAGGTGCATGCCGCAATGAGAACCCTGACGGAATTCAACCGCGGCCGCGTCGGGCTGATGGGTGCGATGGTCACGCTGCTCGCAGTTGGGGTTGGGCAAAGCTTCACCAGCGTGCCGATGCTGTTCGCCACACCCACCTACTACGCGCAATTCGCCGACACCGGCGGCATCAGCGCGGGCGACAAAGTGGAAATCGCCGGGGTGAACGTCGGTCTGGTGCGCTCGCTGGAGATCCGCGGCGATAAAGTCCTGATCGGGTTCTCGTTGGCCGGCAGGACGATCGCGACGCAGAGCCGCGCGGCGATTCGCACCGACACCATTCTTGGCCGCAAGAACATGGAGATAGAACCGCGAGGTTCAGAGGCGTTACAGCCCAACGGTGTTCTTCCATCGGGGCAGACCGCGACGCCATACCAAATCTACGACGCGTTCGTCGATGTCACGAAGGCGGCGACGAACTGGGACATCGACGCAGTCAAACGTTCGCTGAACATTTTGTCGGAGACCTTCGATCAGACTGCTCCGCATCTGAGTGCCGCCCTCGACGGTGTGGCCAAATTCTCCGACACCATCGGTAAACGCGACGAGCAGATCAAGCAGCTGCTGGTGAACGCCAACAAGGTCGCGCGCGTGCTCGGCGACCGTAGCGAACAGGTCAATGGGTTGTTGGTCAATGCCAAGACTCTGCTGGCCGCGTTCAGGGAACGCAGCCAGGCGCTGAGCATTCTGCTGAGCAACGTGTCGGCGGTGTCAACCCAGGTGTCCGGCCTGATCAAGGAAAACCCCAACCTCAACCATGTGCTGCAACAGTTGAGCACGGTCAGCGACGAGCTGGTCAAGCGCAAGAAGGAACTGGCCGATGTGCTGGTACTGCTCAGCAGATACACCGCAGCTCTGGCAGAGGCCGTCGGTTCCGGGCCGTACTTCAAGGCGATCGTGGCGAATCTGCTGCCCTACCAGATCCTTCAGCCGTGGGTTGACGCGGCATTCAAAAAGCGGGGCATCGACCCGGAGAACTTCTGGCGCAGTGCCGGGCTGCCCGAGTTCCGGTGGCCCGACCCCAACGGCACCCGGTTCCCGAACGGCGCGCCGCCGCCGGCGCCGCCGGTGCTGGAGGGCACTCCGGAGCATCCGGGGCCCGCGGTCCCGCCCGGATCGCCGTGCTCCTACACGCCGGCGGCGGGCGCGTCGCCGAGACCCGATAATCCGCTGCCCTGCGCGGGCGCCGCCATCGGCCCATTCGGTGGTCCCGCCTTCCCGGCCCCGCTCGACGTCCAGCCGTCGCCGTCAAAACCCGATGGGCTGCCGCCAACACCCGGCATCCCGATCGCGGGCCGGCCGGGTGCGGCGCCGCCGGACGTTCCCGGTGCGCCGGTGCCGCTGCCGGCCGACGCGCCTCCTGGCGCACGCACCGAACCGCTGGCACCGGCCGCCCCCAATCCTGCGCTGCCGCCACCGTCGACGTTCGCACCGGGCGTGCCGCCGGGCCCGGCGGCACCACCGGGACCCGGGCCGCAGCTGCCGGCCCCGTTCATCACGCCCGACGGGACGGGAGGTAGCAACCAATGAGCACCATCTTCGACATCCGCAGCCTTCGACTGCCGAAAGTGTCGCGCAAGGCAGTGTTCGCCGGGGCGCTGGTAATGGTGTTGGCGCTCATCGCGCTAGTCGTCGGAGTGCAGCTCTATCGGAAACTGACCAACACCAGCGTCGTCGCGTATTTTTCTGAGACCCTCGCGCTGTACCCAGGCGACAAAGTTCAGATCATGGGTGTGCGGGTCGGTTCGATCGACAAGATCGAGCCGACCGGCGACAAGATGCGAGTCACCTTCCACTACAGCAATAAGTACAAGGTGCCCGCCAAGGCCACCGCGTCGATCCTCAACCCGAGCCTGGTGGCCTCGCGCACCATCCAGCTGTCACCGCCCTACACCGGCGGGCCGGTGCTGAAGGACGGCGCGGTGATCCCGATCGAGCACACCCAAGTGCCCGTCGAGTGGGATCAGCTGCGCGACTCCATCAACGGGATCCTGCGGCAGCTCGGTCCCACTGCGAAGCAGCCGAAGGGGCCGTTCGGCGACCTCATCGAATCGGCCGCGGACAGCCTGGCCCGCAAGGGCAAGCAGGTCAACGAAACTCTGAATAGCTTGTCGCAAGCGTTGACCGCGCTGAACGAGGGCCGAGGGGACTTCGTCGCCATCACGAGAAGCCTGGCGCAGTTCGTCAGCGCGCTGTGCCAGAACGATCAACAGTTCGTCGCACTCAACGACAACCTGGCCCAGTTCACCGACTGGTTCACCAAATCCGACCATGACTTGGCCGACACGATCACGCGGATCGACGACGTGCTCGCCACCGTCCGAAAGTTTGTGAGCGACAACGGATCCGTGCTGGGTCACGACGTCAACAACCTCGCCGACGCGACCACCACGATCCTGCAACCCGAGCCGCGGGACGGCCTGGAAACCGCATTACACGTGCTGCCCACCTATGCGGGCAACTTCAACAACCTGTACCACCCGCTGCAGGGCTCGCTGGCGGGCTTGTTCGCGTTCCCGAACTTCGCGAACCCGATTCAGTTCATCTGCAGTGCCATCCAGGCCGGCAGCCGACTGGGCTATCAGGACTCGGCCGAGCTGTGCGCGCAGTATCTGGCGCCGGTTCTGGACGCCGTCAAGTTCAATTACCCGCCGGTCGGCGTGAACTTTTTCAGCTCGGCGGCCACCTTGCCCAAGGAGGTTGCCTACGCCGAGGAGCGACTGCGTCCGCCGCCGGGGTACAAGGACACCACCGTCCCGGGGATCTTCTCGCGGGACACACCGTTTTCGCACGGCAACCATGAACCGGGCTGGGTCGTCGCCCCCGGGATGCAGGGCGCGCAGGTTCAGCCGTTCACAGCCAACATGCTGACGCCGGAATCGCTGGCCGAGCTCATGGGCGGTCCGGACACCGCATTCCCGCCACCGGGAACCAACATGCCCGGACCGCCGAACGCCTATGACGAGTCCAATCCGCCGCCGCCGCCGTGGTACCCGCGGCCTGGACCACCACCCCTCGCTGCCGGAAGCACCGCCGCACCGAAAGGGCCGGGCCAGTGAGGCGCGGCGTGAGCGCCGCGAACGGCAAGCCGAACCGATGGGCACTGAGGCGCGCAGCGCTGCGCCTGATCATCGGCGCCGGTCGCCGCGGACTGGTGATGTTACTGGCGGCGGTGGCGTTGACTTCGTGCAACTGGCGGGGCATCGCCAACGTGCCGCTGCCGGTCGGCCGTGGCACGGGTTCCAATCACATGACGATCTATGTGCAGATGCCCGACACATTGGCGCTGAACACCAACAGCCGGGTGAGGGTAGCCGACGTATGGGTCGGCACAGTACGTGACATCAGGCTGAAGAGCTGGATCGCGACCCTGACGCTGGACGTCGATCCGACCGTGAAGCTCCCGGCAAACGCGACAGCGAAGATCGGCCAGACCAGCCTGCTGGGCACGCAGCACGTCGAGCTGGCCGCGCCGCCAAACCCGTCGCCGCGGCCGTTGAAGAGCGGCGACACCATCCCGCTGATGAACTCGTCGGCCTACCCCACCGTCGAACGGACGTTGGCCAGCGTCGCGGTCATCCTCACTGGCGGCGGCATCACAAACCTCGACGTGATTCAGTCCGAGGTCCTCAACATCCTTGACGGCCACGTCGATCAGTTCCGCGAACTCCTCAAGCGGCTGGACACATTCACCGCCGAACTGAACCGCCAACGCGGCGACCTCGCCCGCGCGATCGACTCGACGAACCAACTCCTGACCATCGTCGCTAACCGCAACGACACGCTGGATCGGGTGCTCACCGACATCCCGCCGCTGATCGAGCATTTCGCGGACACGCGCGAGCTGTTCGCCGACGCCACCGAATCCCTGGGGCGGTTCAGCGATGTCGCCAACCGGGCGCTGTCGGATACGCGGCCCAACCTTCGCCAGAGCCTGCAGTCGTTGCAGCGACCGTTAAAGCAGCTTGGCCTCGCCTCGCCGTACATTGTGGGCGCGCTGAAGTTGGGCCTCACCGCGCCGTTCAACATCGACTACGTGTCGAAGGTGATCCGCGGCGACTATGTCAACGTGTCGGGGGCGTTCGACCTGACGCTTTCCACCATGGATAACGCGCTGCTGAGCGGAACGGGATTCTCGGGGGCGTTGCGGGCGCTCGAGCAGGCGTGGGGACGGGATCCGAACACCATGATCCCGGATGTCCGCTATACGCCGAACCCGAATGACGCCCCGGGAGGACCGCTGGTGGAGAGGGGTGAGTGAGAGATGCTGACTCGCCTCATCAAAACCCAGCTGGCGTTGTTGACGGCGGTAGCGGTGGTCGCGGTGGTGGTGGGCTGGTACTTCCTGCGGATACCCAGCCTTGTCGGCGTAGGTCGATACACGCTGTATGCCGAATTGCCTCAGTCCGGGGGCCTATATCGAACCGCGAACGTCACGTATCGGGGCATCACCATCGGGAAGGTCACCGACGTCGAACCGACCGAGCGGGGCGCGCGGGCAACGATGAGCATCGACGAGGGCTACCCGATCCCGACCGACGCGTCGGCCAATGTGCACTCGGTCTCGGCGGTCGGCGAGCAATACCTTGACCTGGTATCGACCGGCAACCGCGGTCCGTACCTGCGTAACGGGCAGACGATCACCAAGAGTACGGTCCCCAGCCAGATCGGCCCGGCGCTTGATGCCGCCAACCGTGGATTGGCAGTGCTGCCTAAAGACAAGGTCGCGTCACTGCTTTACGAGACGTCACAGGCGGTGGGCGGGCTGGGACCATCCCTGCAGCGCCTGGTCGACGCCACCCAGGCGATCGCCCACGACTTCAGGGGCAGCATCGACGACATCGACGACATCATCGCGCGTTCGGCGCCCATCATCGACAGCCAGGTCAATTCCGGTGACACGATCGGGCGCTGGGCCGCCAACCTCAACACTCTGGCCGCGCAGACCGCGCATCAGGATCAAGCGGTGCGAAGCATTTTGGCGAACGCGGCGCGGACCGCCGATCAGGTCAACGCCACGTTCAACGACGTGCGGGAGTCGCTGCCGCAGACGCTGGCCAATCTCGAGGTCGTGATCGACATGCTCAAGCGCTACCACAACGGCGTCGAGCAGGCGTTAGTGTTCTTGCCGCAGGGCGGTGCGATCGCCCAGTCGGTTACCTCGGCATTTCCCGGCCAGGCGGCTCTCGGCATCGGCGTCGCGGCCCTCAACCAACCACCGCCGTGCCTGACCGGCTTCCTGCCGGCATCGGAGTGGCGGGCACCGGCGGACACCAGCATCGCGCCACTACCGGCCGGCACCTACTGCAAGATCCCCCTGGACGCAACGAACGTCGTGCGCGGCGCCCGCAACTACCCGTGCGTGGACATGCCCGGCAAGCGGGCGGCGACCCCGCGGGAGTGCCGCAGCAAAGAGCCCTATGTGCCGCTGGGTTCCGACCCCTGGTACGGAGACCCGAATCAGATCCTCACCTGCCCCGCGCCGGCCGCGCGTTGTGACCAGCCGGTGAAGCCGGGCCAGGTGATCCCGGCGCCGTCGGTCAACAATGGCCTCAACCCGGTGCCCGCCGATCAGCTGCCAGGCACACCTCCGCCGGTCAGCGATCCGCTGCAGCGACCCGGGTCGGGCACCGTCCGCTGCAACGGGCAGCAACCCAACCCGTGCATATACACCCCGAGCGCGGTTGCGGCATCGATTTACGACGTGCAGAGCGGCATAGTCGTAGGGCCCGACGGTGTGAAGTATTCCGTTGCGAACTCGAGCAACATCGGCGAAGACGGGTGGAAGGACATGCTAGCCCCAGCCGGCTGAATCTGGCGGACAGCCCATTCACATGCAGCGCGCGTAGGGTAACTACGTAGGTGTGCTAGCGAATTGGAGGGCGTGAGCGTGGCGAGAACCGAGAACGACACCTGGGAGATCACCGAGAGTGTGGGTGCGACGGCGCTGGGCGTCGCGGCGGCCCGCGCGGCGGAAACGGAGAGCGAAGACCCGCTGATCAGCGATCCGTTCGCGCGGGTGTTCCTGGAAGCGGCCGGGGACGGCATGTGGAACTGGTTCGCCGCTGCCAACCTGCCTGCGGAGCTCATCGAGGCCGAACCCGACCTGAAGCCACGGATGCAGGGAATGGTCGACTACATGGCGGCGCGGACATCGTTCTTCGATCAGTTTTTCCTCGACGCGACCCGCGCGGGCGTGCACCAGGTGGTGATCTTGGCGGCAGGTCTGGACTCACGGGCGTGGCGGCTGCCATGGCCCGACGGCACCACGGTCTACGAACTCGACCAGCCCCGGGTCCTGGAATTCAAGTCATCGACGCTGCGCGAACACGACGCGCAGCCGACGTGCAACCTGGTTCATGTTCCGGTCGACCTGCGCCACGACTGGCCGGCCGCGTTGCGGCAGGCCGGTTTTGACGCCTCGGCGCCCAGCGCCTGGTCGGCGGAGGGGCTGTTGCCGTTTCTGCCGGCGGCGGCTCACGAGCTGCTTTTCGACCGTGTTCAGGCGCTCGGCGCTGCGGGCAGCCGGATCGCCGTGGAGGCGCCGGGCTCGGACTTTCTCGACGAGGACGCCCAGGCCAAGCGGCGCGAGAACATGCAGCGGGTGCGCGACCTGTGGGCCAAGCTGGAGCCGGATCGGCACATTCCCGACGTCCAAGACCTGTGGTACCTCGAGGAGCGCGAAGACGTCGGCGATTGGTTGCGTCGCCACGGTTGGGACGTGACGGTAACGCCGGCGGAGGAGCTGATGGCCCGTTACGACCGTCGGCCCCCCGACATCGAAGACGCCGCTCCGAAGACCTTGTTCGTAGCAGCGAGCCGGAACCAATAGCGGGGGACTGCGAGCAGGGGGACTGCGAGCATGGCCAGAACCGACAACGACAGCTGGGAGATCACCGAGAGCGTGGGTGCGACGGCGCTGGGTGTGGCCGCGTCGCGCGCGGCGGAAACCCGGAGTGAGAATCCTTTGATCAGCGACCCATTCGCGCAGGTCTTCCTCGATGCCGCCGGCGACGGAGTGTGGAATTGGCACGCCTCTCGGCCGCTGCCCGCCGAGCTCATCGAAGCCGAACCCGAGGTGCCGCTGCAGATGCGGTCGATGGTTGGCTATATGGCTTGCCGAACAGCATTTTTCGACCAGTTCTTCGTGGACGCGACGCGTTCGGGCATCCGCCAGGCGGTGATCTTGGCGGCGGGCCTGGACGCGCGGTCCTGGCGGTTGCCGTGGCCGGATGGGACCACGGTCTACGAGCTCGACCAGCCCAGGGTGTTGGAATTCAAATCGTCGACGTTGGCCGAGCACGGGGCGAAGCCGACGTGCAACCGGGTCGCTGTCCCGGTGGACCTGCGTCACGACTGGCCGACGGCGTTGCAGCAGGCGGGTTTTGACCCGTCGGCGCCCAGCGCCTGGTCGGCGGAGGGGCTGATGCCGTATTTGCCTGCCGCGGCCCAAGAGTTGCTGTTCGACCGTGTTCACGGACTCACCGTCGCAGGCAGCCGGGTCGCTGTGGAGGCGCTGGGGCCGAAGTTTCTCGACCCTGAGTATCGCGCGAAGCGTCGTGAGCGGATGGATCGGATTCGCTCGCTCATGGCCGAAGTGGACCCGCAGCGTGAGATCCCCAGGACCGACGAATTGTGGTACTTCGAGGAGCGCGAAGACGTCGGAGACTGGTTCCGGCGGAACGGCTGGGACGTGACGGTGACGCCATCGGACGAATTGATGGCCGGTTATGGCCGCAAACCCCCCACAGAGGTCGAGGACGAAGTTCCGGGGAATTTGTTCGTGGCCGCGCAGCGGACGCAACGGTAATCCTTCGTCAGCAAGCCCCAGCTTCCCGATCCGAATCCGCGATGCCGCTGTCCTCGCCGGGGCTGGCGTTCCCACGCCATTTTTGGTACCCACCCCGCGCGGCAAACGCACCGACGATGGCGGTCATGCACCACACCGTTATGGCCGCGTACGCCAACGGCGACGACCGATCTGCGATCGATGCGCCCAGCGCGGTGTAGACAAATGCCCGCGGCACCGAACCGATAAACGCGCCGACAGCCATCTGCCACAACGGAACTCCGAACGCCCCGAACGCGTAGGAGGCCAACGCATCCGATATGCCGGGGATAAAGCGCTGACCGACGACCGCCCACAGTCCGCGGCGTTCGATCAGCTCGTCGATGCGGTCGGCGCGGGTCGTCCCCAGCAATGCCCGCGCGCTGTTTCGGCCGGCCCGACGGCCGACGAAGCTCGCGACGATCGCGGTGCCGACCGTCGCACCCAGCGTCACGAAGACGCCCAATACCGGACCGAACAACAGCCCGCTGCCCGCGGCCAGAATCGGGCCCGGCACGAACAGCGCGCCGAGGACGGCCGACGCCACGACGTAGGTCAGCGGCGCCGCCGGCCCTGTTGCCGAGACCGCGCGCCGCACCTCCTCGACGTCGATGACCCGCGCGACGGCCACCAGATAGAACAGCAGGAGTAGGAAGCCCGCGAACACGGCGAGCCGGACGATGTGGGTGCGTCGAGATGCCGCTGAGGAACCGTCGTTGTCGATCATGATGACCCCGATTCTTCCGCACCGCGGTGCCCGCGCCGCCGTCAAGCTTTAGGTGCCGTGGCCTGCAGCCGCAGCCGTAGCCCACTCGCCCGCACCGCCCGACGCCCGATCGCGGCCCGCACCGAAGTCTCCGAGCCGACCACCCGGACTTTCGTTTTGGCGCGGGTCACGGCGGTATAGAACAACTCTCGGGTCAGCAACCGCGAATCCTCTGGCGGCATCAGGACCGTGATCTCGTCGGCCTGGCTGCCCTGGCTTTTGTGGATCGTCATGGCGTGCATGGTCTCGATGTCGGCCAGGCGGCTGGTCGCGAACCCGAGCGGGCCGGTGGCGGTGGCGATGACGGCCCGCAACCCGTCGGGTCCGGCGACCACCACGCCGGTATCGCCGTTGTAGACGCGCAGCCCGTAGTCGTTGGCCGTCACTAGCAGCGGCCGCCCCGCATACCACTGCGACCACGCCGGCTGGCCCGTTTCCTCGGCCAGCCACCGCTGCACTTGCTGGTTCCAGTGCTGGACGCCAAAGGGACCCTGCCGGTGCGCGCACAGCAGCCGGTGGTCGTCTAGCGCGGCCAACGCCGCCTCCACGGCACCGACCATCGCCGCCTCACGCAGCCGCAACGCGTGCGGCACAAGGATCGCGCGCAACCGCGCAGTCGGGTCGACACCGTCCCCGAACTCGAGGTACTCGACATGCTCGTCACCCGAGCGCAGGAGCTTCACGGCCGCATCCGCGTCGCCGACCCGGATCGCCTCGGCCAGCGCCCCGATCGCCTTCCCGAACCGATATAAAGTTCGCAGCTCCGCCACCCGCATGTCGTCGCGGGCCGCCAAGCCATCGACCAGATCCGCCAGCACCGCACCGGCTTCCACCGATGTCAACTGATCGGCGTCACCGACCAGAATCAGCCTTGCGTCCGAGCGCACGGCTTCGAGCAGCCGGGCCATCATCGTCAGCGAAACCATGGACGTCTCGTCGACGACGATCACATCGTGCGGCAAGCGGTTGCCCCGGTGGTGCCGGAACCGCACCGATGTGTCTGGCCGGCTGCCCAGCAGCCGGTGCAGCGTCACCGCCTGCAGGCCGGAAAGCCGTTCGCGGTCAACGGCGTCGAGGCCTGCGACCTCGCCGGCCACCGCTTCGGCCAATCGCGCCGCGGCCTTGCCGGTGGGCGCGGCCAGCGCGATCCGCAGTCCGGATTTCCCCGATATGTCCGCCTGTTCGGCGAGCAGCGCCAGCAGCCGCGCCACCGTCGTGGTCTTGCCGGTGCCCGGCCCGCCGGTCAGGACCGTAACCGCTTGCGCCACAGCGGTTTCAGCTGCGGACCGCTGCTCCTCGTAGCCCGGCGGGAACAGACGCGAGTAGCCGGACACCT
>Ga0307475_10001452_pt1 | contig 14069 bp, 10 predicted proteins | sample atmos_gasesECM1C_FD_203317 | JGI IMG/M metagenome (GOLD analysis project Ga0307475, IMG submission 203317) | Hardwood forest soil microbial communities from Morgan-Monroe State Forest, Indiana, United States - atmos_gasesECM1C_515 | ecosystem: Environmental > Terrestrial > Soil > Temperate... | reverse complement strand
ATATCCTGCCATTGCAGACCGAACAGTTCGCTCTGTCGCAGTCCGGTGCTTACGTCCAAGAACACCAGGATTCTTTCTCGCGGCGGTAGCGCTGCCAATAAATGCCGTACCTCTTCAATCGTAAGTACATTGGGAGCACTACGGCGTTTGGCGCTTTGGCGCACCCATTGGATGGGATTGCCATCGAAGAGATCGTACCGGCGTGCATGGTTGAATAGGACACTCATCACATTGCGGATTTTCGCGCGCGTGGCTCGTGCGCGTTGCACACTCGCCAGCCACAACTCCACTTCTCTGGCCTTGATGTGTTGCAGTGCATTCTGTCCCCAGCGCGGCACAATCCATTTCGTCAAGTAGCCGGCATACGCTTTTTTGGTGGAGTAGGTAATCCGCATGTTGCTGTCGAGCAACTCCCGTTGACGAAAATGGTCCGCCAACTCTGCCACGGTCATCAACGTCGTCTTCGTGCGGATGTCGTGCGAGTTGATTTCCCTTCGTAGCCCCACCGTCGCCTGGTTCGCCGCCCGTTTGTCATGAAGGTGCTCTACCGTACCGAGAATGATTCGACGGTGTATCCTCCTGCCGGTTGGACCCGACTCCCACCATCGGTAGCACCAAACATCCGAGCTCCACTTCCGTTGCTCTCTGCTAAGGCTGCCGTTTTGCATGACGCCGTCCTTTCTTGCCTGAATAGGCTGCGCTGAGGTCTTGGCGGACAGGATACGCCGGGGGCATCGAGAGGGTGGCTACTGCCGCGGCAAAGCAGTAACAGCGAATCGTTGGAGATAGACATCGCGAATCGCCCAATCACGCTCTACAAGCCGACTTCCCATTCCTAATCGCGGTAAGCGAGCGTCAGAACAGTTGCGTGTGGCCGACAGTCTATCCGGAACCTTGATCATCATTTCCCAGAACTCCGTATCTGGATAACCTGCGATTGGACGGCAATCGGGAAGCTATTTCGTGTCGGCTTGGATTAAGACGCCAAGTGCGACCACTTCTGCGGATCCGTGTTTTCCGTCCGGATGGGTGGGCGCGACACGATTTTTAGAGTGGCTTAGTAAATCGCCGTTTCCACCGCGTGCTGCGTGGAATGAATAACTTATCCTCAAACGCGGGGCCCCCATTTTCAGGTGGTCGGCAGGATTTGGGCAAGCATCGTCCACGATCCTCATCGCGACAAAACCTCAGATCGCATGTGTTTGAGCATTCCACCCCGTGATCAACCTTCATCGAGACATCAGAACCGGGAGGCCCGCCTCATACAGGACTGTCCGTGTGACGCCACCAAACAACCACTCGCGCATTGTGGAATGACCATAGGCGCCCATGACAAGGAGATCGGCGCGATAGGCGCCTGCCTGCGCCAGCAAAAGTTTACCCGCCGATTGTCCTCCGGATGACAAACGCTGCACCTCTACTTGCGGGCCGAGAGCCGACAAGCGCCGTTCGATGTCCGCGCCCGGACTCTGACCGTGACGCTCTCGTTGCCGCTCATAGTCAACGATCAAGACTTGTACAGCTTCTGCGCGAGCAAGCAGGGGCAAGGCATCCACTACGGCCCGGATGGCCTCGCGCGTGGCGCTCCAACCTACGAGAATGCGACGGACCCGACATGCCGTATAGTTGGGCGGAAAGAGAATGATTGGTCGGCCAGAACTCAAAACCAGGGATTCCGCGAGGCCTGAAGGAGCGGGCTCTTGAACAGGGGGCTTGGGGCGGCCAATAACCACGAGGTCGGCATAGTACGCTTGCACAGCCACCTCGGTGCTCCAGTGAGACTGGGATCTCCACTCCGCCTGCCGGATCCCGTGACGACGCACAACGTCGTCGAACCGAGCCCGCTCACGCCTTTCGATATCGTCAAGTTGTGACTGGTGCGTTTCAATTACGTCCTGAATCCCCGTGCCGCGCGCGAATGTTTGCGGCGGGGAGAGCGCCAGGACAGGCTGTGTAAATACGTTGATCAAACGCGCGTTATTCTCTTTGGCGAGTAGACCCGCGAACTCCAAAATGGTCGCCGCTTCGCTTCGGTGGTCGATGAAGACGACAATTTCGCCGAGTTCAGGCTTGCTCGTGGCAGCCGTAAGCGGTCCAGCAAGGTCGGGTGCAGTCCACTGCGACGCGAATTCTGTTGGTGTCAGCATACAGTCTCTCCTCTTTCTAAGCTGCTTATTGGCGGAGCCAATTGAACGTATCCACTACAAGGTCCTCGGCGACGGCTGCAGAGGCGGGCGAGGCGGAACCGACATTCGCCTCCCGCGCCTCGCTCCACTGAGCCGAGCGTGCAGAGACGCGCACGCCTGCGCGCGTCTGTCGCCCATCACGAGAAGGCGTAGCGCGCCACTGCGGTCTCGTCCCAATCCAATCCGAACCCGGGCCCTCGGGCGGTGACCATGCCGTCCACCGGCAACAGCCGTTCGGTCAGAACGGCGCCCGCAATGTCCAGATATTCGAACCAGGAAGCCGTTGGTGAGACGGCCATCAGGTGCGCGCTCGGCTCGACAAAAGTGTGGTTTGATAAAGGCAGCGACGCCGCTTCAGCCTGTGCCATTGCCGACATCCAGCCGGTGACGCCGCCGATCTTCATGATGTCGACCATCGCAAGGTCGGATGCACCGACCGCAATGGCGTTCGCCATACCGTGCGGGAACCACCAGTTCTCCCCGGTTTGAATAGGCACTGGCCGGACACAATCGCGAATGGTGCGATGGCCCACAAGATCTTCGGCCGCAACCGGCTCTTCCACCCAGGTCAGATTGAAATCCTGCAGTCGACGGATGCGCTCGACGGCGCTGGCGGTGCTTTGCGACTGATTGAAGTCGAGCATCAACCGCACGCCGTCGCCGATGGTCCGTCGGACAGCGGCGACAATGGCCACGTCGCTTTCGACGTCTCCTGCGCCGAGCTTGATCTTGATCGCCTTGAAGCCGCTGGCGATGGACGTCTCCAGCCAGGGCAAGTCGGTTTGAAGATCGAGGGTGCCGAAGCTGTCATAGGCCGGCAGCGGCCGTACTTCGCCTCCGAGCGTAACGGCGAGAGGAACGTCCATCGCGCGCGCGAGCGCGTCCCATAGCGCCATATCGAGCGTGCCGACCACCATGCCGGCAAATCCCTGCCAACCGACCAGCTTAAGGCGCTTCTCCAGCTGCCGCATCCGGGCGCGCGGGCTGACGGATTTCCCGACGAGCTCGGGTGCGATGTCGCGCACGAACTGTGCGAGCGCACGCACGGTGAGTGGCGTATACGCGAACGCGTAGGCCCGCCCTGTCACCCCCGCTTCCGTCAACACATCGATCAGCAGGAGCGGGGCGTCCGGCACGTTGCCTGAAGCTGTCCTGATCGGACGCGGCAGCGGTGTCACAACGGGCCGGGCTCGAATCTCCCGGATCACGAGATCGGGAATGCTCATGATGCATTTTCCTCCTTAGTGCCGATGGCATATGGCGCTCGTACCTATCGGTGAGATCCTTCCATGTAAACTGAAATCATCCAGACACTTTTGCGAACGTGCGAACCGAAGGTGATGCGGTCGCAGACATCGGCCCGTCAGCCAAGACATAGTCGGGCGAAAGCTGGCTGGCCAACGCGCATCCGATCTGTGCTAACGTCCGGTCGACTTCATCCTTGAGCAAGCGAAGGACGTCGTCGACGCCGACTTCACCAGCCGCCGCCAAGCCATAGAGCGGCGCGCGCCCGAGCAGCACGGCGTTCGCGCCGAGCGCCAACGCTTTCACAATGTCGGTGCCCCGACGATAGCCGCTGTCGATCAGAATCGGTGCCGAGATCCGCGCCCGGCTCTCCGCTAGGACATCGAGCGGCGAGACAGCCGCGTCGAGTTGGCGACCTCCATGGTTGGAAAGGATGACCCCATCGGCGCCGGCGTCGATGCAACGCTCAGCGTCGTCGGGACGCATGATGCCCTTCACCAACAGTGTGCGACGCCAGAGTTTGCGCAGCCAGTTGAAGTCGTCCCACGTAAAGCTGGCATCCATCTGTCTGTGCATCAGGGTGGCCTGCACCTCGACATCCGAGGAATCTGCCGTCACAAAGTTCCCAAACTGGGGCATGCCGTTGAGCATGAAGCCGAGAGACCACCGAGGATGCGTGACGCCGTCATAGATCAGCCCGGGCGTATAGCGCAACGGCAGACCGAAGTTGTTGCGGAGATCGCGTTCGCGGTTCCCGTTTACACCAACGTCGGTCGTGAGCACGAGCGCGGAATAGCCAGCCGCCTCGGCGCGACGGACCATCTGCTCCGCGAGTTTGCGCTGAACGATATAGAGCTGGAACCAGAGGTCGCCCTTGGATGCGGCCGCCACTTCCTCGATGGAGGCATTCGAGGCAGTCGAAAGCACGAAGGGGATTCCGGCGTTTTCAGCAGCCCGGGCGAGCAAGATGTCACCCTTTGGCCAGAGCGCGGCGTTCAGGCCGGTGGGCGCGATCATGAACGGGGCAGCCTGATGTCGTCCAAATAGCTCGATGCCGATGTCACGCTTGCTGACGTCGACCAGACGGCGCGGCATCAATCGATAGCGTTCGAAGACCTCTCGATTATGCTTCATACCGATTTCGTCTTCGGCACCGCCTTCGAGATAATCGAAGATCATTTTGGGCAGCCGCCTTTTGGCGAGGATGCGGTAGTCCTCGACGTTGACAGGTTTCGTGGCCATGGCGAGCTCCTTTCAGAAGCCCTCAGCGAGGGTAGCAACCTCGATCAAGGTTGGGTTTTGTGAGCTAAGCGCGGTTGTCAGCGCCTGCTTGAGGTCGTCGGCCGTGGCGGCGCGCATGCCCACCACGCCGTAGCCCTTGGCGAGGGAGACGAAGTCGATACCCGGCACGTCAAGGGCGCGCACACCTTCGACTTTCAGCACCCGCGCAAACCAGCGCAACGCACCATAGGTGCCGTTCTTCAAGATCAGGAAAACCACCGGGATCTTGTAGCGGGCGGCGGTCCAAAGCGCGGTGATGCTGTAATTGGCAGAGCCATCCCCGATGATGGCGATAACGCGTCGCGACGGCTCGGCGAGCTGGACGCCGAGCGACGCCGGCATTACAAAGCCAAGACCGCCGGCCGCTGCGAAGTAATAGCTGCCCGGCCCCTGCATAGGCAATCGCTGCCACATCATCTTGGTAGTTGAGGTCGACTCGTTCAGGTAGATGGCGTCACTGGGCGCCGTCGCAGCGATGACGTCGAACACCGCTTCGGGCAACAACGGCCCTGGGCCAATTTCCGCCGGCGCGGGTCTTGCCTGCGGCGTGAACGATTGGCGGCCCGACTGGCGCACACTGTCGGCCAAAGCTTGAAGCGCCGCATGAATGTCTCCGACAATCGCATCACCCACCGGCGCGCGCGCTGCCTCCTGTGGATCAGAGGTCACGGCAATAAGTTCAGCCCCTTCGGGGAGATAAGCTCCCGGCTCGTATTCGTGATAGCGGAAGACAGGCGCGCCGATGACGAGGATCATGTCATGCCCGCTTAGCGCTCCCGAAATCCCCTTGATCGCGGCCGGCAGCAGGCCCCGGAAGTAGGCATGGCATGTTGGGAAAGGACAGCGCGGTGCCGACGGTGCTGCCCAGACCGGCGCGCACAGCTTCTCAGCCAGACGAACTGCATGAGCATTGGCGCGACATGCGTCGACTTCCGGTCCGAGGACGAGCACAGGATTCTTCGCAGCGCTCAGACGGTCGACGACGCGCGACAGCGATGAGCCATCGAAAGAGCCGACCGCACGGACGTGACGGTTGACGAGCGCTGACGATTGCGGATCTGCGTCAGCAGCCCAGTCGTCATAAGGCACTGAGACATAGACCGGACCAGACGGCGGCAACGCAGCCATATGCATCGCCCGACTCATCGCCAGCGGCACATCCTGAGCCAAGGACGGCTCGCAACTCCACTTCACGAGCGGGCGGGGCAGTTGGGTCGAATCCAGATTGGTCAACAACGCCTCGACACCCACCATGGCGCGCGTCTGTTGCCCGGCGGTCACGATCAGTGGCGTATGGGAGTTCCAGGCATTGGCGAGCGCGCCCATCCCGTTGCCGGTACCAGCGGCGGAGTGGAGGTTGATGAGGGCCGGTTTGCCCGTCGCCTGCGCGTATCCATCGGCCATGCCCACCGCAACGCCCTCATGCAGACCGAGGAAATAGCGGAAATCCGACGGAAAATTTCTCAGGAACGGCAACTCGTTTGATCCAGGATTGCCGAAGACCGTAGTTACGCCATGCCGGCGCAACAGGTCATAGGTTAGGTCATGAACGCTGGTCACGAGTTCGCTCCTGTTTGCACATTTGCGATTGCGGTGCTCTTCATGACCCCGGAACTAAAACGGATATGGACCATTGGAATGTCGTACGGTTACCCAGTGATCGCGCGTGAACTCGCGCACGATCCACTCCCCGCCGAACCGCCCGAGCCCGCTGTTCTTCTCGCCGCCGAAGGGGCCCGTCGGCGTGTCGTCGACACTATGGTCATTCACATGGGTCATTCCGGCCTCAACTTGGAGCGCGAACTTCACACCGCGCTCGCGGTCCCGCGTAAACACCGCGGACGAGAGGCCGTACTCGGTCTCATTGGCGATGTGCAGCGCCTCTTCTTCATCCTTGACCTTGATGATGGGTGCTATCGGACCGAAGATTTCGTCCTGCGCGATCGCCATGTCGTTCGTCACGCCGGCAAAGACGTGCGGCGGCAGCACTTGGTGGTCGGGGGGGCCGCCCAGCAGCTCGCGTGCGCCCTCCTTCCGTGCGCCCTCGATGCGGGTAAGATGACCGAGCAACTGCTTCTCGTTGATCACTGGTCCGATGGACACCGATGGATCGCTTGGATCGCCGTATTTGAGCGTCTTCACATGAGCTATGAAGCGATCAACGAACTCATCGTAGATGCTCGCATCTACGATGATCCGGTTCGAGCTCATGCAGATTTGGCCCTGATGCAGGAAACGGCCGACGACAGCAGACCGTACCGCATGTTCCAGGTCGGCATCGTCGAGGACGACGAGGGGCGCGTTGCCGCCGAGTTCCAGTGCCACTCGCTTGAGTTGTGGGGCCTGCATTGCAAGCGCGCCGATATGTCGGCCCACTCGCGTCGAACCCGTGAACGAGATCAGCCGGGGAATCGGGTGCGTGGTGAATGGATCACCAATCTCCGAAATAGGCCCGATGACGACGTTGAGAAGACCAGGCGGAAGTCCGGCCTCTTCATAGATCTTCGCAATCAGTAGCCCACCCGTAACGGGTGTATCTTCCGCTGGCTTGACGACGACCGCATTCCCGAGCGCCAACGCCGGACCGATTGAGCGGTGCGACAGATACATGGGGAAGTTCCATGGACTAATCACCCCGATCACTCCGAGCGGCTGGCGATACGCCCTGCTTTCCTTCCCGGCCTCATCGAGTGGAAGGATCCGCCCTTCCATACGATGCGGGAAGGATGCGGCTTCCAGAGTCACGGAATGCACAAATTGCCATTCAAGTTCGGCTTTGACACGCGTGCTCCCTGATTCGCGGATTAGCCAGTCGACGATTTCGCTGTGGCGCGCCTCCATGATCGATCCGGAACGCAGCATTACCGCTGCGCGTTCGGCCGGCGGCCAAGCCGCCCAGGAAACCCGCGCCTTTGCTGCGGCGTGATAGGCTTTGTCGAGATCGTCTTGGTTCGCCATGACCGTTTCGGCCAGCGTGGCGCCGGAATACGGATCAGTGTCGACTTGCACACCGCCGTGCTTTCCCGGTCGCCATGAACCATCGATGTATTGACCGTCAAACCCTTGGTAAACCGCCGGAGCTTTAGCGCTGCTCCGTTTGGAAACCGGCATTTCTGGGACGGATTCTGTTTTCGTAGCCATTTCTTCCTCCTTCGAAAGAGACGCCGCTGATTGCAGCGGGGTCCTTAGTTCTCGCATTTCCTTTCATCTCTCAGAATTGCAATTTGTGCGAAGTAAACCGGACCCTCATAAGCCTTTTTTCGTCGCGCTGAGGAAGCGCTGCATCGCGCTCACCACGTGTTCCCGCGAGGTAAAGACAAAATCCTTATGAGTGCCCGGGACTTTCACAATTTCGACGCCGGTCAATTCCCGCTGGACTCGCTCGATGGATGCAGCTCGGAATGGCGCCATGCATTTTTGCTCCCAGTCGAGGTTCTTGGCGCGTTGGGCCGGATCCCCGTTCCACACATCAAGGAATGTCTGGGCAAAAATCGCGAGGGCTGGCGAAGGGACATTGTTATAGTCCGGTCGGTTGGTGAGCACAGTGCTTGACACCGCCTGTGTGACGCTGTCGCTCATCCGCGGCAGCACAGTCCCATCCGATTGGACGGCCACGAGGTCGCGAACGTAGGCTTCGAATCGGCTCGTGTCGCTCACCGCCGGGAACCAGATTGTTTCTTGATACTCCCGATATGAGTCCAGCGATTTCAAGGCGCGGGCCGGTACCAGGAAGTCTATCGGGAGTGATTTGAACGCGTCTGCTACGGCAGGGCTGCCCCAATCGTACGCACCTTCGAGGTACACGATGCTGTCCACTCGCTGCGGGTGGGTGCATGCCATGGCAGTGATGTCATTTCCAGCCAGGGACCAGCCAGCAAGATGAGCCTTAGCAATGCCCAGGCTATCCATCAGACCACGGAGGTCTTCGGTGCGAGTCGTGGCATCGAACGGCCCCTTGGCCTCCGAGCGGCCGTGCCCACGCAGATCGTAGGCGATCACGCGGAAGCGATCGGTGAAGGCTGGCGCAAGATCGTCGAAAATGTGGGCGTTGTCGAGACCGCCATGGATGAGGATCAGCACCGGACCCAAACCACCCCAGTCGAGGTAGTGAAGTCGAATGCCATTGGCGGTCACGAATCCGCTCTTGTGGGCGGCCATGTCCGACCACGAAACTGAAGTTCCCGTTTTCATAGAAGTTCTTTCTCCTCGATTGGCGTCACCGACCGCTGCGGGCGACAATCTCAGCTTGTGCGGTCTCTGCCTTTGTTGAGGAGGTCTGCGGGAGCAGCCATTTATCGCAGTACTCCGCTAGTTTTCCAATCGAGTTCCCAGATCCGATGAAGGCCGCGTATCCGTCGGGTCGCACCAGAACAATTGATGGCGAGGAGCCGAAGTATTTTTTAGACATATCATGGCCGGGGTTGGAGGCAATCAGCTGTCCCCGCATCATGTGAATCCAAGGTCCTACCGCCGTCTGTACCTCTGAATGCGTCTTAGCGGGATCTGGAATATTGCAGTACAGAAGTGTAAAGAACGAGGGGCTCAAGAGGCTGAAGATTGTGGCCGGTCGCGGCTGTGTGTCGCTTGAACCTTCCGAGTGCAGCAGGGTAACCGGTAAGTCGGGCAAGCGATCTCCAGCTCGCAGTTCACCCGAATTTCCACCTGAAACGGACAATGCACTTTCACGATAGTTCAACGCAAGCTGGCTCATATGCTCGGCGGCGTTGTGCTGAACGTTTTCCATTCCCACCAGCCACGGTGCTACATGATTGAATACAGAACGGAACAACCTGCTTTTGGAAGCGATTGCGTCGTTCGTAGCTTCGGTTTTTTTCAGAACCCCTTGGATTATGGGGATGCGCTCTTTGCTGTAAGTCTCCAACAGTTCTGGCTTGGCCTGCCCTTTCATTACCATGGCCAACTTCCAGCAGAGATTCATCATGTCCTGCATACCCGTATTCATTCCCTGCGCTCCCGCCGGACTATGAATATGGGCCGAGTCTCCACCCAGAAACACTCTCCCAACCTGAAGGCGATTCACCATGCGACTGTTGATGCGAAACCAAGAACTCCAGCTCATATCACGGAATTTTGCAGGAATGTGGGAGCGTTGATCGTAGATCTGCTGGAACTCCTCCAGCGATGGCCGCGTTCCCTTGGACGGCTGGCTGATGGGGTTGTCGGCCATCACTCGAAAACGGCGCCCACCCATGGGAAACATACTCATGAACCCGTGCTCGGACGAGAAAATGTGGAAATCCGTTTCGACAAGATCACCGTCGATATGGAGGTCGCCCAGGGCATAGGCTTCGACGTGCGATTTGCCTTGAAAGTGAACTCCAACCGTACCACGAGCAGTACTGTGGGCACCTTCCGCATCGATTAAGTACGAACATTCGAACTGTTCAAGCGACCCATCCGCGCGCTGGAGAACGGCAGTCATTTTTGTGTCGAGATCGGCTTGGCCCAATGCGACGAATGTGAGATTTCGCTCGATCGTGACGCCAGCTTTGTCGAGCGCTTCTCGTAATACGTTCTCGGTCTCGGCTTGAGAGACAAACAACAAATAGTTGTATTTACTGCTGATGGTTTCGAAGTCGAGGCGCCAAATCCGCTTCCCCTCCCCGTAAAGGCTGAACGCAAGCCCAGGGTTGCCAATTTTCACCAGCGACGAACCCAGACCCCGTTGTTCGAGGAGTTCAAGCGTTCTTGCTTGGACTCCGATTGCTCGTGAAGTGGTCTCGGGTTCTGCCTTTTTCTCAATCAGACGGACGGGGATGTTGAATCTAGACAGCTCAATCGCCGCCATCATGCCCGTGGGCCCTGCACCTGCGATCAAAACCGGTTTCAAGTCTTCACTCATGCCTGTCCTCCAGCCTTGCGACCCTTGCTGGTCAATCGCCCAAGGCGATTTTTTCTTCGCACTCTCGCGGCGCGGAGTTTCTATTGCTTTCCGAGTGCGGCGTCGCCGACTTTGTCTGCACTGGCGATACGAGCAAAGCGCATACCAAACTTGCAGAACCGTAAGTTCGCGAATTTGTGTGAGAAGGACGCAGACGTCGAAACAGGTGAAGTGGAAAAAGTCAAAATACCTGACACAGGCACGGGTGAACCAACACTAAATCACAGGAACAAGCGCCAAGATGAATAAAATCACACCAGCGTGAGTGTCAGTCGCTCCGACACAGCGTGGGAAAGTTCGACCTCGAAGCACGAGCGCATGCCGGACGTTTGCGGTTTATCGCTAATCTCACCAACAAAAGTACTCTAAAAAGTACTCTGTTCGGCAACAGACGGCTTTCGTTTGGATCCTCGGCTACAGATTTCTGGTCATTCCCTTGCTCCAACCCAACTTGCGAATCGCTCGGCCACTTCGCGTCTGCTTGCTAATTCGAATGCTGGCCGACAATCCGGCGAGGAATCATGAGATCGAAAAGCGCAAGTTTCGTTTTGGTCGCAACCTCTTTCTTGTATGCGAGTGCGTTATCGGCGCAGCACGTGAAGACTCATTACGATCACAGGGCCAACTTCGCGCAGTACAAGTCTTATTCATGGGAACAGGTTAAGGCGAAGGACCCCTTGGATGTCGACCGAATCAAGAGTGCTGTAAATGCCGCTTTGACCGCGAAGGGTTGGACCCGAGTCGAGTCAGGCGGCGACATTTGGATCGTGGCCATAGAGGAAGGCTGCCGCTGGAGCGGATTCGGCGCTTTCGGCCCGACGACGGACACCTACGAGGACCGCACTTTGACTGTCGACCTGGTCGACACGAAAACGAAAAGACTCCTGTGGAGAGGGAGTTCCACCGACAGGCTCTCCATCAACTCTGACAAGAACATAAAGAATCTGGACAAGGGGGTGGAGAAACTCTTTAAGAAGTTCCCTCCGAGTTCTTCTAGCCTTTCGTTTGGATCCTCGGCTACAGATTTCTGGCCCTTTCCTTGCTCCAACCGAACTTGTGAATCGCTCGGCTAGTTCGCATCTGTAATTTGAGTGCTGCCAGGAAAGGCGCCTTCAACGAGTCAAGAAAGAGAACAATCGCTATGTTTCTTCAAAGTGACCACAATCTTCCGCCTGACGCGGCGAGTTCCCGCACGTACCGGCTGGCGGTCTTTGGGGCACTGCTGCTTGCACTGACGATTCCCCCAGCCAAAGCGCAAAACACTGCAGTCACCGGAAGCGTGCCGAGCGGCCCAGCCAACGAACAGGTTCTCGAGTTGACGCTTCGGGACGCCATCAAGATGGCGTTGCGGTACAACCTCGGAGCGATCGAAGTTGGACAAAACGCTCAGATTGCCCGCGGTCAACGGATGCTTGCGCTTAGCAATCTGCTGCCACAGGTAAGCACAGGCGCTTCCGAAACTGTCCAGCAACTGAACCTCGCGACGGTCGGACTCTCCGGATTAAACGCGCCGGGCATCCCGACGGTTGTTGGCCCGTTTAGCTACAGCTCGGTGGACGCAAGCATCAGCCAAACACTCTTTAGCTTTGAATCCATCCAGCGGTTTCGCGCAGCGCGTACAGCCGAACAGGCTGCGCAGCTCAGTTATCAGGACATCCTGGATGTGGTTACGCTCACCGTTGGAAACGGCTATTTGCAGATCATCGAGGCCGGCTCTCGCATTGAGGCGCAAGAAGCCCAGGTGCGAAATGCGAGAGCTCTTTACGATCAGGCCGTCGATCAAGTGCAGGCGGGCACGGCTCCGCGAATCGAAGCAACACGCACCCAAGTTCAGTTGCATACGGAGGAGTACAACCTGAGCATCGCGCGGAACAATTTTCAAGTAGCGAAACTAGCCCTTGGACGCGCGATCGGACTGCCGCTCGGACAACAGTTTGAACTGGCCGACACACTCCCTTATTCCGACATCACTCCGCTGAGCGTCGACGATGCCCTGCAAATTGCATACAAGTCGCGCAGCGATTTCCGTTCTGCTCTCGGCTCTCAAAAAGCTGCTGCGCAAACGCTTTCGGCTGCTAAAGGGGAACGGTACCCGACAGTGGCTGTTAACGGCGACTACGGCGACACTGGGCCAACGTTTGGCCATTCGCACGGAGATTTCACTTTTCAGGCCGGGATCAGGGTTCCGCTTTTCACCGGCGGACGGATCAAGGGGGACATCACGCAAGCGGAAGCTGAATTACGCCAGCGGAAGGCCGAAGCGGAAAACATTCGCGGGCAGATTGACTATGACGTGCGAACGGCTTTTCTCAATCTCAATGCGGCCAAGGAACAAGTCACAGTTGCGAAACAGAACCTCGAGCTTGCGAATGAAAATCTCGCTCGTTCGAAAGACCGCTTCAGTTCGGGCGTGACCGACAGCGTGGAAGTGGTGCAGGCCGAGCAGTCTCTCGCCAGCGCGAACGACCAATACATAACCAGCCTCTACGACCACAACCTCGCCAAGCTTTCGTTGGCGCGCGCCCTTGGAGTAGCACGCACAAATTACGGCCAGTACCTAGGAGGAAAGTAATGTCGAACAACGGTGGCCCTCGAACCATCGAGGTAGATGAAAAGCAAACGGGTGCTGCTGGGGATCACGAACCGCCCGATTCCCAGTCCAAGCAGGAGCATGGCAAACACCTAACAACCCGCCGCAAGAGAGTCTTTCTGATCTCGGGTGCCCTGATACTCGTCATTGCAGCCGGTTACTTCCTGTGGAATGCATTTCGATTCGAGAATACGGACGATGCAGAAGTGGACGGGCATGTCATGCCGCTCAGTGCCCGAATCAGCGGGCAAATCAAAGACGTTTTCGTTATCGAGGGGCAGGTTGTTCATGCGGGTGACGTGCTCGTCACCATTGATCCTCAGGATTACCAGGTCACAGCTGACCAGGCGCACGCGAATCTGGCCGATGCCTTAGCCACTGCCGCGAGTTCCCACTGGAATGTACCGATTACTTCCGTAACAGTTCGAAGCAATCTGGATTCGGCGAAAACCGCGGTGGCAAACGCAGAGGCTGCGCTCAAGGCCGCGGAACAAAACTACGAATCGGCCAAAGCAAAGTTGGTTGAGGCCCAGGCTAATGCCGCAAAGAGCGATGCAGACCTGGAGCGGGCCAAGCAGCTGGTCGTGAAAGAGGATATCTCTCGCCAGCAATACGACTACGCCGTTGCAGCCGCAGCGGCAAATCAAGCCGCCGTCACCTCGGCGCAGGCGGTCGTGCGGGCCGCCGAACAATCCGTGCAAGAAGCGCAAGGAAAAGTGCTGCAAGCAAAAAACGATTTGCAGACCGCCGCGACGGCGCCTGAACAGGTTTCGCTGACTCGATCGAACGCTCAAGCAGCCGATGCCAAGGTCTTGCAACGCAAGGCTCAACTTGCGCAAGCAGAGTTGAACCTGGGGTATACCGT
>Ga0307475_10001451_pt1 | contig 14073 bp, 18 predicted proteins | sample atmos_gasesECM1C_FD_203317 | JGI IMG/M metagenome (GOLD analysis project Ga0307475, IMG submission 203317) | Hardwood forest soil microbial communities from Morgan-Monroe State Forest, Indiana, United States - atmos_gasesECM1C_515 | ecosystem: Environmental > Terrestrial > Soil > Temperate... | reverse complement strand
CCCACGCCACTCACACGGTCGCATGAATCGCATCGAATCTTCGCAAGTGTAATGTCAGGAACGAAGATCCGCTGGAGGAGGCGTGCCGCGACGTTGCCGTCGAGCAAAAGATCGGAGACGTTATTGGGCATGGTGTCTATCCTCCTGACGGACCAAATCGTTCTGTCTTGATGCTGAGAGGGTCAAATCCGAGTTCTGCAAGAAGATTGGCCGCGGTCTCGACGAAGCTGGTGGGACCGCAAACAAAGATCGCCGGGTTATGTGCAGGTGGAAACCAGTTTGCTGAAAGCAGGCCCTTGGTGATCCTCCCACGATGGCCCGTCCAATCCTCTGGCTGCTGGCGGGTAAGCGCGTAGACAAGGCGAAAGCTGGAATCACGCCGCATCATCGCCTTGAGCTCGTCTCGGTAAACTATATCTTCCCAAGTTCGAGCCGAGTAGATCAGGAGGGCGGGAGGGCGGCTTGGCCGTCTATCGCGGTGACGAAGCATCGACATCAATGGCGTAATACCCGTTCCACCAGCGAGCAGATAGACCGGCCTCATTGCGTCGCCGGTCCAGACAAAATATCCCCCGATGGGTCCCCGAAGCTCGAGTTGGTCGCCGACGCGTAGCTCATCCAGTAGATAGGGGGAAACCTCGCCGTCTTTCACTCGCTCTATGGTCAGCGCAAGCAATTCGTCTTCGGGCGGAGATGAGATGGAATAGCTGCGCTGCGCTTGATATCCGTCCTCGGCTGTGAGCCGGATATCGACGTGCTGGCCCGGGAGGTGTCCTGGCCAGCTGGCTGGCTTCAGCATGAGACTCTTTACGTGGAGCGTTTCCGCCACGACGTCTCGTACCCGAGCGAGTTGCCACTCAAGCCGTTTGGGTGGAGAAGGGCGACGATTAGTCCCCGTCATATCTCTGCTCTTTCCAGGGATCGCCGTAGTTGTGATATCCCAGTGACTCCCAGAAGCCGCGTTCGTTTTTCGGCATAAATCGTACCCTGCGCACCCATTTGGCGCTCTTCCAGAAGTAAAGATGCGGCACCAAGAGACGAGCTGGCCCGCCGTGAGCGGACGGAATCGGGAGGCCTTCGTAGCGCGTAACGATCATGCCCTTGCCCCCGAGCAGATCCTCAACGGGGACGTTCGTTGAATAGCCGCCATCGCAATGAGCCATGACATAAGGTTCGGGAGGCTCCGAGAGACCGGCTGCTTTCAATAGATCGTCGAAGGTGACGCCCTGCCATGTCGTATCGAGCTTCGACCATTTGGTGACGCAATGAATATCGGTCTTGACCGTAGTCTGCGGCAGCGCTTCGAACTCGGCCCAACTCCACTTCCGAAGCAGGGAACCGCCAAGCTGAAGAGCCAAATTCCAGTTTGCAACCTTGGTTTGCGGCGTTGGGCCCGCGGAGAGAATGGGAAATTCGGTTGTCACGTACTGCCCGGGCGGCACGCGATCATTCGTGGTTTGCTCGTGTCGTTTCGACCTAAACCCGCGAGAGATGTGAGCCTCATTCATGGAATCATGCCTTTCCTGGGCGCAACTGCGTCGTGCGAGAAGAACTGGGATGCTTTTATCCCGTCGGCCCGCTGCTCGTTGGGCCTACACTTGATACGAAAGCATTCGCCTGTCGATGGGCGCCAAGCCAAATGTATCAAGATTGAAAAAACCAGAGCATTCGACGACGCGCACGGCACGCTCCAGCCCTGTATCCCGTGTTTCATTCGCGATGAGGAAGCTCATCGGTCGCCGGCGCGAATGCGCGTCTGGCCATAGTCGCAGGAGAAAAAGCGATGCGTATCGGATTTCGGACAGCAGCCGTCGTCATTGCGAGCAGTGCGATCGCAACGACCTTATTCTTCGGATCTCTTAAAAACAGCAACGCGCAGACCACCACTCGCTACTTGCCTGAATACACGGCCGACGGGCAACTCCTTCTGCCGAAGGATTGGCACGATTGGGTTTACCTCGGATCTCCGCTTACGCCGAATGCACTGAATGACGGCCATGCCAACTTTCCGGAATTTCACAACGTCTACATCGAGCCGGGTTCATATGAGATTTACATGAAAACCGGTCAATTTCCCGAAGGCACGATTTTTTTCAAGGAGCTCCAGCTTACACTGCCTGGCGAAAACCCAGACGGATCCCGAACCGAGCCATCGGGAAGAGGCTACTTCCCCGGGCCTTTCAACGGCGCCGATGTCACGGTCAAGGATTCCAAGCGTTTCGCCGAAACCGACGGATGGGGATATTTCAATTTCAATCATCATGAGCCAAAGGCTCCGATGGCGAAAGTGAAGGCGAAGGGAGAATGCGCGTATTGCCACATCGCGAGCGCGAAAAAGGATGAGGTGTGGACCCAGTTCTATCCCCTGTTGGACAAATGATGTGACCGCTCGACATCCAACACAAAGCAGGGACTGAGTCATGAGAGCCGTCCGCGCCTTTATTCTCGGCATTTCGGGAATTACCGCAGCGATTGCGATCGCCGCGCTGAGTCCAGTGCAGGTGATTTCAACTAGCAGCGCTTCACAAACGCAAGCAGCAGTCGACGCCGAGGGCAACCTGCGCGTTCCGCCCGACTATCGGACGACTTATGAGGCGCTCGGGAGCTGGGCTATAGCCGCCGATGAAGGCCGAGGCTCGAAGGAGCTCCACTTCGTGCTCGCATCACCGGGATCTATCGAGGCCTATCGCAAGGACGGCCGATTTCCCGACGGAACCGTGCTCGTGAAAGAGGTGTTTGAAACCGCTACGAAGGACATGACGACCGGCACAGTCAGCCACGCAGAGAAGTTGAAAGGCTGGTTTGTCATGGTGAAGGACAGCGCCGGCCGCTATCCGGGCAACGCCTTGTGGGGCGAAGGGTGGGGCTGGTCCTGGTTTGATGCTGCCGATCCAACAAAGACAACATCCACCGACTACAGATTGAATTGCAAATCCTGTCACGTGCCGGCGCGGGCAACCGACTGGATCTACGTCGATGGATACCCTGCATTGAAGCGATAGAGGGGACGCTTCATGAGGATTGAGACCTGATCCCTGTATTAAAGCTCAACCAAAGGAGTTGCAGATGGCAAAAGAGGCGATGATGAAGGACATGTCTGTGGCGAAAGGAAAGCCTGGACATCTCTACATGCAAACCAACGAAGTCGAGAATGCGATAATCCACTACGAGCGGAGCTCAACGGGTGCGCTTACCGAGGTGGAGCGCATCAAAACGGGTGGTGCGGGTTCTGGCGAATTCAAGCCGATCAGTGGCCAAGAAAGCGCACCCAACGCGTTTGAAGGCGCGAGCAGCATCATCTTCACCCCGGATCGGCGCTTTCTGTTCACGACCAATGGTGGAGACAATTCCGTCTCGACCTTCCGTGTGAGCGAAGACGGTCGCCTCTCGCTGGTCGACGTCAAGCCGACGGGTAACCCTGTGGAAGGAAGGAGCGGAACCGCCAAATCGCTCGCATTTGCTCCTTCTACTCGGACCCTTTTCGTCTTGCATTCGTTCGGCCCCGATCACCTCCGGCTGATGTCTGTCGACGCAGAAGGTAAACTCTCGGCGCGGCCGGAGCGCTACACGGTCAACACGTATAGCAAGAGAAACCGCGTAGCCACCATGGTCGTAGTCTCGCCCAACGAGGAGCTCGTTCTTGTCGGCACCACTTTCGACGAGCCAATCGCGCACACAGGCCTGTATCCAGATGGTTCGCCTATTCTCTGGGTCCAGCGGGCTGGCGGTGCGTTTCACTCAATCGCATCGAATGCGCCAGATCCTGATGGCCTCGCCGCATTTCCCCTGCAAAAGGATGGCTCGCTCGGCACGACCAGGTTCTACGACGCAAAAGGCGGCTCTCCGTTCTACATCGGTTTCCTGCACGAGCGGCCGAATAGCTTCGTCATCGCATACGCCGTCGGTGACGGATGTTCCATGGGCACCATCGAGAAAGACGGCACGCTCAGCATCGGCCCGCTCGTAAAGATCGATACGAGCGCAGGCGTGCCGTCCGAGCTGTGCTGGCTGTCGGTCTCCCCTGATGATCGAACGGTCTACGCGACGAACTTCGGCTACAGCAACATCAGCAGCTACCGCATCAATGGCCATGGCCTGGAAGTTGCGTGCGATCCTGCGTGCCCGAGGGTTCCGGGGGACGGCACCGCCAGGGGGCTGAACGGAACGGTGACCAGCGGCCCCGCCGATAGCTGGATTACGTCGGACGGCGCGTATCTCTATCAGATCTACGGGAATGCGTCGAAACTGGTTGGCTACGCCACTCAGTCGGACGGTTCGCTGAAGGAGATCACCAGCGTCAAGATCCCGTACAACAGTCCGCAAGGGCTTGCGGGATTCTGAGTCCACTCCCCAACACGAGTTCGGGCGTGACCGGCTTAGGCTGTTGTCACGCCCGGTCCTTTCCTCGCGTTGTTGGCGTCAACGCAACTCAAACCAACGTGCTCAGCTCCAGGGTCTATCGGTCCGATGTTCGAAGCAACGCACCAGCGCAATCCTGGCGAGGACGTGAGTCGCTCTGATGCTTCCGGCGCCGGCGGAGGAAATGTGCGCGACGCCGATCTGGAGCGAGCCAATGGAGCCGGCCGCATTGTGTTCACTAGTTCCGAGAAGGGCACTCGAATCGCCGAAGTTTACGAGAAATTTCCCGTAGGCCTTATGTTTCCAAGGGTCGGCGGGGATTTGGTGAAAGAGGCCGTCATCGTAAATGCGTCAGGCGGGATCGCAGGCGGAGACCGGCTCGAAATCGAAGTGGTGGCTCTCAAAAATGCATCAGTCGTGGTCACAACACAAGCTGCGGAAAAGATCTACAAGGCGTTGGATCGCCCTGCGCTGGTCGCAACAAAATTGAAAGCATGCGGTGCGGCAAAGCTTGCTTGGCTCCCGCAAGAAACCATTGTCTTTAATCAGGCGCGCATTCGTCGGCAGACGGAGATTGATCTTTGCTCGGGAGCCGAGCTGATTGCGCTCGAATGGATGGTACTCGGTCGTACTGCGTACGGAGAGAAAGTCGTTGGCGGGCACATATCGGACAGCTGGCGTATCAAAATGGATGGCCGCCTGATATGGGTCGACGGCTTCCGCATCTCAGACGAGGTGTTCGCGCAGCTGCATAGAAAAGCGCTGCTCTCCAACTGGAAGGCTGTTGGAACACTCGTCTACTTCGGACCTGGCCTTGATGCACGACTGAGGGTTTTGCGCGAGATAGCGGCTTCGCTCGATTGCTGCTGCGCCGCCACGATCATCGGGGCGATCATCGTTGTGCGGGTCGCCGCAGCGGCAGGCTCCGATCTGCGGCGAGGACTTCGCAGCTTGCTTGATCAATTCAGTCGAGAGCTTGGGTCAGGCCCCTTCGGAATACCGAAGATGTGGTCCTGTTAGCGGCGGTTTTGGAACGGAGGAGGCCTTGAATCTTACACCACGCGAGAGGGACAAGCTGATGATAGCTGTCGCAGCGATGGTTGCGCGAGGGCGACTCGCGAGAGGCGTTAAGCTCAACTATCCAGAAAGTATCGCATTGATTACGGATTTCATCCTGGAGGGAGCGCGCGACGGTAAATCGGTTGCCGAACTCATGTCCACGAGCGGCCGCGTACTGACGCAGGACCAGGTCATGGAGGGCATTCCCGAAATGGTTTCCGAGATGCAGGTGGAAGCCACATTCCCTGACGGAACGAAACTTGTGCCGGTCCACAATCCGATTCGATAGGAGCTTTCGATGCGGTTAGTCCTGATCTGCATTATGTTGTCCGCAGCGTTGATGTTCCCGGCTCATGCCCATGCAGGCGTCGGGCCCGTGAATTCGTTCAGCTCCGGAGTTGCGCATCCTTTTAGTGGGGCAGACCACCTCATCGCTATGACTATGGTAGGCCTTTGGAGCGGGTTCACAAACCGGCACGCCGTTGTGGGCTGGCCAGCAACCTTTGTGGCGGCGATGTTGGGCGGCTTCGCAGCAGCGAACTGGGGCTTGCAAATTGCGTTCGTCGAGCAGGTCATTTGCTTGTCGGTCGTTCTGCTGGGAGTGCTTGTTGCTCTTAGAGTAAGGGCCCCGGTAGCCCTGGGAGGCGCTATCGTCGCCCTCTTTGCCTTCTTCCATGGGCACGCTCACGGAACGGAAGCAGCCACAGCCAACCTTATTCCTTATGCGGCAGGTTTCACGCTCGCAACCTCGGCGCTCCTTGCTGTCGGCATTGGAGCTGGCTTCTGCCTGCGGAGCTCGGTCGGAACGCTCTTGCTGCGCGCAGCGGGTGGATGCGCAGCGGTGGTCGGATTGTCACTATTGGGAGGTTGACGTGATCCCTGGCGAGGTCTTTCCGGCATCGGGTGAGATTGTCCTGAACAAGGATAGGACAGCCATCTCTATCGAGGTTGCCAACACCGGAGATCGGCCCATTCAGGTGGGTAGCCACTACCATTTCGCCGAGACAAATGTGGCTCTCGCTTTTGATCGAGACGCCGCTATCGGTTGTCGGCTCGATATCCCGGCCGGGACAGCAGTGCGATTTGAGCCGGGGCAGTCCCGCGAAGTTTCATTGATCCCCTACGGGGGCGCCCGCGTGGTTTACGGCTTTAGCGCCCTGGTGATGGGACCCTTGCCGCCACCAAGCGGCGCCGCGGCCACTTCAGGCGATTGAGGTAACGAAATGCCCCACACAATGGGCCGCGCCGCCTATGCGCAGATGTTCGGACCGACGGTTGGGGACAAGGTTCGTCTCGCAGATACTGATCTGCTGATAGAGGTGGAGAAGGACTTCACGACTTACGGAGAGGAGGTGAAGTTCGGCGGAGGGAAAGTCATTCGTGACGGCATGGGACAGTCGCAGCGTACGCGCAGTCAGGGAGCCGTTGATACCGTCATCACCAACGCCCTGATTCTTGATCATTGGGGTGTCGTGAAGGCGGACATCGCTATCAATGACGGGCTCATTTCCAAGATCGGAAAGGCCGGCAATCCTGATGTGCAGCCCAACGTCGACATAGTCATCGGACCTGGTACTGAGATCATCGCAGGAGAAGGCAAGATCATCACCGCGGGGGGGATCGACACTCATGTCCATTACATCTGCCCGCAACAGATCGAGGAGGCTCTCTATTCAGGCCTAACAACGATGATGGGTGGGGGCACCGGACCCGCGACGGGTACCGCGGCGACAACCTGTACGCCAGGCCCCTGGCATATTCAGCGGATGCTCGAGGCAGCGGACGCTTTCCCAATGAACCTCGGCATTTTCGGCAAAGGTAACGCGAGCCTGGCCGCTGGCCTCGTTGAGCAGATCGAGGCTGGTGTGTGCGGTCTCAAGCTGCACGAAGACTGGGGCGCGACGCCCGCTGTGATCGACTGCTGCCTTTCCGTCGCGGGCGACATGGATGTGCAAGTTTTGATCCATACCGACTCTCTTAATGAGGGTGGCTACGTGGAAAAAACCATCGACGCATTCAAGGGCAGAACGATCCATACATTTCACACTGAGGGCGCCGGAGGCGGACATGCGCCGGATATCATAAAAGTGTGTGGCGAGGGGAACGTTATCCCGGCTTCGACAAATCCAACGCGGCCCTATACGGTGAATACGCTCGACGAAGCGCTCGATATGCTCATGGTCACGCATCATCTCGATCGTCGTATTCCAGAGGACGTCGCCTTCGCGGAGAGCCGGATACGCAAGGAGACCATAGCCGCGGAAGACATGTTGCACGATCTGGGAGCTCTCTCAATCGTGTCGTCAGACAGCCAGGCGATGGGGCGCGTCGGTGAGGTGATTACCCGCACGTGGCAGACTGCCGACAAGATGAAGAAGCAGTTCGGGAGATTGGCCGAGGAGAATGGTGGCAACGATAACTTCCGAGCGCGGCGCTACGTCGCGAAATACACGATCAATCCTGCGATAGCCCAGGGTATTTCGAGCTATGTCGGCTCAATTGAAGTCGGAAAGCTTGCAGACGTCGTAATCTGGGACCCAGCCTTTTTTGGCGTAAAGCCCGACATGGTTCTCAAGTCTGGCACGATCGCCGCGGCTATCATTGGTGATCCCAACGCTTCCATTCCCACCCCCCAGCCTCAATACTATAGGCCGATGTTCGGCGCGTTCGGACGTTCTCTGACTAGGAGCTCAGTGACGTTCGTCAGCGAGGCATCGCTGGTGAGGAACCAGGTGCTCGGCCTTGCGAAGAGACTTCTTCCTGTCTCGAACACGCGCAAGATCGGTAAGCATTCGATGATTCTCAACAACGCAGTCCCTCATATGGAGGTTGATCCGGAAACTTATGAAGTGCGAGCAGACGGGCGGCTCCTCACTTGCGCGCCCGTGAAGGTGCTGCCAATGGCTCAACGTTACTTTATGTACTGATATGCCGACGTGTACTGGACGAGTATCATGACGAACGACGGCCCGTGCTCGCCTCTATCCTTTTTGCGACTGCTGAGCTGGCTTTCGCCGAGCTTCCCGAACGGCGCCTACAGTTACTCGCATGGTCTCGAGTGGGCCGTCGAAGCTGGTCACGTCTATGACCGCTCAAGCCTTGTCGATTGGCTAGAGGCAGATCTTTGCTACGGATCCGGGCGGAATGAAGCGATCTTTTTCACCGAGGCATATCGCTGTGCGATCGACGACGAAAGAGCCAATTTGATGCAAGTCGCGGAGGTGGCAGCGGCCTCGCGTGGGACACCGGAATTTGCGCTTGAATCGTCGCAACAAGCGACCGCTTGTCTCAACACGCTCCGCCAGGTGTGGCCTGATCCCGTCCTGGACGTCTTCCGGGAGATTCAGGTCCAGCCGGCCCTGGCCGTTGTCCTAGGCGCTCGGACGGCAATGGAGGGGATTCCGGCAGGCGTGGCGCTACCGGCATTTCTGCACAGCTATGTGGCCAATTTGGCAATCGCCGGCGTGAGACTGATCCCCCTCGGGCAAACCGACGGTCAACTCGCGATCGCGGAGCTTGAGTACGCGGTATTGTCTGCTAGCGCGAAAGGAGCCTGCGCCACGCTCGATGACCTGGGCTCCGCAGGCTTCATGGTCGAACTTGCCTCCATTGCGCATGAAACCCAATATACGAGGTTATTCCGGTCATGAAGACAGTCGAAAGCGGGGCATCCCTTGTTCGCGGCAAGTTCGCCCCAGTACACCACGGTCCACTCCGCGTCGGGATCGGAGGACCAGTCGGTTCTGGCAAGACCGCTCTCGTAGAGGTGTTATGCAAGCATCTCCGAGATTTCTACGACATTTATGTGATTACCAACGACATCTACACCAAGGAAGATCAACTCATCCTGACCCGCGCCCAAGCGCTGCCAGCAGAGCGTATCATGGGCGTGGAGACAGGTGGCTGCCCTCACACGGCGATACGTGAAGACGCCTCCATGAATCTCGCCGCGATCGAGGACATGAATTTGAGATTCCCGCAAGCAGAGCTCTGTTTCGTGGAGTCGGGTGGCGACAACCTCGCGGCTACCTTTAGTCCCGAACTCGCGGACTTGACTATCTACGTGATCGACGTCGCTGCAGGCGAAAAGATCCCGCGCAAAGGCGGTCCCGGCATAACGCGGTCCGACCTGCTTGTGATCAACAAGATCGATCTCGCTCCGCTGGTGGGGGCCAATCTTCAGGTTATGGAATCGGATGCTCGACGCATGCGAGGTACGCGACCATTCATTTTTTCCAATCTGAAAAGCGGGCAGGGCGTCGATGAAATCGCTGGATTCATTCTTGAGAAGGGTGGGCTGGCCGCGACGCCCCTTTAGGTTTGCTTACGCGGCCGCTCAGTCCATTGACCCCGCGAATTCGACTTTCTGATAGATTGTCCGGACTATCGACAAGCGACTCCACCACCGTCAAGGGCAAGCTGCGCAGCTTCGAGCGCCTCGCTCGCGCCGATATAGCAAATAGGCTTCTTGTGGGTATCGTTGATCATGCGCCAGAGAGTGCCCTTCGCGCTTACTTGCCGATACTGGGCGTACCACGTATCGCTCCCCTCCGGCGTTTTGCCGGGGAAGGCGCGGATATTTTCGCCGCCCGAACAGAGGGTGACGGCGCCCGGAGGCGAAGCGTGGAAGCCGAATTGCTTTCGGGCTTCGCGGAAGTCTAACTCCGGTAGACCCTGAGCCTTAGACTCGGCGTTCCTTTCGGCCCAGAAGACACAAAAATAGGCGTCAGACATTTGGTTGGCTCGTTAGCCCAGGCTCGACCAGCGAAGGACCGTCAACTAAGGCGAAGGACCGCAACGCGGCGGGGGCGAGGCTTCTGCTGTCTGCATGGCGAGGACAAAAACAGTCCGTCGCGGGCGCGGCTTGCAGCGGTAGTGATTTCGCAGACATTTTCCCAACCTCAGCTTAGCAGGGCTAGTATTGGAGGTCTGCGCATAATGAGCCAACTTGAGACCCTCTACTATTTCCGGATTGTTGCGGTTGAACGTATCTTGCCAGATTAGCGCGCTTCGCGACGCTTTGTGACACCGTCCTCAGGCTCTTCTGGCCTCCACGTTGCTGCGCCCAGGCTGCTGGCAGGTCTATTGGCTTTGCGCGCTGACATAAGTCTTAAAATTGCGGCGCAGCTCTTCCTCCGAAAATCGTCGCGCTGTGGCGCATTGATATAAGAGCGAACCAGGCGATCGCTGGTGGCGGATCAACCAACGGCTGATGATGCAACCGACCCTCGGCGGAAGCTTCCGTTCGAAAGGCCAAGATAGGCCGTTGGTTTGCGTGACTAAAACCAATCGGGAACCATGAGCAACTTACGTCGGAATAGCGCTATCCGAGCGACTGACCCTATGATTTTGGACAGGTGGTACCTCGGATAAAGGAATCGGCACGTGACATGGATGATGACGAGCGCATCGAGCGAACGGCCCGCAAGGATAAGCTCGCCTCATGGCGGCGCAAGTCACACTGCAATTGACCTCCGGGATTTGGAGGAAACCAGACCGCCTGCCGATATAAAATCCTGCCCTTCGAGTGATAATAGGCTTCTTCACCCTACTGTCCAAATTGCTCCGGTTGAGTTCGTGAAGCGTCTCGGTACCGGTTGTCCCGGTTGGTTTGCGGAAAGTATACATGCGCCGCTTGGGAGGACGATAGAGCTGGAATTCCAAGGTCCCGTACACCTCCTGGCAATGTACAACGAGGGCGCCCGCCGAGACGGCGAAACTCTAGTTGATGGATTTGCACCGTCTAAGATTCGAAATCTTACAAAGAAGCTCACGTTCGTCCCGGCCGGCTGCGGTTATCGAGAGCGGCTCGAGACCGCTGCATCCACCCGCTTGACGTTTCTATATTTGGATCCAACAGTTCTCCGGAATGGTGGAGAAATCGACTATGCCGCGAGAGTACATTTTGAAGACATCGTCGTTTGGGAAACCGCGGCCAAATTGAAGAGCGTGATCGAAAATGGGCAAGCAAGGAGAAAGCTCTACCTATCCGCGCTTTCTAGCGTGCTCGCAATTGAGTTGTTCCGCTGTGACGATAATAACGAGCGTGATGCGGCCCTGACTCGTGGAGGCCTTGCTTGCTGGCAGAAGCGCGCTGTCGTGGGCTATATTGAGGAACATTTAGGCGAGCAAATTTGTCTCGTCACGCTTGCGCGACTCGCCCGCTTGAGTCAGCACCATTTTTGTCGGGCCTTCAAAAAATCTTTCGGGATTCCACCGCATCAGTACCAAGTACGAAGGCGCATGGAACAGGCCAAGCTGCTCTTGGCAGATCCATCAATCTCGGTTACCGACGTCGGGTTTACGGTTGGCTACTCTCAAACGAGCTCATTTAGCGTGGCGTTCCGAAAGATGACGGGCTGGACGCCAAGCGAATATCGCAGGGAGTTCAAATAGAGCGACACAAGCGTCACGTCTCGCGCGATTGCCCAAGGCTGGCTCGCGGTTAATTTGGGGCCAGAAACGCGCCGGAGAGGATACCTTCGTTGCCGGTCCTTGGGCCCGCGTGCCATAAGGATTAGCCGGGCAGCGAAATGCAGCGTCGTGCGCAGGCTCCCGGACGATTACGACTTCGCGTCTTGCTCGCTAGGAATTTTGAATCGAAAGGAGGCTCCGTGTGTCTCGCACACGGTGGCCTGGGGAACGACGATGTTCGCCTCTTCGAGGCGCCCCGGATGACGACTGGAGCAATCATGCAATTCGACACCAAGATTGCGGTCGTGGTCCGGACCGATCTCGAGCGCCATGGCAGAAGCTGAGAGTCGCCTCATTTTCTCGCCGGCGGCATTGCCGCCGCCTTTCCCGCCTGTATCGGTGGCGCCTATGAAGACGGTTCCGGCACCAGATATCTCTCGCTCATCGGCCAGCCGATCCTGATCTATGGCGCCGACCGCGCAGCGCTGTCGCGCGCGCTGGAACGGGCGCTGGCGCGCAAAGTGACGCCTGCGCTCTATACCGAGGACATGTTCAGAACGACGCATGACGCGGCCAACCGCGAGGTGGTGAAGGCGGTCGCGCGTGCGGACCTCAATCTCGTCGGGATCGCCATGCGCGCAGAGCGCAAGGTGATCGACAAAGTCGTCGATGGGCTGAAATTCCACAGCTGACCCAGCCGGGGTGAAGGCCCGTCCCCAACGAAGCCCCCTTAGAGCTGTCCCCCATGGGTCTCGACGACCGAGCCGGCAGATCGTAAAGCCCATACAGATGCGGTCGACCCAATGCCTCTGCTCGCAACCATCGGCGGGAACGTCGTGACCTCAGGATAGTAAAGGGGCGGGCGTCATAGATTGACCGCCGCGGCACTCCGTTGAACTTGCGGGCGTTCGAATCTCGGTGGCAGTTCCGCAGCAGTTGCTCACAGGGATGTCCCCGGAGCGAGTTGCTTCTTTGCTCGACACATGTCCCAGCTTGTCCGCCATCCGCACCAGATCGGCGATAGATCGTGCCCTCATCTTGTGCATAATCCGGCTACTGTGAACGCGAGCCGTGTGCGTGCAGACTCCCAATTTGCCTGCAATCTGCTTGGGGCCCTGGCCTGCTGAGAGCAACATCATTGTCTCTCTTTCGCGAGGCGACAGCGATGCGATCCTAGTGCGTAGCTCGTCAAAGTTCTGCTTTTGCAAACGCTGCGCGAGATCATACTCGATGCCGCGGTTCACCGCATCGAGTAGCTCTTTATCTTGAAATGGTTTGATAAGATAGTCGATGGCCCCAGCTTTCATCGCCCGAACGGACGCCCGCACCTCGTTATGAGCGGTAAGAAACACGAAGGGTGTTTTGCGTCCAACCTTTGCTTGTCGGGATTGAAGATCGAGACCGCTCATTCCGGGCAGCCGCACGTCTGACACAATGCAATGGGGTGAATGAGACTTGTTCCTTTTCAAAAAGTCTTCGGCCGAATTGAAAAGCTCGACGGCAAGGGCCGCCGCTCCAAGCAAGACCCGCAATTCCGCTCGTAGAGAATCGTCACTATCGATAATGGCAATTAGCGGTTGTTCGTGAGTTGTAGCCAACATCGTGCCAGAGCCCAAGACAAGCTTTCTTCTCATTCGCAAGATCGTAGCGCTAGACCGCAGGGAGCGATCTCAAGGAATTCGCCCAGGGTGGCGACGACAGGATGATTCTCGGTCGATATGTGTCCGGCCGATCGAGGTTGTATGGGCTTGCAATTCCTTTTGTTAGTGGATCCGCTCCTATGCGGTCTGAAATCGGCGCAACCACTTGCGGCCCTCCTCGCGGCGGGCCTTGAGGTGTTCGACCCATTTCATGGAACATAAGGGAGTTCGCCAGGAATAGTGCCGGATGAGACCAAACGGTCTACCACAGACCGCGCAGCGCCTTGGCGCGCCATGCTGTGCACTTTGAGAACTGTCGACCATTTCTGTCTCCTTTGGCTTTAGCGTTGGTGCTCGTTGTCATTCTCGTCTGTTGTCGTACTTCGTTCGCACCTGCGCTCGATCTGCCGGCCAAAGTCGTTGACGTTGCGCGCCACGCAATCGACCAAGTAGAGCTGGCAGCGAGACTAGGATGATGGGTCGGATGACTCAATTTGTACTTAGGTGCGCGGCTATAGCCGAGATGGCTGCGGGCACTAAACAAAGGTTTGTGTCGACCGCCCTTTGCCCGCAACCGTTTCTGGTAGTTCTGGTGAGCGAT
>Ga0307475_10001448_pt1 | contig 14082 bp, 19 predicted proteins | sample atmos_gasesECM1C_FD_203317 | JGI IMG/M metagenome (GOLD analysis project Ga0307475, IMG submission 203317) | Hardwood forest soil microbial communities from Morgan-Monroe State Forest, Indiana, United States - atmos_gasesECM1C_515 | ecosystem: Environmental > Terrestrial > Soil > Temperate... | reverse complement strand
TAGAACAATCAAGGACAGCACCATCGAGATTCCCGCGGTTGCCCGTTTTACACACATCTCTTCTACTTCGCTGGAATTATGTAGCCAACCAATTAAACCTCAGAGTTAAGAACGCAACAGCATCCGCGTCAATACTTAGCAGGCCATTGTGGTCGACAGGATAGCACGTCACGCTTGACGAAAGCTGGCAATATCGCGTTTTGACCGCCGGTGATTTCACCGTAATCCCGATGTTGCGATAGTTGTCCACCTGTGCAGATCAGCAGAACGGAAGACAGGAAGGTAGTGTCGCTGTCAACGAGCAGTTGGAGGTACAATGCGGATTCCTGGCATCTCGGTTTTCTGCCTAGCAGCATCTCTGCTCGTCGCAGAATTACCTCACCCAGATCTCTCCGGTAAACGGCGGATTGATCGGGGCAAGTGCAAGGTAGCGTGACATGAAACCAGGTTCAGCGGATCATCAATCGTCAGAAGCGAAGGATGTCGTTGTGTTCGACATCCTCCGGGGGTCGAAGTGCACCGATTGCGGAAAGGAGCTGTAAAGGGACCCGTTGGCCCTGCTCGGCAGAGTGGTCCCTTTTGACCATGCAGTGAAACGCATGCCGTGCAAGAATCGGGAAGTCTGATAGCCAAATTCAAGAGAACACCAACGGTATTGGGGGTGGCATGACGAAGCGAGGGGAGATCGCTCCTATGGACAAATCGAGGGATCAAGACCAAGGCAAGGGCGCTGTGGAGCAAGACCAGAATAATCAGGGGGGCAATACCAGCATGAACGGCCAATTGGGCCACCGGGATGAGGATGTAGGGTTGAAAGGCGCTGATTCTGACTTGTCCGGGTGAAGGAGGCGGCAGCTAATCAGGCTGTGGCTTTGGAGCCGCAGCCTCATCAGCAGCCTACCAGTTCCGCAGCGTGCCGGAATAGTTCACTATTGGACTTGCCGCGATGAGCCCGCCCGCCAAGTGCGAAGAAAAGCAGGAAGGGGCCGGGGAGCCGCACCCCAGTTCGGATTTCCGGGTTTACGTTTCGTACCTGGCAGAACGATGAGTCTAGCCAGACTCAGGATCATACTCTACCAACCGGGATCGACGCACTTCGAAGCGAGGTAATCGGGGCACGAAACTCGGAAGGAAGCGAGTGACTGTCGACCTCGTTCAGATCGCCGCGCTGAGCGAACAGGGACGCTCCTGGCGAGCGATTGCGGGCGAGCTGGGGATTCGGGAAGGGGGAAGGCACGGTTCGCCGTGCCGCTATGGCGCGCGCCAAAAACGTATTGTCGGCCTTGTCATCTGCCACTTGCGCCCATACAAGACGCCGGACAGAAGCTCACAAATGGGAGGGGGCCGTCCGCGCGGAAAGTCTCGCTATTCTCTCCATCATGTTTTTGCATCCTCCTTAAAAAAGCCTCGCCGGCTGCCACGCTTATCCACTCATCTGGTGGACATTCTTCGCACGCCAGTTAAACCATCGAGGGGGCAAATAGAAAACGCAGATCGAGCAAGTGCTCGACAATCTGCAGCAGGTTCGCTGGCGACTCGCTTTTGGACACAAACGCATCTACCCATCTCATAGCACTCTCTGGCAGCCCATCATCTGCGGAAAGGAGAGCGATTGGGACATCGGGTTGGTCAGCTTTCATGCGCTCTGCGACCACATCCCCGTCCATTCCGGGCATGTGATAATCCAATAGCACCAAGTCAACCGGATGGGACGCCAATAGTTGCAAAGCTTCTGCTCCGCTGGTGGCGACCAGAACCTTGCACCCAGCATCCTCCAACAGCATTTTGCGACCTTCAAGTCCATTCCATTGGTCATCGACACAAAGAATTAGAGATTTTCGCCTCATAGTACTCCTTCCGATTTTTCGCCGGACAAGCACATGAACAACTTGTCTCTGCGTCGTTCGCGGAGCAGCGCCTCCATGCGCCAAGCAAGATCTGTACCAAACTCACAAAACACAGCAGAGTACAGCCTTAATCTAAAAGAGACTTGGAAGCCTAAGCCCCTAGTAACGACGGACACCGAGAAGGTCCCGTACCCCGCGCCAATGTGAGAACGGGTATTTTGCCGTAGGAAAAAGTGGCCGGTTCTCCCGCCTAAGTTACACAGATGTTTCTATTGCTCGCGGCACGTATGTGCTTGCAAAAGCGATAGATTTCGCGGCTGGCCTACTGCTTGCTCCATCACAGAATAGTTGGATTCACGAATACAGCGCGCGTTCGAAAGCGGGACGTCACTCAGAATCGATCGAGCGTTAGAATCTAACGCGCTCCAAATTATAGTGACCAGAAGGAGGATGCCATGAACTGGGAACAGACAAAAGGACGATGGAATCAGACGAAGGGAGCTGTCAAGAAACAATGGGGCAAACTCACCGACGACGACTTGACCGTCATCGCCGGTCAACGGGACCAGCTCGTCGGCAAAATACAGGAAAGGTACGGTATTGCGAAAGAAGAAGCCGACAAGCAAGTCAAGACGTGGGAGTCCGTGAAGGTAAACGAGCCCGAGGATGTCCGGTCAGAAGAGGAGCGCAAGGCCAGCTAGATTTCTACGCCATAGGCTTCCTCCTGGCGGGAGCGGAGAGCGTGCTGGAGATTACATTAAGCAGGGTCTCGGGCTATCACCGCTCCCACAGGGGGAGAGACAACGCACCACTTATTCGCTTCTATCACGCACGCTCCGGATCACACAGTTAAACGGCCTCGGCTTCTCCACTGTCGAGTCAATCTCGCCGCTCCGAGCCATCGTGGATTATGGCTTGGATCTGAGAAATTTTCATGTTGTTTCGGGGGCCGCAGGCCCTACCTCACAGTGAAGGGGTCGATCCCCCACGATTCAGCCCCGAACCCACTTGCCATGTTTTGGTAGCAATTTGGTAGCAATTGGCACCGAGTATTCCGGTTCTGCCTTCCTCCGGTTATTAACCCCTTTTGTATCAATAGCCGGCTGCTGCACCCCTACCTTGACACGGTAGAGGTCAGGAGTTCGAGTCTCCTCGTGCCTACGATATTTTTCATACAGATAGCGGTAGGCTCCCATCCTCTTTGGTAGCATTTGGTAGCAAATCGGCAGACGCCGCAGCTTGATTGTGCGTTAACTCCTCGTACATCGACTCAACCATCCGCCCCACACTCTCCGGCAACTCCTGCATGTACTCGTTGGCCGTGGTGTCGGCCTTGGAGTGCCGCAGGTGAGCTTGGATGTCCTTCACCGACCCCTTGCGCTGCGCCAGCGTTGCCATCGTTCTGCGCAAGACCTGGAAGTTCAGTTTCGGTAATCCAAGTTTCTCCGCCAGCGGATTCAGGATTCGGTTTCGATAATTGCCGGTATCCATGAACCCACCATCGGTGTTGGGAAAAATGAAAACGTCGGGTGAAGAGTCAGGGCACTCTTGCTTCCATAGCCAGAGATCGTCGACCATTCCCTTGGGTAGAAGAACGTCCCCAAGGCTCTTTTCCGTTTTGCCAAACGGTTGAATCTTTCCTTTGTAGACGGTCTCGCTAATCGTGAGTCTACGGCCGTCGAACGACCTCCACCGCAGCGCGAACAACTCGCTGGGGCGAAGCGCGTCTGTCATTTCAAGCGTCAGTAGCATACGATCCCTGGTTGCAACGCCGGCGAGCACCGCCCGCAATTGATGCCACGTCAGCGTTGTTTTGTCTTTCTCCCGCAGATTCCGCGGAATCTTGATTCCACGCGTCGGATCTTTCAGCAGGAAATCCTGCTCGACGGCCTCAGCGAAGATCGATTTCATATAGGACCGGGCATGCCTCACCCGGTCCTCTGAGAGAAATGTAGCGAGATGCTTGAGATGTTTCTGTAAGGTGAACTGCTCAAAGGCCTCCAGCGAAACACTGTCAAATTTCTCGACAAGATCCCTCTCGATCTGAATCTTCTTCACTTTCTCTGTCTCAGGTCTCCAATCGCGTAGCGGATAGTATCGGTTGCGGACGAACCAGCCAAAAGTGACTGAGCCGTCCTTCATGATCCTGCCGCCAAGATTCTGCCCCGTCTGCTTTGCTATTTCCTTCTGCAATGCCTCCCGGGCCACGCCTTTTGTCAGCTGAGATCTGAGCCCGAGGATGACGGAAACAACGTCTGCTTTTCTTTCGTTGGTAATTGGGTCCAGGACCGTCCTGCGGTAGTAGCCGTACCACTTCTTGCCACGGAGAACGACCCACCCATTCTGGTGCGATTTACCCATTTCATTCCTCAATTTCTGTGGGGGAACAAGTGGGTTGCGCCATTCTACACCCCGACTTTCGACGTCGAGTGTTGGTGAATCGTTCTTGTTCTAGGATGAACTCTTCGATCTTGCTTGCCCGATAGCGGAGCATTCCTGCTCGTCCAGGGCCATCGCCAAAACGTATGACGGGTAAGAGCGGCGTCTTTCTTGACGAGTGATCCCAAACCCAATCGAGCGATGTATTCAGGCGTTCAGCGACCTGCTGGGGCGTGAGCAAGGGATCGTTTTCACGCCAATCGCATGCCGGTACAGCCGGTTTCGGAATCGTGGCCATGTGAGCAATCAACTCCCGGACGAAATATAGACCGTGCGCTCTTCTGGACCAGGTCGGAACTCTTCTCGCCAGAAGCCACAGGCACGAATTTGATTTATTCCTTCCCTCACCGGCGAGGCGAATTCAGGGGTACCCGAAAACTGTTCCCGACCGCAGCAGAAAAATCAGTGTGGAGGGGCATCGTTCGTTCTTGGGAAGGTACATCGTGACTTCTCTTGCTGCTAGTGCGATTGAGCTGGGCTACTTTTTCGCCGGCTCCAATAATTTTTCTGTGGAAATCTCCGGATCGGGCTGAGAAAATCTTACGTATGCGCGCGCCACGGGAAGAGGAAAGCTACGGACATTTTTCGCGCCGAAGTCGATTTCGAACAAGTGCTCTACCGCCTGGCGCTGCATGCTCAAAGTCTGTTCACAGCCGCGGCATGCTTAGGGCGGCGCGACGAACTCGTCTTGCCCGGTGGAGACAGTGCCGCTGACCTGGTCAGCGCCACCTTGCTCAAGCTCCTCGACCCTTTGAACACATCCGTGACATGGTCTTCGACCAAAGGACCGCCCACAACCGCGGGGGTTCTGGCGTATTTGCGCGAGGTGCTCAAACGCGACTTTCTCGATCTGGTTCGATCGAAGCGCGCCAAGACGAGCGTTTACCCGGATGACGAGAGAGCCGTCGGCGAAAACCTGTCGGAATCCTCCCTCGATCAGAGGACCTCGAACTTTGGGAACCCCGAAGACGAACACCTCCGGCGCGAGCGTCTGGTTTGGCTGGTTGAGCAGTTCAAAGATTACCCCGAGCTTCTCGAGATCGTGAGGTTGCAGATGGTGCCGGAGGGCTACAATGCCTTTTCGAGCCAAGAACTGGCCGAAAGGCTGAACACAACCGTGGTGGAAGTCGAGCACCGGAGGAGACGTATTAACTTTAGATTGCGGAAGTTAGCGGATGCTCGTCTGATCGGAGAGGCACAACATGTCTAAGCCGAATAATCAGCCACTCGCCGAAGACATCCTGCGCCTCGCGGATTCCCTCGTGGACGACCCCATCGCGAACGTCGATGAACTGCGCCGTCAATTACGGGAAGGAGGTATCGATCCCGATGCGCTGAGGGCCCGGTTTCATCACTCCGCCACCCAAATCGCGAAACGGGAAGAAGCCGCAAGCCGACCTGTGCCTCTCGCTCTCCAGCAAGCGATCGAAGCGACGCGCCCGGCAGACGGCCCCGAAGACCAATTTGAAGACCAATCCGAAAGCCAATCCGTCACCGCCATCAGGATCGCCGACCATTGGCTCCAGCGGCTCTTGTCGCCTCTCCGATTTCCCTCCAATCTCGAGACCGCCCGTGCGTACCGTAAGAGCAGCCAGCTTGCGAAATCCGATCAGCAGGAACTCGACCAGCTGGAATCCGAGTTGAAGGAGAGAGTAAAGAAGACAAATCCGGACTTGGACCTGGTGGCCCTGGTGAGCGAGTCGTTTCTCCGTCGCTTTGGCCTCGACAGCCGCGATCGGTTGACGGAAATCGCCGGGGAATTTGGCATTGACGTCCTTTATCGGCCGGCCGAAAGCTATGATGGTGCACTCTTACGCATCCGCGACGCCCAGCGCGGCTGTATTGTCATCAACTCCCGGATTCGCGAGGAGTCCCGCAAACGCTTCACCCTGGCCCACGAAATCGGACACTTCGTTCTACCAGGCCAGCCGGAAGTCTCCTCCCCTTGCAAGCAGCAAAGGATTGAAAACTGGGACGCGGATCTCTATCGTCCCGAACTCGAAGCCAACCGCTTCGCCGCCGAGATTCTGATGCCCCGGGGACTCATGGCCGAGTTTGTTCAGTCAGAGCCTTCGCTGGAGTCGATTCGCTCGATCGCAAAGCTTTGTGGCACGTCCTTGACGGCTTCCGCCGTACGGCTGATTACGCTCACTCCGCACCGAGCCGCAGTGGTGTGGTCCCAGAACCAAAAGATCCTATGGTCGAAACAATCCGAGGGATTTGTGCGTTGGATACGGAAAGGTGAAGTAAGGGAGAATAGCTTTGCCGCCCAGTGCTATCGGAAACAAAGCGTGCCCGACCAACTGGCACCAGTTCCAGCTTCGGCGTGGCTGTATGAAAAAGGCTTGCGAGAAGGAGCCCAGATCTGGGAACAATCCGTAGGATTAAAGAACTATGGAGCGGTGTTGTCATTGCTGGTGATCGTGGAAGCGGTGGAAATGGGGAAGTAACGGAGAGGCAAGAAATCGGGCCTGCCTCTCTCAATTGTACCGAGTTGTACCGAACTTCCGTGGCCGCCATTGCAGCACCGCTCTTTAGTAATCCTCCGTAGCACCTCCGGCCAGCTGCCATCAGAGCGGGCGTGAAGGTTGAGGCAGGCCAGCGGTTCGGCCTGCACAATCTGCGCCACTCGCTTTTCAAGCTGGCTGCGCGTGACGCAGTCCGGTTCAGGGTGCGATTGTGATCCGGGCAAATCCAGGGAAAAAAGAGAACAATGGCAGAATCCCCAATTACTCCGCGTGAGAAAGACTTTGCTGCGTGGTATCAGGACGTCGTGTTGCAGGGCGACATGGCCGAACCGGCAGAGATTGTCAAAGGCTGCATGGTCATCAAGCCGAACGGCTACGCTGTCTGGGAGGTGCTGCAGCGTGAACTCGACACCCGCTTCAAGGCCACCGGCCACCAGAACATTTATCTTCCGCTGCTCATTCCGCAGAGTTTTTTCAAGAAAGAGGCCGAGCATGTGGAAGGTTTCGCGCCCGAGTTGGCGATTGTCACGATTGCCGGCGGAAAAGTGTTGGAGGAACCTTACGTCATTCGTCCGACCTCGGAAACCATCGTCGGACATTTTTTCGCCAAGTGGATCAAAAGCTATCGCGACCTGCCCGTGCTGATCAATCAATGGGCAAATGTGCTGCGTTGGGAGCTGCGTACGCGAATGTTCCTGCGGACGACGGAGTTCTTGTGGCAGGAGGGGCATACCGCGCACTCATCACACGACGAAGCGCTCCAGGAGACGTTACGCGTGCTGGACATTTACGCCGAAGTGGCGGAAGACCTAATGGCAATGCCGGTGATCAAAGGGGCCAAAACGCAGTCGGAGAAGTTTGCTGGTGCTCTCCGGTCGTACTCGATCGAGGCCATGATGCAGAACGGCCTGGCGCTGCAGGCGGGCACGAGCCATGACCTGGGGCAGAATTTCGGCAAGGCGTTCGACGTGCAATTCCAGAGCAACGAAGGCAAGCTGGATTATGTCTGGCAAACCAGTTGGGGCGTGAGCACGCGGCTGATCGGTGGGCTGATCATGACCCACTCGGACGATAGAGGGCTGGTGCTACCGCCGAAGGTGGCGCCGCAAAAGGGCGTCCTGGTGCCGATCTTCCGCAAGGATGAGGAACGCGCCCAAGTGATGGAGCGGGCCACGAAGCTGGCAAAAGATCTTGGAGCGCACATCGACACGCGAGACGGGCTGACACCGGGTGCGAAGTTCTTTCACTGGGAGCGTCGCGGAGTGCCGGTTGTATTTGAGTTGGGTCCGCGAGACGTGGCCAGCAGCAACATTGTAATGAAGCGCCGCGACACGGGAACGAAGGAAGTGGTCCCTCAAGCGAAAGCGGTGGGAAAGTTCGCGGCGTTGCTGGAGACGATACAGAAGGACCTCTACGCTCGGGCCAAGCAGCGGCTGAAGGACAACACCGTGCTGGCCAATTCTCTCGACGAAGTCAAGACGATCCTCAACGACGTGACAGCCGAGAAGGGTGGCGGAAAGTTTGTCATGGTGCACCTGAAAGACGGTCCGCAGAACGATGCGAAGATTAAGGAATTCAAGGCCAGCGTGAGGAACATCCCCTCGGTGGATGAGTACGACGGAGCGGGCAAGTGCATCTTGACGGGGGAGACTGTGGACCGGCGCGTCGTGATCGCAAAGGCGTACTAGAAGCAGAATAGGGACCGCTGCTCTCTTCTACTACATTCTCGTCCAGACGGTCTCCGGCGGACGCTTACCTTGTGTCTGGCCTGCTACACTTTGCTTCTGAAATACCGAGAGGCATTGTAGTCACGTCCGGGAGAGCAGAATCGCAGAATCGACCTCACGCAAAAGTTCTCGCTATCGAAACTCTCCGAAGCTTGAAAGTAATACGACGCCAGCCAATACGCCGGCCATGACGACTGCCAGTAAAGGCGGCAGACCCAACGCCGCACTGACTAGGGCTCCGACGATCCAAATCGCAAAACCCCATCTGCCAGCTCGTACCCGTCCACGCCCGAATTCTTTCCCGACTGCATCCTGCATGCGCATTCTTCTAGCATCCACAAGTATCTACCAACCAAACCCAGAAGTTAGGGTACACAAGTTGTGCGGGTCGTTAGAATCGAGACTCGGGCCGATCCGGCGGCGCGGTTGTTGGGACGTTCTGGCGTGGAAGGGCGACGGCGTTACTTTTGTGGAATGCAAGCGAAAACGGAAAGGCCGGATGACTTCAAACGAAGCGAAGTGGCTCGAATCGGCCCTAAAGGCCGGGTTTAGCCTTGAGAATTTTTCTATCTGCGAGTGGAAAATCGAATGATGAAGGAACGTTGCTGGCATCCGTCTGATCGGCAAGCGTCAGAGGTGTCGCTGGGGCGTGTCCGCCTGAAACGATTGGCTGCGCTGGTATATTGCCGAGCCAATTGCCGTGCACAGGGATAAGCGCAGGGGTCGGCCACGACTCGATGCGCGGGTCCACATTACCGCGGTCATCCACCATATCTGTCCCCATGACTGCTAAATACGGGTCGGCCCCTTCTGCACGGAGTTCGCGTTCAATGTATCCAGGAGCCAAGCGGCCTCGGTCAACAGGCGGCACGGGCTTGTGTTGCTGTTCAAGCATTTCATCCTGTAGGGCCTGATCAGAGCCGCGAAGAAAATGCATGGCCCCCATTATGAGCAATGCGCGATGATGTCGGGCCAGAACCTCATCTTTGACCACATGCAAATACCACTGTTCGCGTTGTGCCTCGTAGGGAGCGAAATCTTGCGCTGTCTTGATCTTGTCCCAATCGCCTGGTGGGCTCCCCATAAGGAGTCGGATCCGGTGCTTGCTAGGACTTTGCAGATTCGCTTCGCGTACCGCTCGGTAGAACCATCCGTACACAGGAGACACGGACGGAACCGCTGCGATCATATTGCGCCATGCCTTTTGGATCTGCTCGAACGGAACGTCCTCGCCAGCGACGTAACGATCCACGCTTTTTTGATATAAAGCATTTCCGAACTCGACGACTATATCGTCCACGTGATCAGCAAATCCGGGCGTCTTCACGAGTTTGCACAGCCATTCATATTCCTGTTTGCTGGAGTGAATTTCTCCAAACATTACAATGTCGTGGTGACCAAGCAACCGGATCATAGCCCGAGTCGCATCTTCCGGCTTCGGCTCTGCGAGATTTTTAGCCATAGCAATCTGTGGGAGAATGGTCAAAAGAGAGAGCAGAAAGACTTTCATGGCGTCGGTGCCACTGCAGCTTGGCGTACTCGCTATTTCCCCCGTAACTTGCTCTCCGCCAGCTTCTCCGCGGTCGCGAGCGCATCTGCGGCCTTCACCTTCACATCCGGCTCCGCGCCTGTCCCGTCCCAGTTCGTTTTCGAGATGGGATTAACCACCTTGATGTCAGGAACCCGGATCATGAAGTGATCGTCAATTCGGCGTCCCATCGCCATATGGCCTCGGCCGGAAGTTGTTTCGCCCACCAGCGTGGCGCGCTTCAGCATCTTCAGATCATAGCTGAATGCCTCGGCGGCGGAGAAAGTCAGGTGCGAAGTCAGCACAAAGGCAGGCTTGTCTGCCAGCTTGTTGCCTGGCACCGGGACGAGCGTCCAGCTCTGCTCTGTTGTATTTTTGTCCCGGTCGTAAAAGTCGTTCAGGTGCGTCGGGCGATCGAAGAGGTAGGTCGCGATGAGCGCGACCATGTTTGCATAACCGCCAGGGTTGTCGCGTAAATCGAAAATAATGGCATTCACATCATTTAACCTGGCCATGGCCGCCACGGCTTGCGGCCCGCAGATCTCCGCGTCCGGGAATGCATTGAACTTCAAATAGCCAACGTTACGCGGGAGCACGCGCACGATCTCAAACCGGCAGTTCGTTCTTTCCATCTCCTTGCGATAGGCCGCGATGTCAGCGGCGCTCGGCGGCTGTGGAGACTCAGGCGCAATGGCCGCGCCGTAGATCATCATCAGATGTTTGTCGTGGCTCACATCCTGCATCTGCTGGGTCACCAAATCGGCGAAAGCCTCGCCATCCGTCGCCGCGTCGTCATCACCGCTCTTCTCGTGAGCCCGGAGTGCCGCCGCCATCTTCTGGGCCACGTCCGGATCAACGTAATACCTGGTCAAATCCGCGACTGCTGCCTCAATCACTCGGTGCCGCTCGGCAGCTTCAATCTTTGTATTGGGAACCAAAGGCAGTGCCGAGGCCGCGGGCTGAACTGGCGTACCTGCCGGGCCTGAGCCGAGTGATGCGATCTGCTGAGAGCTGGATTCAGGCGCTCCTTTCGGCTGGCTCGCGGTGTTTTGCGCCGTGTTGAACGCAGAGGCCCTTCTTGCTCGTCTGCCCGCTCGTCCGGGCGGCGCTGGCCGCGAAATGCCTCTAGCATTCTGCTCCGCCGCCGTAAACGGTTTCGGGTCTGGCGCTTGAGTCTGCGGAGCTTGCGAAGAACGAGACGATCCTGAGAAGTCGTCCTGCGTGCGGTCTCCCGGGCGCGATGCAACTTCCCGCTCGTCTGGAATCGCTGCCGCCGCGCCGGGCACAACCGATGGAGAACTCTCAACCTGCACTTCTGGAATGCTGACGTGCAGCACGTGGATCCAGCCGTAGGCGATGGCGAAGCAAGTTAGGCAAAAGACCGCCATAGTGAGGATCAGCCCGTGAACAACCGCGGCGGCTCGCGGGCGGTAGGGATCGAGAGTATAAAACGAAGGAATGCCGTCAGACGCTGCGTGCTCGCCGCCCGAGGCAAACTCGTGCCAGAACTCCGGGCGCATCGACCACTGCCGCAGCAGAGACAGGAACCCGTCCGCCAACAGTCCGACGCGAGCTGACCTCTCCGTGACTTGGTCGAAGATCGACTGCATCTCTTCGGCAAATCGCATGCGAAATGCGGGGGGATGCAAGCGGAGCAGGCCTTGGTAGAGGAAACGGAGCATTAGGCCCTCCTGGGCTTGGCAACCTGCAGGCGCAAGCGCGCCTCACGCACCACGGTAGCGAGGCGGGCGGTTTCTGCCGCTAGAACTCCGCGGCCCAACGAACTCAGCCGGTAATAGCGACGACGAGGATCGTCATCTCCGGGTCTCTGCCCAAGCTCTTCGACCCACCGCCGCTGGATCAGCTTTTGCAGATTGTCGTAGAGAGTTCCCGAGCGCAGTTTGTACTTTCCTTCCGACTGCCGGGCCACGTCCTGCATGATCCCGTAGCCATGGAGGTCCTCGGCGGCAAGTGACAGCAGGATATGAAGCGCGGCCGGAGCGAGCGGTAAGAAATTGCTGGCGTCGTCTTTCATAACTCGGATTCCGTTATATCGGATTCCGATTTATATTTCAAGTACGTGGTTTTGGGACTGCGCTATTGATCGGATCCCGTGACGAGTCTACCCTTGTTCGCCGAGCAGAGCCAAGAATCGCTCCACATCTGCGATCCTGAGATTGCTGAGTTGTTGAGTCCGGATGTGCTTGAAAAACTTTCCCAAGCTGTGTCGAGCGGTTGCGATGGTAGCCGGCGAGAGTACCCGCTCAACCTCCATGTACCGACAGAGAGAATCGATCTCTTCCTGATGCGGAGCCCGGCGCACGATCTGATTCCTGCAGTCGGCCTGCAAAACGCAGCTACTTGCACGTAGTCTGCCGAAACTCCTTGTCGGTTTGTTCCGGACCACGGCAACTGGCATTGCGATACGAGCGATGGGCCCATCGCTTAGCGGCCCGCTCGACATCCTTGCGTTCCACGGGGCTGGACTCGTCAAGCTTCATCCAAACGGCGGCCCGATAGATGACGCCAGCGGCGGCTCTGATTGTGTGAAGCGCCGCGCCCTGGGCAGCAAGGTGTTCTAGGTAACAACGCCTCGGTGCAACGGACCATTTTCGTGACGTGCGACGGTGCGTGGACAACGATAAAGAGTTTTAAACATGAAAAGCCTCCTATGGGGAGGCTCAAGCGATGTCGCCTTTCTGTCCAATGAATACGAGGTCTCTCTCACGCCGAATCGTCGGGCAACGACCTATTCATAGCGCAGTGCCACCATCGGATCGATACGGGTTGCACGACGTGCTGGGACGTAACACGACATTATTCCTACGATGACAAGCAAAGTACAGACCCCAGCAAAAGTGATAGGGTCAGTTGGACGGATACCAAAGAGAAGACTCTGCAGGAGGCGAGTACCGACGATGGAAGCAACGGTCCCCAACATCGACCCCGAGATTACCAGTATCAGACCCTCCCTCATGACCAGGAGCAACGCATCCCGCCGTTGCGCACCCAGCGCCGCCCGGATGCCGATTTCTCGGGTGCGCAGTGACACCCTGTAAGATAACAAGCCGTAAAGGCCAATGCACGCTAGCACCAATCCCAGAACTCCGAATAGAGTAAAGAGGCGAGTAACGAGGCGTTCCTTAAAAAGCAGCCGCCATTTCGACGAGCTCGATCGGAAGCTTCTCGGCGGCGAACTCGCGATCCCCGTGTTCGTGATACAGGGCGCCGAGGATTACACCACCCCGGTAAGTCTGGCCAGATCATACGTGGATGCATTGCACGCGCCTCGCAAGGCTTTCACCACGATCGAAGGTGCCGGTCATTTTGCCGTTTTCATGAAGCAGGACGAGTTCCTGAATGAACTCAGGATGCGGGTGCTCCCGTTGATACGCTAGAACGTTTTTGGGAAATCGTTGTTCACGTGACGCTGCCCATAGGTTCCTTGAACTCAGGCTCTCACAAAGACCCGGAATCACGGTCGTCAATATTTGAAACACGCTCTAGACTAGCTATTTATGGAGATGGGTCGTTGCTGGGCGGCAACGAGCGCAGCTGGGCTGCCGCGCGATGGCGCTACGGACATGCTCCGCGGATCGCGGGTCTGCGAGATTGAGATTGTCAGGATCAAAAGAAACGTTGCGGTGAGCCGAGGAACTGAGCAATGATGTGGCCGCTGCCATCGAACAGGCTCACTGAAGTCGGATACCTCGACGAGAGCTATGGAGATGTTTCAACATCAGCTACGGACAAAGTCAGGGCGTTTAGAGTATGGCAAGTCTATGAGTCTATGAGGTCTAATCTTCTCGAAGGGCCGCCAATGGCTGGGTTCCTGCAGCTCTGCGGGCTGGAATGTAGGCTGCTAGTATTGAAATGAGTGCAACAAAAATGGCCACCGCGAGGAAAATTGCGGGGTCTCTCGGATGGATGGCGTACGTCAGGCTGGTCATCATGCGCGCGACGGCCAAAGTTAGTGTTAGCGCCGATTTAAAAGGGATCCACTTCAGCCGGTTTCAAGGGGAGCCAGACGGAGGATTGATGTCTCCGACGCACACGAGTACGTTGGCCGCTTT
>Ga0307475_10001447_pt1 | contig 14087 bp, 13 predicted proteins | sample atmos_gasesECM1C_FD_203317 | JGI IMG/M metagenome (GOLD analysis project Ga0307475, IMG submission 203317) | Hardwood forest soil microbial communities from Morgan-Monroe State Forest, Indiana, United States - atmos_gasesECM1C_515 | ecosystem: Environmental > Terrestrial > Soil > Temperate... | reverse complement strand
ATCATCCGAATGACAGCGGAATCAATTCTTGGATGACTGACGGAGAGCACTTTCCAGGAATTTTCTGGTCTTTTCGGCATTTTCATCCCAGCCGCAGTTTGCCAATACATACCGGGAAGCAGCTTCTCCCACTCCCTGACAGAGCATCGGATCCGAGTAGGCCCTAAGGATCAAGTGAGCGAGTTGCACGTGGTCCTGAGGCTCGGCGAGGATGAATCCGGTCTCGCCGTCATCGATCATTTCGCTTGCTCCTGCATGAGCGCTAGCGATGACCGGAAGGCCGCAGGCCATCGCTTCTAGTATAGGAAGACCGAAGGAGTCCTCCAAAGAGGGGGCGATATAGAGATCAGCAGCGGCATAGAAGAGTAGAACGTCGCTGGAAGGCGCCTCAAATCGGAGACGATCTTGCATGCGGAGCTCTTCGACGAGGGCTCGGAAGAAGTTTGGATCGTCCCTGCCGACAACTAGCACTCGCAGTGGAAGATCGGTGAGCAGGTGGCATGCCCTGAGAAGAGCTCCGAGGCCTTTATTCTTCCAATCATTGCCGATCAGCAGCAGGACGAACTCGTTATCTGCAAAATGGAGGGACTGCCTTGACGCAGACCTTCTCGCCAAGCGCATAGTTGCAGACAATTTGAGAGTATCCACAGCGTTGGGGATAACGGTCACGTCGGTACGCTGGAAGTGTAACTCCAGACGTCTTGCGAGGATATGAGAGACAGCCGCGAGGCGTACGCCAGGATCGCTGTAAATCTTCCGTTCGAGAAGCATGATGAGTTTGTAATAGAGCTTGCGATGGATAGTGCGAGGCCAACTTCTCAGCGGCACGTTACTGAGAGCAAGTTCAGATTTGACCTGGTGATAGAATTCGTGAAAAACGATATGAACCACGATCGCGTCGGCATCCAGGCAATTGATTCCTGGAGAATAGACGAGATCGGGGCGGACTCTGCCCGAGCGCCGGTCTCTCCAGCGCTGCCACTGGTTGGCAAAAAACCACCAAAGGTATTTGAGCAGGTGAGGTCCGGGAATATCGGAGACTTTATGCCACAGGATGGAATCCGTTGAGTTCTGAGAATCTTCTGATGCCGGAAGAAGTTCGGTGATCTTTGACACCTTTTGCGAGTACAGCTCGATTCGCCATTGATTCTGGCGGGCGAGGCGCTCAATCTGCTCGATGAGGCAGAGTTCCGTACCGTGCTGCCGGTCCAGGAACGGCGTGACAACCGCGAGTCGCAATTTACCCCTGCCCCGGAACCGCTTGAGCCTGAGCGATTTGGATCGCTTTGGGGAATCTCCGCAGGCGATAGAGAACACCAAGCAGGAGCCAGAAGTAGGCGTTAATGACAAAGTCCTGATAGGTGGTGAAGCTGGTAAACGTCATCGGGAAGAAGAGGAGGAAGGAAAATAGGAATACCACAAATGCGAGGGGAAACCATGGTGTGCCCCGGAGTTCGTTCACGACCTTCCAGGCAGAAAGGGAGATGGAGAAACCAAGGACGATCCAAAGAATCAAACCGACAATGCCAAGTTCCACTATTAGGTTACCAAACCCACTTTCGACGCCAACATACGTGGGCATTGCGTGCATAATGCGGATCACGTATTGACCGCCAAGAGAGCATGTGCCGATCCCGTAACCATAAGGCCAGCGTGGATGGTCAAACGCGAGTACGAATTGCTGTAAGGGATAGGTCTGCATGCGGTGGACGAGTTCACTCGCGGGGCTATTCGGTAGCAGCGTTTCGGAATAGATTGCCAGGCGCGAACCAAGTTCCTCCGGAAATATCGTCAAGAGAAGCATGAGAGCAATGCCGGCAAAAAGTGTGGTTCTCTGGATGGCGCGCAATGTCCGTTTGACCTCGCCCTGGCGCCAGGGTGCCCCCCAGAGAAATCCGGCCGTGACGACCAAGGCGATCCCGGCGTTCCACATAAACACACCCCGAGAGGCGCTCATGAGCGACGCGGCGGCAACAACACCCGCCGTGGTGAAAGCGAGTGCACGGTGCTTCCGGCTACGAAGGAGCAGGTATGCGCAAAAGCCCAAGGAAATGAGCCAGCCGACGATCAGAAAGTCCTGGAAACGGCCCGCACTGACGAATACAGAGGTAGGACGGTAAGCTATCGCACCCGAGGAGGATACGCGGTAGAGAGTACTCAGTTCCCGGATGTCTTCCTGCAGGGTGGACGGATTCAGAAAAGTGGGGCCGATGATGGATTGCGTGAGTCCCAACCCTGCCACAATCAGAATGAGAATACAGGTAAAGGAAAAGAAGCGACGCAATTCTTCCTCGGATTCCAGGAGTGCGTAACCGACAAAAACGAGCGGCACGTACAGGAAATAGACCTTCATTCCCAAAATACCGTAGAAAATACTGGGGGAAGCGGGATTGAACATCTGCAAGAATCCAAGCCAGATGAATACGAGCAGCGCAATTCGGAACGGAATGCGGAATTTCTCGGCCCGTTTAGCGAGCCGGGCACGGAAAAAAGAAATATATAGGACAATCGCTAACGCATCCTTGGCGAAATAGATGGCCATGTTATTACCAAGAAATTTCCGGACAAAATCCTCGAACAGAATCCAACCAACGAGGAGGTAAAGGCCTCTTCGCCAATCGTTGAGGATGGCCATGACGAGCACGCCACCAACAATGAGAAGCGCGAGGTACAATAGACCCGTTAGATCACCCGCAAGGATGTCCTGCGCCAGTTCATAGGCTAAGTAGAAAAACAAACAAACAGCGAGCAGGACATAAAAGGGGTTCCTGGCTAGTTGGCCGGGCAGAAGTTGGGCGGAAAACTTCACGACGCAGCCTCGAGTATAAAAATGTGATTGTCTCCGAGGATGGATTCCCCGGGAAAAAACGTGGCGGCCAGGCGCATGGACCACGCGACGGCCTTGCGGCTGAGTTGAAAGCCATCGGCCGGGAAAAGCAAGTGCTGTCGCAAACGCAGGCCGGCAAGGGGGAGAAACTGGCGCTGAAGCAAATCGAAGAAAATCGGAGAAATGTGGGTGGGTTCGCTATGTTCGTCCATAGTGCGGATCTTTCCGGCGATCAAGAATTTGAGACGCGCAGGAAGCGAGTCGACGTTAGGAGTAGTGACAACGGCGATGCCACCGGGCGTGAGGAGGCGTCCAATATTGCGTAGAAACCCGATCGGGCTTTCCACGTGCTCGATGACCTCGATGGCGGTCACAATTCCGAAAGCGCGCTCACCCAGTCTGGCAGCGAAGTCCGTCTGGTCAAAATTCACCGTCAGATGCGGAAGTTGAGGCGCAAACCCAGTTGCACTTTGATCCGCTGCGATCACGTCGCATCCCATCTGATACAGCCTGTCCGCCATGGCACCTGGCCCGGAACCAAGATCGACCGCCTTGAGGCCCGGTCGCACAAAGTGTGCAAGCACTTGTTCTCCTACGAATTCGTGAAGGCCCTTATTCGTCGTCGTGTAGATCATCAGCGGGCCTTTTCGGCGGCGAGAGATCTGTAAATCCGGGCGTGCCCTTCTATCATACGACCCAAGGTGAAGAATTCGAGCACCCTCTGGCGGGCGGCGGTACCCAACTTGCGCGCGTTTGCGGGATCATCCAGGAGTTTGCCTAACTGAACGGCGAGATCAACGGCATCACCGGTCCGAAAGGTCACTCCCGCATTTTCGAGCACCTCTTGAAACGCACCAAGGTCGGAAGTGACCACGGTCAAACCACGCAACATATTCTCCGCCACAACCATGCCAAAGACTTCTCCACCGAGCGACGGCACAACCACCAGGTCCGTCTGCGCGAGAATCTCCGGGACTTGCGTTTGTGGCACCCTCCCCAGAAAATGCACATGCGAATCCAGTGCTAATTCGTGCGCTAATTCTTCCAGGGAGACCCGTTCCGGCCCGTCACCGATTATCCGCAAGTCAAGCAGGCGATTCCGTTGAATGAGGATTCTAACCGCCTCGAGCAGGACTCCCAAACCCTTGGTGGTTACAATGCGGCCCATGAACACGATGACAGGAGTGGCCCGCGCAATAGCTTGAGGCTGTATTAGGGGCATAATCGCCAAACCATGCGGGACAGTCTCCGCGCGCGGCAATTGTAGTTGCGTGGCGAGCCATGTTGTCGGTGTGATGTTTACAGCTACGCGCTGGCAAAGAAAGCGCCGAAGAAATGTCAACAACCACAGACGGAACGAAGCAACACGTTGGGGTTTCGGGCTGCAATTAAGGCAAGCCGCGTAATGGCCCGCTGCGAAGTGGCCGGGGCAAGGAACGCTTTGTGGTTCTTGAAGGAGTTGGCCGGTCGGGCAAATCGCTTGAAAGCCATGATGCTCCACCACCACCGGTTTTCCCGCGAGGAGTCCCATCGCCATCGGAGAGATTGCCGCGCCAGCAACATGAACAACGTCTGTATGCTGAACCAGTTGGCAGAACTGCAGCATCGTTGGTTGGCGTGTCACCCGAAACGGTAGATCCAGGTCCTGGAACTCCCCGGAGGGAGTCTGTGTCACAAGCGTGATTTCGAACTCCGGAGTTCCGTCGGGCCACCTCTCACCGGCTAACCCCTCCGCCAAAGCTAAAACAACTGTTTCTACTCCACCGACGCTGGGCGGAAAAAAGTGTGAATAAATGAGGAGTTTCACCGGGAAAGCCTTTGCCCCCTCTTCACTGAGGATTCATTCGTCGAAGAAGGGTCCGCAGGTGCAGTGGGCATGTGTCCTCTTGACTGTGCTACGGCCCGCCCAATCGCCTGGATTGTTTCGGCGATGTTTTCCCTCGGCGACCACGTTTGCATTCGTCGTCTTGCTGCATATCCCAACTCTTTCAGTCTATCGCGATCAGCAAAAAGGTTGCCTAGAAGCCTTCCGAGGGCCGGAACATCACCGCAGGGATAGATCAGCGATGGATCCACCGGACGGATGAGATCCCATGCCGCACCAACTCGGTCACTGGCTACTACGGGACAACCGCAACAAGACGCTTCGTTCACGACGACAGCGAATGGCTCATATTCCGACGGCAGCACCATAAGGTCCGCGGCCGTATAGACGGCGGGCAATTCCGACTGGTTCTTGAATCCGAGAAAGCGGACGCGCTCGCCGACTCCGAGAGCTGCCGTCTCCCTCTCTAGTTCCGGACGCTGTGCTCCTTCTCCGGCGTAAACCAAAAGTGCATTCGAGTGATCAGCCTGCGCAAAGGCTCGGAGAAGATCCAATGGACGCTTCCAGGGTTGGAGCTTCGCGCAAAAGAGAATCACGGTGGTTTGCGGCGTTGCGCCCCAACTGGCACGCATAACCTCCCGGTCCACCTTCTCGGCCTGAGCCATCCACCAGTCGTTGTCAACGGAGTACGGAGTCAGCGTAATGCGCTCCGCGGGAATCCGGAGAGACAGCATTAGATCACGGGTAACACTCGAAGGAACGATGACTTGATCGGCCAGGGAGAACAGCGTTGGCCAACAAGCCCTTTTCAGATGGGCCATCCAAGAGCCGCCACTTCGCGGGAGCAGGCTGGAAGCGTCGGTGCCGAAAATGAAGGCGGTTCCGGAACGCCTACACGCGAAATAAGAAATCCAAAAGGAGGCGCGCAAATAGCTCAGGTAACAAAGAACGGCGTCGAATTTCCCCGTACAGATGAGGTTCGAAAGTCCGGGATTAAGGAGACCCCAGAAAGATTCGGAGCCTGAACCACGATTTGGGATTTCCTGCCAAGAGTAGCCCTCTAGCAGCGGAATATCCCATTTCACCGTGGTGTTAAAGTCAGGGTCGCGAGCGGGTTGGGCACTCCGAAGCGTACAGTAGGCCACCGAGAGGTCTAGTTGTGGGTGCTGAGTCATACGACATAACAAAGGCGCCATGTACTGAACTGGGTGGCTGCCAATCGCAAGGACGCGGTAGCGGGGCTCAGGCAAGGGCCACCCCAGCCGGAAAACGATTCAGACGGCGATGGAATCGGCAGCACAGACTCGAGAAGAAGGGCATTTCACAAAAGTATACACTTCCCCCGGATTAGTTCCCCGGCCGGTTATGACAGAGTGGAATCTTAATTCCTATTTTTCCTTTGGCCAGGCAGAAAACGTTCGAAGGCTTGGCCGGAGCTACAAGCCCAGTTTGCCCTTGTGGCGTAGTTCGGCGAGATAGGCATCCACAGCGTCCTGCCAGCTTCTCATTGCGATGCCGCGCGCAGCAAGACTTGCGGGGGACAGCACAGAATAAGCGGGACGTCTGGCGAGACGATCTGCCTCAGCCGTGGTGATTGGTAGAATGGGAGTTCTGCGCCCGGCCTTCTGAAGAACCTCCTTGGCAAATTGGAACCGGGAGCACGAGCCAGAGTTCGTGATGTTGAGAATGCCCCAGGCGTCCGAACGAACCAGATCACGAATGGCTGTAGCGAGATCTCTTGTATACGTCGGAGATCCGATTTGGTCGGCAACTACTTTGAGTTGGGGCTGGGATTTGGCCGCTCGCAGGATCTTTTCCGGGAAACTGGCTCGAGAGGCACCAAAAAGCCACGATGTCCGGCCGATCAGCCAGTGCATCGCTTGCTCTCGAACTGCCTTTTCGCCGGCAGCCTTCGAAGCACCATAGACATTCAATGGATGAACGGGGTCATCCGGTTCGTAGGGCCGGTGCGAAGCGCCATCAAAGACATAGTCCGTACTGACATAGAAAAGCTTTCGGCCGAGCTTCTGCGCGACGCGGGCGACATTTCTCGTGCCCTCGCAATTGACGGCGAATGCTTGCTCGGGATCCCGCTCGCTGTCATCCACGTCCGTATAAGCGGCGGTTAGAACGATCCAGTCTGGACGCTCGCGAGTGATGTATCGCCGCACTTGTCCAGAATCTCGGATGTCCACATCGTGAGAAGTGGCAGGAATCACTTCATCGTCGGTCCATTGCTCTAGAAGGTCGTTGCCTAGCATCCCACTCGAACCGATGATCAAGATGCGCATGTGTTCATTTGTGCTGGGTTTCCCAGTCGTAGGCAGTCCAGGAGTCGTTATAGGTGATCCGGAATTCGTCGGCCGGATTGTAGTGACGGTCGGTGAAATAAAGAAACTGAATCGGCGCCCCTCCCAGTGCTTTATAGCCGTGGCCAACGACGGGCGGAATCAGGATCTCCCAGGGACGGTAGCTACCGACAAAGATCGTGTTGATCAGTCCAAATGTCTTCGAATTTCGGCGCAAGTCATAGAGAAAAACCTGAACCATGCCGGAAATAGGCACCCAAAGATCGGTTTGCTCCGCATGGTAATGGAAAGACTTGATAATTCCCGGATAGGTCAGAGTGAAGGACACCTGGATCCGGCGATTCCCTTCCGGCAACATCTTTGTGGCCAGGCCTTCGCCGAGCCGCGTCAGCTCTACGAAGAACCCACGGTCATCAGGATGGATTTGAAGCGGATCGATCCTCACCCCTTCGCTTAGATCAGGGGAGTCGGGTTTGCCGATGACCTCTCCCAGAGTCTTTTTCGAGCGCCGAAGGATAGCCAACTCGATGCCGTTCTTTGTGCCGAGCGGTACAACCGATTCGTCCATTTGTTGACTCAGGGGCAATTCCGCTGACATTCCGTGCCTCTTTCTCCCCGTATTGAAGAACAATTCCCCATTTGGTGGCAATAGGGAAAGGCTCCCGAGGCGGGGGGTACTATTAAAACCCAGCATCGGTTCCGTTTGCGGAGCTCCGGGCAATCAGACCGAGCACGCTACGCAGAGGAGAGCCAACCTAGGTGCGAAATGTCTCCGACCGGCGAGTGTAGTGTCGATCATAATACCTGCGGTATTCTCCGGAGCGGGCGCGATCGAGCCAAACGGTGTTGGCTTGATACCATTCGATGGTTTTGCGGATACCGTCTTCGAAGGTGATCCTCGGCGTCCAGCCTAGTTCGCGCCGAATTTTCGAACTGTCAAGCGAATAGCGGCGGTCGTGACCGGGCCGATCTTTCACGTACTGAATCAAAGTCTCGGGTTTGCCTAGATGTTGCAGGATCGTGCGAACGACTTTCAGATTGGGCTGCGGCACCCCCGAGGAAACGTTGTAGACCGCATCCGCTGGGGCCTTGTCAAGCGTCACTGCGATCGCGCGACAGTAGTCTTCAACAAAAAGCCAATCGCGCTCCTGCAGCCCGTCGCCGTAGATCGGAAGAGGCTTATCTTCGCGCGCGTTAGCAATCATGAGGGGGATCAGTTTTTCTGGAAATTGAAATGGCCCAAAATTGTTGGTGCAGCGCAAGATGACCGCGGTCACCCCATGGGTGTTGGCGTAGGCGGTGACGAGATGCTCTGCGGAAGCCTTGCTTGCGGCGTACGGGCTGCGCGGACTGAGTGTTACCGCTTCCGTGAAACTTTCCCCGGCTGGAGCGCTGCCGTAGACCTCGTCGGTACTGATGTGGATGAAACGCATGACCCGAAAACGCCGCGCTGCTTCGAGAAGACAGTGGGTACCAAGGATATTGGTCCTAAGAAAGGGGGAAGCGTCCTCGATGCTGCGATCCACATGTGTTTCCGCAGCAAAGTGAATGACCGCGTCGAATTCGTGCTTAAATATTTCGCCGACTGCCTGCTGGTCGGCAATGTCGCCGCGTACGAAATGATAGCGGGGATCCTGGGCAACATCCGCCAGACTTTCTATGTTACCCGCGTAGGTAAGCTTGTCGAAGTTAAAGAGTTCGACATCGCGGCGGACCTTAAGCAAATAGCGCACAAAATTCGAACCGATAAAGCCGGCTCCGCCGGTAACGAGGATTTTCACGTCCCTTCTCCCACGGTACAAGTCGAACAATTACATCAGTTAGCCAATCTTTAATCCAGATCCTTAGCTTGGCGCTCCGGAGCCCCGCGGCCCGGCACCTTGTTGGCCCCTGTCTGAGCCGCAAGATTCGTCGCGCGCAAAAGAGATTCGAACGTTCCTGCATCCGTCCACCAGCCATCAAGAATGCTATGCGTCAGGGTATCTTCCTTTAGGTACATATTGTTGACGTCGGTGATCTCGAGCTCATTCCGCCAGCTTGGCTTGATCTTGCCGATCTTTTCAAAGACCGTTGCATCGTAGAAATAGATTCCGGTCACGGCGTAATTCGACTTCGGGATCTTCGGCTTTTCTTCAATGGTGAGAATCTTGCCGCCGGACATTTCCGGGCAGCCAAAACGCTCTGGATCACTAACCTCCTTCAGGATGATGTGGGCGCCGTGGCTCTGTTTCTCAAATGCAGCTTTTGCAGTGATGATATTATTTTCGATAATGTTGTCGCCGAGAATCACGCAGATCTTCTCGCCTTCAACGAACGGTTCGGCCAGTCGCAAGGCATCGGCGATGCCTCCCTCGCCCTCCTGGTAGGTGTAATGAATGCGCTGCAAGCCGAAGTAGTTGCCGTTCGAGAGTAGGCGAAGTAAGTCCCCCGCATTCTGCCCACCCGTGACAACTATGATTTCGCGAATGCCCGCGTCGATCAGAGTCTGCATGGGATAGAAAATCATCGGACGGTCATAGACGGGCAGCAAATGCTTGTTGGTGACCCGCGTGAGCGGATAGAGCCGCGAACCCTTACCTCCCGCGAGGATGACACCTTTCATGGGCATTCCGCTCCTTGGTGGAAGTCTCTCATTTTAGGCCGGGATTTCCGTTGTGACCGCCCGATGATCCCATTTATACATTCTAAGGCTCTCCCGAATGAACCTAACTGCTTTTGGTCGCATAATCTTCGGCTCAGCAGACCGTCAGCCCGGTTCGCGCGGACATGCAACCGACCATCCAGAGAGGTACAGATTTCCCAGTGAAACGTCTGGTGGGTTCGAAAAGAGCGAAGTAGTTGCTCAGTCTGGCAAGAACTGACTCGCGGGCGGTCCGTCGAAGTTCCGGCGTAAGGAGCAACAGACGCCGCGCCCCGAGCCCGGCGCTCCGTGACAGATTCAGGAAGGCATTCGTGCCGCTGCCGCAAACATCCAGGCCATTCACGAATGAGCCTCGCATCACCCGCGGAATCGACGGTTCCGTGTTTGCTTTCGAATCCACTCATTGAGAAATCCGACCACGCAATCTCTATGTGATCGCAGCGACGCTGACATTTTGAAGCAGAACCTACGAAATCGGCTTGAGTTGGCTCACGATCTCGACTAGCCAGGTTTCTAGCAGAGACCGCTGGTCGGGCTTCATCTGTGTAAAAGCAAGGCCCATCCCGAATCTCGGGTCGCAGTAAACTACCTTTGCCTGTGTCTCGAAAACGCCCTGATCCCGGAGAATCCGCAACCCGACTAGCGTCCCCTCGGGGAACGGATTTAACGAGTCAACATAGCAGCCCCCAAGCCCTAGTTCCGAGGTGCGCGCTGCGAGTCGCGCCCCGGAATGTAGATCGATCACCTCCGCAGAAGCGACGAGCGAGCAGCGCCGAACGGAACGTTGCTTACTATGTAGCAAGGGTTTGTTTCCTTGAATCATCGAGCGTCACTTGCCCACGGCAAATTTCGCATCGGAAATGCGCGGCCAAACGAGCTAATCGGCAGTGGCTTTGGATTTCGCCGGATCGATTTCGATGCGGCCCCTAAAATGGGCGCCGTCTTCGATGCTGATTCGCGCGCAAGCAATGTCACCAGTGATCGAGCCGTCTTTTGTGATTTCGACGCGCCCCCGAGCATGGACATTGCCGACGATCTTGCCATGGACAACCACTTCGCCGGCGCGAATTTCCGAATTGAGTTGCGCTGTGGAGCCGACGGTAAGCTCATGGCCGCCGAGGGAAATCGGACCCTCCACGACACCGTCGATTGCAAGTCTTCAGAGCCGGTGATCTCTCCTTTAATCTGCAGGCTGGAACCCAGTCGCGCGAAAGAGTGGGACGCAGAAATTGCCGGGTGTGAGGGGGAGCGAGTGGGGCTGTGAAAGGAGTGACGGTGGATGCTGACGGCTGTACGGTGGACGGGGCCGGCGTTTCGGTCAGAGTCTGCTGCTCAGACCACATAGTTCCTCCATTACTTAACCAAGAGAGATGATTCGGTCCTAGGCTCGGAGACCGAATAGACCTCTACTGTAGATTCAAGCGGCAAAGCGAAGCGACCGAGAAATAGTTTGCATTTGTATAGATCGGAACCTGAACGTGCGAACAGGTAGATTCTGCCGATGCGCCATGGCCTCTGCTATCGACCGGGACGACCGGATCCTCTTCGCCTGAAGAAATCGAATTAAGAGACATTTGGCACAATTCCACTCGGACACGACTCGCACCAGTCACTGATGCTGGCGAGGGCTTCAGACCTGAGCTGCTTCCTTTGCTTGAGCACGAGGTTGACGACCGGAATAAAGAGTGTCAAAGTTTCCTTCCTCCCGGTTGCTGCCCACCGGGATTGCCCAAGCCCCCAGCCCTAGAATAGGTGGCACTATGTCCAGCCTCAGGACCCTGCCCGCGGCTTTGGTGCTCTTGACCCTACCGTTTCTCACCAATGCCCAGCAACCCGCTTCCTCCGATGAACTTGTGGACAAGATCGTCGCGCAGGAGCACGCCGAGATTCAGTTACTCCGCCAGTTTTCGCCCTTGGTCGAAACCTACATCCAATATCTCCGTCTCGATAAACAGGCGGTCGTCGTTCCCGACGGCGACAAATACTTTCTCGGCCGCGGCCGGCTCGCCGACGGCGTGCAACTCGAACTGCTCGAATATGATCCCGGGCTCAAGAGGAAGTTGTCCGAAGATTGGCGCGAGTTCGCCAACATCGGTTTCGTCCCCGCTGGTTTCCTCCAGATGATTTATGTGGACAGCTCTGGCTTCGATCGTCAGCACTATAGGTTCGAGTACGTCCGCCGCGAGTTTCTGGGCGAGGTTCGCTGCCTGGTCTTTGACGTCGCTCCGCTGCGCAAGAGCGACAAAGGTCGCTTCACCGGACGTATCTGGGTGGAAGATCAGGATGACCACATCGTGCGCTTCAATGGTGCGTACGGTCAGTCTTCCGACATCAGTAGCTACTTCAATTTCGATAGCTGGCGGACCAATTCCGGAACCAATCTGTGGCTTCCCACGTTCGTCTATACCGAGCAAGGCAACCCGCGTAACCCCAACACCATGCGCTTCTCCTACAAGGCCTTCCGCGCGCAGACTCGGCTCTGGGGCTACCACCTTGCGCACACTGGGCAGGAGCAAGACCTAAGCAAGATTATCGTCGAAGGTACAAAGATTAACGACCAGACCCAGACGGCCAACGATTACTCTCCGCTCCAAGCCGAGCACACCTGGGAGCGTCAGGCGGAATCCAACGTCATTGACCATCTAGAGCGCCACGGTCTGTTGGCGCCGCCGGGCGAAGTCGAGAAAGTGCTGAACACCGTAGCCAACAATCTCGAGGTCACCAACAACCTCGACCTCCAGCCGGAAGTGCAATGCCGCGTCTTGATGACCGTAACGCTGGAAACCTTCACCGTCGGCCACACCATCGTGATAAGCCGCGGTTTGCTCGATGTGCTTCCAGACGAGGCCAGTCTGGCCGCCATCCTCGCGCTCGAACTCAGCCACATCGTCCTCGGACATGGATCTAACACGCAGTTTGCCTTCTACAATAAACTGCAGTTCCAGGAAAAAGACACCTTCCGCCGCATGGAATTTACTCGCACCAAGGCCGAGGAACAGGCCGCTCAGTACAAGGCCAATGACCTGTTGCTTAACTCGCCCTACAGTGAAAAATGCCGCAGCGCCCAGCTTTTTATCCTGGCTCTTCAGCAGCACTCTAAAGAGTTGCCCAATCTTGTCAGCCCTCGCCTGGGCGACCGACTCCCGACCAGCTGGACCATCACCGTGCGCTCCTCCGCGCCTCCGGGCGCGAAGCCTGCTGCCGAAACCGTGGCCGCGCTGCCCCTCGGCGGACGCGTCAAGATCGATCCGTGGAGCGATCAGCTGCAGCTCGCCAGGGACAGGCCGCAGCCCCCGGCCAGTGATGCCGCCAACCTGGCCTTTCGCATCACTCCCTTCGATATCTACCTCACTCGCCAGCAGGCGAACTCGGCTCCGCAGCCCTCCGGTGGCGACGCCGCCAACGTCGGCGCCCACGCGGGCCCTCAGCAGTGACTTGTCTGCGTCGCTTCATTACTACCTGACTACCTGGCCCGCTCGAACTCGTGCGCCCCGTAGGGCTGGCGCGATCCTTGAGAAGGAAACCATCCTCAATGTGAGTGGGATGACCGTTGCCCTGGCCATCGCCCGCACGCGCTTTTCCGCACGAGGCAGCCTGGACGAGCCAATTCCATACGGGCGTTCTACTTCATCTCCGGCACCTTGAAAAACGAGATGGTGGCGCGGCCCAAGTTGGCGAGCAAATGGAACCGCGGAAGCTGCAGATAATGGTCTGCCACCCAGGCGAGAGCGACACGCACCAACACCAGAAATATGAGTGAATTGGCCGAAATAAAGAGATACAGGAACGAACGGCGCTCCAAGAGCAGGCCCCAGTCTAAATGTTCTTCCCACCCAGGGAGGAACCGATCGAGGAGTTTCCGGACTCCCGCGCCATAGAACGGCAGGGCTGCGAGGCGCACGTGCGCGAACTTCTCATACGTGTATTGGGGAGGGTAATGGGGTAGCGAACTGGTTGCTTCCCGCAGTGTTGCCGGATTTTGCAGGTCTTCGCGGGTCAAGAGATTCCCCCGGGCATCCTTCATGAGTACGTGATAGGCAGGGTCGACAATGACCCACTGACCATCCAGGTGCACCTCCGCGACCACGTGCTTTGCCATGTGTTCCGGCGTAAGAAGCAACAGACGCCGCGCCTCGAGCCCGGCGCTCCGTGACAGATTCAGGAAGGCATTCGTGCCGCTGCCGCAAACATCCAGCAACTGTTGGTAGTTCAGTGTGTCTATGGGGTCACGCGGAGAGAGACTCTCAGGATGATCGGCGCTCAGGCGCGGTGGTCCCTTGCTCATCCAGGAAAGGATAGCGTCTACCTTCTGCTGCGGCGAAGCCAACCCTGGCACGATGGCGTCAGAGAAGCCCTTCAGGTATTGGCGTACGGACAACTCCCATACTCCGGACCAGGCCGTGGCTAGCAGAGCCACGCCGAGCAACACATTGCTCAACCACCATACTGGACGGAATAGGCTTCGCGCGCTCAGTGGCATTCCTT
>Ga0307475_10001446_pt1 | contig 14087 bp, 14 predicted proteins | sample atmos_gasesECM1C_FD_203317 | JGI IMG/M metagenome (GOLD analysis project Ga0307475, IMG submission 203317) | Hardwood forest soil microbial communities from Morgan-Monroe State Forest, Indiana, United States - atmos_gasesECM1C_515 | ecosystem: Environmental > Terrestrial > Soil > Temperate... | reverse complement strand
CGGCGCACGACCAGCGCGACCTCGAGTTTTGCCGCAAGTACGGCCTGCCTGTGCGCGTCGTCGTGCAGCCGCTCGAAGGCGAACCGCTGGTCGAAGAAAAAATGACGGCAGCTTTCGACGAACACAGGCAAGGCAGGCTCGTCAATTCCGGACCTTACAGCGGGCTATCGCCGGAGGAAGCCATCGCGAAGATGACCGCCTTCGCCGAGCAAAAAGGATTCGGGCGCGCCGAAACCATTTTCCGGTTGAAGGACTGGGGCGTCTCTCGCCAGCGGTATTGGGGCACGCCCATTCCGGTTGTTTATTGCTCGAAGGATGGGCTGGTGGCTGTGCCGGACAAGGATTTGCCCGTGCTGCTCCCGCCCAATCCGAAGCTCACCGGCGAAGGAGAATCGCCTCTGGCGTCCACGCCGGAGTTCGTGAATACCACTTGCCCGAAATGCGGAGGGCCGGCGCGGCGCGAGACGGACACCATGGATACCTTCGTGGACTCCTCCTGGTATTTCTACCGCTACTGCGATCCGCACAATGACAAAGCGCCGTACGATTCAACGAAGATCGCTTATTGGTTTCCGATTGACCAGTATATCGGCGGAATTACACACGCGATTTTGCACCTTCTGTATTCGCGGTTCTGGTGCAAAGTCATGCGCGACCTGGGTCTAATCACTCACAACGAGCCTATCGCGCGGCTTTTTACCCAGGGCATGGTGCAAAAGGGCGGCGTGGCCATGTCCAAATCGCGCGGCAACGTGGTGGGCGCGGAAGAAATGGCGCAGAAATATGGTGCGGACACCGGCCGTCTCTACACGCTTTTTGCCGCCCCGCCGGAAAAAGATCTGGAGTGGAGCCAAAAGGACATCGAAGGCTCGTGGCGATTTCTGAATCGTGTCTACCGTCTGGTGGACCGTCACGCACTCGCAGTCCAGGGAGTGAAAAGCGGAATTTCCGGCGCTTCGGCGGCTTCTCCCAAGGAAAGAATCCTTCTGCGCAAGACGCATCAGACTCTGAAGCGCGTGACTCAGGACTTCGAGACGCGCTGGCACTTCAATTCGGCAATTGCTCTGATCATGACGTTGACCAACGACATTTACGACCAAGAGCCGCTCGAAAAAAACATGCGCCCGGAAGTTCGCAAGGAAGTCCTGGAACTTCTGACGCTGATGCTGGCGCCGATGACCCCGCATCTTGCGGAAGATCTCTGGGAAATGCTGGGACACCGAGGCGGTCTATGGACGGCGGTCTGGCCGTCATTTGACGAAGCGTTGACGCAAGAGGAAGAAGTCGAAATCCCGGTACAAGTGAACGGACGGCTGCGTGGCAAGGTGAAGGTGGCCGCGGGGACCGGTGAAGAGGAAGTCGAAAAACTGGCGCAGGCAGATGAGGTGATTGCGCCGCACCTCGCGGGTAAAGCCATCGTGAAACGTATTTTCGTGCCGGACAAACTGTTGAATCTCGTCGTGGCGTAAGGGGAGATGGCATGACGGAGAGCGCGACAAAGTTGGCGGACCGAGAGCGAGGGCAGGGAGGCAGGATGAAGGCGGAACTCGGGGGCGTTGTGGTTCTCGATTTCGGCGGACAGTATACCCAGCTCATTGCGCGCCGGATTCGGGAGCAGCAGGTTTTCTCCGCTGTTTTGCCTTGCACGTCTTCCATCGAAGAAATCCGCAAGCTCGAACCTGCCGGAATCGTCCTGTCGGGCGGACCGAGTTCGGTTTATGACGCTGGCGCGCCCAAGTGCGACCCGAAGGTGCTGGCGCTCGGAATCCCCGTGCTGGGGATTTGCTACGGGATGCAGTGGATCACGCATACGCTCGGCGGAACTGTCGAGAAGGCGGAACGTCGGGAATATGGCCGCGCTCAACTGAAGCTAGACGATTCAAAGGAAAGCGCCGGATCCGAATTGTTCACAGGCGTTCCGGCGTCGCTGCGTGTGTGGAACAGCCACGGCGACCATGTACGGGCGCTGCCACACGGATTTCGCACCATTGGGCGGACAGAGAATGCCATCGCCGCCGTGGAGAATCCGCATAAAAAAATCTACGCGGTCGAGTTTCATCCGGAAGTGAACCACACGGAGCGTGGAACGGAACTTCTGCGGAATTTTCTGTTTCGCGTTTGCAAAGCCGAGCCGAAATGGAGCGGCGCAGCGTTCATTGAGGAAACCACGGCGGCGATCCGCGAAAAAGTTGGCAACAAGTGGGCGATCTGCGGGCTCAGCGGCGGCGTAGATTCCACCGTTGCGGCGGTGCTGGTGCATCGCGCGATGGGAACGCGGCTGACCAACATTTTCGTAAACACCGGCATGCTGAGGAAAAACGAATTCGAACAGACGCTGGAAATGTTGCGCGACCGGCTGAAACTCCACGTCATCGGCGTCGACGCTTCCGATCGCTTTCTCGCTCAACTGAAAAGCGTCACCGACCCCGAGGAAAAGCGCCGGCGCATCGGCAGGGAGTTCATCGCCGTTTTTGCAGAGGAATCGCAAAAACTGCAGGCAGGGGAGGCCCACGGCGAGATTGGATTTTTGGTGCAGGGAACTCTTTATCCTGATGTGATCGAGTCGGTCTCCGTGAAAGGGCCCTCCGCAACAATCAAAACGCACCACAACGTCGGCGGGTTGCCGGAGAAAATGCCTTTTGCCTTAATCGAACCGCTCCGGGATCTCTTTAAAGACGAAGTCCGCCGAATCGGCAAGGAACTGGGACTGCCCGAAGAAATCCTGGTGAAACATCCGTTCCCGGGACCGGGGTTAGCAGTCCGTCTGCTCGGAGAAATCACCCGCCCAAATCTCGCAACTCTCCAGGACGCTGATGCCATTGTTGTTGAGGAAATTCGGCGCGCCGGGCTTTATGACAAAGTCTGGCAAGCATTCGCGGTGCTTCTCCCCGTGCGGAGCGTCGGAGTGATGGGAGACGGGCGAACCTACGGCCTGACCGTGGCGGTCAGGGTCGTGGAATCGGATGATGCCATGACGGCGGACTGGGTCAGGCTGCCCGGGGAAGTACTGGAGAGCATCTCGACGCGCATCGTCAACGAAGTGGCGGGCGTGACGAGGGTGGTTTACGACATCAGCTCCAAACCTCCGAGCACGATCGAGTGGGAATAGCTCCGCAAGATTTGTGTACCACCAAAAGGAAACCCTGCTGAAAATATGTAAGCCGAAAATAACTCAAGCCGCGCAGCGGGTATGCGCGGCTTGGGTCGTAAGGTGTGGTTTTACGGAACAGCAAGAACCGAAGAAGTTCGCGTACAGGTCTAGCGGTTCGCCATTTTCTGAGCCATGTACAGGATGAGTTTGCGGTCACCCTCTTCGACCTTGCTCAGCAGGCGGCGAAGCTTGTTGAGAAAGCGTGCATCTTTACCGACGCTGCCCCAGGCGATGTCATCGGACGACTTCCTCTTGGGGAGATTCGGCAATTGCGGCGGTTCTTCACCGTCATAAAAGAGTTGATAAAGTGGGCACTCAAGAGCGCGCGCCAGCTTCTCCAACGTTTCGATGGCCGGGACGGTATGACCATTCTCTACGCGGGAAATGTAACAGCGAAGCAGACCGGTGCGCTTCTCGATGTCGCCCTGGGAGAGTTTCTTTTCTTCGCGCAGTGCGCGAAGGCGGTCACCAATAATCATGCAGGTATTGTCACATGTCGGTAAGATAGGAAGCAAGCAAAAAGTGAACGATAATGAATTGGATTATATGATGCCGTTCCAGGCAACCCGGAGACAATGGCCGTAACCAAATCCCTATGGCGCGCGTCCCAAAAGTGGAGCCTTTCGACCCGCCCCCCGCGGCGGGAGCCGCACCGGGGCAGGGGTCCAAGCTTGCCGCCACGATGCACGACCGCGAGTTGGTGCGGCGGGCGCAGGGAGAGGACAAGGAGGCGTTTGAGGAGCTTGTCCGGCGCCACCAGCACCGCGTGTTTGCCGTGGCTGGAGGAATACTGCGAAGGCGCGAAGACGTGGAAGACGTCGCGCAGCAGGTTTTCGTTAAGGCGTATTTCTCGCTGAAGAAGTTTGACCAGCGGGCGGCATTCAGCACGTGGCTGTACAAGATCACGGTGAATGAGTGCTGGGACCTGTTGAGAAAGAAAAAAGTGCGGCCCCTGGTGTACGAGTCCGACCTGAGCGAAGAACAAGCCAGACAGGTTATCGCATCGGGGGAGAAGGAGAACCCTGGGCCGGATGTCAGCCAAAGGATCGAGGCCCGCGAGCGCGTTGAGCGGCTGATGGAAGGATTGGATGAGCGGGACCGGCTGATGCTGATCCTGAAAGAGGTGGAAGGGTTTTCGATCGAGGAGATTGCTGAAGTTCTGAGTCTGAATGGGAATACGGTGAAGGTTAGACTTTTCCGGGCGCGGCGCCGGGTGGTCAGCCAGGCAAAGAAGCGCGGAGACTGATGGCAAAGGCAAGAGCGGTAAGGAGGCGGGTATGTGGAACCTGCTGAAAAAGAATGATGACGAGTGCGGAAAGTTACAGGATCTGCTGGAGGATTCCGCCGCAGTCCATCCTGAAGTGGCGAGTGTCGAAGCATTGAGCGAAGTTTTGTCTCCGGCGGAGCGCACCCACTTGACCTCCTGCGAAAAGTGCCGGGAAGCGGCGCAGGGTCTTCTTGCGACTCGAGAAATTTTCAAGGGCTTTGGCTCTGCTACTGAGATGGCGAGGCCGTGGTTTGCGACTCGGGTTATGGCCGGCATCGCCGCGCGTGAGAGGGAACTGGCTGAAGCGGCAAGTACGTGGATGGCGGTGCCGAAGTTTGCTTCACGGCTGGCGATGGCGTCGGGCGCCCTCTTGCTCCTGACGAGCACTTGGTTGTATGAAAGATCTTCCACGGCACCGGCGAAACAGCCAGCTGCGGCGGCGAGCCAGGAATACCTGTTTGAAACGCCGCAGCCACCGATGAATCAGGATGATGCGCTCATTAGCTTGGCGGAGCAGAATCAATGAACGAAACGTCGGCGACACGGAAAGCAGCCCTATGGGTTGGTGTGGTATTCCTGCTGGGGGCTGCGCTCGGTGGGACCCTCGGCTATGTCTTTGCCCATCGGGTGAGTGCGGCTCCGGCTCAGCTGACCGACGCGGAAAGACGGGCGCAGAAGGTGCAGCGCTTGACGCTGGAATTGAACCTGAGCCCCGAGCAGCAGAAGCAACTTGACACGATCATGGCCAGCGTCCAGGCGGAGTACAAGTCCATTCATCAGTCCACCGATCCGCAGATCGATCAGGCGCGGCAGAAAGGCCGCGAACAGATTCGCGCTATTTTGACGCCGGAGCAAAAGCCAAAGTTCGAAGAGTTTTTGAAGCGCTTGGACGAAGAAAGAAAGCGCAACGCCCCTAAGTAATTCACGACCGCGTTGAAATCCGGTCAGACTTTGACGATTAGTTTTCCGATGTTGCCGCCGGTGAAGAGCATGTTGATGGCTTCTGGCGCCTTTTCCAGGCCTTCCACGATGGTTTCGCGGTCCTTCAGCTTGCCGAACATTTTCCACTGACCCAGCTGCGTCGCGGCTTCCATGAAGCGGGAAGCGTAGTCTAGGATGAGGAAGCCCTGGATGCGGAGGCGCTTCACTATTGTTGTGCCGAGGCTGACCATATTGGGGTCTGCTTTGGTATAGCCGGAGATGAAGCCGCAAACCACCACGCGGCCATGAAGATTCATGCGGTTCAAGACTTCCCGCATGATTTCGCCGCCAACGTTTTCAAAATCGATGTCGATGCCGTTGGGAGTGGCGGCAGAGAGTTTTTCCTTCCAGTCGGGATGCTTGTAGTTGACGGCGGCGTCAAAGCCGAGATCCTTGGTGACCCAATTACATTTTTCATCTGTGCCGGCGATGCCCACGACGCGGCAGCCGTGAATCTTGCCGATTTGTCCGGCGATGCTGCCGGTTGCGCCGGCAGCGGCAGAGACGACGAGCGTTTCGCCCTTCTTTGGCGCGGCGATTTCCATGCCGAAGAAGGCAGTAAGGCCATTGGTGCCGAGAACGCCAAGGAAGGCGGTATCCGAGACGAAGGGAATCTTCGGGAGTTTTTGGAAGAAGCTCTTCGCGGATTTGTCGATGATGACGTATTCCTGCAGGCTTGTGAGGCCTGTGACGCGGTCGCCCTTCTTGTAATCAGGATGGCGCGATTCGACGATTTCCGCGAATCCGATGGCGCGCATGACTTCACCGATGGGCACAATGGGAAGGTAGGTGTCCGCGACCATCCAAACGCGCATGGTCGGATCCATGGAGAGAAACTTCACGCGCGCGAGAGCTTGACCGTCTTTCAACTCGGGCACTGGCGATTCCACAAGTTGCAAATCGCCCAGGGCGAGCAGGCCCTTCGGGCGATTCTGAAGTCGAAGCTGGCGATTGGTCTCCGGCACGTTAGAAGGGAATGTCTTCGTCGGAGATTTCGGGGCCGCCAGTGGACGGGGCGGTTCCGCCGTACGAATCGTCGGCCGGTGCGGCGTGGGTCTCCAAGTCGTCGCCACCGGAGCGCGGTGTGCCGCCGCCACCGCCGCCTGCGGCGGCGCCTTCGGCGCGTCCGCCCAGCATGCGAAAGTTGCTGGCGACAATTTCAAAGCTGGTGCGCTTCTGGCCTTCTTTGTCCTGCCATTCGCGGGACTGGATGCGTCCTTCGATGAAGATCAGCGAACCCTTCTTCAGATATTGCTGCGCGATTTCGGCCTGTTTACCCCAGACGACGATTTTGTGCCACTCGGTGCGTTTCTGGCGTTCGCCATTTTTGTCTTTGTAGGACTCGTCGGTGGCGACGGAAAAATTGGCGACGGCCTGGCCGCCGCCGGTGTAGCGCGTTTCGGGATCGCGGCCCAGACGACCGACGAGAATGACCTTATTGACAGACATGGAACTCCCCCTGAGACGGCGAAGATAGCATGCGAGCGAAGAAAAGGGAAATGACGGCCGGGAAAGTAATGGATTGACGGAGATTCCTGGCCGCTTGCACAGAGAGCGAAATAATTGACAATTAAAACTGAGCATCCTAACGTTGCCCTTCGATTTGGAGGATGGAGGACTTCATCGTGGACCGAAAGCAAATTGTTTATTTGACGGCGCTAACATTCGTATCGGTGGTGGCACTCCCCGCAAAGAATGCCGCTCTGGCGCGACAATCTGGCGCGCCGGCGACGTCAGTCGGTATTTTTGAGAATCGCGGCGACGTCGGAACGGTTCTTCATGAAGGTTCGGTGGAATATGACGCTGCGAAACGCAGCTACACGATTGCGGGCAGCGGCGAAAATATGTGGTTCGGCAGGGATGCCTTCCAATTCGTGTGGAAGAAAATGTCCGGGGACGTGACGCTGACGGCGGACATCTCGTTTCTCGGCAAGGGAGTGAACGAACATCGCAAAGCGGTACTGATGACTCGACAGAGCCTCGACGCGGATTCTCCGTACGCGGACGTAGCGCTGCATGGCAGTGGTTTGACTTCACTGCAATTCCGCGAGGAGAAAGGCGCGGTTACCCACACAATTCAGGCCAACATTTCCGCGCCGAAGCGGCTGCGAATTGAAAAACGTGGCGCGTACTTTTCGATGTGGCTCGCGGATGAAAAAGGGGAATTTCATTTGGCGAGCGGATCGACGCGAATTGCGCTGAAGGAGCCGTTCTATGTGGGCATCGGCGTTTGCAGCCATGACAAAGACGTCGTCGAGAAAGCGGTGTTCTCGAATGTGGATTTGAAGGCGGCAGAGCCTGCGGCTGCCGCAGCTTCCACTCTCTACAGTACGCTCGAAATCATTACAGTGGCATCCGCGGACCGGCGCGCGATTTACGTTGCTCCTGAGCGGTTCGAGGCGCCGAACTGGATGCCCGATGGCAAAAACCTGATCTTCAACCGGAACGGGCGCATCGAGAAAATTCCTGTGACGGGTGGGACTCCGCAGATCATTGACACGGGATTCGCGACACGCTGCAACAACGACCATGGAATTTCGCCGGATGGCACGCAGTTGGTCATCAGCGACGGCTCGCAGGGGGATCATCAGTCGCTCGTTTACATTGTGCCGATTGGCGGCGGCACACCGCGGCGCATCACGCAGAAATCTCCTTCGTACTGGCATGGATGGTCGCCGGACGGGAAGACGCTGGCGTTCGTCGGCGAGAGGAATGGCGAGTTTGACATCTATACCATTCCTGCTGCTGGAGGAGAAGAGACGCGACTGACCACCGCGCCGGGACTGGACGATGGGCCGGAATATTCACCCGACGGCAAATATATTTACTTCAACTCCGAACGCACCGGGCACATGCAAATCTGGCGGATGCGCGCCGATGGAAGCGAGCAAGAACAGATTACGTTTGGCGAAGAGAACGACTGGTTTCCGCATCTTTCGCCGGACGGGCACCAGATGGTGTTCGTAACGTATGAAGCGAGCGTGAAAGGCCATCCGGAAAACAAAGACGTGATGCTGCGCATGATGTCGCTGAAAGACAAGAAGATCACCGTGCTGGCGAAACTGTTTGGCGGGCAGGGAACCATGAACGTGCCGTCGTGGTCGCCGGATGGGAAGCAGTTCGCGTTTGTCAGCTATCAACTGGCGCCCAAGGAGAGCGCAAGGAAGTAGGCGGGTACCAAAACTAACCCCTCCCCCATCCCCGTGTTTTTCATTAAGTGTTGATTCTAAACGTAGTTAAAGTTCTTTGTTTTGATACACTTTTGCAAGTGTTGATTCTGAAGAACTTGGAATGCAGCGGAATTGTGCAACCCTCCCAGACTGTCGGCTGTGGGGCGCTTGACCGCCGCTACAGTGGACTGTTTTAGCCGTTTGGAATGAGGAACCGGCTATCTTCTTGCTTTGCTTGCAAAGTCGCTAATAGAAACTGCAAAAGAAAATCCTCATCCTTCTTCCCAATCCGGCGACCGTACGTCGTGATCAGGATTCCAAAGATGACTAGCCCCAGAGGAATGAAGTCAAAGACGTCGAGATGGCCCTGAATTGGGTGCGTAAGATGCTCAACGAGCGTAGGTAAAGTTACAACGCAATGGCAATCGCAAATGTCAACGAAAATGCCATTGCTATCCGCACGGCACGATCCATGCCGAATCGTCCTACGAGCCGGGCACCTGAGCCTTCCGGTGATATTTCTCCATGAAAGCGGGGAGCGAAATCATTTCTTGTCTCTTGACGCTTCCAGATCTTGAAGTGATTCCTCCGAAATCTTCCGAAGTAGGGCTTCGAGCCCCCATATCCGAAGGGAAAAAAGAACTCCAATTTGGGAGAATCAGTGGCCCCGCGGAGACGCCGCAGGCACTCTTCCGCGTCCAAATCGCTTCGCAGGTAGATCGTGTCAGGTCTCTCCATTGAACTCTTGGGCCAGTGTACCGGATCGGTGTATTACGTGTCGGCCCGGAACAAAGAGGTATCTCTTAGAGATACCGTTTAGCGCCGCCCCACATTTTTGTTCAGTTTTACCCCCGTGGCGGATTGGGAACGCGGGTGAGACGCGGCGTTGTGCGCGCAAAACGCCGGGACTACTCTGGTGAGGCACTCATCTATGGCACTGGCCAGATGCTGGCGCTAGCAGGGCGCGGTGCGAAGAAAAAAGCAGATCCCTCCCGCCTCGGCGGGCTCGGGATGACAAAACACCCCTAGCGCGGCGCAGGCCGGGTCACGGAGAACAGGAATCGTCATGTCGGAACCCTTTCGGCCTTATGAAAAACTGGTGGAGATCAGCATCTTTGGGAAAAAGTTCCAGGTCCCGGAGCGGAATTCGCTTTTGCGGTGCTTTCAGTTCATTAGCCCGGAGACTGTTCCGTACGGGCGCTTCTGCTGGAATCAGGATTGCCAGTATTGCCGCGTGAGCTGCCAACTGCCGGATGAGGACGAGCCGCACGAGATGCTGAGCTGCAAGTTCATCGTGATGCCCGGGATGGAAATCACGGAAATGAGCCAGGAACTGAAGTGGTGCCTGCGGGCGAAGCTGCCGGCGGACGCGCCAGTTACAACGTAAGTTTTTTCGGTTGGCCGCTTCGGAAGTCGAATCAGTTTTCATTCCCCTCCAACAAATTGTGGTTGCCAGTAGGAATAAGAGGAGCATTTATGGGTGCGAGTAATTTGTGGGGTGTCGTCAATTTGGTTCTGATTGCTGACGCGTTTCGAGAGGGGTACCTCTCGCTGACTCCAGACAGGCTGCGCCACACCAACCCCGACCCAGTTTTGTGCTTGATCATCCTACTGGTCATGCCTCCCTTCGCACTCTGGGCTGTCACATACTCTATTAAGCGCTGGAAGGCGGACCCGCTCCCGCGTCCGTCATGGAACAGAAGCCCTCTGGGATGGTGGCGTGACCCGCTGCAAGCGCTCTTTGTTTTGACGTGCATAGCAGCCGCGACGGCCATAGGGAGTGCTGTCCGGCGGCCCACCTTCGGATCAGTCGGCTTTTGGACACTGGGAGTGTATGCCTGCTTTGCCATCGGACTATTTGTGGGACAGATTCTGGTCTACCGAATCTATCGACAACGCATCGCTCCAACCGCATAAAAATGGCGAGTGCCCGAGGAGCCATGCCTGCATTTGCACTCTCCTCCTCTCTGCACTACATTCTGAATGGGACGGGCTGAAGCCCGCCCCTACAAGTTCTTAGCCATCATGACAAACTCTAGGGGATTGGCGTGCGACGGATGCGGGCAGGCTGCGTCGGCGGAACATATTGCGCGGCGGCTGCAGCGGCTGGAATGGACGACGCGGTACCGGCCGGTGCACATCCATACCCTGCTGCTGGGGGCGTTTTCTCCCTTGCACGATAAGGACTTTCTGTATGCCGGCGGGGTTGAAGACGGCGGAGAGTTCCGCGGCGAAGCAGCGCAGATCCTGGCGGCGGTGGGGATTTCTACTGCGGGGAAGACGCGGGACACAATACACGCGGAGTTTCAACGGGCAGGATTCTTCCTGACGCACATCCTGGAGTGCCCGCTGGAGGGCGATTCTGCGACGACAGCGTTGCTGGCGAAGCGTCTTCAACCGGTGGCGACACGAATCCGGCGGTCGCTTAAACCGAAGCGTGTGATGGCCGTCACTGAGGAGCTGGCGCCGGTCGTGGAGGATATTCTTGCACTGGATTTGGGCTGCCCGGTGGTGCTGGACCATGGGAAGCCGTTCCGGCTGGAGGGCGGTGGCGGAAAGAGTGCGGCCGAACGGTTGCGGGAGGCGCTAGCCATTTCCGCGAGTGGCTGAACTGGTGGGCAGGCTTGGTCTGTCCGCCGTGAAACCCTAAATTGGTCCTTCAGGCCAGTCACCAACTTTTTTGCATGTGGTAGAATCAAACGCATAGCGGGATTGAGGGCGCGGCAGGAGCAGTATCGTGAAGAAACAATCAAAGTTTGGCGTGGGAATCTTTGTCATCGTGGCGGCGCTGGGTTTTCTGGCGTGGCTTGGCTATGGAGAGAGCAAGACTTACTACCACACTATCGCCGAGCTGGAGACGTTGAAGGGCTCGTCGCTCAGCCAGCGGATGCGCATCGGCGGGACTGTCGCGCCAGGAAGCATTCATCACCTGAGCGGGCGCGTTGATTTTGTACTGGAGGGGGAAGGCAAGACGCTTCCGGTCAGTTACATTGGCACGGATCCCCTCCCCGATACGTTTATTGACAAGTCGCAAGCCCTGGTGGAAGGCCGTCCGGGCCCGGATGGACGATTTGTGGCTGAGGTGGTGCAGGCGAAATGCGCTTCCAAATATGAAGCAGCGCCCGGAGGCAAAAGTGGCGCCGCGCCCAGCCCCACCGAACGTAGTCAGATGCAAGGGGTCGGGGGACATAGGGCGCCCGGGATCTCCGGGGGATAGGCGGAGTTGCTGTGGATGTATTCGGTTCCTTTGCACTCGTCCTGGCGTTTGTATGCGCTGTATATGCGTTTGGCGGGGGCATTGCGGCAATCGTTACGCGGCATCCGCTGCTGATCAAAAGTGCGCGGCAGGCCGGGATCGCCACCTGCTGCCTCATTTTCCTCGCAACGTTCAGCCTCGAATATCTTTTCTTCAGCGATAATTTTTCCATTGCCTACGTTGTGTCGCACAGCAATCGCGACCTTTCGACTTTCTACAAGATCGCCGCGCTGTGGTCGGGGCAAGAAGGTTCGCTGCTGTTCTGGAGCTTCCTGCTTTCCATTTATGTTTTCTCGGTGTTGCTCACTTACAGAAACAAAAATGGCGAGTTGATGCCATACGTCGGCGTGGTGATGGCTGGCGTGCAGATTTTCTTCCTGACTCTGAATAATTTCGTTGCCAGCCCGTTCAAAGCGCTCGCGTCGCCGGGAGCGGATGGGGTGATGAATTACGTCGCACGCACCGACGGCAACGGATTGACGCCGCTGCTGCAATATCCGGAAATGGTGATCCATCCACCGAACCTGTATTCGGGATACACGGGATTCACGATTCCTTTTGCTTTCGCGCTGGGCGCGCTGCTGGCGCGGTACCCGGGGGAGAAGTGGATTCACCTGACGCGCAAGTGGACGATGATTGCGTGGATGTTCCAGTCGATGGGCATTTTGCTTGGCGCGCACTGGGCGTACGCAGTGCTGGGCTGGGGCGGTTACTGGGGCTGGGATCCGGTGGAGAATGCGTCTTTCCTGCCGTGGCTGACGGGCACGGCGTTCCTACACTCGGTGATGATGCAGGAAAAGCGCGGGATGATGAAGGTCTGGAACGTCTGGCTAGTGTTCATCACATTTCTGATGTGCATCCTGGGAACGTTCCTGACGCGCAGCGGCGTGGTGAGCTCGGTCCACGCCTTCGCGCGATCCAGCATCGGCGCCTGGTTCGTGGGATTCCTTTCGGTGATCATTCTGGTATGCCTCGGGGCATATTTGAAAAATCGCGACTATCTGAAAAGCGAGAATCAACTGGATTCGATTGTCTCGCGCGAATCGAGCTTTCTGTTCAACAATCTGATTCTTCTGGTTTCCTGCGTGGCCATTCTTTCGGGCACACTCTTTCCTGTCTTTTCGGAGTGGATCACCGGCGACCGCATCAGCGTGGGAGCGCCGTTCTTCAATAAGGTGAATATTCCCATCGGGCTGCTGCTGCTATTTTTGACGGGCGTCGGGCCGCTGCTGGCGTGGCGCAAGACGTCGACGGACAGCCTAAAGCGGAATTTTGGCTGGCCGCTGGCCATCGGGCTTGTTGCGGGTGTGATTGCTTTACTGTTTGGGTTCCGCCAGATCTATTCGTGGATTTGCCTGGTTCTGTGCGTATTCGTCGCATCCACCGTGGGGATGGAATTCTATCGTGGGGCGAAAGTGATTCGCGCACGGACGGGCGCTTCGCTTGTGGCCTCCGCAGTGGAACTCACGATGCGCAATACGCGGCGGTACGGTGGTTATGTCGTTCATGTCGGGATGGTCTTTGTCTTTATCGGGCTGGCCGGCGCGGCGTTCAACCGTGACTTGCAAAAAGATATGCGGCAGGGTGATACCCTGAAAATCGGCCCGTACACCCTGGTTCTGCAGGGCTTCGATACCAAACCGGAAAAGAACTACACCGCGCAGCGCCTGCTCGTCGAAGTGCTCGAAGACAACAAGCCGACGATGATGCTTTATCCGGAGAAAAGGCGTTTCTCCACCACCGAAGAGAATGGAACGATGGTGGCGATCCATTCGACGCTGCAGGAAGATTTGTACGTGGTCTATGCCGGAACCAGTCCGGACACGCAACTGCCGGTGATTCACGCCTACTTGAATCCGCTTGTGAAGTGGATCTGGTTCGGCGGAGTGGTGGTGGTGCTTGGAACGCTGGTAGCGTTGTTGCCGAATCGCCGCGCCGTGCTGGTGCTCTCGGGCGCTCAGCAGCCCGCGGCTCAGCCGTTGGCGCGTGAATTGGCTCCATCGGTTAGCTTGCGAGAGCGCCATGACTAAGGCGCGGACGATTGCCGCGATGGCGACGCTGGCAGTGTTTGCGATTACGCCGCTGCTGATCGTTCCGGTCGGGGCGCAACAGTTCTCCGACCGCGCAAAACAAGTGGGCTTGAAAGTTAAGTGCATGTGCGGAACGTGCGACATGGCTGCGGGGATTTGTTCGCATCCCGGCGGGGAGTTCTCCGGGCCGTGCGGAACAGCCAAAATGATGCTGGGGGAAATCGATCAGCAC
>Ga0307475_10001445_pt1 | contig 14092 bp, 7 predicted proteins | sample atmos_gasesECM1C_FD_203317 | JGI IMG/M metagenome (GOLD analysis project Ga0307475, IMG submission 203317) | Hardwood forest soil microbial communities from Morgan-Monroe State Forest, Indiana, United States - atmos_gasesECM1C_515 | ecosystem: Environmental > Terrestrial > Soil > Temperate... | reverse complement strand
TTGACGAAGCATCCGCGAATCCTCTGTAAGTTTTTTCTTATCTGCGGCGCCCAATTTTCGATAGAAGGTCCTCATCTGGTGCTCCAAACTCCTTCTCTCCAGCCGTTATGTGATTCCTCGCACACCAACACGTAACCTTGGTCACGGCGAATTCCTTCGAATTCGCGCGAAAATCCGGCTAGCACGTACCCTTACCTCCAGCGGAGGAACCAGGCATACTGCCATCCGCACCATCCCAACATTTTCATGAGGTCCTGCTTCCGCAAACGGTCCGCGAAAAGCCTTGCACAGTGCATTCTTCATCGCCGTCCTTGCTCCCCGGCTTTGCGGCCGGGCAAAATCATTCTTCGATGAAGCGCTCCCGGAAGGACATCGCCTGGCCGGTACCTCAGAAGCCACCGACTTGTTCATCGCCTTTTTTGGTCCATCTCGTACCGGTCGGCGGACCGATCTCGCCGGCTTGTATTTCACTGACACCATCAATCTAAAAGGATTCACCGCGACATTTTTGCTTGGCCCTCCTCCGTTCCCACCAGCAGCGCCTGCGGCAGGCGCGATCAAGAGTTAGCCAACCAACCGCGTCTTTGTCAGCCAGGGCAAGCTTCTCGCGCCAACCTGCATCCCCGAGCAATTCGCTGAAGTCAAGGAGGCTCCAATCGTATTCGGCGCGTTTGAGGGGGCGCGCCCGGCGGCGCACCTGGAGGCAGTTCGGCAGAGTGATTGACGCGGTTCTGGATGAACAGAATGTGGCGGACAAGAAGCTAATCTTGGGCCACCCGCTCCTGAAGGCTGCTATGGATGCCCTAAAATATTCGAAGTACGAGCCCACCTATTTGAACCAGCCGGTCGGCGTGGAGCTCGTCGTGACGGTAACTTTTCATTTCAATTAGGAGTGCTAAAGTTTTCGCTCACAAAATTGCCGAGATCGCGCGGCCGATTCAAACATGGTCACTTCGGCTAATGGCCGCGCACGGCTTCCCGCAAAAAAAGACGCCAGCGAATCATAGTCGCTGGCGTCTTTTCGTATTGAATTCGAACTGAGTTGGCGTCTTGAATCCGATTACCGGTGCCCGCCGCCGTGTCCTCCACCGCCGCCGTGGAAACCGCCCCCGCCGCCGTGGAAACCGCTGCCAGCACTGCCACGAAATCCGCCGCCAGCATTACCACGGAACCCGCCGCCGCCGCGCGCAAATCCGCTACGAGCGCCGCCCCCGGCAAATCCGCGAGCACCGCCCCCTGCAAAGCCGCGACCTGCGAAGCCGCGACCTCCGCGTCCATAGTAGCCTCCGCGGCCATAGTAACCTCCGCGGCCGTAGTAACCGCCTCGTCCATAGAAGCCGCGTCCATAGAATCCACGACCCCAGCCCCACCATGGGCCGACGCCGATAAACACCCCGTCTACGAAGTAATCAGGTCCCCAATAGCCGTAGGGAGCGCACGCATACGGATAATAATCGTAATAGCCGTACGAACAGACCGGTGGCGGGCCGTATTCACCGTAGTACGGTCCGACTCCCACGCCGACTGCAACTTGTGCGTTGGCGCTTCCCGCCGTCACAAACAGCAATGCCCCGAGCAGTGCAATGTAGCTAAAATACTTTAGAATTCGCATTGGCCTTACCCCGCGTTCAGCCCGCTTCCCGCATTCTAATCCAAAGTGGACTGAAAAGCTTCCCGGCAAATTGGCCTGGGGAAGCTGCCTACGTACATTAGAACCCTCATTGGGTAGAAAAGTTGCGAACCTTGTAAACTGCTGAAAATACTAGAGATAATTCATGTTCCGCATTGCAATTTCTCGGAAATGATACATACTGGATTCGATGACCTCCGCATTGGATGACCGTTTTGCGCGCCGCACCCATTGGAATCTGGAAGAGAATTCCCTCAGCCGTGCGCTCAGGTCGCTTCGAATCTCCGGCAAGACGATCCTCGATCTGACTCGATCCAATCCAACCGAATGTGGCTTTGAGTACGACCAGCAGAAGATTCAGCGTGCATTCTCCCATACTGAAATTGCGCGCTATCAGCCTGACCCGCGCGGCATGCTGCGCGCTCGAGAGGCGGTCGGCGCCTACTACTCAGATTTGCAAACCTCAGTCGTCCCGGATGATCTCATTCTGACCAGCGGCACCAGCGAAGGCTATTCCTTCCTCTTTCGGCTGCTGTGCAATCCTGGCGATCAAGTTCTCATTCCTTCGCCCGGCTATCCGCTCTTCGACTTTCTCGCTGAGCTCTGCGATGTGAAACTGGTCCGCTATCCGCTGCTCTACGACCACGGCTGGCAGATCGATTTCGCAGCGCTCGCGGCAGTCGCTTCCGCACGAACTCGCGCGCTTATCGTTGTTCATCCAAACAATCCCACTGGCCACTACATGTGCGAGCGCGGACAAGTGCAACTCGTTCATTTTTGCGCCGAACGCGGGATTGCGTTGATTGCCGATGAAGTGTTTCTGGATTTTTCGTTGCGAGGCGTTCGCGAGCAGACTTTCGCGTGCACAAACGATGTGCTGACTTTTACGCTGAGCGGCATTTCGAAAGTCTGCGGAATGCCCCAGATGAAGCTTGCGTGGATAGCGGTCGGCGGACCAGGCGAGCAGAAAAGGGAAACGCTCTCTCGGCTTGAAGTCATCGCCGACGCCTATCTGTCCGTCGGCACTCCGGTGGCGTTGGCCGCGTCGGAGTTGCTCGCGATGCGCGCAAAATTCCAAGCGCAAGTCATGGCTCGCCTTAAGGCAAATTTGAGCGAGCTTGATGCGCAACTCTCGCGTCAGTCCGCATGTAATCGCCTGTTGTGCGAAGCAGGATGGTCCGCCGTCCTGCGTGTACCAGCAAAACAATCGGATGAAGAGTTGGCGACTGCGCTCTTGACGCAGCAAAGCGTGCACGTCCATCCCGGACATTTCTACGATTTCGCGCAGCCTGGGTACGCCGTGGTTAGTCTGATCGTTCCGGAACCGGAGTTTGCCGAGGGCATTCGCCGCGTGCTGGCACACTTCCGCTGACGAAATCTTATTTCGATTTTCTGTGTGTAATGGGCCCGACCGGATTACGAATTCTTGTTCAGATCGTTCGGCACGCGCCAGCCATCGAGACTCGTCGAAAAATTGCCCCTCGGCAAGCTGAAGCTCCGTGCGGACTTCGCTTGCGTCACTTCGTGGAACGTCGTTTGGAATTTTTCCATCTCTGATTTTGTTCCGACTGTGATGCGGACATGTGTCGGCCACACCGGCCAGGCCCGTCCGATGAACACATTGCGCGCCGCCATCGCATCGATAATCTCTTTGGTCGGGCGCTTGGTGTCCAGCATGAAGCAGTTCGAAACGGACGGAATGTAGCTGTAGCCATTCTTATCCAGCCAGGCAAATGTTTCGCTTCGAACAGTGGTGTTGATTCGTTTGCGTTCCGGCACCACCGCCGCGTCATCCAGGCTCACCAGCGCTGCAGCCACCGCCGTTACCGGCAGGCTGTTCCACCCGCTGAAGTTTACGACCTTTGCTATCAGGTCCGGCCGCCCGATCGCCAAGCCACAACGCAATCCGGCCATTCCATAAATTTTGGAAAAAGTCCGCAGGACGATTACGTCCTTGTCTGCCTTCACCAGATCCAGCGCGGTGGTCGCGTCGGAAAAATGTATGTACGCCTCGTCTACCAACACGATCGAGCCTTTCGGCTTGTGCTCCAGCAGGTATTCAAGATCCGAATGTGGGGTCAGAGTGCCGGTCGGATTGTTCGGCGTGCAAACATAAAACAAGCCGGCGTCCGGCGCCGCGTCCATCATCCCTTTCACGTCATGCGCATGGCTCGCCGTCAGTGGAGTCTTCACCACTCGGGCGCCGGCAACTTTCGCCGCATGCATTCCAGCTTCATAGCCCGGATCAGCGGTCACGTAACTTCGCGAAGCCGAGGTAAACGCCAGCACGGAATAGTGCAACGGCTCACCGGAACCGGGAAACGCGTGCACATTCTCAGGCTTCAGCCCTTGCTGTTCGGCAAAGCGTTTCTCGAGGTCCTGCGTAAGCCAAAAACTGTAGCGCCCAGAATCAGCGGTAATTTCTGCAATCGCCTCGCGCGCAACGCTGCAAGGCCCCAGCGGATTTTCGTTGGCATCGATGATTACCGCATCTTTGGGAAAAGGACCGCGAGGAAGGGAAGCAGCGCGCGCCGCAGCGGCAAAGAACGGTTCGCCTAAAATTCCCGAAGCCAGCGCTGCTGGTACTCCCGCTGCAAGCTGAAGAAACGATCTCCGTGAAGCCGCGTTGCTGTTACATCGTGAATTGTTTCCCATGATTTGCCCCCAACTCGCTTCCAATGTCGCCCCTAAGAAAAAATGCTTCCGGCAAGCGCTGAGCACTGGCCAGAAGCATGATAACCGAAATTGTTGCGCCGCGTTTCGGGGTTTCAGGGGCTGTACTTACAGCCCCTCGGCTAAGAAGACTACCAGCGCAGCTTGGCGGCCAACTGCATGTTGAATTGCTCGCCCGGGCCCAGGCCCGGCGCGCCGTTGAAGTCGCCGATGGTGTCGTGTACTTGACCGAAGCCAGGTTTGCAGTGGTGAAGTGTGAAGTCCTCTGTGCAGGTGGTCCCAACAGAACCCACACCTGACGCGAAGTTGATCCTGTTGAATACGTTAAACATATCCGCTCGCAGTTGCAGCGACAGCCGCTCTTTGATCGGAATGTTCTTGATGACCGAGAGATCGAGGTCCTTGAAATTCGGCCCAACGAATTTGTTCCTGGACACAGGCCCTCCCGCGCAGCCAGGGTCAGTTAACATCGTCGCCGGATTTATGGCGCTGGGGTTGCAGAATCCCGCTGGATTCAGCCACTGAACGCCGGCACCGCCGCCGGGAAGCGACCCGCTGAAGCTGTGCGACACGCCGCTGAAAGGACTTCCAACAAGGTTCAACCCGGACAATGTCTCGTCGTAAGGCTGGCCCGAGTGGAGGTTTAGAATCGAGCTAACCTGCCAATCGTTGACAAGGCGCTTGGTCCAAGCGTTGCTGGCCCATCCCGCCTTCGGTACGTCGTAGGTAAAATTGACGGTGAACAAATGACGGGTGTCGAAGTCGCTGTTGCCATAGTCCGCGAGCCTGTTATATGTATTGTCGAGAACCTGGGCGCGATATTCGCTGACCTCATCCAACGAATGCGACCATGTGTAGCCAACCTGTGAAGAAAGCCCATGCCACCGATTCATTCGGAAAACGGTTTGCAGAGCGTTGTAGTTCGAGGTCCCGATGGTGTTCAGCTGCAGGATGTTTCCGAAATTCGGATATGGAAGAACACCAGGATTGGCGCTTGTTGGCGTGTTAATGTTTGACACGATATTCAGCTTGCGGCCTTCGCTGCCTACATATCCAATTTGCCAAACTCCGATGTTTCCGAAGCCCTTTTCAACTTGCAGGTTGTAGTTGAAAAAGTACGGCGTACGGAAGTTCCGGCTGACTGAGTAAACGCCAAGACCCTTGGGGTCAGTTGCGGCGCCGCAATTCGGATCGATGCAAGGCTGGACTGGCGCGAAAATCGAGCCAGCGGTGTTCACCTGGCCCGCGTTAGGCGTGCCGGCTCCGCAAACCTGGCCCGGTACTTGTACGGAATCCCATTGATATCCCGAAAGGCCGCAGAAGTCCGTAGCGTAGGTTGAGATCGGCGTAGAACCGAACGGGTTACCTTGGATTCCGGATGGCGCAGAGATCGGCGGACGGAAGTCCAGGAACGGATTTAAGTTGATCTGGTCATAGAACATTCCGACTCCGCCACGGACCACCAAGTCTCCCCGTTGCGTCGCGTTGTAAGCAAATCCGAATCGCGGAGCAAAATTGTTCCGGTCGGGCTGAAAAAGAGGACGTGAGCCAGACGTTACCTGAAAACCAGTTCCCGGTACGAAGTTCGAGATATCGCTGTGCTGGCTGTGCATCGGCCCGAAATATTCGTACCGCATTCCGAAGGTAAGATTCAGTCGTTTGGTGGCCTGCCAAGTATCCTGGAAGAAGAGGTTGAATGCGTTAACGATGACGAGGCGCTCAGGATTTCCGACAGCGATCGTGGATCCACATTCGTTGCCGGCGCTATTATGGATGGTATCGCATGCAGACACATCACCGGCTAGAAAGTCGGCTAACGCGGCAGAGAGCGGAGTTACAGTGGGGTCAGTCGCCCACGGCCCGACGGTTCCATCGAAAACGAATTTTCCAGTCCCGCGCCGGTGGTAGAACTCGTCCAGGTGTGCCTGTCGGACTTCCCCGCCGTAGCGAAACGTATGGGCTCCCATACTCTGCGATACCACATCAGTGATATGCCAGGTTAGGTCATTTCTTCCTTCAGGTGGAGTCAACCCGATTTGTTCAAAACCTCCACATCCAGCGGCCGAAGGGGGCGCAATCACGATATTCGGTGCTCCCAAGATGTACTTGCCCTTGTTTACGGCGTCTGGGCTCAGAAATATCCCCATGGCTTGGGTGTTAAAGCCGTTGGCGAAGTCGCTAAACACCTGGTTGAAATAGTTCGCGCCGAACAACAGCTGGTTGGTAATCTTCGACGTAAACGTGGAATTCAGCACCGCCGAATAGTTGAATACGTGAATCGGCGCGACTTCGAAGTAGTTCTTCAAATTCGAACTCGCAGTGCCCAGTGCAGGGCTGCCACCAAGTGGCGCAGTCTGGCTGCCTTGGCCGCCATACCAGCGAACATAAAGGTGATGTTTGCTGGAGATTTCATAATCCACTCTCGCCACGCCGTTGTAACTGTAACCCGTCTCGGCGATCGGGGCGAAATAGTTGAGTGCGGTCGCCGGTAGACCTGCAATGGAGCCCGAGCCCGACGTAGGCCAAAATCCCGTACCCGAGGTTTTGCACCCGGCTGGAATTTGGCCCGCCGCTAACCCGCTTGCCAGGCCAGCAAGAGCATTGCAGGAGGCCGTGCTGACCGGAACGCCGTACTTTGCAAGTACCGCGCCGGCATCGGCCACCCAGGCTGTCGAAGGTTCCGTTGCGATACCCGAAAGCCCTATGTCAAACCGCTGTTTCTCGAAATTGAAGAAATAAAATAGCTTGTCCTTCTTGATGGGTCCGCCTAGTGACACACCGTAGTTGTAATTCCGCAGCGGCGGCGATTTCGAACCTGCCGGCAAGAATGGCGTGTGCGCGGCGTAATATTCATTCCGGTTGTAGTAATAAGCCGAGCCATGTAGCTGGTTGCCGCCCGACCGGGTAACTACGTTCACTGTTCCGCCGGCGTTCCGCCCTGCCTCCGGGCCCGCCTCGGTCTGGGAAGAAAACTCCACGATCGAATCGATCGGAAGCACTACACCGGCGATTCCCGAAACTCCGCCCTGATTCACTGCAGGAATGTTGTGCCAGAAGTCGTTGTTGTCCACTCCGTCGATCTGCCAATTGATCTGATTCGGGCGCGTGCCGTTCAGCGAGCCAAACCCGCCAACGTTATATCCGCCAAAGCCAGGTTGCACCGCAATCAGCTGTGTGAAGTCCCGTCCATTGAGCGGCGCGTTCTGTACCGAGGTGTCGGAAATCGTCATCGTTTGCGTCGTCGAGGCTGTATCCAGTGTTACCGCGGCTGCGGAAACTTCTACCACCGTTGACGATTGCCCGATCTTGAGCGCAATTGCGACAGTATGGAGCTGCCCCGCGACTACCTCCACCCTGTCCAGCGTGTATGTAGGGAAACCGGACGCCGTAACGCTTAGTTTGTAGAATCCTAGCGGCAGGTCCTGAAAAGCAAATTGGCCCTCACTCGACGTGACCGTCGAGTGCTCGATATTCGTTGCGCTCTCCGTTGCCTTTACGGCTGCTCCAGGCACTGACGCGCCCGATGGGTCGGTCACCGTGCCATTGATTGATCCGCGGAAGGTCTGTGCATTGGTCGTTACCACAAAAGCCAGAACCAATAAAAACAGAACAAACAATCGCCTCATTTTTTCATTTCCTCTCAGACACTGATTTTTGGCAGGCACCCGGAGTTTCCGTCAAGCGCTGCACCGCGTAGCACGGCGTGGTTCTTCCGCAACGAAAGAAACTGACCCCCGGTGAGCGTTCTGCCATTACTACCGCTCGCAGGTTCTTCCGTTTGCGGGGCCTTTTGGTCTTGCTGGAATCGCTGGTCGGGAGTTCGACGAGTCGTTCCAGATCCCTGACTGGGGGGTACCCAACCAGCTTAAAGACCAATATGGCCGCCACTCATTGTCAAAAGCATACGGCGGCCAATTCGGGCTGTCCAATACAAATTTTGTTTCGGCACGATTCGATTGCTGTTGGTTCTAGTACTCGCGTGGGAGTGCGACCGAACATCGCTGCAAATGAATTAGAAGTTGAAACCTCTAATGCCGTACGCCCGAACCTGCGGCTCTTCCTCCGCCCGGCACCAGCGTTCGAACCGCCGCATAGAGCAGCGGAATAAAAATGAGGTTGAGTGTCGTCGCAGCGATCATCCCGCCGAACACCGTCGTGCCCACCGAAATGCGCCCCGCTTTTCCCGCGCCGGTCGCCAGAACCAGCGGCACCACGCCAAGAATAAATGCCAGCGAAGTCATCAAAATCGGCCGCAAGCGGATTCGCGCCGCTTCGATCGCCGCATCAGCAATCGTGCTCCCTTGCGCCCGCAATTGTTCGGCGAACTCCACAATCAGAATCGCGTTTTTGCTGGAAAGCCCGATCAGCATCACCAGCCCGATCTGGCAGTACACGTTATTTTCCAGCCCGCGCAGCGACAGCGCCCCCACCGCTCCCAGCAGCGCCACCGGCACTGCCAGCAGCACGATAAACGGCAGCACGAAGCTTTCATACTGGGCCGCCAGCGTCAGGTAAACGAACACCAGTCCCAGCGCAAACAGGATCAGAGCCTTGCCGCCCGATTGAATCTCTTCCAGTGACAGTCCGCTCCACTCGTACGTCATACCCGCCGGCAAAGCCTTCTTTGCCAGCGCTTCCATGTCCGCAATTGCCTGCCCCGAACTGCGCCCCGGCGCGCCCGAACCATTCACTTCCGCCGACCGGAACAAATTGTAATGGCTGATCACCTGCGGATTCGCGGTCTGCTCCACCTTCACGAAATTATCCAGCGGGATCAGCTTTCCGGTGTCGGACTTCAAGTAATACTGCCCGATGTCCTTGGGTTTCGAACGGTACCGACTGTCCGCCTGCACGTACACTCGATACGACCGGTTATTGAAGTCAAAATCATTCACGTACACCGAACCCATGTACACCTGCAGCGCGTCGGTGATCTGGGTGAAGGGAACTTGCAAGCTCTTTGCCTTTTCGCGGTCAATCTGCACCAGATACTGCGGATCGTTGGCTGTGAACGATGTAAACAGCCCGGTCAACGTGCCGCTGGCATTTCCTTGTCCCATCAGCCCATAGGTGGCATTGGCAATCTGCTGCACTGAGTTGCGGCCCAAATCTTCCACTTCAAATGTGAAACCGCCAAAGTTTCCTAGTCCTTGCACCGCCGGAGGATTGAACGGCACCGCCAGCGCGCCCGAGATTCCGCCGAGCGCCGGGCGCATCCTCTGCAACAAAGCCGCTGCGGAATGTGCGTCGCCCTTCCGTTTCTCGAAAGAAGTCAGCGGCACGAATACGATCGCGCGATTCGGAGCGCTTCCGGAAAATCCAAATCCCATAACCGAAAATGTGCCCTCCACATCCGGCAATTTCAGAACTTCTTTTTCAATCTGCGTGCAGACCTCGGATGTGTACTCCAGTGAAGCTCCCTGCGGCGCCTGCACGATCACCATCACGTAGCCCTGATCGTCTTCCGGAATAAACGCGGTCGGCACCCGTGAATACAACCAATAGGTGAGGCCCAGTGTTGCCAGAAACGCGATCACCGCTACCACTCGCCATTCCAAAATACGTTGTACCGTACGCCGGTACAGTTCCGTACCCGACGCAACTACTCTGTTGAACCACCGGAAGAAAAATCCCTTCGCCCGCTCCCGATAGTGGCCCAAAAACAGCGCAGAGAGCGCCGGCGTCAGCGTCAACGCATTGAACGCGGAAATCGAAACCGAAAACGCGATGGTCAGCGCAAACTGCCGAAACAAGATGCCCGTGGTCCCCGGAAACAGTGCTACCGGCACGAATACCGCCACCAGCACCAGTGATGTCGCGATCACCGCTCCTGCCACTTCCTTCATCGCCACCGAAGCCGCCATGTGCGGCTCGCTGATTCCCTCGGTGATATGCCGTTCCACGTTTTCAATCACCACAATCGCGTCGTCCACCACCAAACCGGTGGCCAGGGTAATGCCAAACAACGTTAGCGTGTTGATCGAAAAACCGAGCGCCTTCACGAAAATAAATGTCCCGACCAGCGACACCGGAATGGTGATTGCCGGAATCAGCGTGCTCCGCCAATCCTGCAGGAATATGTAAATAACGATGATCACCAGGATGATCGCCTGTAACAGCGTCTGCATCACATCCTGAATCGACTCCCCGATCACCGTGGTGGTGTCAAACGCCACCGCTACTTTCAATCCCGGTGGAAAATTCTTCGACAGCCGGATCAACTCCGCCTTCACTGCTTTATCCACGTCCAACGCGTTCGCGCCCGGTAGCTGCGTCACGCCCATGCCGACCGCGTCGTGCCCGCTGAACCGCAGCAGCGTCCCGTAATCTTCCGCCCCCAATTCGGAGCGCCCAACATCCTTCACGCGAACTAGCGTCCCGTCGGCACCTGTCTTCAGAATAATGTTGTCGAATTCCGATGCTTCGGAGAGCCGCCCCACTGCGCGAACGCTGACTTGATAGGCTTGTCCGGTTTGCGAAGGCGGCTGGCCGATCTGCCCTGCGGCCACCTGCACGTTTTGTTCTGTCAGTGCATTGACCACCGCGGAAGCTGTCAATCCGCGCTGCGCCAACTTTGCCGGATCCAGCCACAAACGCATCGCGTATTTGCGTTCACCAAAAATAATGACGTCGCCGACGCCTGGTACACGCTTTACCGCATCCTTAATGTAGACGTCGATGTAATTGCTCAGGAACAGACTGTCGTATTGCCCGCTTTCGGAGTACACCCCGGCGCCCAGCACGAACCCGCTAGCTTGCTTGGTGATGATGACCCCGGTGTTCTTCACCGCGTTCGGCAGCCGTGCCAGAGCCTGGTTCACGCGGTTCTGCACGTCCACCGAAGCCAGGTCGACATCCCGCGTCACGTCAAAAACCACGGTTATTTGGCTGGTGCCATCGTTGCCGCTGGAAGAGGTGATGTACTTCATCCCTTGCACGCCGTTGATCGCTTGCTCCAGCGGAATCGTCACCGCCGATTCCACGGTTTGCGCGTTCGCGCCGATGTAATTGCTGCTTACGATCACTTGCGGCGGCGCCAGGTCCGGCAGCTCCGCAATCGGCAATGTGGGAATTGAAATCGCGCCCGCCAGCACGATCAGCAGCGCGCACACAGTCGCGAATACCGGACGCCGAATGAAAAAATCAACGAACACTAGGGCGCTCCATCGATCCGCAATTGTTGAGGGAAACGGTCATGGTCAGTGGGCGGTGATTTAATGCTTGGCCTGGCCGGATTCCTTTTGGGTGGTTTGGCTGCTCGCTGGCGCTGCCATCTGTTCCGCAACCGGCATTCCGTCCTGCAGAAACTGGGTCCCTGATACGATCAAATGTTCACCCGACTTGATGCCATCCAGCACTTCCACGTCGTTGCCGACGTTGTCCCCGATCTTCACCAGTCTCTGCCGCGCCACGGTTCCTTTGCCTTCACTGGTCGCAACGAACACAAAGTATTGGCCGTTGATCCGCGTGATGTTCAGGAAGGGAATTGCCGCACCTTGTCGCTGGCCCCACGTCACCTGCACCCGCACCTGCTGCGAAATTCGCAGCTTTGATTGGGAATTGAGAACCGCGGCCTTTGCCAGCACGGTTTGGGTGTCCGGATCCACTTGCGGCGAAACGAAAGTAATCGCAGTGCTCGCCAGAAAATCGCCCGATTCCGTCAGGAGTTTTACCGGCAGGCCGAGATGCAATGCTTTCGAACGCTCCACCGGAACATAGATATATGCTTCCAGCGCGCCCGGCTCATCCACCGTCGTCAACAGCGAAGCCACCGTCACCCGGTCGCCCATTCGAACCGGAATGTCCCCTACAATTCCGTCCATCGGCGCGCTCACCGAGTAATAGTGCAGCTCCACTTTTTGCTGCGTCACCTGTTCATCCAGAGATTTCAATTGCGCCACGGCCGCGTTGTAATTCGATTCCGCCGTATCGTAGTCGGCTTTGCTGATCACGCCAGCCTCGGAAAGTCGCTTGGCGCGTTCGTAGGAGACCTTCGCCAACTGCAGATTCGCCTCTTGCGCATTGCGTGAAGCTTCCTGGCTGTTCAGCGTTGCCTGCTGTTTCAGCGGATCGATCTCCAGTAACGGCTGCCCGGTTTTTACGTGGTCGCCGGATTTCACAAAAATCTTGGTGATCTGGCCTTCCACCTGCGGATTGATGTTGGCCGAATGGCGCGACTTCAGCACCGAAAGGTATTCCGCAACATCGGGAATGGTCTCGGTCTTCACCGCTTGCACCTGCACTGGCATGCCGCCCGGCGGCAGACCTGCGAACCCGTCCGCGGCGGCCTTTTTTCCGCATCCGCCAAGCAGAGTAATCGCCACAGTCAGGCCCGCCAGGCACCACGCATTGCCCTGTGCGGTACTCGGCTCGATAAAACGTTTTTCTATTGAAGGATCCATACTCCCCTGAATCTCCGTCTGTGGTTGCAAAGATGGTACGACAATCTCCACCCGACGCGAAATGGCACACTTCGCCGGCAATGCCCGTTAGACGCTTTTGCCTGTTTTTCGTTACATTCCGCGCCGCCAGAAAGGCTCGCGTCTTGGCTCGACCTTAATTGAAATCAATAGAAATCGCGAGGGTCGATGCGCTTGCCGGAGAGCCCCAGCTGCAGCACTTCGATGTCTTCCGGGCGGTCAAACACTTTGCCGGGGAAAAACTTTTTGGTGACCACCCGCACGCCGCCGAAGGCGATACCCATCACGATCGCGACTCCACAAAATGCCAGCGTCCCCACAAATATATTTTTCAGGACCACCACCCACGGCGGATCGGTCAGCGTCTGCGACGGCTCGCTCCAGGTGACTTGCATCTGGTACTGAATCTCTTCGCGCAGCTTGGCCGCTGCCTGCGGCGAAGCCGGCGACAGCACCAGCGAGAGCAGGGAAGTCTTGCGCTCCACGGTCACATCCGCCAGTGCCGGATTCGCTGAAATCATCGCCTGAATATGGTGCAAGCGTTGCTCCGCAAGCTGCGGCGTTGGGTAGTCCAGCAGCAGCAGCGTTTGCGTCTTCCCGCCGCGCGCCGCGTAGCTCGCCAGCATCGCCTCGGTGCCAGCCTTAAAACCAATTTCGTCCGTTAGCACGGCGGACTTGCTTTGTCCTAGCGAATCCAGCGCAGCCTGGAACGCTGCCGGTCCCATCGCGTACCGCTGCGTGCCTTGCACCATCCCCTCGCCGGGCATATATCCGCGAACCGGCGGCAAAGGCGTCTCCATCGCCTTCGCCTTGATCGGTTTCAGCAGCAGCAGCAAATCCACATCGGAAATATTCCGTGCTGGCAAGATCTCAATTACGTAGTTTCCGATCAGCGTCAGCAGCCGCTCCGCGTCCACAGCGCTCGCGCCGCCAATCGTCGTCGCGTTCATCCCCACTTTCAGTTCCGACGTATAAAACTCATACGCTCCGGTCGGGTCGGCGAACTCGTAATACCTCGCGGTCACGCCGAGGTTGCCGTTACAATAATGCTCGCTGCCCGCAGACTGCAAGTTCGATTCCCTGGCAACGGGCGTGGCAGGAGCGAGGAGTTTACCGAGCCATCCCGGGCAGGAGCCGACGGCCCATTTTCCAAACTGTTGCGGCAGCGGCTCTTGCGCGCCGATGCGTGATGAAGCCACCAGCAGCAGCGCCGCGGCGCACAACCATGGCAATGATTTAGTAGGGTTTTTCATCCCTGTAGTTCTATTAGACACCAGAATGGTGCTTTCGGTTGCGACTCTTCGCAGCACAGCCAATCGGGCAGTGTCCCTACCCTAGTTTTGGTTGCGAGATGATTCTACCTCGGCCG
>Ga0307475_10001444_pt1 | contig 14094 bp, 6 predicted proteins | sample atmos_gasesECM1C_FD_203317 | JGI IMG/M metagenome (GOLD analysis project Ga0307475, IMG submission 203317) | Hardwood forest soil microbial communities from Morgan-Monroe State Forest, Indiana, United States - atmos_gasesECM1C_515 | ecosystem: Environmental > Terrestrial > Soil > Temperate... | reverse complement strand
CGGAATTAATGCCCGCAACATAGTTAAGCGGTGCCTGGCTTATTCGTATCGCAAGGCGACCATGGGGTCGACACGCATGGCGCGGCGGGCGGGAAGGTACGACGCCAGCAGCGCGACGGAAGAAAGCAGAGCCGCGACACCGACGAAGGTGATGGGGTCAGTGGCGCTAATGCCGAAAAGAAGACTTGACATCAGGCGCGTAATCCCGAGAGATGCGGCAATACCGATGACCACACCGAAAACCGCCATGCGGGCGCCTTCGCCCACCACTAGGCGCAAAATGTTGCCACGCTGGGCGCCCAAGGACATGCGAATGCCAATTTCCTGGGTGCGCCGCGTAACCGAGAAAGCTACAACTCCATAGATGCCGACGGCAGCAAGGGCGAGGGCGGCGACGGCGAACAGAGCAACCAGAAGAAGCAGGAAACGACGGTCGGCGAGCCAGCCACCCATCTCCTCGGCGAAAGTCGAGAACTTGACCGGGGCATCGGGAGCGAGGTCGTGAAAGATGCCGCGCGCGGCAGTTACGATCGCTGACGGCGGTGCGGCACTGCGCATGAGGATGGTAGGAGAGGAATTGGAGCTCATTCCACGCTGGCGGTAATCAACATAAACAATGGAACTCGGCGCACGGTCCAAGCCTTCCGCGCGAACATCGCCGACGATGCCAACGATCGTGGACGACTTCAAGCTGCCGTCCATGTTGCCAAAATTTATGATTTGACCGATGGGATCCTCGTTCGGCCAGCGCTGCCGTGCCAAGGCTTGGCTGATAAGGGCCACATTCGGGGAATTGAAGTCGTCCTGGGCATTGAACATCCGTCCGCGGATCAGCGGAATGCCCACGGTGCGAAAATACTGCTCGCTTGCGACGCAATACAGCGCCTGGCCGACCTGCGAAGGACTTTGAGCCATACTGCCCCACTCCTCGAAGTTCACCGGCTGCTTCTGGCCATTAAGTATTAGAAAATCGCCTTCCGGAAGGTCGTCACCCTGCGCGACGGGAACAGCCCCACCCAGACCGACAGTTTCGGCGCCCGGGATCGCGCTAAGGCGAGCCATGATGTCGTCCATCAAATGGATTTGGCGCACGATGGCTGACGAGGCGATGGAAAAATTCTGCGGAATGGGCGGCGAAAACTCCATGGTGATCAGGTTTTCCTGCCGAAAGCCGGGACTCGTAGAAACGAGCCGCAGAAAGCTGCGGCCGAGAAGGCCTGCGCCGATAAGAATTACCAAAGTGGTTGCAATTTCGCCAATCACCAAAAAGCTGCGCACGCGGTGGCTTGCGCCCGACCCACTGTAACTGCGAGAGCCGGCGCTTAGCGCTTCCTGGAGGTCTCCTGAGGAGGAGCGCCAAGCAGCAAAGAGTCCAAGCAGAACGGCGACAGCTACGACTGCAGCCAAAGCAAACAGAAGAACGGCTGTGTTAACAGAGATGCCTTGCTGCCGCGGCAGGTTTGTCGGAAGAATTGCGGGAAGTATCCTCACCGCCCAAATCGCAAGCAAAATGCCCAGTACACCACCTGCGGAGGAGAGAGCGAAAGATTCCGCAAGGAACTGTTGCATGAGGCGGCCGCGGCCGGCTCCCAGCGCCGCGCGCACGGCTAATTCCTTTTGGCGGGCGGAAGTACGTGCCAAAAGCAGGCCGGCCACGTTGGCGCACGCCACCAGAAGCAACAGGCCGACGGCTCCCGAGAGATTCAGGAGAGCGGTGCGCGCATCTCCAACCATGGCGTCAGCAAGAGGCGCCACTGCCGCGTCGCTGAGGTCAACTTCTTTTCCGTGCTGATCCTTGATGCGGTGAGCGATCGTGCTTAGGTCCGCGCGCGCTTGGGCGATGGTCACTCCGTCCCGAATGCGCCCGATGCCTCGAAAATTATGCGCGGTGCGGCCGGTGTCTTCCCCAAAGAGTTCGCTCGGAATCCAGGCAGCGACACCGGGCGGAAAATCAAAACCCGCGGGCATCACTCCGATAACCGAGTAGACTTCTCCATCGGTTGCCAAATGGAATTGGGAGAGGTCCCTTACGCCTCCAAGATAGCGTTGCCAGTAGCCGTAGCTAACGATAACGGCCGGTGCTCCGTGCTCGCGCTGCTCCTCTGGAACAAAGGTGCGGCCGAGAAAAGGCTCGACGCCGAGAGATTTAAAGAAGTCGCGGGAGACCGCGGAGACGTTGACGCGCACAGGTTCGCTGCCTCCGGAAATGGACGCCAGACCGTAGGTGTACTCCGCAAGGCCAGCAAACGTGTTGTTCTGCGCACGGAAGTCTTCGAAGTTTGCGTTAGCGAGATTGATTTGGTGGCCGTTCGGCGTTTGTTCCCAGATGCGGACGATCTGTTCTGGATGCGGATAGGCGAGAGGACGAAGCAGCACAGCGTCTACTACCGAGAAGATGGACGTTGAGGCGCCGATGCCGAGGGCGAGCGTGAGGACGGCGATGCCAGTGAAGCCCGGAGATTTCCGCAGGGTGCGGAAGGCGAAGCGAAGATCCTGGAGCAGCGTTTCGAGAAGCGGGAGGCTGCGCGCTTCGCGGTGCTGTTCTTTGGCTTGCTGCGGGCCGCCAAAGCGGAGCAGGGCTTGGCGGCGAGCTTCGGCGGGAGCGAGGCCGCGCTCGAGATTCTCCTCGATGGCGAGTTCGAGGTGGGCGGACATTTCGGCGTCGAGATCGCGGTCGAGCTGCGCGCGGCGGAACAAGGAACGCAGACGTTGGAAGGATCGATGAAACCAATTGGTCATGGTTCAGAACTCCTTTCGAGCTCATCGGCGATACAGATACACGCAAGCCTCGTTACTCATAGCGAAGAGCGACCAGGGGATCCACGCGCAGCGCCCGACGAGCGGGGATGTAACACGCCAAAAGCGCGACGGCCCCGAGCAAAAGCGCCACGGTGAAAAATGTGGCTGCGTCAGTCGAGCTGACGCCGTAAATCATGCTAGCCATGAGACGCGTCAACACAAAGGCTGCGGTCACCCCAAGCAACAGGCCAAGCGCGGCCAGACGGAAACCTTGGGTCAGGACGAGCTTCACTACGTCGTTGCGCCGCGCGCCGAGAGCAACACGGATGCCGATTTCGCGGGTGCGCTCGGCGACGTTGCAGGCCATCACTCCGTAGATGCCCACGGTGGCGAGGACCAGAGCAAGGCCCGCGAAGAGTCCGAAAAGCAGAAGATTCAGGCGTTGAGACGCAATCGAAACGGACCATACTTCTTGCATCGTGCGAACCCGGGTCACCGGCAGATCTTTGTCCACGGACCAAACGGCGGCGCGAACCGAGGAAGCCACAGTGAGAGGATCTCCAACGGAGCGAGCGACCCAATCCCGCAGGATGCCACCGGGATCCGGGAACTGCGTGATGGGAAAATACATGGTGGGCCGTGGGGCCGTTAACGGATCGAACTCGCGAATGTCGCCGACGATGCCTGCAATGGTTAGCCAGGAGAACTGATGGTCGTCGGGGCCGCCTTGCCGGATGCGTTTGCCGAGAGGCTCTTGCTGCGGCCAGTAAGCTTTGGCCATCGCCTCGTTGATGATGATGATGGGCTGCGTTTCCGGCGTATCGCTCCACAAGAAATCTCTTCCTTGGTTCAAAGGAACCTGCATGGTCGCAAAGTATCCCGGCGTCACTACGTCATAGCCGGCCCTCGGAATTTGTCCTGGCGCGATGGGGGGACGGCCTTCGATGGTGAAGCCTTTGCTGCCGCGGACAAAAGTGAGCGGAATAAATGTGACCGCAGCGGCGGATTGCACGCCAGGAAACGCTTCGATTCGTTCGATGGCCTGCTGGTAAAAGGCGGAGCGCTGTGACAGTCCGGAGTATCTCTGGCCTCGGGGAATCACGCGGAAGCTGAGTACCCCCTGCGGCTGAAATCCCAGCGGGCTTTGCTCGATGCGCAGGAAACTCCGCAGCAGCAGGCCAGCGCCAATCACGACGATCACACCGAGAGCAGTTTCCACAATGACCAGAAGATTGCGCACGCGCAGCCGCGAGCCAGTCGTGGATTCGCGAGAGCCCGACTTTAGTGTTTCAGGGACGCTTTCGCGGCCAGTTTGAAGCGCGGGGGCCAAGCCGGAAATCAGTCCGACAAAAATCGCAATGACAATGCTGAAAACGAATACGGGAGTGTTGAGCGAGAACTCCTCGGTGCGCGGAAGGTGCGAAGTGGCGAGCAGCTTGAGCACGCTTACTCCCCAGCGAGCCAGCAGCAGGCCGAAGATACAACCGAACAGGGCCAATACCGTGCTTTCGGTCAGCAATTGGCGGAAGAGCCTCGGGCGGCTGGCGCCCAGCGCCAAACGAACGGCGACTTCTCGTTGACGCGCCGATGCGCGTGCCAGAAGCAAGTTTGCGACATTGGCGCACACGATCAGCAGGATCAGGCCTACGGCACCCCAGAGCACCAGAAGCGTGGACCGCACGGGACCTGCAAGATCTTCTTGGAGAGGTACGATGTTCACGGTCTGGCCGGTATTCGAGCCGGGGTAGAGTTCTGTCAGACGCCTGGCGATCCGGGACATCTCCGCTTGCGCTTGCTCGAGCGCGAGGCCGGGCTTCAAACGCGCAAACACATCGAGATAGTGGCTGCCGCGGTTTTCCCTTTCGGCGGGAGTCATGGCCAAGGGAACCCAGAGCTGGTCGTCCAGATCGGGAAAGTGGAATCGCGGCGGCATAACCCCTATGACTTCATAGCCTTCGCCGTCGAGAAGAAGTTTCTTGCCGAGGATTTGCGGGTCGGAGCCAAACTGATTCCTCCACAAACCGTCGCTCAGTACGACGACGTGGGAAGCGCCGAAGCGGTCTTCCTCGGGAGCAAAAACGCGGCCGAGCGGCGATTCGACTTCGAGCGTGGCGAAAAAATTGGCGGAGACGAGTTCACCCTCGACGCGCAGCGGCTCACCCGTTCCCGTGAGATTGAAGCTCCGGTTGCTATAGGCGGCGATATTCTCAAAAACAGAGTTTTGCTTCGCCCAGTCCGAAAGATTTCCGGACGAAACCTCATTGCGGTCGTTCTGGTAAGTGGGCAGCCGCACGTTCTCGTACAACATGACCAGGCGGTCCGCCCGAGGATAGGGCAGCGACTTGAGCAAGACCGCATAAACAACCGAGAAGATGGCGGTATTGGCGCCGATGCCGAGGGTAAGAGTGAGTATCGCAACCGAGGTGAAACCGGGAGACTTGCGCAACATGCGAAAGGCGAAGCGCAGATCCTGAATCAGCGTATCGAGGAACGGCAGCCCGCGGGCCTCGCGGTGCTGTTCCTTGGCTTGTTGCGGGCCGCCGAAGCGAAGCAGAGCTTGGCGGCGCGCTTCGGCAGGAGCGAGGCCGCGCTCGAGATTTTCTTCGACGGCGAGCTCGAGATGAGCGGCCATTTCATCGTCGAGGTCGCGATCGAGCAAAGACCTCTGGAAGAAGGCGAGTAGCCGATAGAGCGTTTGTCGCAGTCGGCCGGTCATTTTTCAGTGCCCCCTTCCAGCTCCAGACGGATTCTTGGTGCGCCGATTCCTAATCACTCGTAGCGTAGAGCTTCGATCGGCTCCACCCGAAGCGCGCGGCGCGCGGGAAAATAGGCGGCGGCGAGCGCGACGATAAGGAGCAGCCCGGCGAGCGAAAGCAAAACCGGTAAACTCGCCGAAACAATTCCAAAAACAAATGCAGCCATGACGCGGCTAACGGCAAAGGAAATCGGCAAACCAACCGCCAGACCGATGCCAGAAACAATGAGTGCATGTCGCAAGACGAGACCGAGCACGTCGCCCGGATTCGCGCCGAGGGCGAACCGAATGCCGAACTCGTGAGTCCGCTGCGCCACATTTTCGGACAGAATTCCGTAAACGCCGAGCGAGGAAAGCGAAAGCGCCACGATTGCAAAAACAGCCATCAAAACTCCCATGATGTGCACGATGGCAATGGAATCTTGAACTTCGGATTGCAGCGTTTTTAGCTCGGTGATGGGGATTTCCGGATCGACTTGAGCAATCGCTCGGCGCGCCGAGGAGGCATAGCTCGTCGGATCAGAAGCGGTGCGCAAGACAAACCGGAAGGAAGGCCGCGAAGCCTGGAGATAAGGCTGATAGATGACGGGAAGAGTCGCGGGGTTCCACCAATTCTGGCGGGCATCGCCGACGACGCCAACCACGGTCATCCATGGCTCGGAGGAGTCTGCGGCACCAAGCTTGAACCTCTGCCCTACGGGATCGCTCGCGGGCCAGAAACGATTCGCCATGGTCCGGCTGATGATGCCGACGCGCGCGCTGGTGGCGTTATCCGCTTCGGTGAAAAAGCGCCCAGCAATCAGAGGAATCTTGAGAACCAGGAAATAGTCTGCACTGATGGTTTGCAAATCTGCCGCGGGGGCTTCGCTGGCTTCGAGGGCCACGCGGCCCTGGATGGTGAACAGGGTCTTTTCATTGTCCACGTTGCTGGCGGGCAGGTTGGAGGTCAAAGCAGCGCCAGAAACTCCGGGAAGGGAAGCGACGTCGCGCAAAGCGGTCTGGAAAAAGCTGTCGCGCTTTACACGCTCGGGATAGGTGGTTTCCGGTAGCGCGGCTTCGAACTTCAAAACCTGGTCGGGCTGAAATCCTTGATAGGCCTGTGCGAGGCGGTTGAAACCCTGGATGGTCAAGCCTGCGCAGACCAGCAGGATCAGCGCTAGCGCGACTTGCGCGGCGACCAGCCCGTTCCGCAAATGCCCGCTCGCGGGGCCGGCGGAACTGCGCCCGGTTTCCTTGAGCACCGTATTCAGATTGATGTGCCGCAATTGGAGCGCGGTGACTAGGCCAAAGGTCAGTCCAAGAAGTACGGAAAGCAGAACCGTGAAAAACAGGACGGTGGAATCGACGCGGATGCGATCCCAGCCCGGAACCCACTTGGTCCAATCGGGCGAGATGCTGTCGCGAAGAAGGCGAACACTCGAGAAGGACGCCGCAGTCGCCACGGCTCCGCCGACAAGGGCGAGCAGCGACATCTCCGAGACCAGCAGGCGAGCCAGCCGGGAGCGGTTTGCGCCCAGAGCGGAGCGCACGGCCAGCTCTTTCTGTCGGGCGATCATCCGCGCGAAGAGGAGATTCGCGAGGTTGGCACCGGCCAAAAGGAGCACAAATACGGCAGCGGCCTGAAGCAACAGAAAGAGCGGCAAAGTATATAGGTAGAGTTCTTTGCGAAGCTGTAAAACATTCAGGAGGCGGCCTGCATTCGTTCTTGGGTAAAGCTCGGAAAGCCTATGAGAGAAATTGTTCAGTGCTGCCGCGGCTTGTGCCACCCTGACGCCGGGTTTCAGCCGCGCGAGGGCCGCGAGAGACAACTGGCTGCGGTCGGACTTTTCCGCGGAGCCAAGCGCTAAGGGCACCCACAATTCCATGGGGACCGGGTAGTCAAAGTCCGGAGGCATGATCCCAGCGACGGTATAGTTGCGTCCATTGAGGCGGATGGTCTTGCCTACCAGGTGCGGGTCACCGACGAATCTGGATTGCCAGAAGCCGGCACTCAAGACGACTGACCGATCCGCGCCAGGCTGTTCTTCGTCCGCAGCGAACAAGCGGCCCTGTGCCGGGCCGACGCCAAGCACAGAGAAAAAGTTCGCGGACACGCGGCAGCCGCGCGCCACGTCCACGCGGCCCTCCGAAGAAAGATTGAAATCCCCGCATTGATAGGTGGCGATGTCGTCAAACCATGGTGAGCTCGAGTGAAGGTCGGCTACGTCGCCGGGAGAAATTGCCCGGGCATCGGGGCCCTCGTCGATGCCGCGGTTTTCCCAGAGAAGGACCAAAGAATCGAGGTTGTGGAATCGGTAAGGATGGAACAGCAGGGCGTTTACCATGCTGAAGATCGCCGTGTTCGTACCAATGCCGAAGGCGAGCGTAAGAACGGCAATGGCAGTGAAGCCAGGAGACTTGCGCAGGATGCGCAAGGAGTAGCAGACGTCTTGGAAGAGGGTTTCAAGGAACGGCAAGCTGCGAGCGTCGCGGTGATTTTCCTTGGCTTGCTGCGGACCACCGAAGCGGAGGAAGGCCTGACGGCGAGCTTCGGCAGGAGCGAGGCCGCGCCGAAGATTCTCTTCGACGGCGAGTTCCAGGTGAGCCGACATTTCCGCTTCGAGGTCGCGGTCCAACTGCTCATGACGGAAGAGAGAGAGCAAGCGGTAGAGTAATTGGCGTATGTGGTCGGTCATTTGTAGGTGCTTCTTTCCTTCCTCGACATTAGGCGGATGCCCGTATGCATTGTCACTCGTACCGCAAAGCCACAATCGGGTCGACGCGCGTGGCCCGCCAAGCCGGCAGCAAACATGCCATCAACGAGACGATCGTCAAGACCAGGAAGGTCGAGCCGAAGGCAAACGGGTCGTGTGGGCTCACTTTGTAGAGCAAATATCCGAGCGAGCGCGTCAACCAGAACGCTGCGGCTGCACCTAGAAGAATTCCGCCGGTGGTCAGAGCGAGACCGCGCGAGATCACCAGCCGGAACAGTTCGGGTGCGCGCGCACCGAGGGCCATGCGCAGGCCCAACTCCCGCGTGCTCTGCGACACGGTGTACGACATGACCCCGTAGAGTCCGATGGCGGCGAGCACCAAGGCCAATCCGGCCAAGATGCCCGTCAAAGTGACGGCGACTTTCTGCGGCGATGTGGACCGGTCCAACTGCTCTTGAAGCGAAATCGATTCATAAAGGGCTAGATTCGCGTCCATGGCCCTTAGTTCATGAGAAAGGGCGGCTGCCATGATCTCGGCTCGCAGATTGCTCCGGATATGCAAAGCGGCGCCGACAGAAAAATCCTGTCGCCGGGGAACGTAGAAAAACGGCCTGGGCAGTTCCCTCATGCTCTCGTACTTGGAGGTTTTAGCGACGCCGACGATCTCGAACCATTTGTCTTTGACCTGCAGGCGCGCGCCGACCGGACTTTTGCCGGGCCAGTAATGCGCGGCCATGGCTTCGTTGACGATGGCCACGGGTCGAGCGGCTTCGTTGTCGGCGCGGGTAAATTCCCGGCCGGAAACAAGCGGGATTCCCATCGTGGCGAAGTAGCCGGGGCCAACCTGGTTGTACTCGACCGAAGGCCGCTCATCGGGTGGAGGTTGGTAGCCATCCACTACGACGGGAGCCGAAGAAAAAGTCCCGTAGCCTAGGGGCGTAACGCGCGCCAAGGCGGCCGACTCGACGCCGGGAAGCGCTTGGACGCGGTCGATGAGTTCGTCCTGAAAACTCTTTGCCCGTTCGACGTCGTATCCCGACGCGGACAAATTCACCGCGGTCACCAACACGTCCTGGGTGGAGAATCCCGGGCTGTCCGAACGAATCCGGGTCAAGCTTTGCAGGAGTAGACAGGCTCCCACAAGCAAGATGAAGCACAGAGACACTTGCGCCACAACCAGTCCCGAGCGAACCCAGGATTTGCTCCGGCCGTGGACTACGCCCGCCATTTCAGACCGCAGCGTAGCGGCCAGGTCCACCTTGCTGGTTTGTATCGCAGGAAGCAGGGCGAAGAGCAGCGTCGAGATCAGGCATATGGCCGCGCTTAACGCCATCACGCGCCAATCCATTTCGCCGGGCAGGTGCATAGTGTTCCCGCCCCGCGCCGGCAAAAGCAGTACAAGTAAATGACCCGACCAGCGCGCAATGAGGAGTCCTCCGGCTGCGGCGAGAGAGGAAAGAACCAAGCCTTCGATGAGAAGTTGCTGCAGCAGACGGCGGCGCCCGGCGCCAACCGCGACGCGCACGGTAATTTCGTGTCTGCGCACGAAAGACCGGACGAGCAACAAGTTGCCGACGTTCGCGCACGCGATCAAAAGCACAAAAACCACAACGGCGAGCATGATTCCGAGCGTGGGGAGCAAAGTTCCTGCGTTGTTGAACGGCGTTTTCCACAAGGGCCAGAGCTCCATGCTGCGCCCGCGGTTGGTGGCCAGGTAATCGTTCTCCAGGCGTTTCGCTACTGCCGAAACTTCCTGCTGGGCCTGCACCAGGGTGACTCCTGGCTTCAGCCGCGCGTACCCTTCAATCCAACGCTCGCCGCGATCTTCGAGTTTGTATCCTCCGGCCTCAAACGTGTCTTCCATGGAGGCAGGAACCCAAAACTGCATCGCCCAACCCACGAAGGTCCCGTAAAAGCCTTCCGGGGCGACGCCGATAATGGTGTGAATCACGCCATTCATGCGCTGCGTCTTGCCGATGATTTGCGGGTCGCCCCCGAAGCGGCCCTTCCATAGCTGGTAGCTTATGACTGTCACGGGATGAGCGCTGCGTCCCACATCGTCGTCGGGGTCAAACGCGCGCCCAAGAATCGGATGGACTCCCAACGCGGTGAAATAGTTCGCCGAGACGATACTTCCCGGAGCGACCTGGGCCCGCTCGCCGATACTGAGCGTGGTCCCCATAATCTTGCTTACAAAGAACGCGTCAAACAGCTTGCAGTTCCTTTGAAGGTCCATGAAATCAGGCCAGGAAAGGGCAGTAGGGTCTGACTCTCCGCGAGCCGTTCCGGTGAGCGCGACCAGCCTCTCCTGATGCGCGACCGCCGGGTAGGGACGGAACAGCAGGCCTTCCATCCAACTGAAGACCGCGGCATTGGCCCCGAGGCCTAAGGTCAGGCAGAAAATCGCCAAGAGAGAAAAGCCGGGGCTGCGTCGAAGCATTCGCAAGGCGAAGCGAAAATCTTGAAGCAGGGTTTCCAGCAGCGGGAGTCCGCGCGCTTCCCGATGGTTTTCTCTGGCTTGCTGTGATCCGCCAAAACGCACGAGGGCCTGGCGGCGAGCTTCGGCGGGAGAGAGACCCCGCTGAAGCTGTTCTTCGATGGCCAGTTCGAGGTGAGCGGACATTTCCGCGTCGAGGTCGCGATCTTGTTCGGCACGGCGAAAGGAAGAACGCAAGCGATGGAAGGATTGGCGAAGGCGGTCCGTCATTTGCCGCTGCTCCCTTCTTGCCGTTCCGGAATGCCGGCGTCCATAGTCCTAGTCACTCGTAACGCAGCGCGACCACTGGATCGACGCGAGAGGCCCGCCGGGCGGGGATATAACACGCAAGCAAGGCCACGGCTGACAGGAACAGTGCGACCGTCGCAAAGGTCAGGAGATCGGTTGGCGCGACTCCGTAAAGCATGCTCGCCATTAATCGCGTAAGAACAAGCGCCAGGACGACTCCGATTCCGATTCCCGCCAGCGTCATGCGGGCGCCGTCGCTTAGCACCAGACGCAGCACATCAGCTCTCTTTGCACCCAGAGCCATGCGCACACCGATTTCCTGCCTGCGCTGTCCAACCAGATAAGAGAGCACTCCATAGATGCCAACACTGGCCAACAGAAGGGCCAATGCCGCAAAGACACCCAGGAGGACCATGGAAAAACGCTGATTCGCAATCGAGTGAGCAACGATTTCCTCCTCGGATTCGTCTTCTGAAACGATCATTTGTCCGTTGTGAGTGAGAAGGGCGGAGCGGATAGTTTCAAAAAAAGCTTTGGGACTCAGGGAAGAATGGAAGCGCACGAAAGCGGAGAGTCCTTGGGCGGCGTTTTTGGTAAACAGGTCAGAACCCTGCATTAAAGAGCGGTACATTTGCGCTTGCAAGGGCTGTGTGGCATCGTCGGCCAAACCAAATTGATTCACGTGGCCGACCACCCCAACGATAGTGAAGGCGATCCAGGTACGCTGCGACGGGTCTGCGTCGAAATCAAAGATCCTGATGCGCTTACCAATGGGGTCCTGCCCTGGGAAATATTTTTGCGCGAAGCTGTTATCGATGACCGCGACGCGCTCGGAGCGCTCGGTGTCGGCATCGCTGACAAAGCGTCCGCGCAGCAGCGGGATACCCATGGTCTGGAGGTATTCGGGTTCGACGACATACTCGAGAGTGCTGGCATAGTCCGCCTGCCGCGCAGGTTGCGGCTGCCCGTCCGGCCAGAAGCCAACCTCGTCATCGCTTGCCATGGGATGCGCGCCCCAGTCGAAGGAAACGTGCTCGACGCCGGGCGTGCTGCGAATCACGCTGTGTATCTCGCGCAACGCTGCGCGGATCGCGTCAGAAGGCTGATCCGCCAGCGATGGAGGAGGGTCGATCCCGAAGCTGAGCACATTGTGCGGATCGAAACCGGGATTGCGGCCCCAGAGATACGCCAAGGTGCGAATCATCAGGGCGGCGCCGATGAGCAGGACCAGGGCCATGGCCATCTCGCCGACTACGAAGACGGCTTGTGTGCGCGAGCGGTACATGGAAACGGCGCGGCCCGTATCCCTAAGGCTCGCACCGAGGTCAGTACCCGAAATCTTTAGGGCCGGCACAAGACCAAAAAGGATGCCGACGGCGACCGAAACAACCAGGGTAAAAAGAAGAACGCGGGGATCAAGGCCGATATCTTCGGAGCGCGGGACGGTCTTCGGCACAGCGGCAAGAGCCGCAGACGTTCCCCAGTTTGCCAAGAGCAACCCAAGCGTGCCACCAAGGAGCGCTAGCACCACACTTTCGGTCACCAGTTGACGAAGGATCTGTGCACGCCCTGCGCCGAGCGCGACACGGATGGAAAACTCGCGCCGCCGCCCCGTCGAACGCGCCAGGAGCAGATTGGCGACGTTGACGCAGGCAATCAGCAGCACAAAGCCGACCGCGCCGAACAGGACCAGCAGGACGGGACGCATTTCGCCAACGATTTCTTCTTTTAGCGGAATAATGTTCGCTTTGATGTCCGCGTCGATGTCGGGATAGGTAGCCGCAAGGCCGGCGTTCACACGCTTCATGTCCTCCCGCGCCTGTTCGAAGCTGACGCCCGGCTTGAGTAGGCCGATGGCATCCATGCCCCAGAAAGAATTGCGTTGGTGGAACTTTTCATCTTCTTCCTGCCCAACGGGCTCATACAGGTCGGCGGTCTTGAAGTTCTGGATGTGCAACCGAAATGAGGTGGGCATTACGCCGATAACGGTGCGGGCCGCCCCGCCTACATTGACGGATTTACCGAGTATATTCGGGTCCGACCCAAATTTTCGCTTCCACAGACCTTCGGAAAGGATGACTGTGGGATTGGCGCCGCGCCGATCTTCCTCTTCCGTGAAGTTGCGTCCAAGGATCGGCTGAACTCCTAAGATCGAGAAAAAAGTTGCCGAGACCCGCTGCGCGTGAACCTCTTCCGGTTCGCCACTTCCGCGGATGGTGCCATCCGTCCAGCGGTATGCGGCGATCGACTCGAAGCAACGATTGTCCTGCCGCCAATCGAGGAAGTTGGGATAGGAGATCGAGCCCTTTGGAAAACTTGGCTTGTCTTGAAACATCGCGACGATGCGGTTTGCGTTCGGAAACGGCAGAGGATTCAGGAGTACGCCGTTGATGACCGAAAAGATCGCGGTATTGGCGCCGATGCCGAGAGCGAGGGTGAGAACGGCGATGGCGGTGAAGCCGGGAGACTTGCGCAGCATACGAAGGGCGAAACGAAGATCCTGGAGCAGTGTTTCAAGCAACGGTAGGCTGCGTGCTTCGCGATGGTTTTCTCTGGTTTGCTGCTGACCTCCGAAGCGAACCAAGGCCTGACGGCGAGCTTCCGAAGGAGAGAGACCACGCTGCAGATTTTCTTCGATAGCGAGCTCGAGGTGAGCGGACATTTCCGCATCGAGCTCACGATCCTGTTCGGCGCGGTGGAAGAAGGAGCGAACGCGGTGAAAAAATCGACGAAGCCGGTCGATCATTTGTTGTCGCCCCCTTCCGGCAGAGCCAGCACGCGGCCCATGACGTCGGACAGCCGTTGCCAGTAGGCGGCGTCTTCGAAGAGCTGTTTGCGGCCTCGTTTGGTGATGGAATAAAACTTGGCTTTGCGATTGTTTGTGGAAGTGCCCCATTCGGCGGAAATCCATCCGCGCTGCTGCAAGCGGACCAGAGATGCGTAGATCGTGCCCTGATTGAGCAGGACCGCGTCGCCGCTGACCTGCTCGATGCGGCGCGCGATGCCGTAGCCATGAAGCCGGCCCATGGCGGCCAGGGTTTGCAGGACCATCAGGTCCAAAGTTCCCTGTAGAAGATCGAGCTTTGATGCGGACATGCACCCTCCTGTGTTATGACCACAGCAAGGTAACACAGTTTGTGTGGGGATGCCACAGGAGAATTAGACGACGCCAGGCCCCCTCG
>Ga0307475_10001442_pt1 | contig 14101 bp, 7 predicted proteins | sample atmos_gasesECM1C_FD_203317 | JGI IMG/M metagenome (GOLD analysis project Ga0307475, IMG submission 203317) | Hardwood forest soil microbial communities from Morgan-Monroe State Forest, Indiana, United States - atmos_gasesECM1C_515 | ecosystem: Environmental > Terrestrial > Soil > Temperate... | reverse complement strand
CTCCGCCAACCTCGCCGGCATCGGCCTTCCCAACGCAAACTTGGGCTGCACGGGCGCTCCCGGGAGCGCGACGTGTACAAAGGGAGCGTACAGCTGCGGCTTGGTTTCAGTCGATTTCCTCAACGGCTTCTGGTCCATCGGCGATCGCGGCTACACCCCATTTCAAGGCGGCACCGATATTTTTTCTTTTAACGATGCCGTCGACCTGATTCGCGGCAAGCACGACCTGCATGTCGGAATTGATGTCCGCGCCAACCAGATGAACGTCGGCACCGAAGCCTTCCAGGATGGCTTCTGGATTCCCCTGGGCCTTTTCACCACTAACTTTAGCCTTCCAGCAGCACAAACTGGTAATCCCATGGCCGATCTGACCCTCGGCTATGTGAACATCTCCGAACACGATCAGACCTTCAATGGCCCGGTTACTGGCCGCCGTTGGAAAATCGTCCGCCCGTTCGTGCAAGACGATTGGAGAATTACCAGGGACCTGACTTTGAACATTGGCGTGGCTTGGGACTTGACCACGCCGATTACCGAAGTGGATGGCCGCATGGCCGACTACATTCCGCCGGCCATCGCCACTGGCGCGAACGCCGTTACGGGCCAGCTCCTGGTTGCCAATCAGGGCGGAGTCAACGGCGCCGCAGGCATAAACATGTATTGGGCCGATCTCGAACCGCGCATCGGCGCCGCCTATAAGGTCCTTGGCAGCGATAAAACTGTGGTCCGCGGCGGTTTCGCCATCTACCACGATTCCGCCTGGAGCCAGGGAGCTCAAGGCCTTTGGCAGAATCCTCCCTTCTTTGCCGAAGGCGACATCTTCCAGTTCGGGGGGTGCCCAGCTGTTACCCCATCCGGTAATACCCCGGCTTGCGGCGCGGGCGGCACCGTCTCCAGCATCTCGAGCGGATTCCCGCTGTTTAAGACTCCGCCGACTCTTTCCACGTTCACTGGAACACTTTTTTACCAGCCCCGGGACTTCCGACCAGGACAGGTCGTGCAGTACAACGTCAACGTCGAGCATCAGTTGCCGGGCAACATCGTGCTGACGGTGGGCTATGCCGGTTCGCACGGCAACCACATCCTGCTATCTGGTAATGACCTGAACACCAGCGGCCCCACCGCTTGCGGCTCGGCTGGCTATACACTCGGTTGTGCGGCCGGCGGCGCTCCTTACGTGTCGCCCTTCAACCCGCCAGGCTTCAACGCCATTCTGGAATTCGGGGACCTCGGCAAGACTACGTACAACTCCTTGCAGATCAAGGCCGAGACCAAGTCCAGCAGGCACGGCCTCTATGCGCTCTTCGCTTACACTTACTCCAAGACCTACGATAACGGTCTAAGCGATGGCCTTGGCTCGGAATTGAGTGCGCCCTATTTCCCGCTTCCGAATTGGCAGCAGCTCGATTGGGCTCCCTCCCAGCTCGACCAGCACCATAACTTCACTGGCAGTGTGATCTACGACTTGCCCTTCGGCAGGGGCAAGAGGTTCGGCAACAGTTGGAGCAACGTGACTGACTCGCTTCTGGGCGGCTGGCAGCTGACGCTGATCGAAAAAATTACCTCCGGCTTTGCCGACCCCCTGATCGACAGCCTGAACAATTCCGGGGTCGCCTTCAACACCGGCGGCAATGCCAACAGCTTCAACCGTCCTAACCTGGCGACTGGGTGCAACCCCTACGCAAACCAGACCAAGATACAGTTCATAAACCCGGCCTGCTTTACCCAGCCTGCAACGGGTCAGCTTGGCAACGCCAGCCGTGTACCCGTGTTCGGTCCGGACTTCGTCAACACCGACTTCTCCGTAATCAAGCAGTTCAAACTGCCTTGGGAGAATGCGGGCCTGAATTTCCGGGCGGAATTTTTCAACCTGTTTAACCACGCGCAGTTCGGTGAGCCGGTTAGCGATATCAACGCACCGGGCTTCGGCGCGGTGAACTCGACAGTGAACAACCCACGTCTCGTACAATTCGGGCTGAAGCTGACGTTCTAGTCCGCATCGTGGGTTCACCTCTTGGGATTGGGGTTGGCCTGTCAAGATGCGCCGACGCCGCGCCCCTTCCCTACTAGGGCTAGGTGCGGTCGATGGCCAATTGCGGAACACCGCCTTCACAAAGAGCGCGCAAGCTTTGGAAGAGTCGAGGAGGCACATGCCCCCGCAGGTGGTTGGAATCGGCAGCTGTGGGATCGACTATTTCGCGATCGTTCCGCGGCTCCTCGCCGCCGATGAAAAAATCAATGCCGATCGGCTGGAGATTCACGCCGGCGGCGTCACCGGCAACAATCTCACGCAGGTCGCGCGGCTCGGCGCCAGCGCCGGCTGGCTCGGCCTAATTGGCGACGACGAGAGCGGGCGCTTGATAACGAAGGCGTTCGCCGATGACGGCCTTGACCTCTCCGGCGTGGAAACCATCAAGGGCGAGCAGTCCACGTTCACCTGGATTCCCGTCGACGCGCAAGGCGAGCGCTGTATCTACATGTTTCCCAACATCAACGGAAAGCTTTCCGCGGAGCAAGTGCGCAGCCGCTTCGCGCCGCACATCAAAAGCGCCAAACATTTTCATACTGAGGCCTCGCAGCTTCCCTTACCTCCTATCCTCGCCGCCATGCAAGTGGCGCGCGAAGCAGGCGTCCGCGTCATCTTCGATCTCGATGTTGCGCCGAGCTATTTCGCCCACGCAAAACTTGGCTCCGAGAAGGATCTAATCGCCGCGTTGCAACTGGTCGACATTCTCAAGCCCTGCAAAGCCGCCGCCCGCGAGATCACCAACGAAACCGATTATGAACAAATCGCCATCAAGCTGCTGGCCCTCGGCCCCAAAGTCGTAGCCGTCACCATGGGTGCGGAGGGCGCACTCATCGCCAGCTCCGGCAAAATGGCTCATGTTCCCGCATTCAAAGTGAACGTCGTGGACACCACCGGCGCCGGCGATGCTTTCATGGGCGGTCTCTCCTACGGCCTCCTCCAGGGCTGGGACCATCGTCGCGTCGGAATGTTCGCCAATGCCTGCGCCGCCATTTGCTGCACCAAAGTGGGAGCTCGCGCGATGGGCAAGCGCAGCGAGGTCGCGGCCCTCATCAAGGCGCAGCGCCCTGAAGAAGCATCTTCGTTCTAGGAGCGGCCTCGGAAGCGCATCCTTATATATAAGGAGAACCGGCCCGATGTTTGTCCCGCACAGTTTCGCCCTCGCCCTGCTGATGATGATCACCAGCGCCGTCTGCTGGGGCTCCTGGGCCAACACCTACAAAGGCGTCAAATCGTACCGCTTCGAGCTGTTTTACTGGGACTACGCCATCGGAATTTTTCTGATCTCGCTCATCCTGGCTTTCACCATGGGCAGCACCGCTGACGATGCCGCCAAGTTCCTGAATAACGTGAGCGTCGCAGACGGCTCCAACATCCTCTCCACGCTAGCTGGCGGCGCCATATTCAACCTGGCCAATCTCTTGCTCGTCGCGGGCATCGATATGGCCGGCTTAGCCATCGCCTTCCCGGTTTCCATCGGTATCGCGCTCGTAGTTGGCGTTGTCTCCAGCTACACTTTGCAACCGCAGGGCCACGCCGGCCTGCTCGCCGCCGGCGTCCTCTGCGCGGTGATTGCCGTCGTTCTCGACGGCAAAGCCTACGGCCACCTTTCCAACGTAAACCGTTCCGTCTCCAGGAAAAGCATCATCACCTGCATCGTCTCCGGCGTCTTGATGGGACTTTGGGCGCCGTTCGTCACCCGCGCCATGACGCGAGGCAACACTCTCGGCCCCTACAGTGTCGGAGTCTTCCTCACGCTGGGCGCACTGCTGTCCTGCTTCCTCTGGAATACCTATTTCATGAAGAAACCGCTAGTCGGTGAGCCAGTCCATTTCGGCGATTTTTTTCGCGGGCCAACAGTGGGTCATCTGCTCGGACTTCTGGGCGGCTGCATCTGGGGTCTCGGCACCGTCTTCAATCTCGTCGCCGCAAGATTCTCCGGCGTAGCCATTTCCTACGCGATAGGACAATCCGCGCCAATGGTCGCCGCCCTCTGGGGCGTCCTCGTCTGGAAGGAATTTCGCGGCGCCAACCGCCAAGCCAAAACGTATCTCACCCTCATGTTCTTCTTTTACCTCCTCGCGATTCTCCTCGTCTCCCGCGCCAACACTGCGTCCTGACGCCATTGTTGAGCTCAATGTATCGCGAAACCCTTTCTGATCCTCTTCTTTAGGAGGCGGGGGCTTCTAGCCCCCGCACAGCAGGCATGTAACTAAATCGGCTTTAGCCGCTGAAGAAAGCCGGTTCTTGACTCTCCTGATCGAAAGCGCCCATCCATTTGCATCATCAGGAGCCTGCCTCCCGCAGGCGGCCGTGCGAGGGACCTGCTTTCTGCCGTCCATTCAGTGAGGATTCGGCGCAGCGTGCTCAATTTCCGGGATTTGTCGTCGGCTGAGTCGACTCGATCGCAATGTTCTTGATCGCGTGAGCCACAGCATCCTTCACGATGGCCTCATTCCGGCCGTGCTCCGTGATGGCGTCGTAGAGCAGTTGCGTCGGCCCTGGGTTTAATTCCCTGTTGTATTCATCGGTGATCTCCCTGGCCGTTTGTTGCAGCATCTTACTGGATTCAACGGCCAAATCGGTACCGGTGATCTCGACCCGTTTGCCCATATATGTGGCCGCGATTCGCTCGGCGAGTTTGTCAGCGGTCTGATAGTAGTATTCCGAAATCTGGCGATGGCCGTCCTCATGTTCGATCACACGTTGCGTTGCATCGGTCGGCACCCAGATGTTGATGTTGAGTCCGAGCGTCACTTTGATTCGCGTGATAGTGACCGTCGCGCGCGTGGCATCGGTCTGTCGTGTCTCCCCGCGGACACTGGCGTTGGACACGAAATTGGAATCGCACTGCGCGTTTTCCCCCGAGCTCAGGGGCGGCATATCCGCCGGCGGTGCCGCCAGCTCAAACGTGCGGTGCTCGATAGCCACCGGCCGCTTGTCGATAGTCGCCCCGGAAGCTTCGCTAGGCTCCCGTCGCGATGAGAAATCGCAACCGAAGACAACCACTCCCAGCAACACACAAAGCACAAGTAAGCCGCGCGAGGACATACTGCCTCCACCTTCATTCTCCGAATGAGACGACACCCGAACCATGAGTTTGTGCGTGGCGAATGACGCGAAAGGTACTCTAGGCCTTGGCTGGCGGAAGTCGATAAAACGGTGGTTCTTCACGAAGGCGAATGAACCTAGCTCCGTTCCATTGCCACAGTCGGACGATTTGAAAACTGCACTTGCCGGTGTCTTTACTAGTGGCGTTAACATACCGCCTTATCCACGAGCCACGTCCCAAACTCTTTGCCTTCGTGCGGGCCTTGTTGACAACCCTGAAAGTCCAACAAAGTCCACGCATGTGAAAGTCTGGTGGGTAGACAGCGTAGTCGAGTCTTTGAGATTGGTGGGCCACCAGATAAGCCTACATCCCTTTCAGTTGTTTTGCAGTATGCTGTCCGGCGAATTAAATCGCCTTGGTTGGAGGCTGCGTGAATTATTCAGGGATTACCGGGAGCCCATCGTGACAACACGGCGAGAAGTCTTGAAGTATGCGGGGCTGGGAATGGGTGCGGCGGCGGCTTCCGCGTTAGGAGTGCCGCTAAACGCTAAAGTCGAAGCGCCCAAAATCGATACGAATGACGCGCAGGCGCCGACCAAGCCAGCTCAAACAGAAGTCACCGACAAGAGCGGGAAGCGCCTGGCAGCGGGGGCGGACATCGCATGGACGAAGGTTGCGAAAAAAGCAGCACCAGCGGACGTCACGGTAGACCCGACGAAACCGGCGCAAACCATCTTGGGATTTGGCGCGGCGTTTACCGATGCTTCGTGCTTCACCCTCTCGCGGCTGAGCGATAACGATCGCGCGAACCTCCTGCACGCGATGTTCGGGCAGGATCAGCATGCCCTGAGCGTGGGGCGCATCCCGATTGGCGCGAGCGATTACAGTACCGCGGCATACAGCTACGACGACGGTGCAGCCGATCCGGAGCTGAAGCGCTTCAGCGTCGACCACGACCGTGATTACATTTTGCCGACGTTGCGCGCCGCGCTCACCGCCAATCCCGATCTGTTTTTGTTCGCCTCACCGTGGAGTCCTCCCGGATGGATGAAGTACAGCAACTCGATGTTGGGCGGAAACATTCGCCCGGAAAATATTCCCACCTACGCGCATTACTTTCAGAAATTCGTGGAGGCCTACGCCGCAGCGGGAGTGACCGTGCGCGCGGTGACCACCCAAAACGAAATCGACGCGGACCAGGGCGGCCGCATGCCCGCGTGTCCTTGGCCCGAAGAGGACGAGGAGCGCCTGGTGGCAGCGCTCGGCCCGCTCCTCGAACCGAGCGGCACTAAAATCTGGACCCTCGACCACAATTACAATTTGTTTGGCCGCGCCCTGGATCAACTCTCCCGGCCTCGCATCAGGAAGTACGTGAACACCGTCGCCTGGCACGGCTACGTGGGCAGCCCGGAGATGATGCGCAGCGTGAAGGAGAAATTCCCCGACGTGGAAATGCACTGGACCGAAGGCGGAGACGATTACAAGTTCCCTGATTATTTGACGAACTGGAGCAAGTGGGGCGCGACCTTCGCCGGCATTCTGGCCAACGGCCCGCAAAGCATCACCATGTGGAATCTGGCTCTCGACGAGCGCGGCCGCCCCAACATCGGCCCGTTCGATTGCGGCGGCCTGGTGCAGATTCATTCGCAGACGAAAGAGATCACACGCACAGGACTGTATTGGGCCCTAGTGCACCACGCCCGCGCATTTCGCCGCGGCTCTGTGATTGTCGCATCGCACGACGCGAACGGCGACGCTCCGGCGGTAAACGCCGCACTGATAGGCCAGCCAGTATCATCATCCACCGTGACAGCGACCCCGAACAACGCCACGAACTCACGCGTCTATCACGCCGCAGCGAAAAATCCCGACGGCTCGATGGTGCTGGTGCTGACCAATTCAGGTGATGCGCGGGAGGTGACGGTCGCGTGCGCCGGCCTGACTGCCAAAGTTGCGCTGACCGCCGATTCGATCACCACGCTGCGCTGGAGCTGAGTGCGCAGGCCCTCTATTCGAGGCGCTTGTGCCGAAGAAATTTCTCAGCAGATAATTTCATGAGCAACTGGGGCGCTGCGAGGATGCCTCTCTTTTTCTTGTTGAATGCGCCTGTACGGTGACTCAAACGGCGCATCGCCACGCGCACGGTCTCGGAGCGCGCAGTCCGGATTACGGTGGAACACCGGTTTTCTATCCACGAATGATGGAGTAAATTAGAAGGCGATTTCAGAGCGCCCCCAGCCCTGATCTTGGAGGTTATCGTTGATGTCAGGAAACCGGGTGCTCGCTATCTGTCTGTTGGCATTCTCTGGATTGTTTTTCTCCCTTCTAAACCATGTAACCCCAACCGAGGCTGGTCAAGCAGCGCAGCCCCCTGAAAAACCCGCACAGCAGCAACATCACCATCAATCTGGACAGATGGACATGAATATTCCCAGCGGAGCAACTGATAAGTGCGAACCTGGATTTACATACGACGACGGACCACACGCACCGAGTCACTGGCAAGGGGTCTGCAACGCCGGGCACATGCAGGCGCCCATCGACATCACGAAATCGGAAAAAATCTCCATCCCGCCCCTCCCACCTTTGCAGATGAACTATCAGCCTGCAAATCTGGACATGGTGAACGATTGCAACCACTACCTGATCAAGCTCAGGTTTCCCGCAAATCAGTGGCTTAAATACAACAGGAAGCCGTATCGCTTGAGCGAAATCACTTTTCATGAGCCTGGGGAAACCGCCGTCAGTGGCAAGCGTCCGCCAATGTCTCTGCAACTGCTCCACTTGTCACCCGAGGCTACCTTCCTCATTATTGAGGTCCCGGTGGTGGCGGGAAAAGAAAACCCGCTGATCAAAACCCTGTGGGAGCACATACCCGGGGGCGGCAAAGAGCAATCGGTAGAGGGCGTGAAAATCAACGTCATGGACCTTCTGCCTGCCGATCACGGCTATTATCGCTTTCCCGGATCATTGACCCATCCCCTTTGCAATGAAGGGGTGACCTGGTTTCTGCTGAAGAATCCCATTGAGATGTCAGAAGCTCAGATCGCCCAATACAAGAAGTACTACCACGACACAGCCAGGCCGCTGCAGCCTGTGAACGACCGCCCGATTTTCGAAAGCAAATAAGCGGACGACAAATCAACTGGAAACAAAGAATGCTGGTTCATGTACTGCGAAGGCTCTTTCTTGTGCTTGCTCTCGTTCCTGGCGTTTCCTTGCTTCTGACCGGACAGGAGAGCCCGAATATTTCGAGGAATGCTTCCGATCAGGGAGCGCGACAGAAGGCGATGGCGCTCTTCAACGAGGGCAAACGGCTGGAAGCTCTGCCGCTCCTGGAAGAGCTGGCCCGCAAGAATCCAAAAGACGGCGAGGTATTGGTCGCGCTGGCAGCCTCACTCGTCGAACATGCGGCAACTCTCGCCGACGCGGACGCGGCAGCCGAGGAGCGCTTTCGCGCCAGGGCCCTTCTGCAGAAAGCCTCGGCGATGGGGAACCCCAGCCCTCTCGCCGAAAACTTACGGCAGCTTTTGGAAGAATTGCCGGCAAACGGGGCGATCAAGTTTTCGGATAATCCAGAGGTGCAAAAGGTGATGAGCGCGGGCGAGGCCGCGTTCGCCCGTCGCGAGTTCGATGAGGCGCTGAAGGACTATGCCAAGGCTCTCGAACTCGAGCCTGCGAATTATTCCGCTGCTCTGTTTACCGCAAACACCTACGACAAAAAAAATGATTTCGCCAAAGCGGCCGAGTGGTACGAGCGCTCGATACGGATGGACTCGAATGTGGAAACAGCCTACCGCTACTTCGCCGACATGCTAGCCAAACAAGGCGATATGGCAAAGGCACGCAGCATGCTCATCCACGCTGCCGTGGCTGAACCCTATAACAAGATGGTGTGGCGCGAAATTCGCGCGTGGGCCATCATCAACAAGACCGCATTCAATATTGTGGTCGTCGGCATTCCAATGCCGCCTAAAAATGACCTCTCCGCCGGGGAGAAAGAGTCCGCGGAACTCTCCTCTGCTTGGCGCGCTTACTATTCGGTGAAATCCGAGTGGAAGAAGGGCGGCAGGTTCGCGATGCAATTCCCTCAGGAAGCGGAATACCGGCATTCACTCCCTGAGGAATCCGAAGCATTGACGGCAGCGGCAAGGGTCCTGGAGCAGCTCAAGGCAAATCCAAAAACAGCAAAATCAGTGGCGGACAACCCGGCGGCGCTATTGTTGAAATTACATGAGGCTGGTCTTATTGACCCCTACGTGCTCTTCAGCCTGGGTGATGATGGCATTGCCAAAAACTACATCGCATATCGAGCCAAGAACCGCGACAAACTCGAAACCTACATGGACAAGTTTGTCATGCCGCCCGTGCCCGTCACACACTAGTTCATGCTCAGCACAAAAAAGGCGGCTCCAGAGTCACTCTCTGAAGCCGCCGTTCTTGTAGCCTCGCGGCGAACCGTTTCCTCACTATTTGGGGTTCACTTGTTCAATGGCCATCATCCCCAAATCTTCGTGTCCGAGGATATGGCAGTGGAAGACGAAGTCGCCAATGATTGGTCCGCGCAAGTCCACGAGCAACTGAACCTGAGGGTAGAGTATCGGCGGGCCGCCGTTGTGAGCCGTCACACATGCCGGTGGCGAGGGCGGACCTCCCGGGAACGCAGGCGGACCCGCTGGATCACCGCCGCAGTAGGGGATCTCAATCATGTCCAGCATCTGGCCGTCGATTCCCGGCGCACATGTCTGGCAGGTTGGTGACCCCGGAGTGCCGCAGTTGCCCGTTCCGGTGATTGGTATGCAATTGGCGTCGAAGTTGTCTTGCGAGAGCACCAGGAAATGAGTCTGGTGCTGGTGGAGCTCATGGTTTTCATTCGCGTGGTTCTGAACGATCCACTTCTCTATCGTGCCTTGCGTGGACATGAACGCCGGCTTGTTGTTGTTGTCGAAGACGGTGTCGATGGGATAGGGCTGAGTGGCGCACTGGGCGCCTGAGGACGTCACGCATCCGGAGGCGTTGACGAAGAACGCGCTTCCGTCCTGGTACTCTTCGAAGTACAGGGTGCGCGTAACCGCCGGCGTAGGACCGGTGATGTTGGCAAACAATTGATCCGTGGTGATCAGGCCGGTGGAGGCAGGAAGGCTATTGTCCACCGTCTCATTGTCATTGCTTACGAGCTGCATGGTCAGGAGCGGCCGGGTGGGCAGGTTGTCGCCAATCGGCCCTGAATAGATGAACTGGGCTACGAGTTGAGCCAGCTGCACCGTGGATGGCGGCGCGTTGACGATAAATTCGACGCGCGCTGCCGGGGGAATCCGGTAGTGCGTCACCGGAATGAGCTGGGGCGGCTGGGTGTTCGTGCTCGTCTGGGAATTGACAGGGACAGCGTCAATCCCTACGAGTTGAATGGTCTGAGCAACTCCATCGAAGCGCACCTGCAGGTCGAGCGGGGCGTCCGACGTGCAGTTACAGACGCGCCACAACTGTTGCTCGCCGGATTGCATGTAGACGACGGCCGGCGTGTAGCTTGTAGTTGGCGGTTTCGCTTTGGTGTTGGTCGTTGTATCGAGGGGAACAAAGTTCACTGTCAGGTCGTGCTGCGGGATTGCGAAGGGGCTTTCGGTATTCGAGGGGCTCTCCGCCAGGTTCTGGATGGTAGGCTGGTCGCGGATGATGACGAAGCGTTCCTTCATTCCGGACACTGCGGGCTGTACGTTCTGGAGTCCATCGACCACCAGTGCCGCGGCTGCTCCGCCAAACACCGCTGCTTCGGCCAGCCCGTGGACGTGTGGATGATACCAGTAGAGCCCGGGAGGCTCTTGCGGTGGGAATGTTATGCTGTACTGGAATGTGCTGCCGGGATTAATCAGGGTTTTCACCACGTTATCGCCATGGCATGCAGGTGTGGTGTTGGTGCCATGATAGTGGATATTCATCGAGCCGGCCGTCATGGGGAACCCCTTCTTTCCCGGAGATATCTCCTCTGCCGTGGTATCGCCACAGTTGGGCGGGTTGAAAACCTCGTCGGTTTCGCTCATGGCCGCATCGTTGAAAGGAGTATTGTTGGTCACGGTGATGTTCAGCGTGTCGCCTGGATTGACGTGCAGGGTGGGATTCTCCAGGCCATCGGGTGTCATGTAGCAATACAGTTGCCTGCCCACCGAATCGGTGGTTGTCTGGTAGGAAAACTGCACATTCAGGACTCCGTTCTGGCTATAAAGCGCCGGAGGGTTGGTGGTTACACTGCCCGCCGTGAAACGAGGGCAAGAGTTTGCGACGGGTGGTACGGGTGTTGGTGTCTGCGCAAAAGCGCTCACGGGCAGGAGCGTGAGAACGATTAGCCCAGACAGGATCGTCCATTTGATGATCGATATTTTCCTGCTGTTCATGTGGACTCCTCAGAGGTTCTCTTGGGTCGAGGGATGGGCGGTGTGAAGCGTCGCAAATGTTAAATAATTGTCGCTTATTTGTAAATAAAAATTGTGTTACTTAAAGTGGACGAAAACGTGCTCTCGCTCGAACAGAACTAAGTCTTCAAGCACCCAGGGCATCTCCCCCGGAAACAGCTCCGTGGTTGTAGCGTTTCTTACTAGCACCTCTCAGGATTAGACTCGATAGCGGTCGAGTGATGGGCTTGGACCCGCTTGGCCTGAACAGATGTCGGTTTCGCTTCCGGTCTTCCGAAGTGTTACCTTTTCACCCCAGCCTCGTTACAACTCTCCGCGTTTGAATGACCTTAGCAAGCCGTTCGAACGAGTACCTTACAAGTAAAAGATTCTTATTGACGACCGCCGCGACCCCGTGGTATGTTTTCTTGTGTTATCTCGAAGAAACCTCTTCTACCCCTCTCGCCGCTCCAGCCCTAACCCTCGCCGTTTGATACTGTTACAAACTCTTTTGCACTCCCAAAAAGTCAACTCCTTTGTAATCAAGCAAATCCAAACTCATTTGGCAAAATGGGGGTATCTCCCAGCTCGGTGCCTCTGTGTCTCTGTGGCAATCCCGATTTGTCGCCCCTTGCGAAGGGTTTCAAGAGCGCCAAAACAGCAACTCTAACTACCTTTAGAATCAACACTTGCAAAAGTGTATCAAAACAAAAGACTTTAACTACCTTTAGAATGAACACTTATGCAAAAAGGGGGGAGGGGGGCTGTATTGGTAACTAGATTTCTGATCGACCGACTCGGTGTTCCCGGTGCCTAATTACTCGGATCGCAGCGCCTGCACCACGTCGACGCGCGCGGCGCGCGCAGCCGGCAGAGCGGAAGCGATGCCGGCGGCGGCGAGCAGAACAAACGTAGAGGCGACGACGGGCACCGCGCTAGGCATGCGAAGGTCCGGGATATAGCCGCCGGCCAAGCGGGCGAGCGCGTATCCCAAGACCGCGCCGGCAACGACACCGGCCCCGGCCATTACGGCGCCCTCGGCGATGACGCCAGCCAGGAGTCGTCCCGGCTGCGACCCGACGGCCAGACGGATACCAAACTCGCGAGTGCGGGCGCTCACGGAAAACGCCAGCACGCCGGCCACGCCGACGATGGCGATGGCCAAGGCAACGGCGGCGAACCCGCCGAAGACGATCGTGTTCAGGCGGTCGGGCGTGAGTATTTCGGCGCGGATATCCTCAAGCGTGGCGGCGTGCTCGACGGGCTGGTCAGCGGCCATGTCGCGAACGATCTTCGTGATCGGGGTCACCAGCGCATAGGGATCCATGCGCGTGTGAACGAACAGGCGGCCGCCAAACAGGGGCAGTTCTTTATTCGCGGCATCATCCGGTATCTGACCGAAGGGCTGGTAGATGGTGAGCGCCGCGCTAGGTACAACGTGCTCATCGTCCACGTCGGCCGCGACTCCTACGATGCGTCGCGGCCCTTTGCTGACAAAGATGAACGGCATCACCGGATCGGTCCACATGACGTGGCGGTTGATGGGGTCTTGGCCGGGGAACATGCGCTGCGCCACGCTTTGGCTGACGATCACAACCGGCTCGCCGCCGCGACGGTCATTGTCGTCGAAGTCGCGTCCAGCGACAATCGGCACGCCGAGAGCGGCGAAGAAAGACGGCGAAACAACGCGAAACATCGCGCGGGGGTCTTCTTCCTTAACGCCATTTACATGGCCCTCACCGGTGAATGCCAGACCGGGACCGAAGCTGCCGGCATCACGCCACGGGACGCTGGTGCCGAGTGCGGCGCGATCCACGCCGGGGAGTTCGTTGATGCGGCGAATGGTCTCCCTGTAAAAGTTGATGATCTGATCCGGAGTTTTTCCGTAGGACATGACCGGCACGTTCATGGCAAGAACGCGATGCATGTCGAAGCCGGTCTGCGTTGCTTGCAGCGTAAGGAGAGTCTTGATGAGCATGCTGGCTCCGGCCAGGAGCATGAAGGATGCCGCGATCTGCGTGACCGCGAAGATACGCAGCCGGCGGCTGGTGCTGCCTGTGATGCGCACTCCACCGCTAGCCAGCCCGAATCCCTGCGAGGCGCTGGTGGAAGGCAGGCGGGGAACAAACGCCAGAAGAACTGAAGCGAGGATGGCGAGTCCGGCGCCAACCCACAGCATGCTGGAGTCGATGGTGAGGTCGAGCGCGCGCACGGAGAAGCGCGCGGCGTAGCGACCAAGAATGGCCACCATCGGACGGGCGCTGAGCACGCCAAGAATCGCGCCGGCGCCGCAGAGCAGAAGGCTTTCGGCAAAGAGAGTGCGGCGCAGGGCTCCGCTGCTCGCGCCCAATGCGGCGCGGATGGCTAACTCGCCTTCGCGACGCACGCTGCGCGCCAGGATCAGGTTGGCAACGTTGGAGCACGCAATGATGAAGACCAGGATGGAGGCCGCCAGCAGCACCCACAGAATCGTTTTTGCCCCGGACGTGATCTGGTCGCGCAGGAGCACGACATGAATGCGGTTTTCGCCCTTCTGCGAGTAAGCCTCGGGATGCTCGCGGACCATCGCAGCGTAGACGGTGCCCAATTCGGCGTTCGTTGACTCGAGCGTAGCGCCGGGAGCGAGGCGGCCGAACA
>Ga0307475_10001441_pt1 | contig 14101 bp, 17 predicted proteins | sample atmos_gasesECM1C_FD_203317 | JGI IMG/M metagenome (GOLD analysis project Ga0307475, IMG submission 203317) | Hardwood forest soil microbial communities from Morgan-Monroe State Forest, Indiana, United States - atmos_gasesECM1C_515 | ecosystem: Environmental > Terrestrial > Soil > Temperate... | reverse complement strand
TGGCAGTGCGCCCAGCGCTCCCCAATCGAATCGCAATCGTGGGCAATTATCTTCCGAGGCGTTGCGGAATCGCAACATTCACAACTGATTTATGTGACGCCATTCATGCCGAGTACGGTGCGACGGAACTGCTGGCACTCCCGGTCAACGATACCGACGAGGGTTATACCTATCCCGCCCGAGTGCGGTTCGAGCTGTCCGAAGACAGTCTCACTTCCTACCGGAAGGCCGCCGACTTTCTAAATTTCAGCAATATCGATCTGGTTTGCCTGCAACACGAATATGGAATCTTTGGAGGACGAGCCGGCGGGCATATCCTGGAGCTTCTGCGCCGCCTGCGAATGCCGTTCGCGACCACGTTGCACACCGTCCTTCGCGATCCAAATCCTGACCAACGCGCGGTGATGGAGGAGATAGCGAACCTGTCTGACCGTATGATCGTGATGAGCCAACACTCTGCGGAGATCCTGCAGGAAGTGTTCCACGTTCCGATCGACAAGATCGACCTGATTCCCCATGGCATCCCCGATTTGCCTTTCACGGATCCCAACTTCTACAAAGATGGGTTCGGAACGGAAGGAAAAGAAGTCTTGCTCACGTTTGGCCTGCTCTCGCCAAACAAGGGCATAGAGAATGTCATCCAGGCTCTGCCAAAAATCCTGTCGCGTCATAGCAATGTTATTTACATGGTTGCCGGCGCGACGCATCCGCATGTCTTGCGGCGCGAGGGTGACAAATACCGCGTTTACTTGCAGAAACTGGCGAACGATCTCGGAGTTGGAGCCAGTGTGATCTTTCGCAATCGTTTCGTGAGCCCTCAAGAGATGGTTGAATTGATCGGCGCGGCGGACATTTACATTACGCCGTACAAGCATAAGGCTCAGGTCGTCTCCGGTACGCTCGCGTATGCTTTGAGCGCCGGCAAAGCAATTATTTCTACACCCTACTTGCACGCAGTAGAGCTCTTGGATGACGAGCGCGGCACACTTGTCCCTTTTGATGATCCGGAAGCCATTGCTTCAAAAACGGTCGAACTTCTGGACAACGACACCGCAAGGCATGCCATGCGGAAACGCGCTTATCTATACGCGAGAGACATGGTGTGGAATCGCGTAGCACAGAAATATATGAACAGTTTTGAACGCATATACAACGAGCGCCTGCAAAATCCGCGCGCCACATTCTCGGCTCAGAACACGGAAAAGATTCTCGACCGCCTTCCCGCCATAAAGTTGGACCACCTGTACCGAATGACAGACCACACAGGCATCCTCGAGCATGCGGTTTTCGTGGTCCCGAACTATCCGGAAGGTTACACGACAGACGACAACGCCCGCGCGCTAATCGTAGCCATTCTTCTCGAAGAGTGCGGAGCCGCCGAACCAGCAGGGACCGACTTAGCCTCCCGGTATCTAGCCTTCTTGTGGCTTGCATTTGATCCCACAACCAGACGGTTCAGAAACTGCCTGAGTTACGAACGCCAATGGCAGGAGTCGGAGGGCTCGGAGGACAGTCATGGACGAGCGTTGTGGGGACTGGGGACTGTTCTCGGCAGATCCAATCACGCGGGATGGAGAGGAGCTGCGGGGCGCATGTTTGAGTTGGCTGTTCCCGCGGCGATCGAATTTAAGAGTCCCCGCGCCTGTGCTTTTGCCTTGCTGGGAATGCAGGAGTATCTCGACTCATTCCCTGGGGATCGCGCTGCGCTCAGCGCATCCGATGTCTTGGCAAATCGATTGTTGAATTCTTATCGCATCAACCATTCCGCTGACTGGAATTGGTTTGAAAATGTCCTCGCGTATTCAAATGCGCGATTGCCGCAAGCGCTTATTCGGGCGGGGATGCGCGCCGCAAACGAAGAGATGGTTTCGGCGGGACTTGAAGCTCTGGATTGGCTGGTCACGATTCAGCGTTGCGATGTAAACGGCCATTTCGTGCCCATCGGATCGCAAGGCTTCTACTCCAAGAAAACGGAAAAGGCCCGTTTCGATCAGCAACCGGTCGAAGCCTGTGCGGTCGTCTCAGCATGTGCGCAGGCCTACCACGCTACTGGAAAAGACCGCTGGCGCAAAGAGGCGTGGTCCGCGTTCAACTGGTTCTTGGGAGACAACGATCTTCAGATTGCTCTTTACGATCCGACTACCGGCGGTTGTCGAGACGGCTTGCATCCCGACCGCGCAAATGAGAATCAGGGAGCGGAGTCCACTTTGTCTTTTCTGATGGCGCTCTTGGAAATGCGTAAGTTGGAAAAAACGGACTGTACGGGGAACAAGCTCTGAAATGCGGGGCGGCTGGTTTTTGAAATGAGCAACGAGCGCCGTGAAAATCTCTATGAAGCCAACGATGAAAAAATACGAAACGCTGTTTTGCCGGCACACTGCTAATCCAATTCTCACGGGCAAGGACTGGCCATATTCCATCAACAGCGTTTTCAACGCTGGCGCAACACTACTGCCGAACGGCTCCACCCTGCTACTTTGCCGTGTGGAAGATCGTCGCGGACTCTCACATCTGTGCGCGGCCCGGTCGGTGAACGGTGTTGATGATTGGCAAATCGATCGCGAACCGACCCTTGTACCCAATGCCGACCAATACCCTGAAGAAATCTGGGGCATTGAGGATCCACGCATTACCTACATGCCGGAACTAAAGAAATTTGCCGTGGCCTATACCTCTTATTCTCGCGGTGGTCCCGGAGTGTCTTTGGCCCTGACCGAGGATTTTCGGAGCTTCGAGAGAATTGGTGTCGTCATGCCGCCAGACGACAAGGACGCCGCTCTGTTGCCCCGCAGGATCAATGGATTCTGGGCCTTGATCCACAGGCCCATGACGCCTCTCGGAGCGCACGTCTGGATCTCGTACTCCCCCGATTTGCGACATTGGGGAAGTCACAAGCTCATGCTGGAAGCCCGCCGCGGCGCCTGGTGGGATGCCAACAAGATTGGCATGTCGCCGCCGCCGATTGAAACTTCGAGAGGCTGGCTGATGATCTATCACGGCGTGCGACGGACGCCGTCGAGCTCCATCTATCGGCTGGGCCTCGCACTATTCGACCTTGAGCAGCCAGACAAGTGTCTGATCCGCGGAGATTCCTGGATGTTTGCGCCGGAGGCGGAGTACGAGCGTCACGGAGACGTCCAAGACGTCGTATTCCCTTGCGGCTACACCGTGGCCGCCGATGGGGACACTATCAATCTCTACTACGGCGCTGCGGATTCAAGTATTGCTCTGGCGCGCGGCAGCACTCGCTCTCTTCTGACCTGGCTGGACGCCAACGGCCATTCGGAACACAGCAGCGACCGGCGTCACAAATAATCCTTCGTGGCACTGCCTCACAATCCTTGTCGCAAGTACTCACAATTAGCCTTCAACAATGATCTGTAACGGCAAAAGGCCAAACTGCGACTTTGCAGTTTGGCCCCGTCCCCTTCTGAAGATTCGTAACCGACTACCGAATCGAGGCGCGCTCGGATTCGTTGTGCGGCGCACTCTTTTGCAAGGTGTTGACGAGATGACGGCCGGTTTCGGGCACGCCCATCGTTTCACTTCTCACGATGTCCTTTGCTTTGATGGCATGACCATAGACCTGTTCGCTTGCCTCGTCGTCGGGGCGAAGCGTGGACCCCTCGAGGGACACGCCGGCAAACACACCGCGGGAACGAGAGTAACTGAGGATTTCAGCGCGCATCCAAGCGTCTGTATCGGCGGAAGCATCACGTCCTTTGGGTCCTCCGGCAATGGAAGCATCCGCTCCCAATTTGACCTTGCTGCTGAGAATAGACTCCATGCCTCGGTCATTCATCACGAGCAGGATCAGGTCGGTAGCTTCTCCGCCGATTTGAAAGCCGATACTTCCACCTTCCAACGCGTACATCGCGGGAGCTCCCCAAGATCCATTGAATTTCTCGCCCCTGCGGCAAACCATCGCGCCGCGCCCGTAGCTTGCGCCTACGCCAAATGCAAGCTTGCGCACGGACGGAATCACGATGACGCACTCCGCCTTTTCCAACAGCTCCTTGGGAATGCTGTCAGGGATGTTGAGGACTTCTTGCATGACAACGCCGCACTCCTGGAGACGTTTTTGCTCCTTGTTGAGTTTGCTGGCATACACTGCGCCTGCTATGAGGGTAAGACAGACTGCGCTTACTAAATAACGTTTCATTGCCGACCTCCATGGTCAAAACTTCTTTTGCTGACGTTTACTTCTGACGATCTGTGAAGGACCTTCAACGCAGTTCAAGTTTGAGAGGGCTCTGCGTTACCCGACTCTCAGGCGGGGCACTTTCGAAGTTTCGAGCTAAGAGCTTTTTTTCGCCCCGACGGCGAGCAAGACGATTCCTCCCACCAACGCGAGCCCGCCGAGTGCCGGTGGAATAGAAACTCGGTCGTGTTCCTCAGCAGTGGCGTGGATCGGGCCGACATCGAGTATTTTTTCTTGATGGGTGTAATTGAATCCCTGATAGGCGACGCTCAGCGCGCCTAACACGACTAAGAGAATTCCAATCCACATGATCGGTTTCATATCGTTTTCCCAAATTCCCGCATGACTCATGCTAGCCGACGTGAAACTGCCTGTCTGTTCACTTGAGCACACTTTTCTGTTTTATTTGGCTAAGTCTGCCTTCAAACGCTCATTCCTTAGCAAGCTGCTCGCGCCAAGTCACAGCCACTTCACGAGCACGGACGACGAAACGCTTGGGCGCCGGGCCGACAAAATAAAACGGGAAGCAGGTGACGAACGTCAGATCGTGGCCAGTCCACGGTTCCAATACTTGAACATCACTGGGTGCAACGATCTGAATCGACTCCACGATGTACTCGAAGCTGCGCTCTGGAGTCGTGAAATCGATTTCGTCGCCCACGCGAATGCCCCGTAACGGGCGGAAGAAAGTATCCCGATGACCGGCCACAGCAACATTTCCCCATTCTCCAGGCAAAGCCGACTTTGAAACGTGACCTACGGCGCGCCGCAAATTAGCGGAGGAATCCCCTTGGACAACGATAGCGTTGAGCCCCAATCGGGGTATTTGGATTTCACCAATCGTCTCGCCTTCCGCCAAGATGTGCGGTTCCGCGAGCAGCCCTGCCTGCTTGAATTTCTTCATCTCGAGGGCCTGATACACGTGCGAGTCGGCGAACACGAAGCCGGCGTAGCCCAGCGCGAGTACGCCGAGCGTCAGGAAAAAGTAGCAGGCGCCACCGAGAATGTGCGTACGTGTCGGCGAGATTCCTCTCGGTTCCCGAAACAGGAAATTCATCTCGTCCCCGATCGCGGCTGGGCCGCGGGCTGTTTGTCTGGCGCGGGGGAGTAGCCCGCCCGGGTTCGCACGTGCAACTTGCCATAGTCTGGTGCAGTGACCTTCACTTCGATTTTCCGAAAAGAACCGCCCCCGCTCAGATTTTGCGGTACATACCCGAGCGTGTACTGCTCGCGAAGGTCTCGGGCGATTTCTTTAGAAATGTCCGCGACGCGATCCTTGGGCCCAGGGAAAAAAGCCACTCCGCCGGTATCCTTGCAGAGCCGCTGAAGGGCCTTCGGGTTCTCTTCTTCGTCCTCCGCGCCCAATAGACCGATGGAGTAGATCAATGCCTGGGATTGGCGAGCCCGTGCCAACACCTGCGAATACTTCAGATGGCTGGCGTTGTCTCCGCCGTCACTAATGACGATCAGCGCTTTCTTCCCCCAATGGCCATACTGCAGATGGTTGAGTCCCTCGTTCACAGCATCATAGAGCGCTGTTCGTCCGCGCGCTGAGACGGCCGTGAGAGCCTTCTCAAGATCCTTTACGTCGCTCGAAAATGCCTTCCCACTCATAAGTTCAATCGACACGTCATCATTGAAATCCACGACGAACATTTCGTCTTGTGGATTGCTCGAATGTGCGAAGGAGGACACCGCAATAACCACGCCCAGGAGCTTTGAGCCCATGCTTCTGCTGTGGTCCACGACGAGTCCCACGGTCACAGGAGCATCTCCCTGTTCGAAAACGGTTAGGTTCTGGAGCTTTCCGTCCTCGTAGACGCGGAAGTCCTGCGCTTTGAGCCCAGAGACAGATGTTCCGCGCGCGTTCGTCACCTTCACCGGCAGCAGGACGAGATTGGCGACGACAGCAATATTCGCCTGACCGCCCACCATGGGAGATTGCGAGGAGCCGGCGATGCCGACGAAAAGCAAGAGGGGAGCGAGAAAAAAACGGCGCCTTTCCAGAAGATACTTGGAAGAATCTAAGATGAAGGACACGAAGAGGCTTTCTCGCGAAGCGGGACGTGATAGAGACATCACGTCCGCGACGCGGAGGAGTTTCCTACATTTATCTATGATGCGAGCTTTAGGACAAGCTTTAGGCCGAGAGCAAGGCCGATGAATGTCGCACCAAGCAGTGCGAGCAACGGCATTGCGCTTGCTGTTTGCGGCAGTTCTTCGGTTTCCGCGGCCGGTGCAGGTGTTACGGGCGGAGTGGTCTGGATGACCGTGGCTACTTCTACTTCCTTCTCGTCGGGCGTGACGGCGACGATCGGAACTGTCTTTATCGTGTTGTCGTCAAGCGTGTCGACAGCAACGGCCGGCACGATTACTTTCGTCGTCTGCGCCAACTGAATTGCGCGAACCTTTGGATAAACGAATTCTTGTCCAAAGTTGTCGCCAGGATAGAACCAAGCGCGAAGAGCTTCCGGAGAATCGCCCGGTCTCTCGCTGAACTTCATGACAGTGTCGCCGGTCGGTTCCAGACGATAGTTATTGATGGCCAGGATGGTGGTGATGATATGGCTGCCATCTGCAGTAAAGATCTGAACGATGTGCCGATCGGAAGGCGAATCTAAGAGCTGAAACGTATACGTTCCGGCGGGAAGCACTTTCCCGGGAACTTCCACGGCTTGGCTGAAGGTAACGACAGTTTTCTTGTCCCATGTATCCGCGCGAGCGCTGGACAACACCGTAGCGCCGAACACGGTGATTGCGAGCAAACAAAACAATGCTTTTACAATTTTCATCCGAATTTCCTCCCAAGACTTGAGCAATTTTTCCTATATGCCTGGTACGTAGGACGAAGCCGAGACGATCAGACGAGAACTGCTGGGGGGCCTGCGCGAAAGTCTTTTTGTTTTTTCCTACATGCACATCTTAGGGTCAACCCGCAGCGATGTCTGTCCAGTTACGCACATATTCACATTTTGTTTGGAAATGCTTGGGCCGACATCCCTTTTGGGGGCAAGGATCACCAGGGGGGCCGCGGCACGGCCCAGCGCTCAGTCAGCGTGCTTTTACCGGACTGGCCGCAACAACCGGAGGCGGCGTGGCCAATTTCAATTGATCCAGGGCAGTCAATACGCCTTGCCAGTGACCAGAATCCTTTTTGGTTTCCAGTGGAAGAGAGAGGTCGGAATAAAAATTCAAAATATTCTCGCGCAGGTCAGGCGTCGTTAGATCGAACTTCCGCTCCGCCAACTGACCCAACAACTTTGCATACGTGTCGTCTGTCAAAGAATACTCGGCCGGCTCGGTTTTCTTGCCGCTGTCAAAATCAACATTGGCAAGTGTCAGGGAGTCATTGCGAACTTGTTCGAGAAAAATGCGGTACTGATCGACAGTGGTATTGATGCTCTTAAAATACATGTCCTCCGTCTGCGCCGTGGGGTTGTTGAACGCCAGGGCCTTGAAGGGACCAATCTTCGGCATAAATCGCAATAGAATTGAAAACAGGCGAGTCTTGAATCCGTCCTTCTTGTAATCCTTTCCCCACTCCTTTTCATAATCGGAGCGCGAAAGACGGTACAGGAATTTGCGTTTCGCGAAGTCGGGTGTCTCCCGCATCATGTCTTTCTTGTGGGTTCGTAGCGCGATCTTGGTCATCTCCGGAATCATCCGGCTGACGGCGAAGCGGTAGGAACCGACCGCCAGGTCCTCGTGCGTCAGCACGTCTTTCAACTCCACTCCGTAAACGATGGGGAAAGTCCGCTCCAACAGGGGCTTGGAGACTTGGAATCCGATGAAATCGTGATACTGCTGCGACGCGTAACGATTTTTCGCCACTTGCACCATGTCGAATCCGAACTCTGTCTTCAGATGAGCGGTATGGTCCTGCGCGTACCTGACGGAATTGCCGTACTTGGCGCGCAGCTTGGGATACTGGATGGAAACAGCCTGGTTGACGGCCGGGTGGCCTGCGATATCCGAGGCATAGTGCGCGAGTGCGCCCAGCGCAAAGGCGTACTCATCGGCGTCCTGGCTCTGCAACAGCAGCTCTCGCACGAAGTCACCGCTGCGCACGTAGTGCACCAAATTGCTGAATTCCACGCTGCCAAACGGATAGTAGCCGAGGTCCTGGATCACGGCACCGCCGTAGGCGTAGCCGTGCGCTTCCTTGAGTTGTTCTTCCGTGAGCGTTGGAAATCGCTTGAGAAGAAGTGGGCTGAGCTCATCGGTCCACAGCAGGTCTACGATTTCCTCGTGGGTGAGAACGGAATAAGCTAACGAGCCACTGCTGCACATCAGCGCGAGCAGAAGCAGCGTCACGATGCGCGTGCCCCACAGGCACCAGCCACACGGAGCGGCGCCTTGGGGAAGTAGCGTCCTAATTTGGTTTTCTGAGTTCATAAACAAGTTTCTTCGCTTCCTTCACTCTCTCTTTGTAAAACGACGGGCTAATAAGGACCTTTTTCTCTCCCACGCGCAGCTGTTCCTTAAAGCCTTTCTTGGACAGAAATAGAGACAAGGCTGTGTACGTCTTGATTTCTTTCTCGAGAAACTTCACTACACGTCGTTTGGACTCATCCATTGCTAACCTCCGCAGAAAGCTCAGATACGCCCAAGCAACACGAGAATGACGACGATAAGCAGAGCGAGACCCACGCCTCCCGTCGGCATATAGCCCCAGTCGCGGCTGTGCGACCACCGCGGCCAAGCGCCCAAGAGTGCCAGGATCAAAAAGACCACCAGGATGGTTCCAAGCATTGTTTTTCTCCCTTGTGAATTTCACCTGTCTTGACTCAGGCACCCGACCCAGCGGTCGCCAACTTTGGCGGGGTTTCCGCGCTGGGCGGGTTGCGCTTTGCAAATCTTCGCGCTCAAAGAGCGGGCTTAGTTCACGTAAAAGCTTATGGCAATGCGATCTCCGGGATATCTGCGGTTGAACAGATAATATCCATCACCGTAGTAGTCCACGTAGACGTCATCGCTGTCATACCAATCGCTTGACCAGTATTCTGGCCACGGGTCAATCAGACCGAACCAATACCCGCCGTACTGGAAACGGCGCTGCCCACCAACGTACAGTACCGGGAGGCTGTAGATGCGGAACTCGTGAGACTCGCCATAGTAGCCACGGAACCGGTCATCCGGAACGCGGTAGCCGTTGTAACCGCCACGTTGCTGCCAGGAATGGTGCTCAGACTGCCAACTGTGAGCACGATCACCCTGCCAAGCGACCTGTTGTTGATGTACTTGAGATGGGCTTCGTTGCTGGGCGGACCTGTTGTCCTGCTGTTGACGTTGCCGATCCTGCTGTCCTCTGGCCTGCTGCTGTCTAGCGGAATTGTCTTGCTGTTGACGCTGCTGCTGCTGTTGCTGATCGTGTTGCCGCGTAGCTTGCTGCTGATTTTGTTTTGCAGAGTTGTCCTGCTGTTGCCGCTGTTGGCGTTGGCGATCTTGTTGCCCTCTGGCTTGCTGCTGCTGCTTCGCTGAGTTGTCCTGCTGCTGACGCTGTTGTTGTCCCTGAGCTTGCTGCTGCTGATGTTGTTGCGGCTGCTGTCTTGGAGCCTGAGCTTGTTGCTGTTGCTGACGCTGTTGTTGTCCCTGAGCTTGTTGTTGCTGATGTTGTTGCGGCTGCTGTCTTGGAGCCTGAGCTTGTTGCTGCTGATGTTGCTGCTGTTGCCTTGGGGCCTGAGTCTGCTGCTGATGTTGCTGTTGTTGCTGCTTCGGAGCCTGAGCCTGTTGCTCGTGCTGCGCAGGCTTCGCCTTTTCTTCCTGTTTGTCTTGTCGTGCCTCGGCCGGAACAGTCCATCCGAGAAGTAGAAGCACAGCCGATGTAACAATGACGCGGAATGATTTCAACATTTGTTCTCCATTAACTTTCGCTCGTGCGCCCGCCGCACTCGCGTGTGCCAGGTTCGATCCTTAATTCCGGTAACGCGACCCGCAGCACTTTCTGCTGCGTTCGATCAGCCGCGTTTACTATCCGACGCGGATACGCGAGAGGGAGTGGAACAATCCGAATACGTCGAGGAGCCACAACACCACGCCGATGACCACGACTGCGTTCAAGATGGACTTGATGCTACCGGCCATGGGGATGAAACGATTCACCAGCCACAACAGGACGCCCACGACGATCAGGGTCAATAGAATCTGAAGGAGAGGCATGCTTTTTACCTTTCTGTCTTTGCTGCCAGACACTTCCACACCGGCCCAGGAGTTTCATGCAATCTTTTGGCGGAAAACGTGATGAACCGCTAAGGCAACGAAGGCATGGCCTGGGATGGATATTGCGGATCAGCCGCGTAAGGTTGCGTAGTGAATCCTAGACGTTGTGAAGGTGCGTGTCTGTTCTGTTGTATACAGTTTTGCGGTTTTCTTTTGAGCGAAGGACAGAGAATGGCTCCAAATTCGCTTGCACCATCGCGGGTCGGGAGCGCTGCGTTGCACGACGACGTGATGAGAAAGCGGTCTCGACAACAATACAGGGCGGCGGAATCCGGGAAGGGTCAGATGGTCTCGTTACTCGCCCACGTTCCACACGTACAAGAAAGTAGCGTCGCTAGCGGTCGCGACTTTCCGTTTCTCCTTGCGCGTTGCACGATTTAATGCGGAGCGAACTTTTTCCTTCGACAGCACTAATTCGGCCAACGGAACCTTGAGTGCGGAACCAGGGTTTAGACGATCGAGATCCCTGAGGATGGTAGTGACAATCAGCTTGTGTTTTCCATCTCGACCTTGCGGAACATCCGCTTGCACCATGGTCTTGAAGTGCATGGGCAGGGCTTTCTTCTGAGCGCCGTTCATATAGTCTCCTTTCGCGATGGCGCTAAATAAAGGTGACCTTATCGTATCTCATCGTAGCGAGTCCTGCAAGTAAAAACAGCGGGACGCAAAAGCACACGTTCGGTTTCGGCTCGGAGCCATACGTGCCCCCCCCACTCGCGCAAACGAGCGCATTGCCGCGACTAACGTCACAGTTAGATTTACAAAAGATATCACCCGTACGACTTCGGACCTGCTAGCGTGTAGGCGAATTTGCAATGCTTAAGACGAAAACACATTTCGAGCAAGTTCCGCTGGAGACAATCAGAAAGATTGTTGAAAAGCAAATCCAGCAAGAACCAGCGAGGGCACAGGATCAAGAGACCCTGGGCCAAACGACGCAAGAAGCTTCTATTGTGACGCAGGAACCTTCACTAGCAACGGAACACATATTTTCACGGGTGGGAGTGAACACAATCTATGAGTCCGAGCAACGACAAATCCAAGATCATGCCCAGGAAGAAGGCCGCATTCGATGCCCAGGCGTTTTTAGATTCGGCTGGTGTGGCGCGAAAGGTGAGGCAGTTCAAGAGAGCAGAGATTATTTTTTCTCAAGGGGCCGCCGCCGAAAGCGTCATGTACATACAAGAAGGCGGCGTGAAGATTACGGCGGTTAGCGCAGGCGGCAAAGAGGCGATCATCGCCATCCTGGGACCCGGTGATTTTTTTGGCGAGGGTTGCCTGGCCGGCCAACCGATCCGCATGGGCAATGCAACTGCGATCACACCCAGCACGGTGCTGGTGATTGACAAGGATGAAATGCAACACGTGCTGCACGAACAGCATGACCTATCCGACTTGTTCATCAATTTCGTGCTGACCCGGAACATCCGTGTGGAAGAGGATCTGGTGGATCAGCTATTCAACTCGACGGAGAAGAGGCTGGCGCGCACGCTGCTGCTGCTGGCCCGATACGGCAAGCAAGACCAACCTCACAGAGTGCTTCCAAGGGTCTCGCAAGAGACGCTAGCAGAGATGATTGGCACGACGCGCACACGGGTCAATTTGTTCATGAACAAATTCAAGAAGCTGGGCTTCATCAAGTACAACGGCGGAATTGAGATCAATACTTCTCTTTTGAGTGTCGTGCTCCACGACTGACTTAGACATCCGTGACCGTGAACTGCTGAAACTAAGTCTCGCCTTCTCCTTCATTGTGACGTTTGATGGCGATGGCGGCCAGGCACGTTGCCCGTTCGATCAACGGAACGTCGCTGAGAAATGGACTGCTGCGGGGGGCGCAAGAGTACATCTCCAGAGATCCAAGCAATTCGTCATTGCCATCGACAACATCCGCAGAACAGAACTTATACAAGCCAAAAGGTGCTGCGCTGCCGGCAATCGCGGCAAGATCGGTGGCATCGTCATTGGGGAGGGAAAAGAAAGAAATCATGTTGCCAATCTCTGAATTGAGAGCGTCGCAGATTTTATGCAGGATTTCCTGGAGCGGCGCACGGCCTGAGATCGACTGGAGAATCTGGTGTTCAGCTCTCAGCAAATGCTCAATTTCGCTTCCAGGATTGCTCTGCGACCAGCGTTCTTCGGTGCTATACCGCAGCGGCAGTTGATTGTCAGCCATCGGAGAGCTCCTCGTTGCCGCATCGTTTCGGTCAGGTTCACGCCTGCCGCTTTATGCATGACCGGCCCGAGCGATTCTTGGTTTCTTGTCTTTCATCGCATAGAGGGCGCGGTCTGCCGCGAACAGCAGAGTTCCGATGGCATCGGCATCCTTCGGATAACTGGCCACTCCCACGCTGACGGAGAGGGCGGGCTCTTCGGTATCTTTGGCAAGAAGATCGCAAATGCGTCGCGCTACCAAAGTGGCGGCGGCGAAGCCTGTCTCCGGCAGGACCAGCGCGAACTCATCGCCGCCTTGCCGCGCGGCGGTATCTATGGACCTGCAGCAGTCGGTCAAGGTCTGCGCCAGCCTGCAAAGCGCGCGATCTCCGGTGAGATGGCCGAACCGGTCGTTGATGTCCTTCAACACATCGAGATCCAGCAGGAGGAGAGAAAATTCCCGCTCGGTGCGCTTGGATCGACAGATTTCTGAGTGCAAGACCTCGAAAAGGCGGCGATGATTGGCTAACCCGGTCAGCGAATCACTCGATGCCTGGCGGCGCAGATGATCTTCAAGTGCCCGCTGTTCCGTGACGTCGACCACGATGATTTCATAGCCAACAAAATTCCCACGGTCGTTATAGACGCCGCGGCCGCTGAGCTTGGCTTTCAGAGTGGTGCCATTTTTCCGTTGCCACTCCATTTCGACAGGTTCGATCCGCATCGCCTCGTGGGATCGGCCGGCCGATGGCGTCGCCGGACCGAGATCCAGGACTACCTCAAACGCATTGTTTGCCGCCAAAAGTTCCTCTCTGGTTGCGTAGCCGAGCATCGTTACCAGGGCCTGGTTGACGTCGAGAAACTTTCCTTCCGCATCGCACCGGCATATTCCGTAAGTGGGATTGTCCGCCAGCGCACGATACAGCGACTGCGAATGTCGCAAGGCCTTTCCGGCTGCTTCCAGCTCCGTGCGCAACTCTCTCTCGTTCAGCGCGCGGCGAATGGCCATAGGTAACTGAGCGATATGTTCTTGTTCAACATAATCGAAAGCGCCGCAAGAAATTAGTTCCGCGAGGCATTTGCTTCCCATGGCGGTGGTCAGGAAGACGAAGGGGATGTCCTGTAGAGTCTGCTGAAGCAGTTGTAAGGCCTGCGAGCCTTTCCAACTTGGGCTGGGGTACTCGGCAACGACGACATCATAAGACTGGGAGCGGAGTTGCTCCGTACACTGTGCCAAGGTCAAGACACTGTCGGCACCGACGGTGAACTGTGCTTTCTCGAGCTCTTGCACGCAGGCGTCTACCGCATCCGCTTCGCGGTGGATGAAAAGGACGTGGAGGGGCCGGCGTCTGTGGGAAACGGCGCTATCGGGACGGATATTCCTCCGGTCAGACTGGATTTCGGCCTGACCTAGCTTTGATATGGAAGCCATACACGTAGTGGTCGAAGCCGGGATGAGCGGCTAGGATATGGAGCCCCCACACTCAGGGTATGACGGCAAGGAAACGGAGTCTGTCTCGTTTCAGA
>Ga0307475_10001440_pt1 | contig 14108 bp, 12 predicted proteins | sample atmos_gasesECM1C_FD_203317 | JGI IMG/M metagenome (GOLD analysis project Ga0307475, IMG submission 203317) | Hardwood forest soil microbial communities from Morgan-Monroe State Forest, Indiana, United States - atmos_gasesECM1C_515 | ecosystem: Environmental > Terrestrial > Soil > Temperate... | reverse complement strand
TACACCTTCGACACCCCCAAGAACGCGGTTACTCTCGACCAGAAGGGCTGCATGTACGAGCCTCACGTCATCGCGCTGATGACCGGGCAAACCATTTCGGTCAAGAACGACGATCAGACCACCCACAACATCCACCCCACGCCAAAGGACAATCGCGAATGGAACCAGTCGCAGCCGCCCGGAGCCTCGCCCATCGACCAAAGTTTCGCTCGCGCTGAGCTTGCCATTCCGGTGAAGTGTAACGTCCACCCGTGGATGAAGAGCTACATCTTCGTTTTCAAGCACCCCTACTACGCGGTCACCACGAAAGACGGCAAGTTCGAATTGAAGGGCCTGCCGCCGGGGACTTACACGATCGAAGCGTGGCAGGAAAAGTACGGGCCAGTCGACCAAACGGTGACCATCGGCGCGAAGGAATCGAAGCCGGTCAGCTTCACCTTCAAGGCCAACGCCTCCGGCGATTAATCAACAGGACAGGCCTGGTGAGCCTGTCCTTGCGCCATTGGTTTCTGGACGGGGCCGCGGCGAGCCGCAGTGCTCGCCGCGCGCTCCCCGCTTTAAATTCCCGCCACGCCATTTTGGCGGGAAGGGGATCGTTCTTCGAAATGTCGAACGCTCAGATCCAAAACCCGACCGCCGTACATCGTTTCGCCATTCTCACCTCTGGCGCCACCGTCCTGCTGCTAATGGCAGGTGCGCTCGTAACCAGCAATGATGCAGCCGACTCGGTGCCCGATTGGCCGCTGGCCTACGGCAAAATAATTCCGCCGCTCGTCGGCGGAATCCGTTACGAATTTGCGCATCGGGTTGTAGCCGCCGCCGTCGCCGTACTGACTCTGATTCTCGCCATTTGGCTTGCTCGCGCGGAAAATCGCCGTATGGTGCGCCGCCTCGGCTGGACCGCTCTCGCACTCGTCGTGGTCCAAGCGCTTCTGGGCGCTCTCCGGGTGCGGTTCGGTCATCCGCCAGTGGTCGCGACCATACACGCTACGGTCGCACAGATTTTCTTCATCACCACCATCGCGCTGGCCTTCTACTCGAGCCCTTTTGGCCGCCGCGAAATTCCGCCGCTCGAAGACTCCGCCTCGCCTGCCATGCGCCCACTCGCGCTGTGGACGACCCTGGCCATTTTCGTGCAGCTCATCCTCGGAGCAGGTTTCCGCCACGGCGCCTTCGGCATCCTCCCGCATCTGCTGGGCGCCGCCTTGGTCTTATTTTTCGTGGCCTGGACGGGCCGCGTCGCCAAGGAACGATTCGGCAAGGTCCCGGAAATCCACCGCGCCATGGTGCTTCTCCACGCCACGTTCGGTACGCAAATTCTGCTCGGCATCGCCGCCTATTGGGCGGTAGCGAAAGCGATTCAAGAAGTACAGCCGACCGTGCCCTACGTGATTCTCACCGTCGCGCACGTCCTGGTCGGCGCGCTTGTGCTTGCTTCCAGCGTCCTTCTCACCCTATGCTGCTTCCGGCTGATTCGCCCGCAAGCGGCCGTCTCGGTCACTTCACGGGCCGCTGGCACGGCAATTCGGTAAGCGTCATCATGAACACCCTTCGCGCTCACGCCATCGACCTCGAAAAGCCCTGGGCCTATGTCGTGCTCACCAAGCCCGACGTTACCTTTCTGGTGGTCATTACCACCGTCGCTGGTTTTTATCTGGGCGGTCGCGGCCCGCTCGATTGGGTGCTGCTCGCGCACACGCTCTTCGCCACCACGCTGGTAGGCGCGGGAACTGCGGCCCTGAATCAGTACATCGAGCGCGCCATGGACGCCGTGATGCGCCGCACCGCTTCTCGCCCACTTCCGCTCGGCACGCTTCAGCCCGCCGAGGTTCTCCGCTTCGGCGTCGCGCTGGTACTGATCGGCTCCGTGTGGCTTGCCGTCGCGGTCAACGCCCTTTCCGCGCTGCTCGCGCTCGCCACGTGCATTTTTTATATCGGCTTGTACACGCCTCTCAAAACGCGCACCACCCTCGCCACGGCCGTAGGCGCTCTTCCGGGCGCTCTGCCGCCGCTGATTGGCTGGGCCGCTGCGCGTGGGAACCTTTCCTCGGGCGCCTGGATTCTTTTCGCCATCTTGTTTTTCTGGCAGTTCCCGCATTTCTTGGCCATCGCCTGGATGTACCGCGAAGACTACGCGCGCGCCGGCATCCGCATGTTGCCCGTCGTCGATACCTCGGGAGACGCCACGTTCGGCCAGATCGTTTCGACCAGCGCCATTCTTGTTCCCGTCAGCCTCCTGCCCTCCGTCATCGGCATGGCGGGCATGCGCTACTTTACGGGAGCCCTTATCCTCGGGATGCTGCTGCTTCAGGTTTCTCTGTGGGCGAGCTGTTCACGCACCAACGTTCGCGCGAAATGGCTCATGCACGCTACCGTCGCCCACATTCCGCTTCTGCTCGTGCTCATGATTTTCGACAAGCTGGGCCGATGACCGCGGCCGCCGGGAGGGAACTGCGAATGGCGTCCAAAGGCAGCTGGTTTGACGTCGGTGGGATTTGCCTGCTCTTCATCCTGCTATCGGTCGTCGGCATCGTCTGGGACATCCTAAGCGGCCTACTCAGCAGCGGCATCGACGGCATCATGCTCGCCGCCGTTTGCCTCATGATGGCGGGCATCTTCAGTCTCATGCTTCTGATGGTTCTTCAGCAGGCAGGACTGCTCCCTCGGTTCTCGAAAAAACCCGCGAAGCCGAAGGAAGAGGTCGCGCCGGCAGGTAACGCCGTCGCGAAATCAGCTGCGAAGCCCGCCGCTCCCGCGTCTGCCTCCGCGGCCTCTCCCGCTACGCCCATCCCCGCAAAGGTCGCTCCGGCGATGCCTGAACCGGCTGGTCCGGGAGGGCAGGTCAAGCCCTAGCCGCTGTTCGGGCGCTGGGCTTACCTCTCATGTCTTTACTTCCGCTCTCCGCGCTTCCCGCCGTCAACGCCACCTTAAACGGGGCCAGCGGAATACTCCTGTTGACTGGCTATTCATTCATACGGCGCGGCAAAATGATCCCCCACAAGGTGTGCATGCTGGCCGCGTTCTGCTGCTCCACGGTTTTTCTCACGTGCTACGTTTACTTTCACCTGCACGCCGGAATCATCCGTTTCGGAGGTCAAGGTTGGATTCGCCCCGTTTATTTCACGCTTCTAACCACCCACACCATTCTAGCCGTGGTGATCGTGCCGCTGGTCCTCATCACGCTCTGGCGCGCCCTCGGTAAAAAATTCGATCGCCACCGCGCCATCGCCCGCTGGACGTTCCCGCTCTGGCTCTACGTCTCGGTAACCGGGGTCATCATCTATTGGCTTCTCTACGTCGCCTACACCCCCATCGCCGCCTGATTCTTCATTTTGTAATCCTGACTCGATGCGCACCTTGAATCCCGAGACTCGGCGCTTGTCACTCCCCACCCATCCCTGTAATCTCTTCTGGTATGACAACTGAAGCAAAAGCACCCGCTTCCTTCGGCGGTCGCTGGACCTACGTCGTAATCGGCCTGGCGCTCCTGTTCGTCCTTATGCCGTTCTTGTTCTGGAACGCCACGTGGTTCGGCCGCCCGCTGACGGACGCTCAGTTAGCCAAAGCTCTCTCGGATCGTTCACAACCCCGTGAAATCCAGCACGCGCTTGCACAGATTGAAACGCGTATCGAAGCTCGCGATTCATCAGTCCAGAAGTGGTATCCGCAGTTGGTCGCGCTGTCTTCAAACCCTGTTGACGAAATCCGCCTCACCGACGCTTGGGTGATGGGGCAAGACAACACCTCCGATGAATTCCATGACGCTCTGCGCAAGCTGCTGGCCGACCCGCAGCCGATGGTGCGCCGCAACGCCGCGCTCTCCTTGGTTCGCTTCAAGGACGACTCAGGTCACGACGACATCGTCGCCATGTTGCGTTCCTACGAAGTGCCCTCGCCTTCGAGTGGCGTTCTTCGCCAGCGCCTTAAGGTCGGCGAGGTCGTAAATCCTGGCACCATGGTGGCTCGCGTTGAGGTCGGCGACAGGGCTCGAAAGGATGTCCGCGCCATCGTTCCCGGGACGCTGCTGCGCTGGATGGTGCCGGATGGCGCGCAAGTGGCGGACGGTCAGCCGATCGTCTCGCTTGCTCCGAGCGACAACATGGTTTGGGAGGCGTTACGCGCGCTCCACATCATTGGACGCCCCGAGGATTTGCCCGACGTAGATCGCTACCTGCGTGGCGCCGACCGAATGTCTCCACAAATCCCACAGCAAGCCCAGGCCACCGCTAGCGCGATTCGTGCCCGTTCCTCGTAGGTTTTCCTTTGGTGGCCTAAACTCGGAATCCCGGCGAGTTTCGCGCGGCTCACTGATTCTTGTAGGTCACCACGGCCTGGCCGTTCACGATTTGAATGTCGCTGATATCGGCCGGAAGCTTCAGCTTTTCGCGATTCTCCGGCGAAGCCATCAATCGCGCCACGGCTGCTTCGAGCGTCGACTGCGGCAACGGCAGCAACCCGAGCATTCCGCTGACCGGCTCAAATCGGATGTAGCCGTTTTCGGTGCGGAGGTGTCCGTCGAGTTCGAGCGACATGTCCTTTCCGTGAAAGTCGAACACCACATAGGCCTTCACCAAGTCACCATCCATGTCGACCTTCACATCCTTCACGGACGATTCGACCTGTTCGAGTGTGGGCTGATCGCTGCCACCGATTCCGGCTGCGGGATCGTTCGGTGTGGCCGAAATTCTCGGCGAATTTCCAGCGGGCGATGAAGAATTCTGCGGCGCACCAGGTGCCGACCCTTCCATCTGCAGGTTCTGAGCCAGATAAGCGTTCAGCTCCGTGCCGTCAAGCCGCACTTGTGCCGGTTGTCCGGAAGCCTTCGCCGCATCCGCCGCTTCGAACTTCTGCTGCGCCCGCGCTGCAGCCTTCGGATCGTTGGCCACCTGCGGCGGCGGTGGCTTCCTCAGCACGAGCAGTATGGTCACCACCAGACTTACCAGCGTCACCCAGGTGAAAATTCGATAGATCTTCTTGAACAGCGCTGCGTCCGCCACACTTACCTCCTGACTTAGTTAAATCATACGCAACATCTCGTGAGGCCATCCCTCGCGCGCAGGTCGCCGTGTTCAAACCACCATGGAACCAACGTACAGGTGGCGTCCCCGCGACCAACATGGCGCGGTATTCCGCCCTGGTTATCCGTGCTTTTTTGTGAATCAGCGCCTCGGTCACTTTTTGTGCGGTTGTTCCAATTTTCGTAGTGCGCCGCGTCATCCATGCTCCTTGCCGATTTCACGCTTGCCGCATCCGAATCGCCATATACGTCAATGCGAACGGTATTCCATCGTTCGGTGATGCCCGCTTCGCTCGGAACGATAAGTCTCGAGCTTACTTTCACTTTTCGCTAGGGCCACTTTGGCTACCGTCGTGCCATTCGACTGGCAGGGTGTTCCAAGTGTTCTACGAAGTGTTGCGGTGCGTGCCTGCGACGGGAGCGCGCGATATACGAAAAGGTGTAAATCTCGCGGAGGAAACGACTCAATGAATTTCAAAAAACGATTTGTTGTAGGTCTCGCGCTGCTGCTCGCGGCCGTCTTCGCCGCTCCTCAGCTGCGCGCGCAAACTCAGACCACCGGCGACGTAACCGGCGTGGTAACGGACCAGTCTGGCGCGATCGTCCCGCAGGCGAAGGTTATGCTGAAGGACAACGCAAAAGGATCCGTGCAGTCCTCGGAAGCAAATAAAGAAGGTGTTTACCGGTTCTTTCTGCTGCCTCCCGGCGGCTATACGATCACTGCTTCGGCGCCGGGTTTGCAGCCAGTCTCCCGAGTCGTGGACGTGGCGGTCGGCCAGATCGCAACCGCCAACATCCAGCTCGCGGTCGCGGCCTCCTCCACCACCGTCACGGTCACCGAATCGGCGCCCCTGATTCAGACCGAGAATGGTGACATCGGTGCCACGATCAGCCAGAAGCAAATTTCCGAGACTCCGAACCCCGGCAACGATATGAGCTATATAGCTCAATTGGCGCCGGGCAGCATGATGAACACCAGCGGCGGCCTCGGAAACTTTTCGAGCTTCGGTACGCCTTCGACCTCGAATCTGTTTACCTTGAACGGCATGGACGACAACGATCCGTTTCTCAACCTCAATAACTCCGGCGCGACCAACCTTCTCCTGGGCGCCAATGAGGTCCAGGAAGCGACCGTTGTGACCAACGGCTATTCCTCGCAGTACGGCGGGCTCGCGGGAGCCAACATCAACTTCGTCACAAAGTCAGGCGGCAACCAGTTCCACGGCAACGCCATTTACTACTGGAATGGCCGCGCTCTCAATGCCAACGATTGGATCAACAAAGCAAACGGACAAGGACGCCCTTTCTCGAACGCCAATCAGTGGGCGGGTTCCTTCGGCGGGCCCATCGTGAAAGACAAGGCCTTCTTCTTCTTTAACACCGAAGGTCTGCGCGTTGTGCTTCCGACGAGCACGACCGCGTTTGTTCCCACAACGGGATTTGAGACCAACGCCATCGCGAATCTGACCTCTCGGGGTCTCACGGCAAGCATCCCGTTCTATCAGAACATTTTCAATCTCTACAACGGATCGCTGCCGAAGAGCGGCAACGTAACGCTGGAGGCTTGCCCGACCTACACTCTGAACGGAGTGGCGAATTCCAATCCGTTCGGCGTTGCCAACTGCACGCAAAAGTTCCAGTCGGCCGTCACCAACCTGACCCACGAACAGCAATTTGCTGGCCGCGTGGATTATAACCTCACGTCCAATGATCGGATTTTCCTTCGCATTCTCTACGATCATGGCATTCAGGCCAGCTTCACCGATCCCATCAACGCCGCGTTCAATCAGGTCAGCGATCAGCCGCAATGGCAAGGACAGTTGAACGAGACACATGTGTTCAACTCGACTCTCTCGAACCAGTTCATCCTGTCCGGCGCGTGGTACAAGGCCCTGTTTGACAACGCCAATCGCGCCGCCACCCTCGCAATTTTCCCGACTACCCTGGCTCTCGGTGACGGGACGCTGTCCAACATGGGCGGTGGTTTGTTCGGCCTCGGCGACGCCAACATTCCCCAGGGTCGCGTGGTGACTCAGTATGGAGTCACGGATGACCTCTCGAAGACGTTCGGAAACCACACCGTGAGCTTTGGTGGCAAGTTCCGCCGTTTCGACATCAGCGACCACGACTTCGGTCCGTTTACCAGCGGCCTTGTCACCGAGGGTACGCTGCTCGATTTCTTCGATGGCGGCTTGATCAATCCCGCGCGCAACCCGGCTCCCAACCAGCCATTTGGAGACAATCTGGTGCAAAACTTCACGAACCTGACCAACGTGCCGGTCGCGATTTATCAGCTGGCTGGCTACGTACAAGATCAATGGCGCGTGAAGCCCAACCTGTCTTTTACTTTGGCTTTGCGTCTCGAGCACGATTCCAGTCCCGTGTGCCAGACGAATTGCGTCTCGACCACGGTGGCGCCGTTTCTAAACCTCGATCACAACGTCGACATCCCGTATAACCAGGCCATTCGGACGGGTGTTCACCAAGCGTACGCGACGCCCGCAGTCCTCTGGGAACCACGCGTGTCGTTTGCGTGGCAGCCCTTCGGCACGGCTCGAAGCTTCGTCGTTCGCGGCGGCGTCGGCATTTTCTACGATGCAATTCCCGGCGTTCTTACGGATGTCTTCGCCGGAAACACTCCCAATCTGAATGGCTTCATCGTAGCAAACGGAACGATCACTCCCGGCGAAAACGGCAACCTATTCTCTGCGGACGCGGCGCATAACCAGGCATTTGTCAGTGGCTTTGCAAACGGCGCCACCCTCGCGGATCTCCAAGCCGCTGTGCCCGGTTTTTCGCCTCCGAATATCGTCACCTCCGATAGAACGCTCCGCGTTCCGCAGTACCAGAAGTGGAACCTCGAAGTACAACAGGCCCTCGGAGCGTCATCGTCTCTGAGCGTCGGCTATGTGGGCAATCACGGAATTCACGAAGTCGTTCAAAACAATTCTTTGAATGCCTTCTGCGATCCCGCGGCAGGAAGTCCCTTCAACACGCTGTGCCCCGCCGGAGCATTCGCCGGCTTGCCTACAACCGCGCCCGATCCGCGCTTCGGCACAGCCACGCAATACGAGAGCGCCGGAGTGTCCAACTTCAACGGCCTCAATGTTAACTTCCAGCATCACTTCACTGGTTGGTCCAGCGGTGTTTTTAGCGCGAATTATCTGTGGAGCCACGCGTTCGACATCTCTTCGAACGGCGGCTTGACGGCCATTCCGTTCGGAATCAACGGCGCGGGAGTCGTCAGCATCGCCACGCCCCAGAATCCGAACAACATTCGTGGCAACTATGGGCCGGAAGACTACGACGTGCGGCATAACTTCACCGCTAACTATGTGTGGGAAGTCCCCGTGCGTCGAGCCCTCCGCGGGCATGGCTCTGCGGCGCTCGTCGAAGGTTGGCAGGTTTCCGGAACCATCTTCGCGCGCAGCGGATTGCCGTTTACCGTGGTGGATTCAGCCACCACCTCGACGCTCACTGCACAAGGTTATGGCTCGATTCTTGTTCCCGAGTTCCTCGGCGGACCCACTCCGAACTGCGGAGCTTTAGCGGCGAATCCCAACAACCCTACGCCTTGCCTCAGTACCAGCCAGTTCGTTAAACCGGGATCCGAAACCGGGTTCACCAGCGGGCTTCGCAACGCATTCCGCGGCTCGAACTTCCTGGACACCGACTTCAGCGTGGTGAAAAACACCAAGATTCCGCGCTGGGAACGCGGCCAGCTCGGAATCGGTTTCCAGTTCTTTAACCTCTTCAACCATCCGAATTTCGCCCTGCCCGATGGAAATGTTTCGGACAAAGCGCATTTCGGAACGGTTCTGAACATGGCGAGCGTTCCGACGAGCATCTTGGGTTCGTTCCTCGGTGGAGACGCTTCGCCGCGCATCATTCAGCTGAAGGCGCAGCTGACTTTCTAAACCGCTTCGGAACCGCGGGCCGGCATTTCGAACTGGGGCCGCAAGTTCCGAGTGGCTGAAAAATGAAAAAGGCGGCAGACCCAGCCTGCCGCCTTTTTTATTCCTCACGTTTTCTTCTGCACGCGGCAGGCGAGTATGGCTTTGTCGCGTCCGCCGCGGATTAGTTCTTAGGTTTACGCTTCACTCACCACGCGCATCAATACGGCATCGCGCCAAATTTCGCTTCGAACTCCGCGAGCGGGACCATATCGATCGCGTCCCACGGGCAGCCCTCGAGAAACGCGCCGTCTGGTCCTTTGCTGGTGCACAGCTTGCATCCGATGCACAGTATCGGATCAACCAGGATGTGCCCGAACGGCGGATGCTCGGGATCCTCTTCCCAGAACATGCACTCGGCGACCGGGCAATAATCCACGCACGCGGGCGAACCCGCGCAGCCGGTGCACATCTCGTTGATGACCGCGACGATGTGCGGCTTGCGTTTGCGTTTCTTGGTATCGCCTTCCGAGATGGGGTAGGCCTTCACGACTTCGCCGTTCACGAACTTTGCGATGTCGAGTGGGAACTCAGCCACCGATGCCTCCCGTGTCGTAACTTCTTAGGCTTTCATTCTTCTTCATTCCTTCATTCTTCACAGCGCGAGTCTGGAAGTCAACCGGCGACATCAGGGGTCTTTCGCCGGGGGCGCGCAAAAAATCGCTCAGTCGAGCCACGAGGAATCCTTTGTCGCGCTGGGAGCGCGGCGCTGCTTCACGTCAAACTTCAGCGCACGTGTTACCGCATCGGCGAACTCCGAGGTAGTCGCCGACCCGCCGACGTCCCGCGTAAGCGTTTTGCCTTCGCCATAGACGTCGTGCAGCGCGTCCTCGACCCGGCGCGCCGCCGTCGTTTCGCCGATGTGGTCGAGCATCATGATCCCGCTCATGAGCAGGGCAGTGGGGTTGGCGATGCCTTTTCCGGCGATGTCCGGCGCGGTGCCGTGGACCGCTTCGAAGATCGCGGCTTGTTCTCCGATGTTGCCGCTCGGGACCACGCCCAGCCCTCCAACGAGCCCTGCGGCCAGGTCGCTCATGATGTCGCCATAAAGATTGGTCAGCAGAAGCATGTCGAACTGGTGCGGATCGAGCACCATTTGCATGCAGGCGTTATCGATAATCAGTTCTTTGTACTGGATGTCGGGGAATTCCGCCGCAACCTTTCGAGTGGACGCCAGGAACAGCCCGTCCGATAGTTTCATGATGTTCGCTTTGTGTATCGCATGAATCTTTTTCCGTCCATGCTTCCGCGCGTATTCAAAAGCGAACCGCGCCACGCGCGTCGAAGCCTTCTCGGTGATGATCTTCAGGCTCTCGACCACGCCCGGTACCACGGTGTGCTCGAGGCCTGCGTAGAGGTCTTCGGTGTTCTCGCGAATCAGGACGATGTCCACCTCGCTGAAGCGCGATGGGACGCCGCAGAGATTCTTGACCGGCCGCAAGTTTGCATAAAGCTCGAGCGCCTGGCGCAGTCCGACGTTGATGCTCGGTGCGCCGCCCGCGACGGCCGTCTCCATCGGTCCTTTCAGCGCGATGCGGTTTTTGCGGATGGACTCGATGACGCCGCTGTTCATGAATTCGACGCCGCGCCGCTCCGCCTCCACGCGGGATGGAATTTCCTCCCATTCGATTTCGACGCCCGCCGCGGCGAGAATGTGCTTCACGGCCTGTGAAACTTCCGGCCCGATTCCGTCGCCGGGTATAAGTGTGATGGTGTGTTTCATCGTCCGTTCGTCCGAGGCTTCATCCGCAGGCCCATCATTGTAGGCAATTTGCCTCCGCGTGTACATGTGTCCGGCTGGAATTTGTGACGGACAGTAAGATGGTAGTGCTGGTGAGGCGCAGCGAGTGGCGTATCGCTCAGCGTAAGAAACAGGGACCGGGCGCCTTAGCGCGCTGCGGCGTTTGCGCAGACCTAACGCGACCACGCCGGAACCGAAAAGCAACAACGTGGCGCGGCTCGGGTGCTTCCGCTACGTCGGGATGTAAGCGGTGCCGCGGGTGCCGTTCGTGCCGTCATCCACCGAAGTGAAACACCCTGAGGCAGGGATCGTCGGTCTCGGACGATGCGGCCGAAACGGTGTGCTAGACTTTCAGGTTTATGACGGCCAACGCTCGGACGACAATCACTCATCTGGAATGCTCGAAGTGCCGTAAGACTCGTTCGCACGAAGGGCTGGAAAACCTGTGCGAGTGTGGAGGACCGTTGCTCGCGCGCTACGACCTGAGAGCTGCGGCCCGGACATTGACGCCCGAGGCTCTCTGCTCACGCCCGGCGACCATGTGGCGGTACGCCGAAGTCTTGCCGGCGCGCGAGGCGGTGACGCTGGGAGAAGGGATGACACCCCTTTTGGCGGCGCGACGGTTGGGCGAGCGAATCGGGTTGCGAGCGCTTTATGTGAAAGACGAGGGGCTAAATCCGACGGGCTCGTTCAAGGCGCGAGGAATGTCGGCTGCTGTGTCGCGCGCAAAGGAATTGGGTGCGACGGCGCTGGCTGCGCCGACGGCCGGCAATGCGGGAGGCGCTTTGGCAGCTTACGCGGCGAAGGCGGGGATTCCGAGCGTGATCGTGATGCCTGCCGATACACCCTTAGCGAACGTGCTGGAATGCGAGGCGTTTGGCGCAGCGGTGCACAAAATCGAGGGGTTGATTTCGGATTGCGGTCGATACATCGGCGACCATAAGGCCGAAAGCGGGTGGTTCGAGGTCTCAACGTTGAAGGAGCCGTACCGACTGGAAGGTAAAAAGACGATGGCGTACGAGCTGTGGGAGCAGTTGGACGGCCAGTTGCCTGACACGATCATCTATCCGACGGGCGGCGGAGTGGGACTGATCGGCATGTGCAAGGCGTTTGACGAGATGGAGGAGATTGGCTGGATCGGGAAGAGCAGGCCGCGAATGGTGGTGGTACAGGCGGCGGGGTGCGCGCCCATCGTTCAGGCGTTCGAACGCGGAGAAGAGAGCGCGCCGACGTGGGAGAATGCCGCGACGATAGCATCGGGATTGCGCGTCCCCAAGGCGCTGGGTGATTTCCTCGTGCTTCGCGGGATGCGCTCGACCAATGGCACGGCGGTTACCGCGACGGATGACGAGATGCTTCGGGCGGGCAGGGAACTGGCGTCGCTCGAAGGGATTTTCGCTGCACCGGAAGGTGCGGCCACGGTGGTTGCGGCGCGAAAACTCTCGACATCAGGATGGATCCAGCATCAAGAATCCGTAGTGCTATTCAACACCGGGTGCGGATACAAGTACGCTGAAGCTTGGCAAAAAGCGTTGGGAATATGACCGAACGCCTTTATTACCACAATTCGTATTTGCGCGAGTTCGATGCGCGGGTGATTTCATGCGAGCCGGAGGGCGATCGCTGGAAGGTTGTGCTCGATCGAACCGCCTTCTATCCTACTTCCGGCGGGCAGCCGCACGACACGGGAAAGCTGGGCGATGTGGCGATCATCGAAGTCGCGGATGGCGAAGATCACAAAGTAATTCATTACGCTCCGGCGCCGGTAGCTCCCGGCCCGGTGCGCGGACAGATTGATTGGACTCGACGGCTCGACCACATGCAGCAACACACCGGCCAGCATCTGCTGTCGGCGGCATTTGTCGAGCTGTTCCAATTTCCTACCGTGTCGTTTCATCTAGGCACGGAGACTTCGACGATCGATCTGCAAGCGCCGTTGGTCGGTGCGCAGCATCTGGAGCGTGCGGAGAAGCGGACGAACGAAATAATCCTCGAAGATCGTGTGATTTCGATTCGATTTGGGACGGCCGAAGAACTTGCCAAGGCCGGGATCCGCAAGCAAGTGGAGCGCGAAGGAGTTCTTCGCGCCATTGAAGTCGAAAGCTTCGACAGGCAGCCGTGCGGAGGGACGCACCTGGCCCGCACCGGACAGGCGGGGATGCTGTTGGTGCGGAGAACCGAGCGGCGGCGCGAATCGTGGCGCGTGGACTTCGTGTGCGGTTATCGTGCGCTTTCTGTGGCACGCGGCGATCACACGACGCTCGAAAAGGCCGCCGGTCTGCTAGGCTGCGGACTGCCCGAAGTTCCCACAGTGCTGGCAAAAATTGTAGAGGATCGACGCGCACAGCATGCAGCCGTGAAAAGGCTCGAGGAGCAGCTCGCAGAACACGAGTCGCGGGCGCTGCTTTCGGCGACCAAGGCATCGACGCCCGATGGCGTGCGAAACATTGTCGCGGTCCTGGATAGTGCGAGTGCTTCGTATCTCGGTCTGGTGGCCGCGAAGCTGGCTGCCGAGTCCAAGGTGATCGCACTGCTTGTAAGCCGTTCTACGGGGAATGTTGTATTCGCGCAATCAGCTGGCGGCGATCGCGACATGGGGGTTTTGATGCGCAGAATCCTTGAGGAATTCGGCGGCAAAGGGGGCGGCTCGAGAGATTTCGCGCAAGGAAGCCTTCTCCAGCTGCACCGAATTGATGCACTACTCTCCGCTCTCCAAACAATTGCACGATTGAGTGACTGAATTGTGAAATGAGTTTCTCTTTTTTCTAGCAGACTGCGCAGATTCTATTGAAAATGAAAGGGTAAGGAGCGCTCCATTGTGGCTGGCAAATTGCAATCTACTGAGAGTGTCACCGGGGGTGTAGTGACGCTCGTGGTAGTTTGACTAGTACTCATGGGCACGGGAGTACGATTCCAATGAGGATCATCTGCGTCGGGGGATTCATTAGCTTGATCTTGATTCTGTCGGCGACTGCAGCGAAAGCGGACGGCACCAGGTTAGACGATTCACATTACATGTCGGCGGACAACGAGAATTTCAAGGTACCGGCGTTGGAAGTGGCGTTTGACGACGGTTCGTCAGGGTCGAGATTCAGAGAATCTCTCAATACCTCGCACGGCGACTCACCGATGTTTGAACAGGGCGGTTCCATGTTGCACGTCTATGTGTGGAGGGTCGTAGCTGATGCGAATGCGATCACGACACCGGAACCAGCGACGCTCTTGCTCTTAGGGACTGGCCTAATAGGATTCGGAATCCTCCGCCGACGTCGGAAAACTTCGAACTAACGGCTCTAATCTGCTACTCGAAGGGCACCCTCACGCGGGTGCCTTTTTTTTGTAGCAAATGATACCGCGCGAAGCAACGCTCGCGGAGATGGCCCCGTGCATCGCGCCA
>Ga0307475_10001438_pt1 | contig 14112 bp, 17 predicted proteins | sample atmos_gasesECM1C_FD_203317 | JGI IMG/M metagenome (GOLD analysis project Ga0307475, IMG submission 203317) | Hardwood forest soil microbial communities from Morgan-Monroe State Forest, Indiana, United States - atmos_gasesECM1C_515 | ecosystem: Environmental > Terrestrial > Soil > Temperate... | reverse complement strand
TAGAGCTTGCCCGAGGATTTCGACACGCGGCGTCCGTCGCCGTCATAGGCGTAGGTAACTCCCGCAGCGGTTTTTAACTGGCTCTCGGCGTTCCAGGTGTAGGAGTTGACGCCATCGCTCTGGGTGTTGCCGGAGAGATCGTAGGAAAAACCAGAGAGATGATTGTTGCCGTCGGCAGTCATGGCTGGGGGAAGGTATTCGGAGCAACCGGTGTACCCTGCCGCGCCTGGCTGCGACTGAAGATTGCCCCATGCGTCGTAAGAGGAGGAGTAATCGTAGCCCCAGCAATATTGCCCGGTGGTCGCGGACGTGCCAGCGGTCTTGATGCGGTTTAACTGATCGTAAGTAAAGTTTTGAGTTCGGCTGGAGTTCAGATTGTTCGTGATGGAATAGACGTGGCCAGCGTTGTGCGAGGTGACGGGATCGACGAAGCCGTAGGTGATGTCTATGGCGTTGCCGCCGGTAGAAGAGGCTTTGAATTCGTTCGGCTGCAGGCGGCTATTGTACGAGTGCGTGAGATTGAGGCCGGTGAACGAGGAGGTCTGGCCGATAGACAGCGCGTAGAACGCGCCTTGTGGGGTGTAGCAGACTTTGCCGGTGAGGCAACCTGTCGGTGCAGTTTGGAAATCTGTGGCGTACGTGATGCCGTTGAAGCCGTCGATGGCAGTGCTGGGGCGATTAGCGGCGTCGTAGGTGTAATTGACGACGCGGCCCGTGGGATAGACCGCCTGAGTCACGTTGCCTGCCTGGTCGAGGTAATACGTGGAAGTTTTCGTGATGCTGTTTGTAGTGCGCTGCTCGACATGCACGCTGCGATTGTTTGCGGCGTCGACCTGATAGCTCCAGGCTTCGGAACCGGCGGCATCGGTCATGCTGCTTCGATGACCGATGTTTTGGCAGGCGGAAAGTCCAAGGCATGCAGTCTGGTCATAGGTTGTCGTGACCGTGGGATCGCTGTTGGAGTAGTTGAAAACGGCCTCGCGATTGATGGCGTCATACTGCGCGCAGGTTCGGATGCCGCGAGCGTCCGTCTTGGAAATGAGCAGTCCGACGAAGGAATTCGGCGAGGCGCAGTTGGTATCTAAATCGTATTTGTATGTGATGGTGCCGACTTCGGGATTATTGGAAGTAAGCAAGCGAGAGAGCGAGTCGTACGTGAAGTTGCGCGCACGCCACCCGGCGGGAATGGAAGCGCAGTTCGTGAACGTCCCCGAGTTTGTGCCTTTCTGTCCCGCGCACAAAAGATTGCCAAGGGCATCGTATTGGTAGTCCGTTTCATAATTGAGGCCCCCGGGGTCTTCGAAGACTTGCGTCAGGCGGCCGAGACCATCGGCGACGCTCTTGCGTGATTTGCCGGTCTGGTCCGTGACAGTAGTGGTGTTCAGGGAATAGGTGGTGAACAGATCGTTCCCCGGCTGCGTTGCGGGGCAGACGCCGCCCGCGGGCTGGGTGCCGTCGGGAGGAACTTCGAGGCATTTGCGGCCGAGGGCATCATAAAAATACGTGGTTGTGCCCAGACTGGTTGTCGGATCGGCGCCGGTTCGATACGGATTCGAAACGCTGTAGACGCGGCCCAAGCCGTCGTAGATGGTGTCCGTGTAGACGGTACCTTGCGGGTCCGAGGTGAGTTGCGTTTGCTTAACGTGACCGACGCCGTCGGAGAGTGCAACGCTCGTGACCGTTTGGCTGGCATTGATTTTCTTTGAAGTCGTGACGGTCAACGCCGTGTCGTTGTACGCGGCTGTGGTCGTGCCGTTGTCGGGACGGGTCGTGGAAGTTGGGCGAGCGAGCGAGTCGTTGTAAAGATAAGTCGTGGTGAGAGCATTCTGGTCCTTCGACACGGTCACCTGGCTGTTGTTGAAGTCGTACGTGAAGTTCTGTGTGTGCGTGAGGGGATCGGTAATCGTGGTCAGAAACGCGTTGGTGTTGCCGCTCGGGGTATAACTGACATTCACGCCGCCGGAGAGAACCGTGTAGCTGTCGGCATAGGAATACTGCGTGATGTGGCCGTTGGGGTCGGTCGTGGAACTAATCTGGCCGGTTTCGTCATAGGCCGAGGTAGTGGTGGGATTTCCTCCAGCACAGTTCGGGCCCGCCTGTAGACATAGCTTGACAACTTTCGTGAGGTTGCCACGCGCAACAGACGCCGCTGTGCCGTAGTGTGTTTCGTCGTGGCTGGTATAGCTGCCCGTTCCGGTCAGCGTCTGCGTGGTGGCTGCGGAACAGGGAGTCGAAGTCGTGCTGCCGTCATAGAAGTAATCGGTTTCAGCAACGCGATTCGTGCCGCTGCTGTCGTAGACAATCGACTGACAGGGCCGATCAAAGATGGAGGCTGCGCTCGGGTAGATGGGAGTGGTGTTGAATGCCTGGTAGTTGGTGACTGTCTTTCGTATGAGAGCAGTGCCACCGGGAAAATCGTAATCGCTTTTTGAGGTGACTTGCGCACCGGGCCCGTATGTGTAAGTCGTTTTCGAGGCGGTCGCCCCATCTTCCTGGGTGGTTTTTTCGCTCTGCAATTCATATTGGTCAAACCAGGTCTTGGCGACGGTTCGGATAATTGTGCCTGCGGAGTTTTTGGTGACGACAGTCTGCTCTAAGGGAATTTGGGCTTGGTATGGCGAGTTGTCATTAGGGTCTTGGGGCTCCAAGTAGGGCGAATAGTTGTATACATTCGTGTAGCTCAAGCCCGCGACGTTGTCGGTGGTTGTGACAGTGGTCGTTTTCGACTGCCAGCCCCCAGCGGGTCCCGTGGTCACGTAACTGAAGTTTTGCTGTAAGGCGACGTGGACCCCGTCGAAGCTCACGGACCTCTGGGCGACCGCGGGTACGTCATGAACAACCTGACAACCGTCAGAGGTTCCCACCGCGTCCACGATGCTGTCAAATTCCGAGAGCGAATTCATCATCCACGTATAGCTGACGTAGCCGCCATTCGGGTAAGTGACTTTGCTGAGCAGGCCGTAGCTAGTGTCATAGGTGAAGACATAAGTTTGATTGTTGGGCAGCGTAATTTGTTTCACGACGAGATTGGGGCCACTGAGAGGAGGGACGGAGGGACAGCCCGATTGATCGGCCGAGACCACAGAGTAGCCGACTGTGTGATTCGCGCTGTTGGTGCCCCACGTGACGGTGTAGGGGTTTGGCAAGCCCGCAACGGTGACGGTGTCCCCGGAAGTGGATCCGAAGCCTGAGACGGAGAGGAGGGTTCGGCCGAGAGTGTCCGTCGCGGTAATCGGAGAGGGTGAAGCATGAATATTGATGACATTTCCGTTGGTGTCTTCGATGGAAGACGGCAAGATTGAATAGGTGTTGAAGGATCCGGCTTTAACGCCGCTTACATATGGAATTGTGTAGGTAGTTCCATGCGCATCGGCGACCAGGAGCGTAGTACTGCTGAGTGTGGCCTGATAGTAGTCATCCCCTCCGGAAAGGACTTGGACTGGGATGATAGGTATGCCATTTTGGCAATTCGTCGGGCTCGCAATGAATGAAACGAAAAGCGGGTGACGTCCGCCAGTCGCATCCTGAAAGACGAAGTTACTGTAGTAGTTGCATTTGCCCCGAGGCGGGTACGAAACACCCTCCGAGATATAAGAATCCGAAATCATCGGTAGAGAGTAGGACCACGAGCGGAAACATCGCGCACCCAGGCATGGCTCCGTATACCCCATCAAAATTGGAGTGGTTGGAGCTACAGTCCTGGATTGCGATCAAGGAAGATACCGTTGACGCAACAACAGGAGCAGGCGTGATGGTTGATACTGTCGGTCGGCCCCCCGAAACGATAATTCTAAGAGTCCGGTACATGCCTAACGAAAGACGAGATAACATGAATAAAATGATCGAAAATAAAAAGAAAATAATCCGTGCGGTAGCGCAAGGGTACAAGTGAGATTCGTGGCTCAAAATCGAAGAGGATGTCGCGCCTTTGATGAGAGAGCAATAGTACACATAGATTGAATCTTCGTCTTTTAGTCTTGAAGTAATCAAAGTGAAAACCATAGTCAAAGTCGATCTCACCAGTCTTTGAAGGTGTCGCAAAGTGTGGCCTCTGACAAAGCTCTGTGACTTCGCCGCAGTCGGGGCACTTCATTTTTATCTTGCTGCAAGGGTCGTGGCAGCTCGGCAATGGGTCGGGCCAGATCACGCGGAAATGGGTCTCGCAATTGGGGCACATAAACGAATCGTAGCTTGGCATTGGAACTCCTGCATCGTGGATTTGTGCAGGTAGGAGAAGCGGGAACCGCAGTTTACTTTTTATTGTTCCACAAGTCCATGAAGAGTTTGATCGTCGCCGGGGCCACGATTCGGCACTTGCCGCAAAGAACTCCTCGTGCTAGGTTCCGTCCATGACGCTATCAGCCCGAAACCGTCTTACAGGAAAAATCGTAGAACTTCAGCTTGGCGGTGTTATGGCCCATGTTGTCGTGCGCGTTGGTGAGAATTTGATTGAAAGCGTGATAACCAAACGCAGCGCGGATGAGATGAAACTGAAAGTGGGAGACGAGGTTTCGGCCATAATCAAATCCACCGAAGTAATGCTGGAAAAGGATTAGGGCTGTGCGAGCTTTCCTGGCTGTTCCCGCCGTCGCCATGATTCTGTGCCTTGGACAGCAGCCTGTCGCTCCCACTCAAAATAACGCGACCGGTGAGTTAAGAATTTCAGGCGATGTCGCTACCCCGCTCACATTATGGGCAAGCAACTTAAAGAACATGCCTCGGCAGACTCTGAAAGTCGTCAACCCACATGAGAAAAAGGAAGAGAATTACGAAGGCGTTGCGGTTCAGGAATTGTTGCGTCGGGCAGGCGTGCCTCAAAACGGAAAACTTCGAGGACCAGCGATGGCAATCTATGTCGTGGCCGAAGCATCAGACGGATACCGCGTGGTCTATTCGCTAGCTGAGTTGGACTCCGACTTTCAAGATTCAGAAGTGATTGTAGCGGACACGTTGAACGGGTTGCCGCTTGGAGAAAAGCAAGGGCCATTCAAGATGGTCGCGCCGCATGATAAGCGTCCCGCCCGATGGGTTCGAATGTTAAAGTCTTTGACGGTATTGACTGCGCTTTCCTCGTCGGGGAAGCCGTAAGCCGTTCGCGCCCAAGTTGCGCACAGGGAGTTTAACTGAAGAGCAAGGAATCGGAGAAACCTAAAGTACGGGGTGCTGATTTTGGTCGCTTTGGGTTGTCTAGAATAGCCAGCACTCCTGCCGCAAGTACGGTCTCTCGACGAGCCATGTTGAATTATTCAACAAAACGTTGACTAATTCAACGCCGTTTCACCCGGAGCGTGGCTTGGCCGCAGCCTCTCCCGTCCCTATCTAATTCAAAACGAGCGACTTGACGGTGGAGATGTTTTCTGTGGCAATTGGCTCTTGATTTGCATATAACAGGCCAGCGCCCACCTAGGGCAATCTCAAGAATAGAGGAGAAATTCAATGACAGCCAAGAAAACCACAAGAAAGAGCAAGGGCCTGAGGAAGGGGAAAAAGCTCGAAGCCACCAAGCCGCTACAAATGGCGGCGTCGCCGCTGCAAAATGCGGCCTCCACTGGTGTCCATTACAAGGAGGCCACCATCAGTTGAACTAAGGTCAAGAAGCTCGAAGCGACCAAGACGCTTAACCGGCACACAAATTATAGGAGGGCTAAGGGGCTGCCGACTAAGCTGCAGCCTGGTAGCGAGTACGCATCCTAAAGATTCGAAAAGGGACGTAAGAAGGACACTGCCCGGGGGCAATCTCAAAGAGGGAGAACTCAAATGGCACCCAAGAAAACGAAGAAGACAACCAAGGGTCTAAAGAAGGGGAAGAAGCTCGAAAAGACCAGGCCTCTCAAGGACTTCAGTTTTGTGAAGTCTACCGACAAGCCGAGCCCGACTTTCGGTACTTAAGAAGGTCACCGCCCCAAGGGGGCGATCTCAAAGAAGGAGAACACCAATGGCAGCCAAGAAAACGAAGAAAAGCACCAAGGGTCTGAAGAAGGGGAAGAAGCTCGAAGCAAACAAACCGCTCTCAAAGAACTGGGGTGGGCAGTCCGGTGGGCCAGTGCCGATACCCTATCCAAATTGACGAAAAAGGGATTGCCCGCAGTCCGATCACGGGCCACGGGCTTTAATTACGGAAAGTCATGAAAGGAAGGCCAGGGCAACCAAATTCAAGGGTTACGGTCGGGCCCGACGATTTCTCTGAAAGGAGAAAGTAAATGGCAGCCAAGAAACCGAAGAAAACCACCAAGGGCCTGAAGAAGGTGAAGAAACTCGAAGTCTCCAAGCCGCTCCGCCGAGTAATCACTGGGGCCTAGCCTGCTTGGCGTGGCCGTAGCGGTCACCTGAAGCAAGTTAGCTCGAAGCCGGAAGGGGATTTAAGAACCACACCGCCCCGGGGGGCAATCTCACAGAAGGAGAAACCAAATGGCAGCCAAGAAACCCGTAAAAAAGGCCAAGGGCCTGAAGAAGGCGAAGAAACTCAAGAAGGTCCTGCCGCTGCTGGGCGGCGTTAGGAACGGCTGAAGAAAGCGCAGAAGATGGAAGCACAGAGTGCTGGTACCTCGGGACCCGGCGGACCTTCGCTGATGATTCAGGCGCGGTTTCCCTGACAGGTAAGGAACCACAGTGCCGATGGTTCCAGCCAAACGGCTTTGAAAAATTCAACGCCGGGGAATGTCCCAAGCAAGCGGCAGCCTGAGTACTGAGTACGCATCCGCAAGATTCGAAAGGACTTAAGAAGAATCCTGCCCGGAGGGCAATCTCACAGAAGGAGAAACCTCACAGAAGGAGAAACCAAATGGCACCAAAGAAAGCAAAGAAAACCACCAAGGGACTGAGGAAGGCGAAGAAGCTCGAAGCAGCGAAGCCGCTCCGCACGCGTATGCTCAGGCGTATACCTTAAGAGGCACACCGCCCGGGGGGCAATCGCACCGAAGGAGAACTCAAATGGCAACCAAGAAGGCGAAGAAAACCACCAAGCGCCTGAAGAAGGTCAAGAATCTTAAAAAGGTCCTGCCGTTAAGCGGCGGCTCCACCAGCCACTCTAGTTAGAAGGGCGTTAAAAGCCTCCCGTCAAAAGGGGCGGCGGCGACCTTTTGTTCTTCCGTCGGAAGGTAGAGAACTGCGCAGACCCTACGAGGTCTGCGAGCGAAGCCAGCCAGGTCCCCGTCCCGCCTTTTCAGCCTGCTCGGTCATAAAGAGTAGCGTGAATGGTAACTCGAATTTGGTGCCGGAGAAAGGAGTCGAACCTTCACGACCTAACTTCCACCTCGGCGAGCCTTCCGTGGTAGATTGGCCGCCAGGAGGATTCATGAAAATCTTGGCCGCAATTAAACGTGAAGAGAGAAAACTCGAAAAGCAGCTAGGCAAGCTACAGCACCAATTGAGCGGAATACGAGCGGCTGCAAAAGCTTTGGGCGATTCGACCAACCGGGGACTAAAGGCCGTAACGAAGCGCGTTTTATCTGCGGCTGCGCGAGCGAAGATTTCAAAGGCGACGAAAGCGCGGTGGGCAAAGTTTAGGGCAGCGAAGGCGAAAGGAAAAAGCTAAGGCAGCTATTGCTCCACATAATTACAACGAGCATTCGCCGGAACTTCTACTCCACTTTACCAATGAGGACCCAGACTTCCGAGCGGACTAGGTTCCTTGTCTTCTCGGTCCGGTCAATGAAGTCGTCCACCTTCACCCCGGGATGGACCTTTTCGAGCATCTTGTCAATATTCGAGTAAGGGTTTTCAAGTTGGCTAAATTGGTCGAACGCCTCGACAGTAGCGTAGTCATATTTCTCGTCGGTTCCTGACGGAAATTGCAGCCCGTAGAGCGACCATGACCTGATCAGGCCTTGCTTGATGCGCTCCTGATGTAACGGTTTCCACATTTCACGCTCAACTTTGAGATAGTCTGCATCCTTCCCGGGGCTAGCTTTCATGTAGTTCACCTGAACGTATTTGGGCGATTTCGTGTCCGTCTTGGCAGCAGGAACGAGCGTTCCCACAAAGAATGAGGTGACAGCAACCAAGAGCATCCAAAAATACTTAACTCTCATCGAAAGTCTCCTTCTCTCGGGATGACGTAGGGAGCCTACCGTGGGTGCCGAAAGCCTAAGATGGGCGGAATGCGAAGTCAATGGCGTTCGAAGCTCCTGCGTGACCGTGATGCGCGATGGCCTACGACTCAATCCTCGGCATCCCCGTCCCGCGATAGAGGCTAAACAACAACAACAGCCCAATACAAGACGATGGACCGTCCAATCGGGAGCACAATCTATTGTTTCTCGTTCCACAAGTCCCAGAAGAGCTTTGCCGTTGCAGGACCGTGCCCGGCATATAATGCCGACTCGCGGATTATGCCGAATCCGCTCAGCTCATGCTTTCTTTCCCGAAGGCTCTTTCACAAGTACTCGGACTTTGGAAATAACTGCGTACTCGCCTTCTGCGCACTTGTACTTTTCTCTCAAACGCGCCACTAGTGCCGGATTCGTTTCTCCGCATAGAATGACGACGACGAAGTTTTTGTTTGGTTCTAATGACTCGATCTGGCCTACCAAGCGGTCGAGTTGTGATTTGGATAGAAAGTTCCGTTTCAATTCGACGGAGACTGCCGACGACCCGAAGAACCCTGACTGTTCAACGTAGATGTCTGTGGTGGTGCCAAGATGACGATACTCTGTTTCAATCTTCTTCGCGTCTTTAAATCGCTCGCGGAGAAATGCGACAAATGAATCCCGATACTTCAACTCCGTGGGCAGCAGTTGTGGTTGCCACTCCTTGCCCAGCTTGTGAACGCTGTCGAATGCCGACACCTTACTTTCTCCTCCTGCTCGAAGCGACGCATTCTGCTTGAGCAATTCCTCCCCGTTACTAGAAAATAGTGAACCGCAGTCAGCAGCTTGCTGGTCGTTGTGAATCAGCAGGCCCTTGCCTCTCCAGCCAATTCCACGCCTCCGTCATGCGCTTTGTCCACCTCAGGTTGACGAATTCCATATTGGTTGCGGTTTTCAAGCATTGCCCGGAAATATCCACGATTCAGCCTACTGGCAGACCGTGTTCAGCCCCTCATAGCTTTTCAGGGGGGAGCTAGACGAGATGCCCCACGCAACTTGGCGATTGCTTCCGCCTTCTCAGCTTGGCTCGGTTGTTTCCAGCGGTACGCAACTACACCGCCATCTACGGTCGTAATCTCAACCTCTTCTTGCTTCATTCGTCTCAGTACAGTCGAAACAGAGGCCAGAGGATTTGTCGTATAGGTGCTGAAATCAAAGCCCAGTGCAAGCAATTGGTCTCGGACATTACTAGCAGTAAGCCATTGTCCAGTTCTGGACTTCAACGCGATACGGGCAGCCTCAGTAAGTCCAAACTCGCGGACTCGAAACAATTCTTGCATGCTGGACATCCGACGCAGCACGACATCCTTAGCATCATCGGGAAGCATGTTCGCCGTGGCGGTGACAAATTGCTCGAGCTTCATCGCGTCTGCGTCTATAGCCTCACGCTGTCGCTGAAGCTCCTCCAGCTTGTCCAGAGCATCAGTAGCAAGAGCAAAATATTGGGAAATGTCCATACACAAAAGTATAGACACTGTCTAACACAAAGTCAAGGATAATTGTAGGAGAATCAAAGGCGAAACCTGGCGGTGAAGGTATCGCAGATGCCAAAGACAGGATTAGGCGACTGCGATATACAATTCACGTCTTTCAGACTCGGAAGAAAGCGGCGACCCGTGGCCCAGTTCGGCAACACAGAATTAGGTGCTACTGCGTTACGGCAACACAGAATTAGTGCTCCCTGACCACGCTTCTCGGGTCCTTATCATCTTGCAGCCTGACGAACTTCGAATGCCGCAGGCGGTTTCCTTCTGTCCATTCCAGGAATTCTATGTGAGCGACGGCCTCGGGACGAAGCCAAACACACTCTTTCATTTTCTCAGCAGTCAAGTTCTCGCCCCATCTTGAGGGGTTCTCGTCCGGCAAGTTGACAAACGGCATCGTAGGAGAAATGAGGCCGCGTATTTTCTCGAACACCTGCCGTCTTGAAGCTGGAACAAACCCGTTTCGGACGCGAGCCACGTACATCAAATCCTTGTTTTGGTAATAGCCCACAATGAGTGAGTCGAATCCGTGTGGTCCCGGTATGTAGCCGCCGATTACCAACTCCTGACCTCGGTTGACGCGGTACTTTATCCAAGAGCCGGTGCGCCTCCCCGCTTCGTAAAGGCTGTCTTTTCGCTTGGCGACGACCCCTTCGAGTTTTTGTTCACGCACAGCAACAAGCATGTCTTTCGCACTGACTTCGAATTGCTGGGAGATACGGATTCGTGCTGATTTTAGCTTTACGAGTTGATTCAACAGTTTGCGTCGTTGGATTAGAGGCAGCCTAGTGAGGTCGCGGTCGTTGCAAACGAGAAGGTCGAAAATGAAGTAGCAAATGTGCGAAGCCCCGCTGCGAGAGTGTTGAAGCAGATTGAAGTTAGGTCGGCCATCCTCATCCAACGCCACGACCTCTCCATCAACAACTGTGCCCTCTGGAAGCTCGGCGAGCACTTCAACGAGATAAGGGTATTGGGAGTTGAACGACTTTCGGCGACGGGAGTACAGGTTGATTTTGTTACCGGATTTCACGGCGACAGCGCGGTAGCCGTCCAACTTAATTTCGTAAATCCAATCGTGGCCGTCGAGCAGCTTTGTGACGGGCGCACAGTCCATTGGTTCGATGAAGTCGGCTTTTCTTTTCGGTAGGGCTGTTAGGTTCGGTCGAATTGATTTCTTCTCGTAGCTCATCCCCTTCTTGCTGCCTGCCGTTGGTGCCAGCGGCTTCGGTTTATCAGAATTGGCCGAAATTCTCACGTTATTCGTCCTCTGCCGTAGAGAGTCACCTTCCCATCCACGACGTTCGCCACGTAGCGCCCATCGCTCAGAAACTGCATCACCTTCTTGCCAGACCGTGCCATTTGTGCCCAGCGGGATTTTGTATCAGGGTTCTGTTCCAACCCCCGAATCTCGTGCCCGTCGAACGCGAAATCCACCTGCCGCAGGCCCCGCTTGGGAGTACGCCGGAGGGGATAACGCTCCTTCCCAAGCTCGGCGAATTTGGTGTTCTCGCCGAGGGCTTGCCGCCAGACGTCAACTAGCGTTTGTTCGAAGAGTGGGTTCATTGCTCGCTCTGATTCGAGAACGGATTATACTCTGGGCATCGGGCTAAGGTATGGCAAACGACCAATCGAAGAATTCCCTAGGGGAATACTTGAAAGCTTTCGGACAGGACTGGTCCACGTTAATGACAGGCGCTCCGTCCGTTCCGCTAGCCTTCGTTGCACAATTTGCTTCCGGCTGGCTAAGGGCGGGCTTACTACTTCTTTCCGCAATTTGCCTCATTCTTGCTTCCTTTCGGATATGGAACGGCCAACAAAAAGAAATAGCAAAGCTAAAGGTCCGGCCCTACGAAGAATCGCAGCGGCAACTAGTACAAGGAATGCTAGCTCCGCTGGGGCCAGACGAACGTGCTGCGCTCCGTTATTTTGTTCAACGCGGAGAACGCGAACAACAACAGATATCCAAGGATTTGAAATTAGACGAATCGCCTTTCAGCAAGGCTTTTGATTCGGTTGCTAAAAGCGGACTCTTAAATAGAGAGGAGAGACCAAAGGCAGGAAGGTCCGGGCTCGACCTTTTTTGGTGGGTGTATCCGCAATTTGTTGAGATTCTCAAAGACGAACTTTTTCAAAACGGGGAAGTCAGTTCCCAACCTCAAATCTCCCCTCCCCCTGAACCTCGGCAAACGAAGCTCATCCTCAATCTAAAGCGATTCCTCGTCGTATTTGGAACAATCGCGACCCTCTACTTTGCAATCGGGTCATATTTCTTCCCTGAATGGTATTTCGGTCTATTCTGGGGAGGAAAGTTGTGGGACCGGGCATGGTGGGAGGACGCTGTGTCCTATTGGCTTGACCTCCACACAGGTTTGCTCATCCTTATTATCGTCTTGGCCTTTATAGTCGCACTATTACTGTACGCACGCAGAAAAGTTTTCCTGCCCTTCATCGATAGATTCGCCATTCGGTTGATTCTTTGTCTTGGTGTAGCCATCTCTGTTACAGCCCTGCTCGACCACATCTATGCGAAAGTGTCCTTCGAAAACTTAGAGCGAGTAGAAGCTGCGATGAGCAATTTGAATTCAGTAATCCAACAGTCGGTTTCGTTTGAGGTTGCAGAGCAGTCCGACCTAGAAGCGCCGATAGATTTTCAATATATTGACCGCCCTCGCGTGGAAGCACTCTACAGCCAGCTTGAACCTGAGCTAGTCGAGAAGCATCGGACCGTTTCTGCTGGTGAGTCGGCGAGTGGGAAGGGAACTATTGCGATTGGTCCGGCTGGGGGAGAAATAGGGGGCTCAAAGCAGCAGGGAGCTACTTCATCATTTGAAAGAGCGAACTTTTCACCGGAACGTAAATGCCTCGAAATTATGAAGTTCGCCTTGGGCCAAAAGACCGCGCACTTTTACACAGACGGCGGTGAATGGTTCCTTAGGAAACTCCTGCGAACGTTTCGTGAAGACATGAACAACGCATTCGAGAAATTCAAATCTTCGGATGCCAAGGAAGTGACAAAGGAAGACTTTGAAAAACTGCGTGACCAATCGCCTGCCAAGCCCCCTACGAAGGAACAACAGGAGGAAACTAAGCGCCGCGAGAAGCAGTACACAGAGGAATTTGAAGCGGAACTCACTTCATTGAGCGGCTTGGTTTTGATAGATGGCACATTCGCAGTGCAACGCGACCCCCGAGGCGGCCTTGTGCTCATTGAAAAATTCTGCGAAAACCCGAGAAAAATAGTGTTTCGCGTCTCAGTCCCTGAAACGGAACAGTTGAAGCGTAGCTTGGCGCTGGAACTCTCGACTAATGGCAATGCTCGTCTCCGGGTTTTTGGCACCGTGACTAAGCAACTGACCAAGGACGGGACAATCGAAGCGCGGGCTATCGCGCTCTACTAGCTTTTATCGCGTGAGAAAAGCCTTTGGAATATGAAGTCCTCACGAGTCGGAGCGGGCCAATTGTTGACAGTGTTAGGAGAAGGGCATCCGAAAAACGTCGAATCCACTTCAACCGTACAAACTGTGCGGACTAGTAGGAAAGGTAATCGTGTGATTTCTGTGATGCTTGACCACAGCAGGTTATCGTGTGACGCGGCGTGACACCGGGTGTGAGCTCGACACTTAGTCCGAGTTTATAGGCTGAAAATCGCTTCAAACACGTTCTGTGACACCGACCCATGATAGGCGCGATTTAAGCCCGAATGATAGGCTTTACGAATAGGCAAACTTTTAATGCAAGTAATTTCAGAGAATATTCGAAAAATCACGACATTTCTTCTCGCGGTCTTTCTTTGGTCGCACGCGCTATTTATCTTGAACGTGCAATCAACTTTTGTCGCAAAATCTGCACAATATCTCAGGCTGACAATATCAGAGACGCTGCTTCTCACTCTTTTAGTTATTTTCTCCTTCGCTTCAGGCTCGGGCTTTTGGAAGCCTTTTCGCAGCGTTCTATACATCTATGCGTTTCCTTTTGTCCTGTTCTGGAAATTACTGTATTGGTTCTTTCGCGCACTCGGGGCACTCCATCGGTGGTTCAAGGCGCAAGCATACCAATCCGCAGCCACTCTCGTAGTTGAACAGAAGGAATCGCCTACTTCTCCCTTAAGTTCTGCGACGGCACCTGCCAAGCCTGGAGCTAAGGAGAGAACGAAAGAATTCCTAGATTTCTTGCTCCGGCCATTTCGAAGATTTACATTTCTTTGGTGCATTTTATTACTCAGCGCGACTCATATTCAGATTGTTTGGGTGTGCCTCGTTGTTCTGATGGTGCACCTCGCACGTCGAATCTTCGGTCTGTTGAAAATAATGCTCTTCTTCGACCCATACATGAAGAGAGCTATAGAGAAAATGTTCGATATTATTGGAAATGCCGTGGACGCAATTTATGCCTTCACACCCGACACAACCCCTTCTGCGGATTCCGGGGGATGGTGATCAACGATTCTCGAACGATCGTGATCGCGATTCCTGGATGATCGTGATCAGTGTTCCGACGGAAGGTGATCAGTGATTCCTGGATGATCGTGATCATTTAATCGT
>Ga0307475_10001437_pt1 | contig 14118 bp, 22 predicted proteins | sample atmos_gasesECM1C_FD_203317 | JGI IMG/M metagenome (GOLD analysis project Ga0307475, IMG submission 203317) | Hardwood forest soil microbial communities from Morgan-Monroe State Forest, Indiana, United States - atmos_gasesECM1C_515 | ecosystem: Environmental > Terrestrial > Soil > Temperate... | reverse complement strand
CTTTGCGCGCTATCTCTCCCAGGTTCTCAGCCGGGTCGATGCCCAAAACTTTGAAGGCTCCTTTGCCCTGCAAAAACTTTAAAAACCGGCCGTCATTGGACCCAACCTCCATCACATAACGCATCTCTGATTCCTCGGAAATCAGGTTGAAGATATTGGTGAAGTGCTCCTGCATGGTGGTACTGGGACTCGTCACATAGCTGTAATTGGAATAGAGCACTTTGGGATCTACCACCACACTCAGTTGCGCCAGGGTGCAATTTGGGCAGTAGAGGACTTCCAGCGGGGCAAACCCGGCGCGGGTCTGTCTTGGCTCGCAGAAGTCATTGGCCAAGGGTTGCAGGCCAAGGTCGAATACCTTTAGCAGTTTCGCGTTGGTGCCGCTCTTGGAAGCTCCAGAACTGCCGTTTCTGGCGTAGCCGCATGCTCGACACTGTGAATGGGGCTTATACATAGAGTTACTGCTTGCTGAACACTACCAACTCTCTTGAAAGGTGGATTCGGGAAATGTTCGTGCCTTCATTCATTTGGTGAACCTTTCGAAAAATCCAATCCATGTGGTTCTCGGTCCCGGGCGGAATAAAGATAGTGCCCGGACTGTAAGCGACACCGAGATCCTCAATCGCATAAAACCCTCCCGGCTTCACATGCGGCCAAAGGCATTTGAACGCGGCGATGACGTGGTTTGCGAAGTGGCTTCCATCGTCGATTACCACGTCCCAATCACTCCCGTAATCCGCGATGAAGCACTGCCAAAAAACTTCGCTCGACTGGTCGCCCAGGACAAAGGTGGTGCCTTTAACTTTTGCCGCATCCGGGTTGTTATCGACACCAAAGATTTTGCCGTTGAAGAAATACTCCTGCCACATGCGGATGCCCTCGCCGCCGCCAACGCCGATTTCCAAGAGCTTCACCGGGTCTGCGCGCAACGGTGAAAAGAGCCGGTCGTAGTGGGCGCAGTAGCCGTGGGGTTTGGCGTAGGTCCGGGTGAACACGCTGGCGCGGTCGGTCTGCTGCTCGATTCCGATCTCGTCAAGTGACTTCATGGACGCACCGCCATTTCAGCCGGCCATCCCTTATTGAGTCGATGAAGTAGTGTGCCGTAATTGACGCCAGTCTTTCGCGCCCAATGCTTTGCCACCATCGTAATGCCCGCAATTGTAACGTGCCTTGTTCTTCGCGTGTTGAGCACTTGTTGTGACGACGGAATCCAGCGGCAATTTTCCTTACAGTAACCAGCGTTGTTGTTTTTGCGCTCAATCGTAAGGCCCGACCTGTAAGCTGATTCCATGTCCTCTCGAAACGCCTTGAAGGCTTGCCACCTCTGACAGACAGTGATTCCACGACCGCCGTAGTATCCCCACGAGGGATGATTTCTGTTTGTGCATCGGGCCAGCATATTTTCCCAAACGTGGTAAAAATCGGTATTGGTCAATCCGTGGTAGTTCTTCTGGTGTTTTTTTGATCCACAGGAAGTGGTGTGCCCGCCGCGAAGATTGTTGCCCGCCACAATTGTTTCGTTTCCGCACTCGCAGCGGCACAGCCAATAACGGCGACTTCCGACGCTTGGGTATCGCCGAGTCCCATGCAACGAAACCACAATAAGCCTGCCAAAAACTCTTCCAGTAAGGTCCGTCATAATCACTCCCACTTTTCTCGGTCGACGATGTTGTAGTACAAATTATTTCGATATTTAAGGCACTGCTTGCAAATCGGGTGGCCGTCGCGCCGCTCAATCATCTGATCTGGGGTCAAGTCCAGATAGTTGCCAAGCGTTATCCTTCGATCTGCCGTGCACGCGCACATTTGAACAAGCCCGTCGTGTCTGATGAAAGTAAAAAGCATCCCGGCTCCAACCGGGCACACCTTGCTAACCGGGTGGCGCTTGTACATCTCGCGCGCCTCGGTGGGTGGAATTTTCAACCGCTTCATCGTTTCGATATAAGTCTGAGACACTGGCGGAAGGACTTTGTTCCAGTCGGGTTGCCCTTCCTGAATCTCAAAAGGCGTGGCGTCTGGGTCCAAGTGCCGTTCGTATTGAATGGTGCTCTCCATTGAAATTGCCCTGGCGAACGAGGTAAAGAATCCGAGGCCCAAATTGGTCGCGTAATCCCTCATCGGTTCAACCTCGTGCTCGTTGTCGAGGTAACGGTGGTAGTTGACCATGATGCTGACCCGCTTTTCTTCCGGTCTGGCGTTGTTGGCTTCGGCCAGTATTCGCATGTTGGTTTTGACCTTCTCAATGCTCCCACCGACGTGTCCCTTCTCGTAAACCTTTTGAGTCCACCCAGAGAGACTGACGATGATTAAGTCTGGACCGGCTTCCAGGGTTTCTGGAACGCGCTGAATGTAGTTCAGGTTGGTGGATACCTGCGGGGAAAGCCCACGCCTCTTAACAGCGGTGATACATTCGGGGAGCCGAGGGTGAATAAATCCTTCAGAATTGCCATAAAGGAACACTAATGCTTTTGGGTTCTCGCTCTGGATTTTGTCGAGGATGCGCTCCATGAGCGATTCATCCATTATCCCTGTCTGATGGTCATACTTTAAACCAGAGACTGGCGCCTGGTTTCCCTTGGTGCAAGTTGGGCAACGAAGATTGCAAACCGAGTTAATCTCCAAAAAAACTCTCCAAGGTCTCAGCCGTGTGGCTTCCTCGGTGATCGCTCCGTCAATAAACGGCTGGCACGCATCGTCCAACTCCTTCCTCATTTCCGCTGAGAGACTCACGGTACACCTCCGCCGCCTCTTGGCCGGTACTCCTTCACTTTTGGAATCCCGGCATTGCAGAGCCAGACCTCTGCTTCATAACGGCTTTCCAGTGCGCCGATGCCTGACATTTTTATGCGATCACGGAGGTAGATAGAGGGCACGGTTTTGAGGAAGTCTGAGCTTGCCCACCAGAAATTGCCAGCGGCGATGTGTTGAGTGCCGTCCGCCATGTTGCGCATGAAGTGCGAGCAGACAACATCGTTTCCGGACTGCAAGTCCACGACACAGTTTCGCCAGCAGGTCACAAGGTCATACATCATGCCCCGGCGCCAGGGCGCGGAGGTGCCGTCTCCGTACGGGCTGCCCGGAGGATGGGTTGCGCCCTTACTGTGGAAGTACAGGACGTTCCAGCCCGGATGAGTTGGCACCCATTTCTCGATCTCCACAATCGTGAGGTTCTCAGAGCGGGATTTGAGACCGTGCAAAACTATCTGCGCCTTCTCGGGCAGAAGTTGCTTGGCGAGTTGTAGGCTTTCCTGTCCCCCATTGATCCCCACCAACATAAAGTCCGCTTGTTTGAGAAGCCCGCTGTCTTTCAACAACTGCATCTGCTCGTAAACAATGGGAGCGGCGGACGGCAAGGGTGAGAGGGTGCCGTCGAGGTAGAAGAGACAGTGGTAGAAGATGGCGATATTTCGCATCAGTCCTCCCAGTGTAGCGAACCGTCTTTCTCTCTTACGAGGCGAAGGTCGTATCTAACCGTTGGGCATGATTTCCCTGCCCGCTTCGCCTTGAGTCGCTTCCGTTGGGCATGGTTTCCCTCAATGGCTTCGGTCGCAATTATCCCCATCATGGTCTTATGGTCGATCATCGTTATCCGTAGTAAGGAGGATCAGTCAGCCGGTCGCCAGTGATTAAACCGCTCTGGTCGCCCTGGTGGAAACCGTTGGGGATCTGATTCCACTGTCCCCACTCGTATTCTGTGTTCCAATCGGCGATGAGGGTTTTGAGCCCCTTGAAGTGGACCCACATCGTCAAGCAGTTAGGGCCATGCTCAAAGGGGTAGCGCTGCTCTGGGGTGGTGACCTGAGTCGGATATTCATTAAGCAGCTCTGGTTGCAGCCAGAAGCCAGTAGTCCGCACGTGGGGATAGACATTAAACCTCTGGTCGCCGGTGTTGCCCATTGAGCCGTAGAGGGCATTGCCGTGCTTCTGCCAGGCACTAACCATGCGCTCCAGCCAACCGGCTTTGCGCGGATAACCGGCTGCGCCAAAGAACACCATCAAATCGGCCGGCACAGTTCTGGCCGCGTACTGGAAAGCGCCGATGTCGTAGCCGGAATTGTCGCGCTGTAGGAATTCGACGTTTGGCAGCCCTGCAAAGAAATTTCTGTCCGCGTCGGTGGTCGGCCCATTAAAGACGATGATATTCCGGTGCTCGATGCTCGGAGGAAACGCCTTGCACTTTTCGACGTAGCGGAACGTCGAGGTCTGGTACTGCGGCAAGGGGACGTGGACGTACACCACGGCAACCGAAGAATCCGAGAGCATGAAGCAATGGTTCATGGGTAGTTGAAATTCCCCAAGCCTTTGACGTTCGCGTTGTGATGGATATAGCGATTCCACTTCTGGCCGAAGCGCACGTTGCTGGCGTGCATCCGGGCGGCTACGTCGGGCAGGGTCTTGCTGCTCTTTGAGCCCTCGTGGATGCCCTGAACCAGCGGGGTGTAAACGATCTTCCAGCCGCGCTTGCGCACGCTCATGCACAGATCGTCGTCCTCGGCATACATCGAAAACTCTTCGTCAAAGCAGCCCCCCTCGTAGAAGGCGCGGCGGTCAATCAGGAAGGAACAGCCGCAAACGTTCTCCATTTCTAAGGGCTTCTGGATGCTCGGGTTTATCTGATTGTGGTCGAGGTGGTAGAAGCCTGCTGGCCCCCTGGGCTTGCCGCCGAAGTAAATGGTTCCGCTCGGGTAACGCAAGAGGTGAGCCACAATTCCCACTCCGGGCGTCATCAGTTCTCTGAGGTGACTCACGACGTTTGGATCGAGGTAGCAGTCATCATTGAGGACCAAGACCTGGTTGCCGCCGGTGTGGCGGAAACCAAAGTTTACGTTCCTACCAAACCCGATGTCGAAGGCTTGAGGCTTTTGAATGAACCGGATCTTTGAATTACTGATTACGCCTTGCGGGAGAATCCCGTCCGCCGCCTGGGTCACGATAACTTCATCGACCTGCGGCAAAACGGCGAGTAGGCAGCGGTTCAAAGTGGCGGCGCTTGGCCGGTAGATTGGGATCACCGCCGACACTGTTTTTAGAAAACGCTTATTTACCGCGTGGGCGATTGTCACTGGATCGATCTCCTGACAGGGCGGCATCGCCGGGATCTTGGGACACACGTTGGCTTGGCAGTTCAGGCAGTCCAGTTCGGGCGAGACCGTGTTAAAGTCGCACTGGTCGGAGAGGTGCAAGTCCGGGCTTGAGGATTGGTTAATCGCCAAAATCGGGACACCCAAAGCTGCAGCCAAGTGCATCGGGCCGGTGTCCACCGTTATAAGCAGGTCGGCTGCCGAGAGCCAAACCAACACAAACTCGATGTCGTTTGCTTTCAGGTCCACGATGCCCTGCGGAGCGGGGTGCCGTCCGAGCCAGAACTTGGTCCCGGGAATTCTGGAGGCCGCCTGCTCCCAAATCCAATCGGGCACCTGGCGCACGTTGTAACTGTCTGAGCGCGGGCAAATGAAAATCCACGGCCTGGGGTGGCCTGCGAGCTGGTCTCGTGCGTATTGCTTTTCCTGCGCGGTCACAACCACCCGGGGGTGGCAATTGAGCGCTTCTCCCAACCGCACCCCGTAATGGGAGAGTTGCTGATTAGCGCTCTGCATGAACATTTGGTGGAAGTGGAGATAGCGGCGCCGTCCGTTCCTCTCGTAAGCGCCGTCGAGATTCACGTCGGGAATGGCGGTCGGGTCGGCAACTCCGTAAAGCCTTGGGTGGCGTCTCAAAATCGGATGTGAAATTGGGTGGGTCTGGAACACCACGTCAAAACCCCGGTCGATGAGTTTGTCGGCGACCACCGTTGCTGAGAGGGCATCGCCAATGGCGAGGCTCCTGCGGACAATCATCCGCTTGGCTTTGCTAATCCGGTTGCTGCCTCCATCGCCATTGCCCTGCAGCATAAAACAATCGGTCATTCTTTGGGTATCCAACAGCCAGGATCGAGTCGCGCGATGATTTCAGGTTTGAGTTTATTCCTGATGCGTTCGATGGGCATGTTGACCTTGAGGTGCAAAGGGCAGGAACAGGCTTTACAGACTCCCAAGGCTTCGTCCTGGCTCGTCTCCAATTTCATTTCCAACCGCGAGTTAAGAGCCTTGCGGATCGCCTCGGTCGCCTGCGTAGTGAAGAAGTCGAGAAGATCCCCTTTCTGATTCTGCGGGCAGGCAACGCAAATCTTGGCCCGCTCCTCAGCCTTTTCTTTGGGCACAGCTTCGGCGCCGGCTGCCAGCCAATCCACCAATATTGCTTTAGCCCCCGCAGCAAGCTGACTTACGCGGCTCACTGGCGGGGGCGGAGGAAGTGGGGGCGGGGGACCCCCGTCCGCACTGACGTAGTAGTCGGTCCAGTTCATGGTGGCGCAGACGTGGCCACAAAAGAGATCAAATTCGTTTTCGACTGTAGGGATGTCGGTCGGCAGATTCAACCACGGGTTGGCCTGCCGGTGTGAAATAATCTGTTGGACGATGTTGCTGAAACTACCAGGCTGGCTTTTCCACTTGGTCTGCGGCTGATAAAAAAACATGCCCCCCGGGATTTGTCTTTGGCGGTCGCGAAGTCTATACGGCATGGCCAAGGTATCTCCCAAAGCCTTTTGTAAGAAAAGAGAAATATTTCACTTTACAGAATTAGCAATTAAGCGTAATAACTTCTGAAATGAAATGTCCGAGATGCGGCGGAACTGGAATTAAAATCGATCCAAGCGAGACGTTGCGGTTGAGAATTTCGGCAAAGGTTACTCAAAAGTTGTGCGCCGCTAGAATGGGGATCTCCCAAGCCTACCTCTGCGATTTGGAATACGGCAACAGGGATTGGGACGCAGAACTATATGAGAAATTCAAGAAAGCTATCAAATGAGCGACTTCACCGAGGAGAAAACCAAGTGTCCGCTTTGCTGGCCCGAAACCTGGCCGAGAACTAATCCGGCCTTTAGGGCCCACAGTCGGTTTGTTGAAAAGACTATCTGGGCTGCTTGGAGTTTTCTTCACCACGAAGTGACCCTGCTCACTAGTCGCAACTGGATCATGTCCAGCAATATCCCGAGAAGCAAACGAGATGGCGTTCCTCTTTCAAACCCAGCAACGAGACCCTCCGATCCTGGGGTGGCGGTTTATTTCACGTTTATGAACAAGCCGGTCACTTTGGCCTGCGATAAGTGGCTTCTGGTCGAAGATAATATTTGGGCAATCGGAAAACACATTGAGGCGCTGCGCGGACAGCATCGCTGGGGAGTCGGCACGCTTGAGCAGGCTTTTCGTGGCTACATGGCCTTACCTGGAATTGGCCAATCTTCAGCCTTGAAGTGGTGGGAAGTTTTTGGCGTGGCCGTGAACAGCTCGCCAGAGCAGGTCAAAGAAGCCTATAGAATTTTGGTGAAGAAGCATCATCCTGACCGCAACGGCGACCCGGAGCTTTTTCACCGATTACAGGAGGCATGGCGACAATTCGAGTTGGATGCCTCGGCCGTTAGTAAATAACCAGAAAACCAAGAAAGGACCGTATGGCAGCTAAATCAGTTGATCTACCGAATATGAAAGGCCCAGGCGTGGAGCTTCCGAAGTTTAAGGATCTCGACCGGCTCGCAGACCGCTTCATCGAAATCCGGGATGAGAAAGCCAAACTCGCTGGCGACCTGGCCAAGCAGGAGGCAAAGATTGCCGAGTGTATGGTCGAACACGACATCACGCGCTACCAGTTCAGCGATCAGGAAGTGATTCTCAAACCGGGCAAGACTCACGTGAAAATCAAAACGGTAAAGGTCGATGGAACCGAGGCAGAGCCCGAAGAAGAATAACCAATGGCTGGTAAACTCAAAGCCCTAGGCAACCACATCATCGCGGCTCCGGTGATTCCAAGGAAGGTAAGCGGTGGCGGCATTCACCTTGTCAGTGAGTTGGCTCATGGCGACTACCGCGAATTCCGGGTAATTTCGATTGGGCCGGGCAGGAGGAAGCCAGATGGTTCGTTTGAGCCCATTCTGCTCTTGCCCGGCTTCCGGATTGTGTCGCCCAACGCCAATGGAATTCAGTTCGAGTACGAAGGGGTGATGTTTTACCGTATCCACATGAGCGAAGTCGTTGCTGCGTTTCCACCTTAAAAACTATGAAAACTACTGTTATTTACCACAGCGCTGACTACGACGGCCTGTTCTGCCGAGAGATTGCCCGGAAGTTCTTGCCCGACGCCGAATTGATAGGCTGGGATTTCAAAGACCCGAAGATTCCATTTCCAAGTGAGGGTACGGTTTATATTCTCGACCTGTCTCCCGATTGCATCTTTGAACAATCCCCAATCGACAGCCAACGCCTCATTTGGATTGACCACCACAAGTCCAGCATTGAGAAATGGACGCCGGACATTATGGCATGTGTCATTCCGGGTTACCGCATTGACGGCGTGGCTGCGTGCCGACTAGCGTGGCAGTGGTTTGCTGAATCAATGGCCACCTCGCCGGATACAGGTGAACCCATTCGCCGAGACGTGCTTGCATCTCCGAATTATCTCCCCCCGAAACAGGATTACATTGACCGAAAAGTCAGCGAACCTCTTGCCGTCCGACTCGCTGGCGAATACGACATTTGGGACAAACGCGACCCTCGCTCCGAAACATTCCAATACGGCCTGCGGTCGCGGGAACTTTCGGATTGCGATTGGAGGCAGATGCTTTCGACCGAAAAGCCCAGCATTGATGAGGTTGAGAAGCTGATAGAAACCGGCTTCGACAAACACCTGTTAGAACCTGACGGCACCTTCGTTGGCGCGATTGTCGGCGGACTGCTTGAAGTTGGTGGGCACTTGGAAAAATACGCCCACAAAGAGAACGAATCGCTCGTCAAATACCGCAGTTACCTTTTGCAATGGGAAGGGTTGAAATTCCTTACCCTGAACACCGCCCGTTGTAACAGCATCACATTTGCGGCAAAGGATGTCCCCGAGACAGGGCACGATGCCTTACTGGGTTATTACTTCGACGGCAAGGGGTGGAACGTAAGTCTCTACCACGCCAAACACCGAACTGATTTGGACCTATCAGCGGTTGCCGTAAAAAGGGGAGGAGGCGGACACCAGGGGGCTTGTGGGTTCCGATGTGAATATCCTCCGTTTCTGCCCGCTCCTGGCTCTGGTTGCGCGGTGGCATGAGACTTCACTTCCAGCCGCCTTACGACCCGGCTTATGGCGTAACTCGCGCCCGGTGGCGAAAGCTGTCGGGCATCGAAAAGAGCCGGCTGATTCAGGACTACAGGGACCAGAAGAACGCCGAGGTGGTTTTTGGGAAGGGTTCTAGAGGAAATTCCCAGTTGGATGACGATGCCTTTTAATCCTGAGCGCAAGGTGGAGTTGGAGAAGGAAGAAGATTTCTCGGGCTATTTCTAATCCCATGATCGACGACGGCCAAATCGAATTGAGCCTGCTGCAAGAGGACCGGAGGTTTGAGAATAAAGCGAGCGCCCTGCGGTGTCCGATCTGCGCCTGCATCGTCATCGTCGAGAAGCGTTTTAACACCGAAACCAGCCGAGACGAGTTCTCGGTTCACTGCTTCCAAAGGCATTGCCCGCAACCAGCTACACCCTTCCTGCCTGATAAATGGCAGGCTGAGCAGGTTTGGCGGGCAACAATTCTGTTGACGAAATGAGCGAGCAGGAACAGATTTTGAGCGTTCAAGACTTGGAAAGTCATGATTACGCGAATCGTTTCGAATCCACCTTGTTGCGCTGGCCAAATGGCATCACGCGCAGCCTTGACACGCTTCGGCGTTTCATGGGCTTTCCAGGCAATGGTGGCATTCACCCTCGTCTAGCTGCAACTGGGCGGGGGGCTTTTTTGTACCACTCCTTGAACTTGGCGCTGCTGAGCGGTAAGAAATACAACGCGGCGGGCAGCGCGACATCCCTGGAAGCCGGGGACAGCCAAACCAGGAACGTGGGTGCGACGGCCAGAGCGTGTGCTGAGCGATGGTGGCCCCATCGAAAGAGTCTAGCCGACACCGGGACAGGGGCTTTAAGCCTGTCTCCCGGAGCCGATATGCGAAGCGACCGACCGACGGGCTTTAGCCAGTATCGAGCGGAAGAGCACGGCATCCAAGGGGGTGCTCTGCCTTCGGCTCGCTCCCTCCCTCTAAGCTTTAGCAGTACGGAGGGACTCAGTACCTTTAAGATATACTTCGATGGCGGTGATTCTGGACAGTGGGCTTACGGTTCCTGGGAGATTGAATTTTTAGGCTTCAAGGTTCGCCGACACCGGATCAAGTTTTTGGAATTTACCGAGGGGGTGAAAACCAGTTCCAATTGTGCTGAGTATCTGGCTTTATTGGGCGCGCTGGACTGGCTGCAAGGCGTTAAGGACAAACGTGGCTACCTGATTGAGATCTTCGGGGATTCAAAACTGGTCATCGAGCAGATCAATAAGCGCTGGAAATGCAAATGCGATCACTTGGCGGTGCTGCGGGACAGGGCGCGCAAGGCTCTATCCGAATTTGCAGGCTTTAAGGCGCACTGGCATGGCCGCCACCACAACGTCATTCGTTTCGGCCACTGATGAAAATATTTTGGATTTTATCTCTTCTTCTCCTTACCTCCTGTGCAACCTCTTTATCCAAATCTTCGTCGGTGGCCAAAATCAAAGCAGGAGCGCCACTGGGCGTGGCAAAGGCGGCTGCGATACCTGTACTCCTTCTCGAAATCGACAACGAGCCCTCCTCCTATTGGGCCACTAACGCTGTTAGCGGTCTTTGCGGAACTACAGACTTCGAAAACTGGACAACTCTGGCTGAGGCACCTTACGCGGCTATCGTGCAAATCCCGGTGCCGACGAACCTGCCCTTCCAGTTTATCCGGGCCTATAACCGTTTGAAATGAAACTTCGTTGTGCAGATTTATACTGTTCGGCTGGCGGCGCCGCGATGGGACTTTTTCGTGCTGGTTTTGAAGTGGTTGGCTGGGACATCCAGCCACAGCCGCGCTACCCGTTTGAATTCAGGCTTGGAAACGCGCTGGACGCCGACCTGTCTGGATTTGATTTTGCCTGGGCATCTCCGCCATGTCAGCGATTTACGTTGATGCAGAACATTCGAAAGAATTCGACGGCGCACCCAGCTTTGATTGAGCCGACCCGCAAAAAGCTAATCGCCTCCGGCTTGACGTGGATAATGGAAAACGTCAAAGGCGCCCCGCTAAAAACCGGGATCATGCTTTGCGGCACAATGTTCGGCCTGCCGCTGATAAAGCATCGTTACTTCGAGTCATCCTTCCCGTTGGCGTTATCCCTCTGCGCGTGCGATCACCGCGGCGTCTACGATCCATGGCACGGGAAGGGCCGTACCGCCAACGCAATGAGGCGAGCACAAGGCACGCCCTGGAGGCACGCCCTGGATTCCGGCAGAAGGCGGCGCTTCCAGAAAGCGCGGGCGGGGTGGAGACGTGAATGACGCCATTGCGCCTGCGTATTCCTATTTCTTGGGAAAACAGGCAATCGAATTTATTAAATCATGTGAACCTAGCACCCCAGCCACATGAGCACCGTCTTTGCCAAATGCGTTAGCTGCCAGAGAGAGCATCCCTATGACCAACTATTCAGAGGCCGCTGCCAGCAGTGTATGGGCAACCTCCTGGACGACTGCCGCGATACCCTGGCGCTCCTGGCGCAGGAGAAGCCTCGCGGCGTCGAGAAACCGCAACGCCGAGTCGTGGATAAACCGACATTGGCCGGCAAAGGAACGATGAAGTGGTTAATGAATATATTCGCGCTGATTTTGACAACTGGCGTGCTTGCCGTGCTTCTATGGCATCAGTGGGATTTTCCGATCTCGGCAACTGAAAAGCTTCCAATTGTTGTCTTCCAACTGAGTGCCTTCATGGCCGGCTACACGTGCTGCGTCTGGATACTGAGTAGGAAAAGATGAAAGACTTTTTCAAAACAATGAAATCTTCAACCCGCTTCTACCTGGGCTGTGTCGTTTACCTCCTGGTGCTCTTTGGGCTTTGGTTTGTCGGACTGCCGCCTAAAGCTTTGCTGGTGGTCCTGGGTACTGTGTTTAGCGCTATCATCGTGGCCATCATCTATCTGCTCTCACGTCCATGAAAATTCTATTAGCCGTCTTTCTGAGCATTTCCATTGGGGCATCAGCCGAGGAATTCAAGTTGCTATCGGCCCCGGCTCCTGGCGCCACCAACCAGTTCACCCTTTGTGAACTCGTCATCGGCAGCGCAGTCCTGGTTGTCGGCGGGGTAATGATTTACAAGATCTGCAATGCCTCATTCTGGAGCAATATGCCGCCGCCACCTCCACCAGTGACCAATGCACCGGCCACCAACAGCGTGCCGACAAATAATGCGCCGCCTGCGCCCAAAAAATGGTGGCGCCTGGGCTTTGTAAACTCTGGCTCCATCACCAATCCAGCCATCTTGCTTGGCGGGTCTGCCACTGCCACAACCAATGGCAATGGCCTTATTTTCACCAGCTACAGCCGGGTGTTATTCACTGGCTTGCAGAGCTCGCCCGATCTTAAAAACTGGCAGTCATTAACGGCTGACTGTTGGTCTAGTCAATCCGGGCAACTGGTGGTGCTCTATGACGGAAGGGGAAAGCCAATCTGCACCAATTACTGCGGGACTGACTTTCTGATTAGCGACTTGCCGGTTGACCCAATCCAACCTCAAATGTACTACCGCTGTCGGCCGTGAAAAAATGTGGAGGATGGCGTGAGCGACGAACAGTTTGAATTTCGGCGTCGAGTAATCGACCGGATTGGGGCTTGGGTAATTGGACTGCTGGCATGATCTAAAGCCAGCAGGACTAATCCTCTTCTTCGAGTTCTGCTTCCTGCCGGCGCTGCTCAAGTTCCCTGAGCCGCAATTCCTCGGCCTTTTCCTGAATTTCAAGCGCTCGCTCGTCTCCGTTCTCCATCGCTCGAAGGTGGGCTATTTCTCCGACACCAGGCTTGCCTTTGAGCAGCCTCTTCTTAGCCCTGTGTTCGGCCTGCTTAATTCGGTTATACTCCCTGCGGTCTGCCTCGTTCCTCATCTCCTGGTAGTGCTTCCACGACGGCACACGATACTGAAATTGCCCCTCTCTAACCAGCCGCTTGCCCTCATCCTCCTTATGCCGGCTCTCAGGGTCTGGCTTCGTCAAATACTCAATCGCCCTCTCAACCTCCTCCGTGGTCCCTCCCAGCGTGTCCGCCAGTTTCTTTGGGTTCAGTTCGATGGTGGATTCCCTTACCTTGGCAATCACGTATCCCCATACCGCAAACACCGCCAGCCCCGCCCCATACATCGAACCCTCATACATACTTTCGTAGTGTTTTCCGTACATGTCAGCAGTTGTAACCAAACCTGCTTACGTGTCAATATGAATAAGCAATCTGTCACCATGAAAATCAAAACGTCAATAACACAGACACAGATACAGAGGGGTACAAGGGGAGATGCTCCTAGGTGTTCATTTCCTCCACCTCATCCGAGGACCCAAAAATGGACATCGTCAACCAATACCTGTAAAATACCAAATTCCGTAAAAGGGTAAAACTTGAAATCCGTCTCGTTGCCAGTCGCTACAAAGGATCCCCCACCTTCCTACACCCCTCCCCCTCCACCCCGTGGGGACGGTCCTGCCTAAAAAGAGATTCCTTTGGAAGTTTCTGGAAACAATCGAAAGCCGACTCTGTAAGTCTTACCTGCATTGACAATGCTCTGTCAAGCCCAATCTCAAGCGAAAGCAAAAACTTAATTTGTAGCGGTGCGCGACAGCGCAGCGGTACCTCAGGGAGAGCCGGGCGGATTTTCGAGAGGCTGCCCTTCGTCAACGAAAGCTGGCTTACTGGCCCTGACAGCGGATCGACGCGCTTTTCTCTCAGCGACGAACTCAGAAGCAACGACGTCCTTTGGCTTGGGCTTCATCCTGAGAATGCGTTTTCGTTCCTCAAGTTTTTCCCAGGCACAAGCGACTTGAGCACGTTCTCTTGCAGGGGTTTCCGGGTTCAGGGCGTCTTTCATGAGCATTTGTTGCAAGGCAACGGCATCGGCGAAAGCTTTGGATTTCTTGGGTTTGGATTTGAGGGCGAGGTTAGCGGCTCTTAAGCGGTCGTGGCCGTTAATTGGCTTGGTAGGCGTTTCAACCATTCTGGTGAGGTTT
>Ga0307475_10001434_pt1 | contig 14131 bp, 8 predicted proteins | sample atmos_gasesECM1C_FD_203317 | JGI IMG/M metagenome (GOLD analysis project Ga0307475, IMG submission 203317) | Hardwood forest soil microbial communities from Morgan-Monroe State Forest, Indiana, United States - atmos_gasesECM1C_515 | ecosystem: Environmental > Terrestrial > Soil > Temperate... | reverse complement strand
GCCAGGAAAGCCGACGTGCGTGGCGTGCTCCGGATATTCCTCCATCCAGCGCCGCCAATCGGCTTCGAGGAAGGCGCGAAGTTTTTGCGAATCTTTGGCCTGGCCGAAAGCGAGCAGCGGACAGGCAAGACTTGCACAGGCAACCGTCATTGTGAGCAGCATGAGCATGCGAATCATTACGTCTTCCTCCCAGCAGCGGTGGCCAATTCCCTTTCGCGCTCACGTGCCAGCATGACGATGAGCCGCGCCGTTTCCGCGGCGTCCATAGCGGTGTTGTCGACCAGGACGGCGTCGGCGGCGCCCACCAACGGCGAAACTTTGCGTTCGCGGTCGCGCTTGTCGCGCTCGCGCACCTCTTCGAGAACTTGCGCCAGCGTCATGGGCTCGCCTTTTTCCTGATGCTCTTTCCAGCGCCGCTCGGCGCGCACTTCGGGCGATGCCTCGAGAAATATTTTTAGTTCCGCGCTGGGAAAAACGACGGTACCGATGTCGCGGCCTTCCATCACGATGCCGCCGCCAGCACCGGCGCGCTGCTGTTCGGCGACGAGGACGGCGCGGACCCCGGCGATGGTAGCGAGCCGAGATGCAGCTTGCGCTACCTCCGGCGTGCGGATTTCCTGGGTGACTTCTTTGCCGTCGAGGAAAACGCGATTCTTAATTCCGGCTTTTTCTTGCTCGGAAGTCGGCGAGCGCAGCTCGATGTGCGTTTCGTTCGCGAGCTTTGCCAATCGCGCTTCGTCATCAAGCGGGATTTTGCGCTGCAAGGCCTTCAGCGCGACGGCGCGGTACATGGCACCGCTGTCGAGATAGAGATAGCCGAGAATGCCCGCGACGAGCCGAGCTACGCTGCTCTTGCCGGAGCCGGCTGGACCGTCGATGGCGATGGTGAGGTTGGGCATGTGGGCAGTGGATATTGCCAGTTAGAAACCCATGATGTTGTAGCCGCAATCGACGTACAGGGTTTCGCCGGTGATGCCGGAGGCGGAATCGGAGAGGAGGAATGCGGCGGTGGCGCCTACTTCGGCGGCGTCGACGTTGCGTTTTAGTGGGGCGCGCTCGGCTTGGACTTTTAGCATGTCGCCGAAACCGGAAATGCCGCGGGAGGCCAGCGTTTTGATGGGGCCGGCAGAGATCGCGTTGACGCGAATATTTTTGGGGCCGAGATCGTTGGCCAGATAGCGCACGGTGGCTTCGAGCGCGGCTTTGGATACGCCCATGACGTTGTAGCGGGGGACAACTTTTTCTGCGCCGTAGTAGGTCAGGGTAACGATGCCGCCGCCGGTGGTCATGAGCGGGAGCGCGCCGCGAGAGACGGCAATCAGGGAATAGACGCTGATGTCTTGCGCGATGCGGAAGCCTTCGCGGGTGGTGTTGACGAAATCGCCTTTGAGATCGGCTTCTGGCGCGAAGCCGATGCTGTGCACCAGACCGTGCAGGACGCCGTATTTTTCTTTTAGGTCGGCGAAGAGGCGCGCGAGCTGATCGTCTTGTGTGACGTCACACATGAAGCCTGACGCGTCGGGAAGGTCGGCGATTAAATCTTTGGCTTCGAGGGCCAGGCGCTCGTTTTGGTAGGTGATGGCGAGACGCCAGCCGGCTTGCTGGAGCTTTTGCGCGATGGCCCAGGCGATGCTGCGTTTGTTGGCCAGGCCGAAGATTACGCCGGTTTTTTGCGGGTCGGTCACGGGTTCCTCTCGATGTGACAGCGTATTGTACGTGCAATTGGTTCCTATTTGGAGATGGCCCGAGTGGTTTTCAAATGCGGTGGAAGGCTTTCTCGATTTCTCTTATGGAATAGCGGAGGACTACGGGGCGGCCGTGGGGGCAGCTCATGGGGCAATCGGTTTTAGCTAGGGCGGCGAGGAGCCACTCCATTTTTGTTTGGTCGAGCGGCATATTGACTTTGATGGCGGCGTGGCACGCGGTGGAGGCGGCGATTTTGGCTTGCAGCGTTTCGATGGAGATGGCGGCGTTTTCGCGCTCGATGCCATCAAGAATTTCGGTGAGCAATTTTTCGGCGTCGCTGCCGGTGATGCCTGCGGGCGCGGCTTGGATGGCAACGCTGCGCGGGCCCATTGGTTCGACTTCGAAGCCGTTGGCGCTTAGCTCCTCGGCGATTTTTTCGTAGATGACGAGTTGGCGCGGGGAAAGCTCGAGGATCAGGGGCATGAGCATGCGCTGGCTTTCGACTTTGCCGGCGCGACGAGCTTCGAGGTGGTGTTCGAACAAGACGCGCTCGTGGGCGACGTGCTGGTCGACGAGCCAGAGGCCTTCGCCGTTCACGGCGACGATGAAGCTGGAGCTGACTTGGCCTAGCGGCTTGAGGTCGGCGATTTGGTCGGGATGCGGGAGCGTGGCGGGGGCGTCACCGTTGGCGCCGGCGAAATTCGCGGCCCAGTTTGGAGGGGGCGGTTCGGTGGCGAAGCCTGGCGCGCCTAAGGCTGATCCTGGTTCGAACGAGAAACGTTGCTCGATGGGCTGCATCGGCGCAGAGCTTAGATCGAAGCCGCCGTCGGAGCCTACGCCGGAGCCGAGACCGATTTCTTCCATGGCGGGGATGATGGCGCGCGGGATGACGGAGGGAGCGGCAGGATCAAGCGAAGCAGCGGCGGAGAGCGGGGCGCCCGCGGCGTTTGCGTTTTGCGGCGCGGCACCGGAACCGGCTGCTGCGGCGAAACTGGCGATGGGTCGCGCGCTCATCAGCGCCTGGCGAATGGCGTCGCGGGTGAAGTCGTGCACGAATTGCGAGCGGCGGAAGCGCACTTCGATTTTTGCGGGATGCACATTGACGTCGACTTCGTCGTAGGGCATTTCGAGGAAAAGCAGCGTGGCCGGGAAAACGCTGCCGGGATGGATGTTGCGATAGGCTTCGTTGATGGCGTGGAGGATCAGGCGGTCGCGGACTAGCCGTCGATTGACAAAGATGTAGATACCGTTGCGATTGGGGCGCTGGATTTCGGGGCGCGAGGTGAAACCGTAGACGGTGAGGCGTGCTTTTTCTTCGCTGGGTTCTAGCTCGGGCTCGGTGATGGCGGCGCGAAAGGCGGCTGAGACTACGGGGATTTCGATCAGCTCGTCGAAGGATTGCTTGCCGAAGAGTTGGTAGACGCGCTCGGCGAGGCGCTCGACCGGGGAGCAGTCAACGATTTGCTGCGTGGGCGTGGTGAGGATGAATTGGCGGCCGGGATTGGCGAGGGCGTAGTGGGTGACCAGCGAGGCGATGTGGCCGAGCTCGGTGGTTTCCGATTTGAGGAATTTTCGGCGCGCGGGGACGCTGTAGAAAAGATCGGCGACGCTGACGGTGGTGCCGGTCGGGAGGCCTGCGGATTTTACGCTGACGAGTTTGCCGCCGGCGAATTCGACGCGGGTGCCTTCGGCATCCTCTTCGGAGCGCGTTTCTAGGAGCAGGCGCGAGACGGCGGCGATTGTCGGGAGGGCTTCGCCGCGAAAACCGAGCGTCGGGATGGAGAGGAGATCGTCGGCGGAGCGTAGTTTGCTGGTGGCGTGGCGCTCGAAGGCGAGGAGCGCGTCGTCGTGAGACATGCCGTAACCGTCGTCGATCACGCGAATCATGCGCTTGCCGCCGGCTTCGACTTCAACGCGAATGGTTTTTCCGCCGGCGTCGAGGGCGTTTTCGAGGAGCTCCTTGACGACGGAGGCAGGGCGCTCGACGACTTCGCCCGCGGCGATGCGGTTGGCGACGGCTTCGGGGAGAATACGTATCCTGGACATTTCGTTATTTTGGCAACCTCAAAGCTAACACAAAGACTGCCGCGTAGATTAATGCGGACACCGCCAGCACACTCAGCCAACCGATGAAAAGAAATTTGTTGTTCCGGTTCCGCCAAGCGACCCCACAAAATGCCAAAAAGAGGGCGGCAATCAGCGCAGCCTCGGCTGAATATAGCCAACGGACCCAATCGTTCTTCATGAGTGTTGAACTATCACTCGGCGGCTTTCTTCGCTGTGGGCTTGATGGCGATGCCGAGTTGGTCGAGCTGGTCGGTGTCGACCTCGGAGGGGGATTCGGCCATTAGATCTTGGGCGGCGGTGGTTTTGGGGAAGGCGATTACTTCGCGCAAGGAGCGCTCGCCGGCTAGGAGCATGGCTATGCGGTCGATGCCTAGGGCTATGCCGCCGTGGGGCGGGGTGCCGTAGGTTAGGGCGTCTAGGAAGAAGCCGAAGCGGCGGCGGAGTTGCTCTTCGGTTAGGCCGAGGGCTTTGAAGAGGCGTTCCTGGATGTCCTGGCGATGGATTCGGATGCTGCCGGAACCCAGCTCGTTTCCATTCAAGACCAGGTCGTAGCCTTTGGAGCGCACTTCCCACGGTGCGGATTCCAGCTTTTCCAGATCTTCGTCGACGATACCGGTGAAAGGGTGCTGGGCACTGACCCATTGCTTGTCGGACTCGCTCCATTCAAAGAGCGGGAAGCCGGTGATCCAGAGAAATTTCCATTGTGTTTTGTCGATGAGGTTGAGGGCTTCGCCGAGTTGCAGGCGGAGTTGCCCGGCGATGAGCGCGGCGGCTTCGGTGCCTTTGATTTGCTGCTTGGCGCTCACGGCGACTACGAGGTCGCCGGGTTTTGCGCCGGCGGCTTCGGCTAATTTCTTCACGTTTTCCGCGCCGGTGAGTTTTTCGAGGGAAGACAACATGAAAAAATCGCCAAGACTCGAGGAGATTGTGCCTTCGGCGCTACACTGAACGAAATAAGCTCCACCGCCGAGCGATTTGGCTCTTTCGTTGAACTCGTCGCGTTGCTTACGCGAGTAGCCCGCAGCTCCTGGCGCCGCGAACGCAAAAACGTTCCCCTTAATCTGCAGCTTCTGCTTCGCATCCTCCGGAAAACACGACGTAACTTCGTGCAGCTCCATGGCGAAGCGCAGGTCGGGCTTGTCGCTGCCGTATTTGCGGATGGCATCTTTGTAGAGCATGTGCGGGAAGGGGCGCTCGGCTTTGATGCCGGCGACGGCGCAGGCGCGCACCATCACGTTTTCGATGACGTCGAAAATGTCTTGCTGGCGTGGGAAGGACATTTCGAGGTCGAGCTGGGTGAATTCGGGCTGGCGATCGGCGCGCAAGTCTTCGTCGCGAAAACATTTGACGATTTGGAAGTAACGGTCGAGGCCGCCAATCATCAGGATTTGCTTGAAGATTTGCGGGGACTGAGGGAGCGCGTAGAACTGGCCGTGGTGCACGCGGCTGGGGACTAGATAGTCGCGCGCGCCTTCGGGCGTGGAGCGCGTGAGCATGGGCGTTTCGACTTCGATGAAGCCCATTTCGTCCATGACTTTGCGTATTTCGAGGACGATTTTGTGGCGCAGCGCGAGATTGCGATGCGGCTTGGCGCGGCGGAGGTCGAGATAGCGGTAGCGGAGGCGGGTTTCTTCGGCGGCGTTGATTTCGTCTTCGATGGGGAACGGCGGGGTTTTGGCGTTGTTGAGAATGTGCAGCTTGGTGGCGACGAGCTCGACTTCGCCGGTGGCGAGTTCAGGATTGGCTTTTTGGCGCTTGATTACATTGCCTTCGACGGCGACGACGAATTCGCTGCGGGCTTGCTCGGCTTTGGCGTGGGCTTGCGGCTGCGTTTCTTTGTTGAAGACGACCTGGACGATGCCGGTGCGGTCGCGGATGTCGAGGAAGAGCAAGTTGCCGAGGTCGCGGCGGCGATGCACCCAGCCCATGACGATGGCGTTGCTGCCGGCGTCGGAGGCGCGTAGAGCGCCGCAGTAGTGGGTGCGTTTTAGATTGCCGAGAAAATCGAGCACGGTGCTCACCTTTGTTTCGGGGCCGATTGCCCAACTGAAATTCCCTACGCACGGAACGATCAGGCGCGTGCCGGCGAAAAACCTCAGGTCCAAACTGCGGACCTGAGCTACAGGTTCCCGATTGAACGCCTGGGTAGAATCAGACGTTGAGGTCCTTCAGCTATCCTTACCGGATAGCTTCAGGATGACACATTTTTTTGCAGGCGCAAAAACTCTAGCAGATCGGACTCGGTAAACTTTTGTTGCGTGCCGTCAGCTAGCGTCTTGAGCGTCCAAAGGCCTTCGCTTACTTCGTTGTCGCCTAGGATTAGGGCGTATTTTGCGCCTAGCTTGTCGGCTTGGCCTAGGGCTTTGCCGAATTTTTGTTCTACGGGCGGGAGCTCTACGCTGTAGCCGGCTTTGCGCAGATCTTTTCCCGCGTGAATGGCGGCGGCGTAGGCGCGTTCGCCCATCCAGGCAATGTAGATGTCTCGGCCTAGCTGCACTTGGCCTTTGCCGCTTTCTTGCAGGGAGAGGATTAGGCGATCTTCGCCGATGGCGAAGCCGATGCCTTTGGTGGGCGGGCCGCCGAGGAGCTCGACCAGGCCGTCGTAGCGGCCGCCACCGCAGACGGCGTTTTGCGAGCCTAGGCCGGGGGCGGTGATTTCGAAGGTGGTGCGCATGTAGTAGTCGAGGCCGCGGACGAGGCGCCAGTTTTCCTGGTATAGGACGCCGCGGACCTGGAGTTGGCGCTTTACCTCGGCGTAGTGCGTTTTGCAATCGTCGCAGAGGTGGTCGGCGATGTGCGGCAGCGTGGCGATGATGGCTTGCTCGCTTTCGAGCTTGGAGTCGAGGACGCGGAGCGGATTGGTATCGATGCGGCGCTGGGAGTCGGGGCCGAGCTTGTCTTTTACTTTTTCGAGGGCAGCCCTGAGTTTTTCGACGTAGCCGCGGCGGCAATTGTCGGCGGCGTGGCCGATGGAGTTGATATAGAGCGTGGCACCTTGCAGGCCAACCTTGTCGAAGAAGGTCATCAGCATTTCGATGACTTCGGCGTCGATGCCGGGGGCATCGGTGCCGCCGAGGATTTCCGCGCCGATTTGAAAGAACTGGCGGTAGCGGCCCTTTTGCGGGCGTTCGCGGCGGAACATCGGTCCCATGTAGTAGAGCTTTACGGGTTGCGGGAGTTGCTGCATGTTGTGCTCGATGTACGCACGGCAAACGGAGGCCGTAGCTTCGGGACGCAAAGATAGCGGGTAGCCAAGCTGCATCCCCTGCAGGTATGCGAAAGATGCAGCCGCATAATCAGCGACGGCTTCCGGGGATGCGCCAAGATCACCCCATTCGATTTTTTCGCGAGCGGTTACTCGATATTTTTCCAGTTTCTCGATTCCCGCTCGGTTCACGTCATTATTGGGAATCTCGCCTGTTTCGTAGGCCTTCTTGAGACGATCGAGAAAACCCTCGAACTTCTGCACATACTTCGCAAAAGCGTCTCCTTTCGCAAAGAGGACCTCTGTGTAAAAAACTTCTCCGGAAGCCCGATCGATATCGGGAACTGCTCGATCGATGAAACTGTACATTTCTTTCGCAACTACATCCGTTTCACCTCCGACAGCTCGCGCGAACAATTCTGTCAGTTCAAAAATCGGCAGGCGGATCTCACCGTAGCCGAAGGTGGAGAAGGCTTCGTGGGCGGTCTGCTCCACGCGATTCCACAGCGCTGTTTCCGGGGGCAAGAGATCACGCGTGCCACGGATCGCCTGGAATTTGCGGCGGTCTTCTTTTTTTGCTGTGGCGTCGCTCACGAAACTGGTTCCTCGCGGTAGATGTTTTTGTATTCGACGTAGCGCTGGGCGTAGGCGTCGATGGCGGATTGGTCGATGGCGGTTAGGGGGCGCTTTACTTTGCCGGGGTGACCTACTACTAGGCTGTTGGGGGGGATTTCGGTGCGCTCGAGGATTAACGTGCCAGCGGCTACTATGCTGCCGGCGCCGATTTTTACGCCGTTGAGAATGATGGCGCCCATGCCTACCAGGCAGCGGGACTCGATGGCGCAGCCGTGCAGGGTGACGCCGTGGCCGATGGTTACGTCGTCGCCGAGGAGGAGGGGATATTCGTCGCGCATTACGTGGAGGACGCAGCCGTCCTGGATATTGGTGCGGGCGCCGATGCGGATGTAGTGCACGTCGCCGCGGACTACGGAGCAAGGCCAGACGCTGGAGTCGGCGCCGATGACGACGTCGCCGATTATGACGGCGGCGGGGTCAATGTAGGCGGATGCGGCGATTTCGGGGCGCTTGCCGCGGTAGGGTCGTATGTCCGGTTGTCGAATCAATGGCGCGCCGTTTGGGCGAGGATTGAGGAACAAATTCTAGTTGACCGTACCCCCTCCCCCCCTCCCCCCTTTTTTCGTAAGTGTTGATTCTAAATGAGTTTAAGTACTTTTAGAATCAACACTTATACAAGTGTGGATTCTAAAGGACTTACGGCGATGCTCGATTTTGGTGCATTGGCCCGGTACCGCCGACGGAGCCCACTTCCCTTCCAGACTCAGGGCAAGCAGAGAGCGGGCGCTACAAAACTGAATAGACTCGTGCAAAAAGAAAATGCGGCAACTTGGTTGCCGCAGCGGAGACTCTACCTGGTTGTTCCCGAGAGTGATTATAGCAAAATTTGATTTGGGCTCAAGAGAAAAGCAAGGGAAAAAATAACGCACCCTTCGAGGATCAGGGTAAAGAGACGCAGAGTGCGCTGAGGTTTCGCAGAAAGGAGCTGGTGGGTTGCGGCGCCTACATCGTGAAGGCGGCGGCAAGACCGCCGCACTCCACAAAAGGCGCACAGCCAGAAATGGCTGTGCCACTTAGTCGATCTGGACGCTAGGACCGGACGGGGTACCAGCGACTTGGTCGAGGCGCGTGGTTACCGCGCGGGCTACGTCGTACAAACTTTTTGCGCCGAGGGCGTTTTCGCCGAGGAGCGCCACCGGTTTGCCGGTGTCGCCGCCGATGCGGATGCGGGGATCGATTTCGATTTCGCCGAGGACCGGGACGCCGTAGGCTTGCGCGGTTTTCGCGCCTTCGCCGTGGCCGAAGATGTCAATGGGCTTGGCGCAGTGCGGACAGGCGAAGGTACTCATGTTTTCGACGACGCCGAGGACTTCGACGCTGACCTGGCGAAACATTTCGATGGCTTTGCGAACGTCGGCGAGGGCGACGGTGGAAGGCGTGGTGACGACGACGGCGCCAGTGACCGCGACGGTCTGAATCAGGGTGAGCTGCACGTCGCCAGTGCCGGGCGGCAGATCGATGACGAGATAATCGAGCTCGCCCCATTGCACGCTGCGCAAAAATTGTGTGATGACGCTGTGGAGCATGGGGCCGCGCCAGATCATGGGCTTGTCGCCGGGATTGAGCAGACCCATGGAGATCATTTTTAGGCCGGCGACTTCCACGGGGATGATGCGCTTGTCCATTGTGGCGAGCGGCTCTTGCGTGGTGCCGAGCATGATGGGGACGTTAGGGCCGTAAACGTCGGCGTCGAGGAGGCCGACCTTGTGGCCGAGTTTTACGAGGGCGAGCGCGAGGTTGACCGCGACGGTGGTCTTGCCGACGCCGCCTTTGCCGCTGGCGATGGCGACGAGATTTTTTACGCCGGGGATGGGCTGGCGTTCGGGCATTTGCTGCGGTGCGCCTGGGGGCATTTGGGTTCTCTCTAGTGGGACAGGCATTTTTGCCTGTCCGCAACCGTTAAATCAACCACACGCGGCGATAACAAACGTCGTCGCGTGTAGCGTTTTTGCCAAGACGCAGCGGAAAGGCCGCAGGGCTCCGCGGACTCCGCCCTGCGCTACAGGGTCGGTGACAATCCTTTGCACGGGACTTCTCATGCGGTGGCGCCGTGGCACTTTTTGTATTTTTTGCCGGAGCCGCAGGGGCATGGATCGTTGCGGCCAACTTTGGCGCCGGCGCGCACGGGCTTGGGCGCTTCGGCTTGCGCGGGGCCGGTCTGATATTGCAGATCTTTTTGTTGGCGCTGCTGCTTGCGCTCGAGCTGGCGCGCCACTTCTGGCAGGCGCTGCGGACCCGACTCGCTCGCTCGCGCTGCGGCGCTGGCGACGGCGGCTTGCGCGCCTCCGGAGCGTGGTGACGCGCCACCACCGCGGGGCGCAAGCTGCATTTCGTCGGGCGATCTCTCCGCTTGCTGAATCTGGATGTGGAAGAGGTAGCGAATGGTTTCGTTGTCGATGCGCGCCATCATGTCTTCGAAGAGCACGAAGGCTTCTTTCTTGAACTCGACGAGCGGATCTTTCTGGCCGTAGCCGCGCAGGCCGATGCCTTCCTTGAGGTGATCGAGCGAGAGCAGGTGGTCTTTCCACTGCGAGTCGACGACGTCGAGAATGATGCGGCGTTCGAGCCAGCGCATCAGCTCCGAGGTAAACTGCTTTTCTTTTTCCTCGTAACGCTTGGCGACGGCTTCCGCTGCGGCATCGGAGAGCTGATCGTGGCTGAGAGTGCCGGGATCGGCGCCGGCAGCTTTAGCGTCGATGCCGAACTGGCTGTTCATCTCGGCGAGAAATTGCGAAGAGTTCCATTGATTGGGATGCTGCTCGCGGGGACAGAAGGTGTCGACAAGCTCGCGGGCGATGTCTTCGGCGATGCCGAGAACGTAGTCGCGCTGGTCCTTTCCTTCGAGCGCGGAGCGACGGATGCCGTAAATCGTCTCGCGCTGCTTGTTCATTACGTCGTCGTATTCGAGGAGATGTTTGCGGGCGTCGAAGTTTTGCGCTTCCACGGATTTTTGCGCGTTTTCGATGCGGCGCGAAATGAGCTTGGACTCGATGGGCACGCCTTCGGTCATGCCTAGGCGGTACATGAGGGCTTTGACGCGCTCGCCACCAAAGATGCGCATGAGATCGTCTTCGAGCGAGAGGAAAAAGCGAGAGGAGCCAGGGTCGCCCTGGCGGCCAGCGCGCCCGCGCAACTGATTGTCGATGCGGCGAGCTTCATGGCGTTCGGTGCCGAGAATGTGCAAGCCGCCGAGCTCGACGACTTCGTCATGTTCCGATTTGCACTGATTAGCAAACTGGTCGTAAATGGGCTTCCACTGGTCAGCCGGAACCTGAAAAATTTTGCCTTCGTTCTGGAACAGAACCATGGGCACAGCGGCTTGCGCGCCGTTGCCACTGGCGCCGTCCGTGCCGATGACCGCGGGAGCCGCTGCGTAAGGCATGGCGAGTTTGTTCTTCAGGAAATGTTCGCGGGTCAGAAATTCCGGATTGCCGCCGAGCAGAATGTCCGTTCCGCGGCCGGCCATGTTGGTGGCCACGGTGACGGCGCCTTTGCGGCCGGCCTGCGCGACGATGCGCGATTCGCGCTCGTGCTGCTTGGCGTTGAGCACCTGGTGCGGGACTCCCGCTTTCCTGAGGATCTCCGCGATGGTTTCTGACTTTTCGATGGAGATGGTGCCGACCAGCACCGGCTGGCCGCGCTCGTGATAGTGGCGGATGCCGTTGGCGAACGAATTGTCTTCCTGCAAAATGCCGTTCACCACCGCTTCAAATTTTTCCTTCTCGGTACGGTAAACGACGTCCGCATACTCCCTGCGGATCAGCGTGCGATTGGTGGGAATGACCACGACGTCGAGGTTGTAAATCTTTCCGAATTCCGCGGCTTCCGTTTCCGCCGTGCCGGTCATGCCGGAGAGTTTCTTGTACATGCGGAAATAATTCTGGAAGGTGATGGTGGCGAGCGTTTGGTTCTCGCGCTCGATCTTCACGCCTTCCTTGGCTTCGACAGCCTGGTGCAAACCGTCGGACCAGCGGCGCCCGGGCATCTGGCGTCCGGTAAATTCATCGACGATGATGATTTCGCCGTCTTTGTTGACGTAGTCGACATCGATTTTGTACAGCGTGTGGGCGCGCAAAGCCTGATAGACGTGGTGCATGGCGTCGATGTTCGCCGGGTCCGACATATTGGTGAGGCCGAGCAGGCGCTCGCATTTGTTGAAGCCTTCTTCGGTCAGCGTGGCCTGGCGATGCTTTTCGTCGATCGTGTAGTCGATATCCCTGATCAGCTTGGGAATGATCTTGTCGATCTTGAAGTATTTGTCGGTGGACTCTTCGGAAGGGCCGGAAATGATGAGCGGTGTGCGCGCTTCGTCGATCAAGATGGAGTCAACTTCGTCGACGATGGCGAAGTGATGGCCGCGTTGCACACAGTGCGCGAGGTCGTACTTCATGTTGTCGCGCAGATAGTCGAAGCCGAATTCGTTGTTGGTGCCGTAGGTTATGTCGGCGCCGTAGGCGGCGCGGCGCTGCTCGTCGTCGAGGTCGTGCACGATGACGCCGACCGAGAGCCCCAGCGCGCGATAGAGCGGGCTCATCCACTCCGCGTCGCGGCGAGCCAGGTAATCGTTAACGGTGACGATGTGCACGCCGCGTCCGGCCAGCGCATTCAAGGCCGCAGGCAGAGTAGCGACCAGCGTCTTGCCTTCGCCGGTCTTCATTTCCGCGATTTTGCCGTCGTGCAGCACCATCCCGCCGATGAGCTGCACGTCGAAATGGCGCATGTTCAGGAAGCGGCGGCCTGCTTCGCGGACTAGCGCGAATGCGGGGACGATCGCGGGCACCAGAGCCTGGCGCATGGACTCGCGAAAGGTCGGTTCCGTGGGGTCCAGGTCCTTAAGCTGCGCCTGAATCGGTTCCTTCAGCGCCTGGAAGCGCACCTTAAGCTGGTCATCGCTGAGCGCCTTGACTTCGGCTTCTTGCTCGTTGATGGCTGCCACGGAAGGCTGCAACTTTTTGACATCGCGCTCGTGCTTAGTGCCAATAAATTGCGCAATGACCCTGTCTAGAATCTGTGCTGGATCCATGAATGGATTCGTTTCCTGCCCGTGTTCGACTCCGCCGGACGCCCGCATGAGCGGACCAACACCCCAGCGTAAACACTTTATTCTATCTGTTTAGATGCGCGAGCGCCAAACGGGGAACAGCACGTCATTATCACGGGGTTGTTATCTGGCGGCTACTACATCTGAGGCAACAATCGGCTTGGCCGTTTCTTCCAACACCCCGGGGGCCGACATATTGTCGGCCAGCAAACGGCGGAGCTTGCCGCGCTCTTCGAGGTTCATATCCACAATCTCGAAGGACATGCCCTGGCCGCGGTAGTCGCGCAGCAAGGCCGTGGCTTGGAGATTGCGCATGCCAAGCTGCATCTTCAACTGTACCGGCGTCCCCGGCGGGAGGTGACGATCGATGGTGGCGAGGCCGCCGGCCAGGCTCACGGTGCGAATTTCCATCCGGCAGTTTTGGTTGAGGTTGATGCTGAACGCGACCACGGGCTTTTGCAGCCGAACGCGAGTATGCCGGCGCTGGCGCACGAACTTGCAGTTCGCGGCCATTTCGAGCGGAGCCAGAGTAAGGTCCGCTTTGCTCAACCCGCTCTTGGAGAAAAATTGGCGCGCCCATGCTGGATCGAGCTTCTCCAGCGCCTGCAAAGCGGCGATCCGCAGCTCCTGCGGATGCGCCCAACCAAAAACTTTCTTGGTTTCGACGATGCGCTTCAGCGCGGCAATGGACTCGGGCGCATGGATGCGACCCAGCGCTTCGGCTGCTCGCACCCGCAAAAACGGTCCCGCCCCGGCGGGCAGATCGCCATCCACAATGTTCATCAAGCGGCCAAGCGCTTCGCGGTCCGCGGTCACGCCGATTTCATCGATGACCATGGGCATCACCAGCGGATCGACATGATCGAGCAGTTTCAAGAGTATGCGGCATCGCCCCGGAGCACCGCTGGCGGAAAGCTGGCGCACCACGCGGTCCTGCGAGATGCGCGGAAAGTTCTTTATGCGGCCGGGAAGAAAAACCTCGACCGCTTGAGGATCGATCTTGCTCAGTAAACCGACCATCTCTGTGGCTTCCGGCACCGGCCCGCCGCGCACCGTGCTGCGCAGATACTGCACGGCTTCCTCGCCCAAATCGGTGGCCAGGTTGGCGATGTGCTCGGCATCATCGCGCAAGCTGCAGCGATTAAACCGGCTAGCCAGCTGCTCCATGGTGCTTTGCGGCAGAAGCTTCAGGACGTTGGTGAGTCCCGAGGAGGTTTGCCGGGCCCGCAGTGCCTCTTCGACAAATTCGGGAATGCGCTCTTCAATGCCCATCTTGCCACGCAAGGTTTGGGCGATGCCGGGGCGCTGGGTCTCGACGCCGGCGACCAAATCCAGCGCCTGTTCCATGGCCGAAAAGCAGCGGTCCGTAGCGGCTTGCTGGCTCAGACGGACGAACGCCGCGCTAACCAGCGCTTGCAACTCGGCGTCTTGCTCGACGCTGAGGCGCAATCCCAAATGCCGCAGCGCTTCGCCGAGCAGCTTGGGATCAGTTTTTG
>Ga0307475_10001432_pt1 | contig 14135 bp, 13 predicted proteins | sample atmos_gasesECM1C_FD_203317 | JGI IMG/M metagenome (GOLD analysis project Ga0307475, IMG submission 203317) | Hardwood forest soil microbial communities from Morgan-Monroe State Forest, Indiana, United States - atmos_gasesECM1C_515 | ecosystem: Environmental > Terrestrial > Soil > Temperate... | reverse complement strand
GTTGACTACCCACTGGTCTACATTCCATGCCGAGCTGCCACGATTGACGTACGCAATGTGCTGCCCGTCTGGCGACCACACAGGGACTCCTAAAGCGATGAGCGGATCCTGCTCGAACGTGAGCTGCCGGGATTTCCCTGTTTCTGGCTGCAAGATCCAGAGATTTCCGTGGCCTCCACTATCACTGAGATAGACAATCTCGCGATCATCCGGCGAAACCGAAGGTGTTTGTACGGCTCCGGTCTGATGCGTGATCTGGACACCGCGCCGCACATTGTCCTGCGGCGTTCCGTCCACGGGATACTTCCAGATGTCGAACTGCATCCGATCGCGGCTGGCGACCACATTGCCTCCGCGGTCCACATCCGGCGATAGGTAAGATATTTCGCCAAACGTGAGCTGCTGCGGAGTGTTGTTTCTTAAGCGAGCTAGCCACAGGTTCATGATTCGCATGTACAGGACGGTATCGCCGCGCGAAGAGCTGAAAATCACGCCCGAGCTGTCCGGTAACCAAGAAAAACCCGCCTCCGGATTTCCGTCCTGAGTGATGCGATGCGGCTCACCGCCGCTGATCGGCACGTAGAAGATGTCATAGTCAAACGTTCGGCCGCTCTGGTACCCCAGCATGCGGTCGTCAGGAGACCAGCGCAAATTGGAATAAATGTAATCTCCAGGAAGTCGGGTGATCAGGTGAGCATTCGACCCATCCCTGTCTGCGACTACTAACTCAATTTGTCCCTGATTCTGTTGCAAGTACGCGATCTGCTTGTCGTGATGGCTCAGATCTGCAGGAATCAGGCTGCTGACAATCGGGCGCGCCGTGCCGCCCAACGCGGGAATCTCCCACACTTGACCCTGTCCATTGGCTTCGGGAGATGGCGAGAAATAAATCAGGGAACTGGAATCGGCTGACCAGCGTGGCGACTGATGGTCGGCATCATCATGCGTGACTTGCAGCGGCGCTCCCGCCGAGAGCAACCGTACCCAAACTTGCCGCCGACCTCCAAGGTCGGCCGTGAATGCCACCGATTTGCCGTCCGGCGAAAGCGCTGGAAATTCCTCCATGCCCACGAAGTCGGTCAGTCTTCTCACTCCAACGGGCAGGCGATTCTCCGTGGGCGCTATAATTCGAGGCGCGACAATTCCTGCCGCTGCTGCCACCACAACCGCAACGGCGGCCATGAACGGCGACAACCTTCGGCTAACTTTGCCCACCGATATAGGAACGGCAGGACCGCTTTCATCACGCGAAAGCATTTCCAGGTTGAATGCCAAGTCGCGGGCCGACTGAAACCTGTCGCCAGGGTCTTTTTCAAGGCACCTGTGGACAACGCGCCCTAACCCCGGCGGAAGATTGCGAACACTGGTAGACAGCTGCTCGGGTTCCTCTCTGAGGATCGCGCTCATTGTGTCGGCAGCTGTTGCTCCCTGAAAAGCACGCTTGCCCGAAATCATTTCGTAGCAAGTCGCGCCCAAGGAGAAAATGTCGGAGCGAGCATCCGCAGTGAGCCCGCGCACCTGCTCCGGGGACATGTATCCTAGCGTTCCGAGCAGCATGCCGGGCTGAGTGGAATTGAAGTCGGCAAGTGTGCTTTCACGTCCCGCCGGATCGGGGCGGGTCAGCTTGGCCAATCCGAAATCGAGTATTTTCACGAGTCCGTCGCGCGTGACAAACAGGTTTTCCGGCTTGAGATCGCGGTGGACGACGCCCCGATCATGCGCCGCCGCCAACCCCCGAGCTATTTGCGAGCTATAATCCACGGTTCTCCGCACCGCGATTGCGCCTTGCAGCAGCCGCTCTCGCAAGGTCTGCCCCTGCAAGAGCTCGGTAACAAGATAGGGAGCTCCCGCCTCCGTGGTTCCGAACCGGTAAACAATGAGAATATTGGGATGGTTCAGCGCGGCAGCAGCTCTCGCCTCCTGTTCGAAGCGGTGCAGTTTTTCTGGGTCAGAGCCGAGTTCTTCCGGTAGCACTTTGACGGCTACATCGCGACCCAGGCTGTGGTCACGAGCACGATATACCTCGCCCATGCCCCCAGCCCCTAGAGGACCAAGAACTTCGCAGTCCCCGAAACGCGTTCCGGCTGCAATTGCCATAATTACCGCCGATTATAAAACCAGGAACTGAGAAACTTAAGAACCAAATAATGAGCTTTAGGAGGAAACAACAACAGGCCCTGGCAGCTGGGCTGGCGTAACTCCATGACAGACGAATTGGCAGCAAGCACCTCCACACATCGACCACCTGAGGCGGTAGTTTTTCACTAACTTTCACCCACCCGTTTTCACTAACTTTCACCCACATTTTCAGGATCATTCACCCACCCCCCGATTGCATTTGAACGAGCAGGTATGCCAACCAGTGCTCCCAAGGAGGACAGGGGATGGCATACCGGGAGGTGGGAATGATGGATGTCGATCAGGTGATCCGCCGCTGGTTGGCAGGCGAGAAGATTCGGGCCATCGCGCGATTGACAGGTACGGACCGGAACACGGTGCGGCGGATTGTGCGTTTAGCGGAGGAGGCAGGAATCCGAGGCGAGACGCCGTGGCCCGATGAAGGCAAGCTGCAGCAGATACGGCAGCGAATGGGTCGGCTAAACCGAGACACTAACTAGTACAGTCTGCGCATCCACGACCTAATGTTTTTGAATCGCACGGCTTCGAGAATTCTTCTTGCGCTCGCGGACGTCTCGGGTCCGACGCGGTGGGGAAGATTGGGGTTGACATGTTACCCAAGAGCAGGGATACTCCGGTTAAATGTCTACCCAAGAAGACAAGGAACGGCTGGAATTGCTACAAGGAACTCTGGATTTGCTGATCTTGCGCACGCTGATTTTTGGACCGCAGCATGGCCAAGGCATCGCGCGCGCCATCCAACAGACCTCTGAGGAAGAACTTCTCGTCGAGCACGGTGCTCTTTACCCGGCGTTGCAACGGCTGGAAGGGCGCGACTGGATTTCCGCGAAGTGGGGAACTTCCTCCAACAACCGCAAGGCGCGGTTTTATTCCCTTACAGCGGCGGGCCGCAAACAACTCGGGAAGGAAACCACCAAGTGGAGGCGGCTGGCGGCAGCGATCGGAAGGATTCTGGAGTCCGAGGGGAGCTAGGCCATGTTCCGACGCAAACGCAAAGCGAGCGACTTTGGCGCGGAAATCGAAGCCCACCTCCGGCTGGAGACGGAGCGCCTGCGAGAACAGGGCTTGAGTGAGGCAGATGCGCGGGCTGCGGCGCGCCGCACTTTCGGCAACGTGACACAGGCGCAAGAGCACTTCTACGAATCGGGCCGCTGGCTCTGGTGGGATTATCTCTGGCAGGACATTCGCTTTGGCCTCCGGATACTGGCCAAGAATCCCGTCTTTACGAGCATAGCCGTGCTCACGCTGGCGCTGGGAATCGGCGCCAACACGGCAATGTTCAGCGTGATCGAGGCCGTATTGCTGCGGCCATTGTCATACAGCAACGCCGACCAACTGGTGCGCGTGGCCTCGACGTGGGAGAGGGGCGGGATCACGACGCCTTACTCTTCCTCTCCGCCGGATTTCTTTGACTGGCGGGATCAGAACCGCTCTTTTTCCTCAATGTTCGCGTATCACTCGAGCGAACGCGCGCTGACCGGGCATGGCGAAGCAAAGCGCGTGCGTTTGATGGTCACAACAGAAGGCATTTTTCCCACCCTACAGGCACACCCGATCCTCGGGCGCGGATTCGTGGCTGAAGAAAACCGCAGAGGTGCGGATCACGTGGCGATATTGGGCTATGGGCTCTGGCAAGCGGAGTTCGGCGGATCGCCGGATGCCCTTGGGAAGAAGATCGAACTCGACAGCGAACCGTACACGATCATCGGAGTGATGCCGCGGGATTTTCGTTTTCCACTGCAAGGCAGCGATGCATACATACCGATTGGATTCGACGACAAGGTAATGACGCAGCGAGGAGCCCATTACTTGAGCGTGCTGGGGAGGCTCAAACCGGGCGTCTCTTTGAGCCAAGCGAATGAAGACTTGGCCGTAATCATGGCTGAATTGCGAAGACTCTATCCGGATAAGGACGGAAAGTGGGGCGTGCGAGCGGAGCGTTGGAGCCGGGCACTAGTGGGGGATGTTCGCCCAGCACTGCTGGTGCTCTTGGGAGCCGTGGGTCTGGTGGCCCTGATCGCGTGCGCCAACGTCTCCAACCTGCTCCTGGCCCGAGCGACGATGAGGCAGCGCGAGTTAGCAATGCGGCGCGCCTTGGGCGCCGGGCGCTGGAGGCTTGTGTGCCAGATCCTGACGGAAGGCCTAATGCTGGCGATATTTGCCGGGGCGGCGAGCCTGCTCCTCGCGCACTGGGCGCTCCAGGCGATTGTGAGCTTTGGACCGAGGGACATCCCGCGGCTGGCAAGCGCGGGCCTGAACACGGCCGTGCTCACGTTTACGCTGGGTGTTTCCGTGATGAGCGCTCTGTTGTTCGCGCTGATCCCGGCGCTGCGATCTTCAAGAGCCGGAGTCAGCAACTTGCTTAAGATCTCCGGTTCGTCTTCGCGCGAGGCGGGACGCGCGCGCAGCGCTCTCCTTGTCGGAGAAGTCGCACTTTCGATGATGTTGCTCGCAGGCGCGGGGCTGCTGGTGCGCAGCTTCGTGGGACTGAGGTCGCTGAGCCCGGGCTTTGATCCCAAGGGCGTCTTGACGCTGGACGTAAGCGTGCCAGATGCTCACTGCAAAAACAGTCTCGCGCTCGAAAACTACTGGGATCAAGCGTTGGCCAAGGTGCGCAGTTTGCCTGGAGTGACATCGGTCGACGCTGCGACTCCGTTGCCGTTGTCTGGAGATGACTTCAGTAGCAGCTTCAGCGTGGAGGGCAGAAGCGTACTGGAGAAGGACGAGCCGTCGGCGGAATTGCGCTGGGCTACTCCGAATTATTTTCGAGACCTGGGCATTCCGTTGCGGCAAGGACGGACGTTCACGGATGCAGATCGTTTGGGCGGTGTCCGCGTTCTGCTGATCAGCGAAACGGCCGCACACATGTTTTTTCCCTCCGGTGATGCGATCGGACAGAAGCTCAGATTTGGAGCACGGGGCGGATATGAGAGAAACGAGGGAGAAATTGTAGGTATCGTAGGCGACGTGCGCCATTTTGGACTGGATGCTCCGATCGCGCCGACCTTCTACGTGCCGTTTTCACAGGCGGGTTTGGATTACGCAACAGTAGTTATTCGCGCGCAAGCCTCGCCCGCCTCCCTGGCACAGCCGGCCCGCAAGCTAATTCAAGAAATTGACCGCGATGCATTAGCGGGAGAACCCGTGTTGTTTGAAACGCTGGTTGCGAGTTCGCTGGGGCAACGGCGGTTTTACATGATGCTGCTGGGCGCATTCGCCGCATTGGCACTGGTCCTAGCGGCTGTTGGGCTGTATGGGGTGATTTCCTACTCGGTGGCACAAAGAACGCAGGAGATCGGGATCCGTGTCGCGATGGGAGCGCCGCGCTGGCAGGTAGTCTCGATGGTCATGAGGAACGGGCTACGGCTTGTCATTCTTGGGTTGGCAGCGGGCCTTGGGATGGCACTCATGTTGCACCGCACGATGCAGAGCTTGCTCGTTGGCGTGAGTGCTACAGACGCACTCACGTTACTTGTGACGGCGGCCATGTTACTGCTCGTAGCGACCCTGGCCTGCTCTGTGCCTGCATGGCGCGCGGCTCGCATGGATCCGTTGGCGGCGTTGAGGTTTGAATAGGCAAGGACGAGCAAATGCTGTTAAGCGCACCTTTCAGGACCGCGGAGCTGACAGCGATACTTGTGGGGCGTGGTTCCCACGGATCTCAGAAACGCACGCCGCATCGAATCAGGACTGCTGAACCCGCAGGCCGCTGCGATTCGTTTGAGGCCCTGGTCCGTACGCTCTAGCTGTCGGCGCGCAGCTTCGGCGCGCATTTCCAGAATATAGTGGGAGGGCGTTTTTCCCAACTCCCGCGTGAACACGCGCTCGAAATTCCGAATACTCATCGCGGTTCGGTCGGCGAGATTCTGCACGGACAGATTGTTATGAAGGTTTTCCGCAATCCAGACCTGAAGCTCATGAATCGCCTTCATCTCCGACGCCTGTGCCGACAAGGAAGCGCTCAGTTGCGTTTGTCCGCCCGAGCGACGTAAGAACAGAACAAACTCCCGTGCTATTTCATGAGAAATCCGGCCTCCGCAATCGTCCTCGACCCACCCAAGCGCCAGATCGATTCCCGCTGAGATTCCGGCCGAGGTGTAGATGTTGCCATCTTTCACCCAGATCGGATTGAATTGCACTTTGACTTGAGGATAGCGACTTGCGAATTCGCGGCCGAATTTCCAGTGCGTGGTTGCTGTCTTGCCATTTAGCAGACCCGCCTCGGCCAATAGAAATGAACCAACACACACCGCCCCCAATCGGCGCACCGCGGGGGCCATCTTTTTCATCCACGCGAAAAGGGTTGGGTCGCGGGCCGTACGTGTTGCAAGCCCACAGACGAGAAGAAGTGAGTCGGCCTTCCCTTTGACGTCCTGCAACCGCCTCTGCGCAGTGAAAGAGAGTAGCCCTCCCTCGCCCTGAACTCTCAGATCTCTTGTATTCGTTACAATCTCGACTTCGTAGACGGCCCTACGAACCAGGCGATTCGCGGCACTAAAAACCTGGATTGGTCCAACGAGATCAAGCTCGTCTACAGGGGGCACTACTACAACGATAATTCGCCTTCGTTTGAGGCGCGCAGTTTCACGCGGAGCTGTGGTGGAGTTGGCCTTCGACATCTCTAAGTCAAATATGCAACGGGAGCGCTTTCCTAGCAAGTAGACAGTGATGTTTTTGGCAGAAAACGTCTGCTTTCTGTCGATAAACGACGGTTCGTTGTCATTAGAATCCAACGCTTGAAAAAGGCATTCCGATCGCGCGGATGCAGCGGCGGATTCGGAAAGATCCCAGATTGTGCCCATGCCACTCGTTTGAGGAAAGATCATGAAGCATCGTTGGGTCAGGATCGTTGGTGCTGTGATTCTCGCTGGCACTATGTTCCCGACGCACTTCGTCGCTCAAACTGCTCAGACGGCGCAAACGGAACAGGCTCCCGGTCCTTACGCACGAATCGCGATCATGCGGGCGCTTGACGGCCACACCATCGAGCTCGAGGCCGGGTACATCCGCCACCTCGAGTGGCACCGGCAGGCCAAGGACACGTTTGGCTGGTACAGTTATTCGGTTTGGGCATCAACTGAGCGGCAGCGGTGGATCATCTACGCGACGTTCGGACACACGGCCGCCGAAATGAGCAACCCGGTGTCGCCAGCCGAAGACGAGCGCGACAATCTCATCAACGTCTTGCCACACGCCCAATTCCTGGGGAACGGGGTCTACGAGTTCCTGCCGGCGCTCTCGCGCGGAAATGGTGTGCCGACTCCGACTCTTCGGGCCGAATACACGACGGTGGAGCTCAACCAGGGGGCGGGCAAAGCTTTCGAGGCGGCGCTCGCCACGGAGCAATCAAAACTGCAGGGCGAGACCCTTTGGTATCGAATGGTCGTGGGCGGTAATACACCGCGCTACGTCCGCCTCCGTCCGCGCGCGAGCCTGGCGGCCATTCTCGATGAGCGCGCAGGTCAGGCGCTCCCCGACAAAGTGAACGGGTTGATCTCGAAAGTGACCGTCGAGACGCTCAATCTGCGGCCGAACATGTTGGTTAACGTCACGCCCGAGCCCCCGCACTAGGCGGAGGACTTCAATGCCCCACGGTTTATACGCACGCGTCTCGACCCGGCGTCCCCATGACCGAGACACCGTCGACTTCGCAGCCGGGTATCTGACACCTCGCGTTGCACCGGCGGAGACTAGGGTCTGGTAGCGGGAGACGAACGCAATGAACGAAACAGCGCAGCAGTATACGGAGCGGATTCTCAGCTATGTGGAAGGAAAGCAGCCTCTGGCAGTTCAGGCTGCGACGGCAGAGAAACTTGAGAGGCTGATCCAGGGCGTGCCTCCGAGCAAATTGCGCGAGCGCCCAGCTGCTGACAAGTGGTCGGTTAGTGAGATCGTGGCACACCTTGGCGATGCGGAAATCGTGGCTGGATTCCGCATGAGGCTGATTCTCGGCGCGCCAGGGGCTCCCATCGCGGCCTACAATCAGGATTCGTGGGTGATCAGCGGACATTATGAGAAGCTCGATCCGCGCAAATCAGTCGAGCAATTCCGCGTGCTCCGCGAAGTCAATCTTGCCTTGCTCGAGTCGCTGACACCCGAGCAGTGGAAACACTACGGGATGCATTCCGAGCGCGGACAGGAAACGATTGAGCTTATGGTCCGCATGGCTAGCCAGCATCCGCAGGGACACGTGCCCGCAGGCCAAGCACTCGTCTATGTTTTCGAAGTAGAGAAGACGGACGCTGTGGCCTTCAAGATAGGCGCCGTAACGATTCGAATAGGGCTCGACGGCCAGTGGGTGAGCGCAAATCACGGCAATACGTACTTTTACTTCCCGGTCGATCCGGGCGACCACAATTTCTGCGCGAATTGGCAGTCAAGCCACGGAAGGCTTTCGAAGTTGTCCTCGGCTGTCGGCCTCACGGCCGAGGAGGGCCAGGTGTATTACTTCCTGACGAAAGTGGATGAGCGAAGCCACGATAATCCTGCCGTATGGATGGAAGCGGTGGACCCGGCGGAGGCGAAGCTCCTGATCGCATCCGCATCGCTCAGCAATTTTCATCCCAAGAAATAGCGCAGCCGCGTAAGTACGGAACGGCGTCCATGCCCTTTTCAGTCTAGCTCGCTCCGTCGCCGTGGCAAGCGGTCTAAGTTAGTTCACGTGCAAACAGCGTTCCCGTCCATTTGAAGGCATGGTAGGGCGGCAATGGGACCGGGGTTCGCGTGGCTGGTGCGAATCGGTGTTCCGCTGGCCGCCATTCTGATTCCGCTGGGGTTCTTTCCTTCGGTGGCGCTCACGCCGGATCGCCCGAATGGATGGATTCGGTCGTTGTATGCGGGAGCGCTGGTGTTGACGATCAGCGTCGTCGTGCTGGGAGTCGGTTTGATTCGGGCATAAGCCGAGACTGGAAAATCCCACTGGGTCAGTCCCCGGTAATGCGTATTCGTAGATGTGGGAACCGCCAAAACCACATGGACGATTTCGGCACAAATCAGGAGTTGGATGCTGTTTTTGCCAAAAGCCGCTGCTTTTGTCGAAGGCACAGAACGAAAAAGACGAGGCTGGAATAGAAAGTCCAAGAGAGGCCAATCCCAATCAAGGCCGCAAAAATCTGAACAGGCGTCCCTTCATGCATGTGTTTTCCTGGGGGTCCTATGTCGGGGCCGGGGCCGGACAGGTATACGCAGAGGGCAACTGGCCAGAACAATGCCTGCACTACATTGTCGGCAACTGGATGTGGTGTACTCCCTGCCATAACGATGAAAGAGTCAGGCAAGAAGAAGAGCGCGGCGGTCACAAGGAAGCCGCCGCCGATTGAAATTAGCAGCCATTTCTTTGTCAAGCGCATGAAAGAGTGTAAGCCTCCGGCCTGAGTCTACATCTGCTTCTCATCCTGCGAATCACCGCGCACTGCGACCACTATGCACTTCGCTGCAATCAGCCAAGCGAAATGCAAATTGCCCACACGATGGCTGTGCCAATCAATGTGTCACGAACTGCTACGTCAGGATTCTCGAAATCTTCGAGAACGGGAATACCGAAATGCATGGTGGCGAATAGTGCGACTACTGTTGAAACCGCCGCCGCGGCCCACGATGCAACTCTTCGGGTTGGCTTCCGTGTTCTGTTCGATGAAAGGAGAAAATAGGCCGCTACTGCCGCAATCAGCAAAATGACAACGACGCTGAGGAATACGAGGAGTGGTGCCCCCTCACTCTCGATTCGTTTCCACATATCGAGCAGTTTACGGCCTCAGTTCGGTCTAAGGAACAAATCTCAAAAGCGGAAGTGCCTGATGATCAGCGTTCTCGTAGACTTGAATTCCGTCGCCGCCCTGGCCGGTCAAATGGACGTGAATGCCACTAACTAGGCAAGGGCGAAGCCCTTGCCTAGTTAGTTAGGAATTCCTCCAATTCTGTGCAGCTCAAGATTTACGTCCAGGTCGCAGGTCTTGGGCAAGAACACGAGGAAAAGCCCTTTGAAATCCACTGCCGCAAATCCACCTAGACCTTCGATCCTTTTCATCAATTCAACAAAACGAGTCCTCTCGACCATGTCGTGAGGAATGACGTAGCACGCTCGCTTTAGGCCCGCTCGTTTCACACGCCGTTGAAAAACGACGGCGTCTTTTTGGTCTGCGGGCAACGCTTCGAAGACGTCGCCAAAGGAAATCCGTCCGCAGAGATTCCCGTCGTCCAGGCGATATAGGTTTCCGCCCATCGGCGTGAAAATCGTTGTCATGCGAAATTCTGGAAGCCATCGTTGCGCTGGGAAAATCACGGTCAAGTAGTGTTTTTTGGTCTTTATCTGATCCATGGTGCTGTCGCGCGACCCCAGAAGACAGAAGCTCAAACCATCTGTCACGCCTTTATCCGGATTGCGATGAAAGAAAGTATAGCTCCAGCGACTTGCTAAGTCCTGTGTAACAGCGTTCCCGTCAATGTGGAGTCCGCCAAAACCACTTGGGCGGTTTCCCCACTTACCGGACAGCTCTGCGCGATCATTGTTGAAGAACACCATCGGTCGGAAGTAGAAGTCACTTGTCAGGTTGGCGCTAACGTTTGCCAGGAGTTGAGAACACTCGACGCGATCGCCAAGCGAAACGCCTAGCCCTTCCGGCCGGTATCCCTTCGGACACCGCTCTCGGCCCCAAACAGTGACACAAAACCCCCCAGCAACTAGATTGAGAGGCCCAGCCAGGAGAGTCGGACCTGTGACTACCATCCGCCAACACATCCTGATTCTGGCTGCGGTTCTTGCCTTTTTCAGCCCCGCCCTTCGGTCTGAGCAGCCACAAAAAGCCTCGCGCCCCACACAGGAAGACCGCCTCAAGAAGCTCGAGGAGCGCGCCGATGCCTCCGAAAAAGCCGCAAGCAGCGCAGCGATGGAAAAGGACTACATCACGCGCACGCAGAAGCAGTACGAGTCTTACTACCAAAAAGCCTTCAACACGCAAATGTGGACATTGGGAATCATGGGACTGCTCCTGGCAGGCGTGTATGTCCTTGTTGCCAGATTCAGCCTGAAAATGATCGACGAACAGACAAAAACCGCTACGGCCGGAGCCACGGTTCAAATGCGCAACGAATACGCGCGGGCTTTAGCCAAGGGAGTCCAGAAACTTTGGGATTCCAATGCGGCCGATGTCAAGAATCTGAAAGAAACGCTGACAACACAGTTCGCGGAACTCGAGCAGAACCTCAAAAATCGATCCGATTTTCAAATGCAGTTTGTGCGGGCACTTGCCGAAAACCTCGATGAGCGGCAAGGCGATTCACTGCTCACGTTCCGCAGCGCTCTCAGGACCTACAAGTTCGGCAAACCCCGAAACCTCATCGAAGCACAGATGGGCGCAACAATCGCACGGTCGATCTTTGAGTCACTCCGAAAAAAGCATGGGGAAAACTACGTGGACAAAGCACGAGAGGAGTTGGCAGATTCGCTCTACAACGGCCTCCAAGAAGAGCTGGCCTTAGCCGCACTGCAGAGCCCCTGGCTCACGCCCCTCATCAACGAAAGAAGTCCGGCTCTCCCAGAGCCCACAGCGCCCGAGCCAACCGCGGAGGGGCGCTCCGTAGCGGGGATCCCTGAAACCGATCCCCCAGAGCCTGATCTACCCTTCGACGAAGAGTCTGACTCCTGCCGCCTGCTAAACACCTGACTTCAGGAATATGGGTTCATTGGACCAACGGAATCAACTGAAAGCGGGACAGGGGGCTACGTTGCAGTTCAGGACGATTCGGGCATTGCGGGACTTCGGTTCCACGCCGATGGCTGCGCAGTCGGGGGCGATCCAATCCGCGCCGGCACTTGCGAGCTGTTCGTATTCCATCGTGGTCAGCAGAGCGAGGACGCGGGCTCCGGCGGCCTTGCCGGATCGAATCCCTGAAGGCGCGTCTTCGATGACGATGCAATCCTGCGACGCTAGGTTTAGCAGCTCTACCCCTTTGACGTAGGGATCGGGGGCAGGCTTTCCGCGAGCCACGTCGCTGGACGTAACCAGATGTTTCGGCATCGGCAAGCTTGCTGCGCGAATACGAGCCTCGGCAAGCGGGCGAGTACAGGAAGTTACAATCGCCCAGCGCTCCATCGGCAGGGTGCTCAACAATTGCAGGGCGCCAGGGAGTGGGATCAAGTCTGCGACATCCTCGATTTCTAGACGTTCAAACTCGCGGCTTTCGGCCTCGTGATCCGCGTGGGGCAGCAACTCCCGGATGGTGTCGATATTGGGCCGGCCGTGTCCCAGCCGCGCCGTTTGCTCGGGATCGAGCGCGTGCTTCTCGGCCCAGTGTGCCCAAACACTGAGTACGGCAGGCGTCGAGTCCACCAGGACTCCGTCCAAATCAAGCAAGACTGCGCCACATTCGATTCTCATCACTTTCTTCCTTTCTGGCTTGGATATTTGGGCCCGGAAGCTGGGGACATTGCCACTCAGGGACGCGCTAGTTGGCCAATCTCTCTACGCTGGCGGGTCGGTGGAGTCCGGAGGCAGGACTGCGAAAGCGATCGCCTTCAAATCTGCTCGAAGTTGCTCCACGGAGCGAAAATGGATCGCGCGAATCCCCAAGGCAAGGGCTGCTTGCACATTGGGTTCGCGGTCGTCGACGAAGAGCGATTCTTCGGGCTGTGTCCCCAACTTCTGAAGACAATACTTGTAAATTGCGGGGTCGGGTTTGATAGCTCGTACTTCGCAGGAAAGTACCTGGTGGTCCATGTATTTCAGCCAGCCAAAAGTTTTTCGCGCATGAGCGGCCATGTCCATCTGCATGTTGGAGAGAAGCGAGGTTAACATTCCTGCAGCGTGGAGGTTCCTGAGCCAAGCAGTCATTTGGAAATTGATGTCACTCCACATCTCGGTATCCCAGTGGCGCAGTTGCTCGATTTGCCCCCCTTCAAGGGAGAGCCCAATCTCCTTGCCGAAGGCGGTCCAGTATTGCGATCCGGTGACAATGCCCTGGTCATAAGGTCCTCTAGTTTTCAGGTAGTGTTCGAGGAAGACTTCGGGATTCAGCCTCAAAAAGGCGGCCATGCGGCCCATAACCCCGGCACACGCACTGGTGGGAATTTGGAATGGTTCAACGCGAAGCAATGTGTCCACTGTGGACTGCCTAGAAAGGCAAACCCTATGTCGGCTCCATCCTCGTGAGTACGATGAGCAAGATGTCCGGTTTCGACTTACCGGGCAGCTCGATGTTTTCCGCCGCAAGACAAGAAAGGAGGAGTCGTCACTCGTATCTTAGCGCCACCATGGGGTCGACACGCATCGCTCGCCGCGCAGGAATGTAGGACGCGAGCAGCGTGGCGAAAGAGAGCAACGCTCCGACAACAATAAACGTTAGTGGGTCCGTAGCACTCACGCCAAAGAGCAGACTCAACATCAGCCGCGTGACCGCCAGCGAGACGGCGACGCCGATGATCACACCGAGCCCGGCCATGCGTGCACCTTCTCCTAGGATTAAGGCCAGAACGTCGCCATTCTGAGCGCCCAGCGACATGCGAATGCCAATCTCCTGCGTCCGGCGCGTCACGGAATAGGCCACCACTCCGTAAATGCCAATGCAAGCAAGCACGAGAGCCGCGGCGGCGAACAGGCCCACAAGGAGAAGCAGAAAACGCCGGTCGGCGAGCCACCCGCCGATCTCCTGTGCAAACGTGGAGAATTTCACTGGAGCTTCGGGCGCGAGGTCATGAAAGATTTCGCGTGCAGCGGAAACAATCTCCGCGGCCGGTGCAGCCGTCCGCATGAGAATAGTAGGCGATGAATTAGAGTTTATTCCGCGCTGGCGGTAGTCCACGTAGATGATGGGGCTCGGCGGTCGGTTGAGGCCTTCGGCACGAACATCGCCAACGACGCCAACGACCGTCATCGGCTTCAAAATGCCATCCATATTTCCGAAATTGATTTCTTGCCCGATGGGATCTTGATTGGGCCACTGTTGGCGAGCTAAGGTCTGGCTGATCAGCGCGACGTGCGGCGAATTTAAGCCATCCTGGC
>Ga0307475_10001430_pt1 | contig 14143 bp, 9 predicted proteins | sample atmos_gasesECM1C_FD_203317 | JGI IMG/M metagenome (GOLD analysis project Ga0307475, IMG submission 203317) | Hardwood forest soil microbial communities from Morgan-Monroe State Forest, Indiana, United States - atmos_gasesECM1C_515 | ecosystem: Environmental > Terrestrial > Soil > Temperate... | reverse complement strand
GTCGCAAAAATCGCCCCAGAAGAATTGGTAAACGCCCTGGGCCGCCTCGTGAAAGCGGTAGTTTTTCAGAGCCTCATTCACCAAGTCGATCGTGCTCGCCAGCCGCGCAAACAGCCACCCATCGATAAGGCCAACTCGACCCCGGAAAGGACGGAAAAAATCCTTCCATCGCCAGCGTCTGGCGGCGTAGGGCGCCTTCACGCGAATCTCCGGCGCCGCGAGCTGCTCCAGCGGAACGCCGCCCTGCTCAAATTTGTCCAGGTTCACAAACAAGAACCGCGCCGCGTTCCAAATTTTGTTCGCAAAGTTTCGGGAGCTCTGGATTCGGTCCTCCGTCCAGATCAAGTCGCTTCCCGGCGTGGCCATCGTCGCCAGAGTGAAGCGCATCGCGTCGGTTCCGTATCGTCGGTTCACGTCGATGGGATCGATTCCTGTGCCTTTAGACTTCGACATCTTCTGCCCGTCGGCCGTGCGCACAATGGAATGGAGGTAGACGTCACGAAATGGCGCCTTGCCGGTGAAGTGGATACCCATCATGGCCATACGCGCTACCCAGAAAAAAAGAATCTCATAGCCTGTGATCAGCAGGCTCGTCGGGTAGTACCTCTTGAAATCCGGCGTGTTCTCCGGCCAGCCCAGCGTCGCAAAAGGCCAAAGCCCTGAGCTGAACCACGTGTCCAAGACATCCGGGTCCTGCTCCAGGTTTGTCGAGCCACACTTCGGGCACTTCGCGGGCGCCTCGCGCGCAACGGTAATCTCTTTGCAGTTCCCGCAATGCCATGCCGGAATGCGGTGTCCCCACCAGAGCTGCCGCGACAACGTCCAGTCGCGGATATTCCGCATCCATTGGAAATACACCTCGCGCCAGTTTTCGGGGATGATCCGGATCTCGCCGCGCTCCACGGCGGCGATTGCAGGCTCGGCCAGCGGCTTCATCTTGCAGAACCATTGCGTCGAGGCCCGCGGTTCCACAATCGTGTGGCACCGCTCGCACAGTGCCACGGCATGCGTATGCTCGGTGACCTTTTCCAGCAAGCCCTGCGCTTTCAGGTCTTCCACGATTTTCTTCCGCGCTTCAAAGCGATCCAGTCCCGCGTACGCTCCCGCCGCCGCGCTCATCTTGGCGTCATCGGTCATCACGTCAATCTCGGGCAGACCGTGCCGGCGCCCTACCTCGAAGTCGTTGGGATCATGCGCCGGCGTGATCTTCACAGCCCCGGTGCCGAACTCGGGGTCCACCATTTCGTCGGCAATGATCGGAATCTCTCGATTCATCAGCGGCAAGAGCGCCTTCTTGCCGACCAGATGTTTGTATCGTTCGTCCTCTGGGTGCACCGCCACTGCAGTGTCCCCCAGCATGGTCTCGGGCCGCGTCGTCGCTACCGTCAGATGCTCGCTGGTACCCACGACCGGATAGCGGATGTGCCAGAGGTGGCCCTGCCGCTCTTCATGTACCGTTTCCAGGTCGCTGAGCGCCGTTAGACAGCTTGGACACCAGTTGATCAGGTAGTGCCCTCGATAGATCAGCCCTTCTTCGTAGAGGCGCACGAACACTTCGCGCACCACCCGCGAATACTCCGGCGAAAGCGTGAACCGTTCGCGCGACCAGTCGCAGCTCTCGCCGATCTGCTTCATCTGTCGCGTGATGGCCCCGCCGCTTTCTTCTTTCCATTTCCACACGCGTCTCTCAAATTCCTCGCGGCCCAGCGTCCGGTAATCGATTCCTTGCTCCGCGAGTTGCCGCACGACGACGCGTTGCGTGGAAATGCCTGCGTGGTCGGTCCCCGGCAGGTACAGCGCGTTGTAACCGCGCATCCGGTGCCAACGGGTGAGAATATCAATCTCCGTGTGGTCCAGCATGTGCCCGATGTGCAGCGACCCGGTCACGTTAGGCGGCGGGATGACGATCGAAAACACCGGCCCGGGCGCATTCGGGTCCGCGCGAAAGAGCTGTTCGCGCACCCAAAACTCCGCCCATCGCGGTTCAATCTGCTGCGGTTCGTACGTCTTGGCGATTTCGCGTGCCATCCGGGTTCCCGCTCCTGACCTTTGCCTGCAACGGCAGGGCGCACTTGTACGTTCGCGCAATTACACTAATCTTTGACTATACGAGGCGCAATCCAGCGCCGTCAATTCACCGCAAAGGCGCGTACTAGGCCAGTTTGGAAGACCAATCTTGGATCACTTCCGGATTGCCGACGATACAGCACTAGCGTCCCAAGGCGGACCGGCGCCCGACCCGATCCGCGCGGTTCGAGAGGGCCGATCTGGTCCTGGCTGGCTACAAACACGCTTGCTTGTCTAGTTTTCAGGGTCGCGCACCTTCGTCCGGAGAATCCCGGCCGAGAGCAGCGTGACCATTAGGCCGATCGGAAAAACCCGACTGCCTAAGTCAGACGTACATCAAATAGCGCCAGCCAATATTGCAGGGATTGCAGGGCAAAACCGCTAAGGATGAGTCCGATGCCGAATACCCCAAGCCATCGCTCCGGGAGATTGTCGGCGTAGTATTCGATGTAAGGGTTGACCGCCGCTCCCACGCCGGTGACGATGCCTATCACCAACCCGACGCGAATCGCAAAAGACCAGGCGTGGTCCACGTGATGGATGAAGGCGCTGCAGATAAGGGCGGTAACCATGTAGCCGACTGTACGGATCACCGTTCCCCAAAACTGACGACGTGTAAGCCGTGGGCGTCGAGACGCTGCATAGTCCATGGCAGGACGCATGCCGCGAGAGTAGCCGAATATTTGGCCGACGGTGATGAGAATGGCAAATGCGATTGCGAATCCGAAGCCCAAAATTCTGTACAGTCCAGCTCCGAAAGCGAACCCCCTGATGGCGGAGAACATTCCTTCCCAAAGCAAGGGGTAGTGGTCTAGGCCACGAGATGCTCGACTGAATTCAATCGACAGGGTGACACCGGTCGCAATGCCGGAAGCCAGGCCAAAGAAAAGACCAAGGCCAAGGCCGTAACCGATGCCGAAAACAACCGAGTACGTTACCGCGCGGGTAAGCAGCCGCAGCGGACCGTGTTGTCCACCCAATAGGTCGTAGGCCAGGTAGAGGCTACCCAACAGATCAAGACAGGTACCCGTAATGCTGACCATCGCGACGGTATGGTGGTCCACTCGACGATTGTAGACCTAAAATTTTGGTTCATGCTTGGATGACGCGGTGCTCGGAAACAACCTTTGTGTCCAAATATAAGGTGGGAAATCCAGGGTCAGTGTCAGGGGAGGGAATCAGGACTTCTTGGCGTTGATCTCGTCGCGAATCATCGCTGCAACCACCGGCTTCAGGATTTCGCGAGTCACCGCCTGCAGCATCTCCGGGCTCATCTTGGCCAGCACGTTCGCCACCAGCGTGTCCATGTCTGGTTGCGACGGTTCGGCTATTTTTACCGCACTCTTCGCCGATCTCTCCACGACGGCCTGTGCGACGCTCTCCAGCGCATACGACGTCTCTTGGCGGATGTTCTCTACAGTTTCGGGAGATATCGAGCCCTCCGAGATCAAATCCGGCAGCGGGTTGTGCTCTACAGCTTCGTTTTGCACCAACCCTGGATCGGGCACATAGTGTACGGGCTCCTCACTCGGCGCTTCGGACACGAAATCATATGTCGGCGCCGCTTCTGCCTGCAGCGCTTCGGGCTGCGCTGGCTCGGGTTGTGCCGGTACTTCCTCGATTGTCTCGCTGGCGCTGCTTGCCGCCGGGACCGTTGGAGCATCCCACGTGGAAGCCAGTTGATTAGCCTTCTGCGCCTCTGCTTCCCACGGGCTGCTGCTCGTGCTGAACCAGGAATTTCCCCCGCTTGGCTTGGCGGTCTCTTGCGAAGCCGTTTCCGGCGCGCTCGCGACCATTGGAGAGGCAATTTCAACGCTGCTCGGAGCCGGCACTTCCTCAATCTTCTTCGATTCCACCAGCGGAGGTTCCGGTTTTGGAGCAGCCCACGAATTCTGTGGCGCCGGTGCTTCGTAACTGACGCTTGGCTTGGATGGCGCGACAATCTCCGGAGCCGCTGCCTCTTCCAATAAATTCTGTGTTTTTTCCCGGGTCGGAGTCCAGCTTTCCCGACGTTTTGCGCGCGCACTCTTATCGGCGGCCGCGTTCCCTGCTGGCTCCGAAGCAAGATCTTCGCCGCCGCCGTCTCGCCGCCACTCAGAGCTGGCCGACTCTTCTTCCTCTTCCTCGACGTCCTGTTCTTCGGCGGCACTCCAATCACGGTCCGCAAGTTCCGGGTTCGGCGGCGCCACATACACAGCGTCGTCCGGTTCCGCAGCCGGCGTCTCCAGCAAGCTTCCGAACGCCAGCGGCTTGCCCCCCGACTCAATCTTCAGCGTTTTTGGTGTCGGCGGAACTTCCTCGACAAGACTCGCGACCGGCGCCTCTGCCTTCGGGGCCGCCAACACCGTTGGCGGTACGTTCGCAGCCGGCGTCGAGCTCGCACGGCCCGCCGCCGGCCCGCCGGCCATGGCCGGCACGGCCGCTTTCTCTACCGCCGCCGCGGCCTGCGCCGCGCTCGCGCGCTGCAGCGCAGACTTCACCATCGAAATCAGCGGATCCGGCGGAACAAATGGCTTCTTCAACACTCCGTCGGCGCCCACTCGCTGCGCCTCCTGCTCATCCAGCGGGTCAAACGCCCCCACCAGCAAAATCACGGGAATATGTGCGAGCGACGAATCGTCCTTCACAAACTTGCAAACTTCATAGCCATTTCGCACCGGCATGAATACGTCAGCCAGCACCAGATCCGGCTTCAGATCGGATATCTTCCGTACCGCGGCCTCACCGTTGCCAACGGCAATCACGTCTATGCCCTGATCTTTCAGGGCCAGACCCACCATCTTCTGGATGTTGCTGTTGTCGTCCGCAACCAAAATCCTGGCCACCGAACGTCCTCCGGGAGATACCCCTACCGCCCCACACACGACTGCACAACTGTATTGGAGCATTCGGAGTAAAACGCGTCAACGCTAACTGAAAGCCCGTGTGTCGGAAGGTGAATACCGCATTTCCAAGAATTTACCGCAACCTGAGTAGGGGCGCAGCACTGCTGTGCCCCAGCTTGGCGTAATTGCAAGGTCAAGTCGCTTACGCTGAACCATCAGACGCGCGCCCAACTACCGCAGGCCAAAGAAAAAGGGCGGGAAGCCCGCCCCTCTTCAACTATTAACTTTTGAGAATCGCCCTACCAGGGAATCACTTTCCGCAGCCCCTTCTTTTTCTTGCTGCTCGATTCCTTCGTCGCGTCTTTCTTGTCGTCCGTGCCTTGCGACCCGTCTGTCTTGTTCGCGTCCGCTGCTTGCGAGCCATCCGCCGCCGGCGCATCCGCCTTCGCCGGCTGTTCGCTTCCAGAACCCGCCACCGCCGCATTCCCATTCGCGTCCGTTGCGGGCGGCTGTGTTGGCGCTGGAGCCGCTGCTTCCGGAGCCGTCGCCGCGGGTGTTCCCTCCGCCGTCGGCGCCGCTTCCGTAGTTGTGGGCGCCGCAGTTCCCGGCGTGACCGTCTCGACCACCGCCGTATTGCCCGTCCCGCCCGACCCTCCGAGCTGCGACTTGTTTCCTCCCGTCAAGATATCCGTGCCCGAAATCTCTGCCTCCGGCTCTAGGTTCGGCGCTCCGTTTTTCGCCGATGCAATCATCTCCCCATGCGGGCCGGACCGCACCAGCGCCAGCGGCTTCTTCACCAGGCCGTCGCGCTTCCGCGGCGCATTCTGCTCCGCCGTCATCCATGCCACCGCTTTCGGATCCGGTTGCGGTACCGGCACTTTGAACGCCACTAATTTGTTCTTTGCATTCGGCGCCAAACCCGAAAGCGGATAATTCTTCACAATATTTCCGTAATAGAGCGAAGCGATTTCCTTGTGCTCGCTCTTCTCGAAAATGTCCCCCAACATCCACTGTACCTTGTCGGACTTGCTGTAGAGCGGGTAGCGTTTGGCAATAGCAACGAGCCGTGAAGCTGCGGCCCGCTTGTCGCCCTTCACGTAATAGAAGTACCCGATCCGGTAGTCGCCTTCCGCGATGACTTCCTGCACGTCCCGCAGCCGCTGCTCCGCCTTCGGCGCCAGCGGATCCTTCGGATACTTGGAAAGGAACGTCTGGTATTCCTCCTCAGCCGCCTTAGCCTCGCTGCGGTCCCGATCCGGCTTGGCCATTTGTTGATAGTGCGCGTTCGCCACCTGCAACTGCGCGTACGCCGCCTCCGGCAGGAAAGGGAAGAAAATGATGAAATCTTTGTAGCCCTGGATCGCTTGGGCCATGTTCGCCGTTCCAGCCTCTTTGTAATAGGAATCGGCGATTCCCAACTTGGCTTTGGCCAAATATTCGCTGTCCGGGTAGGTGTTAATGAGTGTTTGCAAGCCCAGCCGGCCCACTTCCTGCCGCCCGCGCCTAATGTCCTCGGCAGCGCGGTTGTACAGTACTTTGTCGGGCTCCGCGGTGTTATCCGCGCTGGTTGACTTGTTTACTCGCTTCTTTTTCTTGTGCAGTATCTGGGCATCGCTGGAACTGGCGCTCAGCAGCAATCCAGCCATCAATGTCCATGTAAGAGTTCGGCGCAAACGCAATCCTTCACCTCTCTCTAAGAAATCTTCCGCAGCCAACACATGGCTTCGGTACGATCCGTTTTGCTCGGTTAGGTTCTCAGTATACCTGAACCAAAGGACAGGCTCAGCAAGAACTTGCCTGCCGGACCGGTCTCTCCTCATATCGGAGGGTTCCACGCTGTGCAGGGTTGCCTTGGCCCCGCCGTTTGGGCCGGTGTTGTACGGACGGGCTTTGGCGCGTCCCCCTGTAGCGGCTGGGCTTCAGCCCAGCTAGCGAGCGCTCCGGCGCCTTTCGCTTTCTCTCACCGCAGCGCCATCGCCGCAATCCCCGCGACCGCCCCCAGCACTGCCACCGCGCCCCCCGCCGCCGCCGCAATCTTCCACGAAATTGTTTTCCCCACCACCAAGAATGAGTACACGCTGTAGATTCCCAGCGTGCACAGAATCGTCACCACATACGGCAGCGCAACTCCCCGCGACATCGCCAGGTATGCAATAACTACGTCAAACGCCATCGGCACCGGCAAAAATGTGCCCACCAGCGCCACCAGCGCGATCCCTCCCAGCGTCGCCGGAGCATGCAATCCCTGCTGCGGTATCGTCTCCACCGCCAGCGCACCCAGCGCCGCCGCCAACACCATCAGCGGCACTCCCACGCGAGCAATGTGCCAAAAGCTCTTCGCGTATGACTTCGCCACCGTGCCCAGCGCCTGTGCCCACGTCGCCGGTGCCGGAACATCGATCGCACACTCTCCCGCCTTCGCCGGCGCAGCCTGGCGCGCTCCCACCAGGGGCGCAAACACAAAAATCATCAGCAGCATCGTCGCCAACTTCAATCCCACGATCGGCAGCGGAAACAGCGCAAACGCCATGGCCAGCACCACCACATTCAGCGTCGGGGAACTGAACATCGCCGCCAGCGTCGATTCCGTGCTCATCCCCGACGCATACAATCCGCGCCCAATCGGCGCCACGCAATTCGCGCACACCCCCAGCGGCATCCCCACCGCGGCGCCCAGCAGGGAATTGACATACGCATTCGACGTCCTCCGCCGCGGCATCGTCGCCAACACCGTCAGCGCAGCCGCCGCAAAGAAAAACCCAAACGTCATGCCAATCTCGTTCGCCTGCAACCAGTTGATCGACGTCCGCCAAACCCGCTGCCGCAGTGGCATGCCGGGCTGCACCGCCATTACCGTCCCAAAGGTGATCGCCCCGGTAACGCTCACATGCGTCCCCTGCGAATATTTCTTGTAAAGCGCCGGATACCGCGACACCGTCCAGAAGTACGCCCCAATCGCACACAGCAACACCAGCGCCACCGTTCGCGTTCGCCATTGACTCGCTCTGTCACTGGAAATTGCCGAGCCCAACGCTGCCGTCCGCGTAGCCATCGCGTCTCCTCAATCTGATTGTCTTTTCGGAACCCCGAGGAAGCCGCAACTCTAAGCATCCCATCCAAATTCGGGAATAACCCAAAACCACTAGCAGAAGAGCCGTCGCGGGGGAGCCTCGAAGCCGCTACTCTTGCCTCAGCGCCTCCATGGGATCCGACCGCGCCGCTCGCGCTGCCGGCAACAAACTCGCCGCCACCGCCACCAATGCCAACAGCACAAGCGCCATCGCAAACGTCGCCACATCCCACGGTTTCAGCCCAAACAGCATCGAGGCCGCAGCCTTCCCTCCCGCCAGCGCCAACACCGTCCCGATCACTAGCCCGACGACCAGCAAAGCGCCCGCTTCACGCATCACCAGCTTCACGATGCTCTCGCGTCCCGCCCCTAGCGCCACGCGGATGGCAATCTCGTTCCGCCTCCGCGCCACCATGTACGAAATCACTCCATAAAGTCCGATCACTGCCAGCAGCACCGCCAGCAATCCAAAGAACCCCGACAGCCTAGCCATCAAGCGGTCGCGCAGCAGTCCGTCTTCAATCATCTTGTGGAACGTGAAAAACGAAATATCCATATTCGGATTCACTTCGTTGGCCGTGCTTTTCACCGCCGCCATCACTTTCAGCAGCGGCGCATTCGAGCGCATCAAAATTTGCGCGTCCGTGTCCGCATGGTCGAACTGCGCAATTGCCGTGTACACGATGGGTTGGAAATCCTCTCGCAGCTCGCCGTATTTCGTGTCTTTCACAAGACCCACAACTTCGCAAGGAGTGGAAACCGTGCCCAAACTCCGCACGCGAAACTTCATCCCCACCGGATTCGCTCCCTTTGCAAACTTCTTCGCGAAGGTCTCATTCACAATCGCCACGTTCGGTGCCTTGGCTGCGTCATGTTCGTCGAAATCGCGTCCGCTCAGCAGCCGTGTCTGCAGCGTCTCGAAGAAACCGGGGCTCACCCGATTGAACGTTGCCACCGGAGCATCGGCCTCTGGCTCGCCCGACTCCCCCAACAGGATGTCGTGATTGATGCCGTTGCCGCTCAACGGAACAATTTCCGCAATCGCCGCCGCGTCCATTCCCGGAATCGCCCGCACTCGCCGCAAAAGGTCGTTCGAGAACGCCACGCGCCCCTCATTCGCAAGGTTCAGCGTCGTGAAATCAATGTCCGTCACCAGAATGCCGCTTTGACGGAAGCCCGCATCCAGTCCCGCCAGATTATTCAGGCTCCGCGAAAATAGCAGCGCCCCCACCAACAGCGTGAACGACAGCGCGATCTGCGACACCACCAGAATCCGCCGCAGCGCAAATCGCGACCGCCCTTCCGTGGTTCCTCTTCCGCTTTCCTTCAACGCCAGCCCGGGAGCCACGTTCGTGGCGCGCAACGCTGGCGCCAGTCCAAACAAGATGCAGGTCAGCACCGCCAGTGTCGTCGTAAATCCGAGCACCCTCCAGTCCGTCCCCAACTCGACAAACAGCGGATCGTGTTGCGTGCTCAGCGACGCGACCAGCACGTGGCTCAGGTTCCGTGCCAGCAGCGCTCCCAGCGCCGCCCCGATTCCCGCCAGCAACAAGCTCTCTGCCAGCAATTGCCGGATCAGACGTCCACGGCTGGCCCCCACCGCCATGCGCATGGCCATTTCTTTTTCGCGCGCGCTGGCCCGTGCCAGCATCAGGTTCGCCAGGTTTGCCGACGCGATCAGCAGCACCAGTCCCGCCAGCGCCAGCAGCAGCCACAGCGGCTTCTCATAATCCTTTCGCAAATCGGAAAGCCCGGAATCTGCCGGAAACGCGCCGAGCTTGTACTGCAAAAAGTGTTTCGCATTTCCCGCATTGAATTCCGGCGGCAACGTCGCCTCGAAAAGCCCCGGGGAAATCGCGCGCAACTGCGCCGCTGCACGCTCCACGCTCCAACCTGGCTTCAATCGCCCCATCACCGACAGCCACCAGCCCGACCGGCTCTTCAGTTGGCTGTATTCGCCGCTGATCATCGGCTCCGCGCAAATCGGCACCGCCACATCAAAATACCTTCCCACTTCCACGCCGTAAAAATCCGCCGGCGCCACTCCAATAATTGCAAACGGATGCCGGTTCACCGTGAGCGTTCGTCCCAGCACCGACCGCTCGCCTCCGTACTCGCGCTGCCAAAGTGAATAGCTGATCACCACGCCCGACGCCCCGCAACCCGGCTGGTCGTCCCCTGCGCTTAACAGCCGTCCCAGCACCGGCTCCACGCCCAGCGTCGAGAAAAATTCCCCGCTCACCCACAAACCCTGCACGTTGTGTACTTCGCCGCCCGGCGCAACGTTGAATTGATTCGGTCCCCACGCAAACGCGCCGGAAAATCCCTGCTGCTGCGCGCGAATCTGCTCCCAAATCGCATAGGTCAGGTCCGGATAACGCGTGCTGAAGTTCCCGCTCGCGCCGTCGCGATGATCGATCGCCACGCGCGCGATTTCCTGCGCGTTCTTCACCGGCAGCGTCCGCAGCCTTACCGCATCGAGCAATTGAAAAATCGCGGTGTTCGCTCCAATACCCAGCGCCAGCGACAGGATCGCCGCTCCCGCAAACACCGGATTCAGCCGCAGCAGCCGCGCCCCAAATCGCAAATCGCTCCACACCGCCTCGATTCGCGACTCCCAGCTTGCCGCCCGCATTTTTTCCTTCACCGCTTCCACCCCGCCCATCTCGATTCGTGCCGCGCGCGCCGCTTCCTCCCGGCTCATTCCCCCGCGCATCTTCTCCTTCGTCGCCGCGGCCAGAAACTCCCCCAGCTCCTCATCCATCTCCCGCTCCACCCGCTCCTTCCGCAGCAATCCCCGCAACCCAGCCAACAAGTTCTTCACCAACGCCATCACTGCCTCCTACGACTCCGCCTCCAAAATCCGCGCAATCGCCGCCGCCTGCCGCGCCCACTCCCGTGTCTCGCCCTTCAATTGCTTTCGCCCCAGCCCGGTCAGCGCGTAATATTTCGCTCGCCGGTTGTTTTCCGTCCCCCGCCACTCACTCGCGAGCCATCCCGCGCGCTCCAGCCTGCGAAACGCCGGAAACAGCGACCCTGGATTCACCTGGAACACGCCCTTGCTGATTTGCTCGATGCGCATCGCGATCCCATATCCGTGCATCGGCTGCAGCTCCAGCGTCTTCAGGATCAGCATGTCCAGCGTGCCCTGCACCAAGCCACTTGCTTTGTCCGCCATAAAGTCCCCGCTCCCCTCGACAATCCAGAGGAACATCGCACCCCTACCCTAGATTGTCAAGAGGAGCGCCTTCTTTTCATGCGAGCAACGCGAGCCTGTCATCCCGACCGAAGCGGCCCGGCTTTTTCCCGCGCACGGTTCTTGTGCGCCGGGCCGCGCAGTGGAGGGATCGTGGCAATCTCGCAGCGTCACAAAAATCGATGGGACCCAACCGATCAACCACGCCCTTCCTCTCTTTTTTCCACACCCGTCCACACCTTTGCACAGCCTTTCCCGCTGATTTCGATTGACGCCCCAAACTGCTTCCACTATCGTTCGCACCAGATTGAACCGGAAAGCTTGAAACTTTGCGGCTCGGTTTCGAGGGCGCAGCTGCTTAACGGCGGTTGCGGCCGCGAGATTGAACCAAGAAGCAGATAAGTTTTGCGGCTTCAGTTTAAAAGGGGCGCAACGACCTTAACCGGTAGTTGCGCCCTTGATTTTTCACCCACTTTTTTCTGTCATCCCGACCGAAGCGGCCCGGCTTTTTCTTGCGCACGGTTCTTGTGCGCCGGGTCGCGTAGTGGAGGGACTGTGGCAACCCTGCATCGCCACTCCGGTCACCGGGACCAAACCGATCAACGAAGACCTTCCGCCGTTTTTTCCTCACCCATCCACAGATTTGCACAGCCTTTCCCGCCGATTTCGATTGACGCCCAAAACCGCTTCCACTATCTTCCGCACCAGATTGAACCGGGAAGCTTGAAACTTTGCGGATCAGTTTAGGGCGCGCTTCAGCCTAACGGCGGTTGCGCCACCAGATTGAACCAAGAAGCAGAAAAGTTTTGCGGCTCAGTTTAAAAGGGCGCATGGCTTAGCGGCTGATGCGCCCTTATTTTTTTCGCCTAACCTGTGGCACCGAATTGGGCTCGACACGCAATCCGGGCGGGTGATCGCATTAAGAAAGGCTGGACGCATGAGGAAGGCGATTTTGCTCCTGCTTTTGATTGCTGCGCGCCCACTGTTTGCTCAGACCGCGCCGGAAGGAATCTGGCAGGGGTATGACGGCGAGTGGAAGCACGTGTCCAAGCAACTGATCGACCTGGCCGAGGCCACGCCGCAGGACAAATTTTCCTGGCGTCCCGCGCCCGGCGTGCGCTCCACCAGCGAAGTCTACATGCACATCGCGCTCGCCAATTTCTATCTGCTCAGCGTCACCGGTCCCAAAATGCCCACCGACCTCAAGCAAGAAATGGCCACGAGCGTCACCTCCAAAGCCGACGTCATCGCCTGGCTGAAGCGTTCGCTCGACGCCGTGCAGGAAGCGCATGCGTCGGTAACGCCCAAAGACCTCGCGCGCAAAGTCCACATCGCCGATCGCGACGCCACCGTCGACGGCATGTATCTCCGCATCATCGTTCACGCCAACGAGCACATGGGCCAGCTCATCGCCTACGCCCGCATGACCGGCGTCACGCCCCCGTGGTCAATGTAGCGGCTGGGCTTCAGCCCAGCTAGCGAGCGCAGCAAGCGCTGTTCTGACATCGGGACCGCAGCGGCCGGCATTTTCCTAGTTCGTGTCTGTAGCGCCGCGCCGTTAGGCCGGCACTTTTGGTTTGCCTTATGTAGCGGCCGCCGACCGCTTGCCCTGAGCCTCGAAGGGTGGCGGGCTCCGTGGCTTGATGGAAATCCCAGGGCGTTCCGCATTAGGATTGGGTCACTGCCGCGCTATGCTCCACAACCGAAAAATCATCGCCTACATCGCCACCAGTGCCGACGGCTTTATTGCCCGGCCCGACGGCTCCTTTGACTGGCTCGAGCGTCCTCGTCCCAAGGGCAACTACGGCATGGGTGCGTTCTATAAATCGATCGACACCACCCTATGGGGCAGGAAGACAAGCGATATGGCGCTCGACTTTCAAAAGAGAGGCGTGCCCGGGACGGCCTTCGATACAAAAGTTAAGAACTACGTCTTCACACGCGGTCCGCTGCCACCGGCAGCGCCCGCGGGCGTGGAGTTCGTGAACGAACCCATCAAAGCCTTCGCAACCCGCCTCCGCGAGAAAAAGGGAAAAAACATATGGATGATGGGCGGCGCCGGTATCATAGCGTCGTTTCTCGACGCCGGAGAGATCGACGAGTTCATGATCCACGTGATTCCCAAGTTCATAGGCGAAGGCATTCCATTAATCGCGTCCGCCCGCCGCACCGTGCCGCTAAAACTCATCTCCTGCACCAAGTTCCCAGACGGCGTGGTCAAGCTGCACTATGCCGTCCGTTGAATCTGGTTTATGTAGCGGCCGCCGACTGCTTGCCCTGGGCCTGGAAGGGTGGCGGGCGGGTCTTTCCTCAAGGGGTGGGAGCTTATAGTAGCGGTGAGAGCAAAGTCAGACCCCGCACCCTTCGCCAAAGACGCGAAGGGATGCGGCACCCGCGCGCTCTCTTGTCGGAAGCCGTATCCCTTCGGAGCACAGCGGCGCTTGCCCTTACCAGCCCCGAAGGGTATTCCTGCTTCTGCGAATCCGGCGCACCCTCAACGTCAGAATCAGGTTGAGCTGATAGCAAAACCTGCGCAACGGCTGCGCAGAAAAGCCAAAACGAGCCCGCTACGACCCCGAAGGCGCTAGCGCGACTTGCGGTTGACGCGACGGGAACAGAAGGGCTAGGCTCTCGGGCGAAGGTGAAGCTCGGAAATGTGAATCTGATACGGACAAAGGGGGGTAAGTGTCCATGTTCACCAGACTTCTGATGCTCGCTAGTTTCTTGGCATGTTCCGCTGCACTGGCCTTGGCACAAGGCGGCGCTACGGGCGCGATCACCGGTACGGTACAGGATCCGTCTGGAGGGATCATCGCGGGCGCTAAAGTCGAGATTATAAGCGAAGCGACGAGCCAAGTGGTGCGGGACTTGACAACGGATTCTTCGGGCTCCTTTACCGCCACTCTTCTCCCGGTGGGTTCTTACTCCGTCGAGGTGAGCGCAACCGGCTTTGCCAAGACGAAATTCTCCGGCGCCCTGGTGCGC
>Ga0307475_10001429_pt1 | contig 14143 bp, 9 predicted proteins | sample atmos_gasesECM1C_FD_203317 | JGI IMG/M metagenome (GOLD analysis project Ga0307475, IMG submission 203317) | Hardwood forest soil microbial communities from Morgan-Monroe State Forest, Indiana, United States - atmos_gasesECM1C_515 | ecosystem: Environmental > Terrestrial > Soil > Temperate... | reverse complement strand
ATTTGAACGGCATCTTGCAAGCAATCCGGTATTGGCCGATCCCGAATTCGGATACTGGGCTCTCAAGGTTCAAGCCCGGTACCTTTCCTTGGACTATGATGCGGCAGTCCATGCCTCAGCGAAGGCGCAGCCTCTTCTTTGGTCGGCACCGTCTCTGTTGGAGCCGTCAGCGTTCCGCTTTTACAGCGCCCTTTCACACGCGTTCGCATGGGATTCCGCTGCTCCCGACAAGAAACAAGAGCACCTAGAGGCTTTAGCGGCTAACCACAAACAGCTCGAAATATGGGCGGAGCATTGCCCGGATAATTTTGAAAACCGTGCCGCACTCGTGGGTGCGGAAATCGCACGAATAGAAGGCCGCCTGGTCGACGCCGAAGGCCTTTATGAAAAGGCCATCCGCTCGGCGCACGCAAACGGATTTATTCACAATGAGGCGGTTGCCTACGAGGTTGCCGCTCGCTTCTACGCAGCACGAGGCTTCGACAAGATCGCATATGCCTATCTACGGGACGCCCGCTACGGCTATCTCCGTTGGGGAGCCACTGGTAAGGTCCGGCAGCTCGACGAGTTGTATCCTCGGCTACGGGAAGAGAAGCCACTTGCTGGTCCCACGAGCACGATGGCGACGCCCGTCGAATACCTCGATCTGGCTACGGTTATCAAAGTCTCGCAAGCAGTGTCTGGCGAGACTGTTCTGGAAAAGCTCATCGACACGCTCATGCGCACTGCGATCGAGCACGCGGGTGCTGAGCGAGGTCTTTTGATTCTTCAGCGAGGTAACGAACAGCGGATCGAAGCGGAAGCGACAATCAGCGGCGAAAGTGTAATTGTCCGCCTGAAGGAAGCAGTCCTGAGCGGGGTGCCGGAATCGATCATCCACTTTGTCACGCGTACCCGGGAGCACGTGATCCTCGACGATGCTGTGAACAGTTCGTTTTCTTCTGATACGTACATTCGCCAATATCACGCGCGCTCCATTCTCTGTTTGCCTTTGATCAATCAGGCAAAACTTATCGGTGTGCTGTACCTCGAAAATAGTTTGGCTCCCCACGTCTTCACTCATACTCGGATCATTGTGCTGAAACTGCTTGCCTCCCAAGCTGCAATCTCCCTGGATTGGAAAGAGGCACAACAAGCTTTGCAGATGACACAAGGGGAGCTTGCGCGCGTGTCTAGACTCACAACAATGGGCGAATTGGCGGCCTCTATAGCGCACGAAGTCAATCAGCCTCTTACGGCAGTCAACAACAACAGCAACGCGTGTCTGCGATTGCTCGCCAATCAGAACCTCCAGCCGGATGTGTTGCGCCGGGCGCTGGAAGAAATCGTTGCGGATAGCACTCGCGCAAGCGCCGTTATGGCCCGGATCCGGGCACTCATAAAGAAAACGCCTGCCGAAAGGACCAAAGTGGATATAAACGAGGTGATTCAGGAGGTGCTCTCCCTCACTGGCCGTGAGCTTTTTGAGAATCGAATCCTGCTCGAGCGCCAATTGACAGACGCCCTTCCGCTCGTGCTGGCCGATCGCGTTCAGTTGCAGCAAGTCCTGCTGAACTTGATCATGAATGGCGTCGAAGCCATGAACGCGGTCACAAATCGCCCTCACTTACTCTGGGTGCAATCCCGGGTCGACGAATCTGGCGACGTACTGGTTGCGGTATGCGACTCGGGCACTGGCCTTGGTATAGAGGCGGATCGCGTCTTCACTCCCTTCTTTACAACAAAAGCGAACGGTATGGGAATGGGTTTGCCCATCAGCCGCTCACTTATTGAAGGTCATGGCGGGCGCCTGTGGGCCACCCCCAATTCTCCCCACGGCGCTGTGTTTTCCTTCACGCTGCCAGTAGCCACTGGGAGTCCCTCATGACTCGCGCTTCCGTCGTCTTTGTTGTCGATGATGATCCGTCAGTACGTTCTTCGCTCAAGTTTCTGCTCAGCAGCATGGGTCTGCAGGTTGAGACCTTTGACTCGGCTGAAACCTTCTTGCAAAGAAAACCGCCAGATGCGCCCAGCTGCCTTGTGCTGGACGTCAGATTACGCGGATTAAGTGGACTCGATTTTCAGCGCGAGCTTGCAGCGAGAAACATTCGTATCCCGATAGTCTTTGTCACCGGTCACGGCGATATTCCCATGAGTGTTCGTGCTATGAAGGCCGGTGCAATTGAATTCCTCACCAAGCCATACCGCGACCAGGATCTGCTGGATGCTGTCCGCATCGCACTGGAGCGAGATCGCGCTAGACGCGAACAGGAGAAAGAAGTCACGGACCTCCAACAGCGCTTCGACTCCTTGACTCCTCGCGAGCAGGAGGTGATCTCCATGGTCGTTTCGGGCATGCTCAATAAACAGATTGCCGGTCAACTGGGAACTGCGGAAAATACCGTGAAGGTTCATCGCAGCCGGGCTATGGAGAAGATGAACGCGCAATCTGTAGCGGACCTGGTAAGAATAATCGAGAGGCTTAAGGGCCCCGCGGAAAAAGCCTCGTAAACGAAAGCAGTACCCCCGTTCCCCTTTCTGGGACTCTAAATCTACTAACGCTCAATAGATTTCCTTCTCCCTCTGAGAGTACCTTGAGCTCATTGGAGAATTCAGAGTGGCAAGGAATCTAATCGCGGTAGTTGACGACGATGAGTCGGTCCGCAGGACCACAACACTACTCATCGAATCTTTTGGCTTTCGAGCCGCAGCCTTTGAATCTGCCGAAGGTTTCCTGAAGTCTGGCCAACTGCACGATACCGCGTGTCTCATTGTTGACGTACAGATGCCGGGCATGAATGGATTGCAACTCCAAAGCCACCTCGCTGGCGCAGGCTGCGGCATTCCTATCATTTTCATCACCGCTTACGACGATAGAGAGTCCCGTGGGCGAGCAATGCAAGCCGGTGCTGTCGCGTTCCTAGGCAAGCCTTTTAGCGACGAGCAGTTATTCCAAACCATTCGTTCAACTTTACGAACCGACAAAGGCGGTACGAAAACAACGTGATCACGGAGTCGCAGAGATGAATACATCAAGTATCCGCGTGCAAGATGCTCCCGTTCGTGGTTTACAAGGAGCTTCTGTGGAGTTAGTTATGGAAAATGTCAACAGAGTTCCGTCAAGTGAACAGGGTTGCGCTGAGGATAGATTTGAAGAAATCATAGGCAACAGCCCTGCGCTGGAATCCGTACTCGCGGAGGTGGAACGAGTGGCACCGACTGATTCCACCGTTTTGGTACTCGGAGAGACGGGTACGGGTAAGGAACTGATCGCCCGCGCGATTCACAATATCAGCCCACGATGCGGGCGCCCTTTCATAAAGCTGAATTGCGCGGCGATTCCCTTTGACTTACTGGAAAGCGAACTCTTCGGGCACGAGAAGGGCGCTTTCACCGGAGCTTTCGCGCAGAAAATCGGCCGTTTCGAAATGGCTGACACAGGGACATTGTTTCTGGATGAAATAGGGGATATTCCCCTTGCGTTGCAGCCTAAACTGCTGCGGGTCCTGCAAGAGCAGGAGTTTGAGCGTTTGGGCAGCGGTCGGACCCATCGTATCAACGTTCGTCTAGTTGCGGCGACCCATAGCGATCTTGCGGAGATGGCCAAGCGGAACGAGTTCCGCAGTGACCTCTACTACCGTCTAAATGTGTTTCCCGTCGTGCTGCCACCACTGCGGCAGCGCCGGCCGGATATCCCACAATTGGTCTCGCATTTTGTCGGGCTGTTTGCCCGGCGCGTGGGCAAACAAATCAATCATATTCCGAAGGAAATGCTGGATGCGTTCATCTCGTATTCTTGGCCGGGTAACGTGCGGGAACTTCAGAACTTGATCGAACGAGCGGTAATCCTGTCGAACAACGGAGTACTTCCGAACCCGCTTCCGACATCAGACAAGAATCCGCTGACAGTAACTCCTTCACAGGGCAGGTTCAACGATTCCACACGAGCCCTCATCTTGCAGGCATTGCGGGAGGCAGGTTGGGTTATCGGAGGATCCGGTGGCGCTGCCGGCCGGCTGGGACTGAAGCGGACCACTTTAATTGCCAAGATGAAGAAGCTGGGAATCTCACGACCAGTGCGCAAAGACGATATTAATCCGCTCAGGGAGAACCGGGAGAGCGGGCAGTGGTGGCAACCAACAGTTGAGTGAGGTCGCTGATTGGCGCCGATAAACAGCGCAAAGTGTCGAAGTGAAGGAGCCATGGCCCTCTCGAAGCTCCAATTACGGATTGTCCAGTCGCCCGTTCTGCGCTACGGTCTCGCAGGCGCTTCCTTTGGTGTTGCTCTGGGGCTGGCGCTTCTAGCGCAACGCTACGGTTTCCGCAACGTGGAAGTACCGCTTTTTCTGTTTGCCGTCGCCGTCACTACATGGTATGCGGGGCCGGGACCCGCCGCGCTGGTGGTTGTGCTCTCGATCGCTTTCTTCGATTATTTCTTCACGGAGCCCCGTTACACCTTTTTCGTCACAAGTTCAGATATCCCTTACTTTATCGTATTCATAAGTTTTGCGTTGCTGGTTGCAAGGTTCAGCGCGGTCCGGCGCCGCGTCGAGGCACAGCTTCTTCAAGCTCGGGACAAGCTCGAAATCGAAGTGGCCGAACGAACGCAGCAGGCCAGCCTGCTCAATCTGACACATGATTCGATTTTCGTCCGTAATATGGATTTCCTCATCACGTACTGGAACCTTGGGGCGCGGGAGTTGTACGGGTGGGCGGCCGAAGACGCCATCGGAAAGCATTCCCACGAACTCCTGCAAACAGTGTTTCCAGCGCCAGTCGAGGACATTCACGCGGAGTTGCTTAGGACCGGGCGCTGGGCGGGCGAGCTCAAGCGCACGACAGCCCAAGGCACCACAGTGGTGGTGGCCGCTCGATATGCTTTGCGCCGAGATGAGCAGGCGCGACCTGTGGCCATCCTGGAAACGAGCAATGACATCACGCAACGGAAGCGACGGGAGGAAGAAATTCAACGCCTCAACCAGGAACTGTCAAAGCGCTCGATGGAACTCGAAGCCACCAACAAGGAACTGGAGGCGTTTGCCTATTCCATCTCGCATGACCTGCGTGCGCCCCTTCGCCATATGGCTGGTTATACCGAGCTGCTTCAAAAGAAGGCATCGTCCGCCCTGGATGAAAAGTGCAACCACTACATCCTGATGATGCTGGATTCGGCCAAGCGTATGGGCAACCTGATTGACGATCTCCTGGCTTTTTCGAGAATCGGGCGGGCTGAAACGCAAAAGACTCTATTTAGTCTGACGCAGCTCGTAAGAGAAGCTCTTAGCGAAGTTCGACAAGACGCGGATGGACGCAACATCGCCTGGAAAGTCGGCTCATTGCCCGATTTCTATGGAGACCGTTCGATGCTAAGACTTGTACTGGTCAACCTTATTTCCAACGCGATCAAGTTCACGCGGACGCGCACGCAAGCCGAAATCGAGATCGGCTGCGCCGACGGAAACAGCGATGACTTGGTAGTATTCGTTAGGGACAATGGAGTGGGCTTTGATATGAAGTACGTGAATAAACTGTTTGGAGTGTTTCAACGCCTGCACGATTCTGATGCATTTGAAGGCACGGGCATTGGACTGGCTACGGTTCAGCGCATAATACATCGTCACGGAGGCAAGGTCTGGGCCGAAGGCGTCGTTAATGGCGGTGCGACTTTCTATTTCTCAGCTCCGAATCCACGAGGACACTTATGGAAACCATGAACAAACTGGGACGTATTTTGCTGGTTGAAGACGATCCTAAAGACGTGGAACTTACCCTAACAGCCCTTGAGGAATACAACCTCGCGAATGAGGTCATTGTCGCTCGCGATGGCGAAGAAGCCTTGGAATACCTCTATTCCCGGGGCAAATTCAAGACACGGTCGAGCGACAACCCTGCAGTCGTGCTGCTGGATTTAAAACTACCCAAGGTCGATGGGCTTGAGGTGTTGAAGCAGATAAAGTCCGAGGAAAAGCTGAGAATGATGCCCGTGGTGGTGCTGACCTCCTCGAAAGAGGAAAAGGACATGGTGGCAAGCTACAAACTCGGAGTGAGCGCGTACGTCGTAAAGCCGGTTGACTTTCATGAATTTGTAAATGCCATCAAGGAACTGGGCGTCTTCTGGGCAGTCATCAACGAGCCGCCACCGGGGAGTGTAAGGAAGTGAACATCACAGGAAGTGAGCATGCGGAACCCATTGCGCATTCTGTCGATCGAAGATGATCCTAAGGACTCGAAACTGATTCAGGATCTGCTTGAGACAGAAGACATCGGCTGCGAAGTAACACGGGTCGATACTGAGGCTGCGCTGCAGGCTTCCCTCGAGCAAGGCGGAATTGATCTGATTCTGGCGGATTACAGCCTTCCCTCGTTCGACGGCATTTCTGCATTGAAGCTTGCAATGAAAGCCTGTCCGGACGTGCCGTTCATCTTTGTTTCTGGAACACTCGGCGAAGAAGTAGCGATTGAAGCGCTCAAAATTGGCGCTACGGATTATGTTCTGAAGACGCGGCTATCGAGGCTTGTGCCGTCGGTGATACGTGCGTTGCGTGAAGCCAGAGAAAGAGCAGAACGCAAGCAAGCAGATGAGAAGCTACGCCGCAGCGAAGCCTACTTGACCGAAGCGCAGCGACTGAGTCAGACCGGCAGCTTCGGCTGCACGCTTTCCACAGGCGAGATGTTCTGGTCGGAAGAAACCTTCCGAATCTATGGATACGACCAATCCACACAACCCTCGGTGGAGCGTGTTCTTCAGCGGGTCCACCCGGAAGACAAACCTTTAGTTCAGGAGCAAATCGATCGGGCGTCCCGCGGTGGTACGGGTTGTCATGTTGAATGTCGCCTCTTGTTGCCTGACGATTCGGTCAAGCATGTCCGTATTGTGGCTCATGCATCGAAAAATGAATCGGGAATGACGGAGTTTATCGGGGCGGTGATGGATGTCACCGCAGCAAAGCAGGCGGAGGAGAAGCTGCGCCGGAGTGAAGCTTACCTGGCCGAAGCGCAGAAATTGAGCCGCACCGGCAGTTTCGGCTGGGATGTTGCCACCGGGGAGATCTACTGGTCTCGAGAAACGTTTCGGATATTTGAATACGAGCCGGCAGGCAATGTAACGATTGAACAGATAGTGCAACGAACTCACCCGGAAGACAGACTGGCGGTCCAGCAACTAATCGAACGCGTTTCACGCGAGAGGACAGCCTTCGATGTTGAACATCGGTTGCTGATGCCTGACGGATCTGTCAAATACCTGCGGGTCGTCGGCCATCCCTCAAGGAACGAGCGGGGCTCCTTCGAGTTCGTGGGAGCGGTTACGGATATCACCGAGAGCAAGCGAGCAGAAGAAGCGCTGCGGCGAAGCGAGAATTACCTGGCGGAAGCGCAGAGGGTGACCCACACGGGCAGTTGGGCCAGCGATGGCACAACCCACGAGGCCCTGTACTGGTCCGAGGAAATGTTCCGAATTTTCGGCTTCGATCCGCAACTGGGCCTTCCAATGCGGGACCAATGGCTGCAGCGAATGCACCCGGAAGATCGCGACAAAGTGAGGCGACAGGCCAGTGATAGGATGTTCCTCCAGAAGGTACATTCCGACGTTGAGTTCAGAATCGTGCTACCCGATGGAACAGTCAAACACATTCATGGCCTGGCCCATCCAGTTTTCAATTCCAATAGAGAGCTTGTTGAAGTGGTCGGCACGGCCGTCGATATCACTGAACAAAAGCGTGCCGAGGAGGCCCTACGGCGCAGCGAGGAGCGCAACCGAAGCGTGCTCGAAACTGCGACTGATGCTGTGGTTAGCATCGATGAGACAGGCCAAATTGTTTTCGCAAATCCGGCGACAACTAAAATTTTCGGATATCAAATTTCCGAAATGATCGGACAGCCCCTAACGATGCTCATGCCTGAAGTCATGCGTGAGGTTCATAAAGCGGGATTTCAGCGTTACCTAAAAACGAACCAACGCCACGCCGATTGGGGCGGACTCCAGCTTATCGGCCTCCGGAAGAACGGAGAGGAATTCCCGGGCGAGGTCTCCTTCGGCGAGGTTCTAGAAAGCGACCATCACATATTTACCGGGTTCATTCGGGATACAACAGAGCGGAAGCAGGCAGAAGAAAAAATCCGTGAACGGGAAGCAGAGTTCCGACAGGTATTGGATCTCGCGCCGCAGTACGTCGCCGTATTAGGGCCTGATCGCGATCGCGATCGTCTTTATGTCAATAAAGCCATGCTCGATTATTTCGGATTTACTCTTGAGCAGTGGCGAAGCTTCGACCGCCACAAGTATTATCATCCAGATGATTGGGAGCGCGTGACCAGCGAAACTCAAAGTAAATTCTTAAGTGGCATCCCGCACGAATACGAAGCACGTCTTCTGAGAAAAGACGGAAAGTATCGCTGGTTTCTCTTCCGCTGGAATCCGCTGCGAGACGACCAAGGACACCTTATGCGTTGGTATGTCGCTGGGACCGATATCGAGGATCGCAAGCAGGCTGAGCAGCGACTTCATGACGAGAACGTTGCGTTGCGCGAAGAAATCGATAGGGCATCGATGTTCGAGGAGATCGTGGGGATTTCTCCCGCCCTGCACGCGGTGCTCTCTCGTGTATCCAAAGTTGCTCCCACAGATTCCACCGTTCTGATCACCGGCGAAACGGGGACGGGCAAAGAACTTGTGGCCCGCGCCATCCACAGGCGGTCCCATCGCTGCTCAAGGGCCTTTGTGAGTGTGAACTGCGCCGCCATCCCGCGGGACTTGATCGCCTCTGAACTGTTTGGCCATGAGAAGGGCGCCTTCACGGGGGCAACTCAGCGGCGTTTAGGGCGCTTTGAGTTGGCCGAAGGAGGCACGATCTTCCTCGATGAAGTCGGAGAGCTTCCTGCCGAGACGCAGATCGCTCTTTTGCGCGTTCTGCAGGAACACGAGTTCGGTCGTGTCGGTGGAACTGGATCCATCCGAACGAACGTTCGGGTGATTGCCGCTACTAACCGCGATTTGGAAGCGGCCATCGCCGCGGGCACGTTCCGGAGTGACCTCTTTTACCGGCTCAACGTTTTTCCGATCGAGGTGCCTCCGCTGCGGGAACGGCAGGAAGATATTCCCGTGCTGGTTGAGTACTTCATCGACCGTTATGCGAATAAAGCAGGAAAGAGCATCCGCGGGGTAAACAAAAAGAGCCTGGAATTGCTTCAGTCGTACCCCTGGCCGGGTAACATTCGCGAATTGCAGAACGTCATCGAGCGATCGGTAATCGTGTGCGACACGGAGAATTTCTCGGTGGATGAGAGTTGGCTTTCGCGGCAGCCTCTTGCAAGCGAGCCGAAAACCCAGCTGGAGCTGGCTCGAAAGCCTGCTGCCAAAGAGAGAGAGGTTATTGAGGCTGCCTTGCGCGAAAGCGGCGGACGGGTGTACGGACCGTCCGGTGCGGCTTCCAAACTCGGTATCCCGCGATCCACTCTGGAGTCGAAAATCAGGTCGCTGAAGATTAGCAAGAGTCGCTTCAAAGCTATAGATTCCTGAAGAACAGCTGGCCCTCTTTTGTACTTGATTTTCGAGAGCTTTGTAACACGATCTTTGTACAGCTTTCGCCAATTGGCGAACCTCGCCAATCTTACTCTTCTTCAATTGCCCTAATTTCAGTAGCTTACGCTTGGCACTGTGATTGCCATTACAGGCGTGCGTGAAGGACGTCACAAGGATCAGAATTCTCAGGAGAGGATGGATGCTGAAGATCACGAGGGCAGCGAACGGAGAGGTGGTCATTAAGCTGAGCGGTCGGATGGGGACAGAAAACCTAGGCGAGTTGGAAAAGCTAGTCAGCGCAGAAGCGGACGGTCGCCGCGTCATCTTGGACTTAAAAGACCTAAAGCTTGTGGATCAAGACGCTGTCAATTTTCTTAGGCGCTGCGAAGCGGACAACATCACGCTCAAGAATTGCCCGGCATACATCCGCGAGTGGATCACGGGAGAACGAGGCGGTTCGGGAGATTGAAATTGGACGTCGTGTTCCAGATGATTCCGAAGCACGACAGTGAAGGGGACGTTATGGCAACAGCAACGCAATCGGCCCACGGGGAGGAGTTGGACACGACAAGGCGGAGTTCCACGTCGCGCTATTTTGAGAATGCGCTGCGGCGGAAGATCGTGGGACAGGACGAGGCCGTGCAAGCGCTTGTCGATCTCCATCAGGTGTTCTGTGCCGGACTGCGCTCGCTGGGGCGCCCCGTCGGAAACCTGCTGTTTCTGGGACCGACGGGTTCAGGCAAGACGCGCATTGTGGAAGCGGCGGCAGAGATATTGTTTGGGGACGCGCGCGCATTGATCAAAGTGGACTGCGCGGAATTTCAGCATTCGCATGAGATCGCCAAATTGATTGGCTCGCCGCCAGGATATTTGGGGCACCGCGAGACGCATCCGCTGATTACCCAGGAAGCTTTGGCAGCCTCGCACACGGACAAGCTGAAGCTTTCTTTCCTGCTGTTTGATGAGATTGAGAAAGCGTCGGATGCGCTGTGGCAATTGCTGCTGGGGATGTTGGACAAGGCGACGCTGACTTTGGGGGACAACCGGAGAGTGGATTTGTCGCAGACGGTGATCTTTCTGACTTCGAACCTTGGGGGAGGGGAGATTACGGAGTTGATGCAAGGAGGGATGGGCTTTATCCAGCCGAAAGACAAGCCGATAACGGATTTGGACCAGAAGGTGGAGCGGACGGCGGTGGATGCGGCAAGACGCAAATTCTCGCCGGAATTCATGAACCGGTTGGACAAGGTGGTGGTGTTTCACCCGCTGAAGCGGGAACAGTTGGAGGAAGTGCTGGAGATTGAGTTGGGGCAAGTGCAGAAGCGCCTCCTGGATTCCACGACGTATTTTCTGTTTCGAATAACGAGCGAAGGACGGCAGTTCTTGCTGCAAGAAGGGACTGACCAGAGGTATGGAGCGCGCCACCTGAAGCGTGCCATTGAGCGCTACGTAGTCTCCCCGATTGCGAGGCTGCTGGCCACGGCGCAAGTGCGCCCAGGTGATGTGCTTCTGATCGATCGGCATCCCGGCGAAAAGGGGTTGGCGTTCCTAAAGGACAGGGAACAGCGATCTTCCTATGCCCAGATGCCTTTTGTGGCGTCGCATTCGATGCACCTTGGGCCTGCGGAAGTTCAAGGTTGAGCGAATGTCGAGTTTTCTCGAGCGCTGCGAAGCGGACAGCATCAAGCTCAAGAATTGTCCAGCATACATCCGCGAGTGGATCCTGAGGGAACAGAACAGAAGGCCCAACAAATAGTGGGAGGAACGAACATGGCTTGGGGAAATGTGGTTCTTTCGGAAAATCAAAATGATGTCGAGGCCTGTGTCACCGAGCGAGGATATGAGGCCGAGATTCCCACGTGCGCGACAGCAGAATCCACTTCCTCGGCATTGTTCTCAAATGTCGCATCCAGAGGAAGTCAGGCAATGAAGGGCAACACTGCGAACGACGGCTTTGAGGGCATCGTCGGATCAAGCGGGTCGCTTCGAGAGGTACTCGACCTAGTTCGGACGGTCGCGCACACTGATTCCACTGCTCTCATCGAAGGCGAGACCGGAACTGGGAAGGAGCTCATCGCGCGCGCCATTCACAATATCAGCCCACGCAGCGGATACCCATTCGTAAGGCTGAACTGTGCGGCCATTCCCTTTGATCTACTAGAAAGCGAACTCTTTGGGCACGAAAAGGGTGCCTTCACCGGAGCGATCGCGCAAAAAATTGGGCGTTTCGAAATGGCCGACAAAGGGACACTGTTCCTGGATGAGATAGGGGATATTCCGTTGGCGTTGCAGCCTAAACTGCTGCGGGTCCTGCAAGAGCAGGAGTTCGAACGTCTGGGAAGTGGCCGCACGTATCGCATCAACGTGCGTGTGGTTGCGGCGACTCATCGAGACCTAGCGGAGATGGTCAGGCGGAAGGAATTCCGCAGTGATCTTTACTACCGCCTAAACGTGTTTCCTGTCGTGCTGCCACCGCTGCGGGAGCGCCAGCAAGATATTTCACATTTGGTCTCGCATTTTGTTGAGGTTTTTGGCCGTAAGATGGGTAAGCGAATTGCGTGTATCCCGAATGAAACCCTGAGTGCGTTGATCGCTTATCCTTGGCCCGGCAACGTCCGGGAACTTCAGAACTTGATCGAACGAGCCGTCATCCTGTCGAATAACGGAGTACTTCCGAACCCTCTTCCTGTATCAGACAAGAATCCGCTGACGGTAACTCCTTCACAGGGCACGTTCAACGATTCCACGCGAGCCCTGATCTCAGAGGCATTGCGGGAGGCAGGTTGGATTATCGGAGGATCCGGTGGCGCTGCCGCCCGGCTGGGACTCAAGCGGACCACTTTAATTGCCAAGATGAAGAAGCTCGGAATCTCACGACCGGCGCCCAAACACGATACGAATAGGTTCGGCGAAACCAACCAGTGGTTGCAACCAGCAGCTCAATTGGACTCCGGACAATGAGACAGCGGGTGAGTACATAAATACGCGAACAAGAAGGCGCATTTCTGATCACCTCATTCAAGGACCGATGGAAATGAAGGCAGTTTTTGCGCTTCGCCGCTGGTCTCACGACCGCACTCAGCCAGTTACACGAGCGGGACTTGACCCACAAGGACCTAAAGCCCTCGAATGTCCTCGTTGACGCCGCGACCGGTCATGTGTGGCTCACGGCAGTTGGAATAGCCTCGCGCCTTCCGCCCGAACCGCAGTTTCCCGAGCCTCCCGAGTTCATCGCGGGAACCCTTATTCATCAATGGTTGGAGCAGTGTAGGGCATAGCGGCATTTGAACCAGTATTCGCAACAAACTGGCGCGGCAGCAGAGTTGGTCTGCAGCTAGCGGCCGCTCGGGACGGCTTGGGCAGCACGTGCGGATTGCGAGGACCGCTGTGTTTCATCCCGATCCGCTTCCGCGTCGGCAGATCTTGGCGGTGAAGGCGCGGATGAGAACAAGGGGATAAGGCCCTCAACGAGCGTGGGGTGAGTCAGGATGGTGTCGCGCAGCGCGGTGTAGGGTAACCCGGCGTTCATCGCAATCTGCACGGAAGTCATGATCTCTGCGGCGCCGACCCCAAAGGCCGTGAAGCCGAGGATGCGATCGCTGTCGGCTTCAACCAGAGCTTTCAAGAATCCTCGCGTTTCTGAAAGTGTACGCGCGCGCAGCACCGCTTCCATCGGAACTTTAAACAAACGGTAGGCAACACCGTTCCCCTGAGCTTCCTTCTCACTCAGGCCCACGCGGGCGAATTCCGGATCCGTGAAAATACAGAACGGAACCTGTCTTCCCGTGGTGACGCGTTTACCACCGGTCAGGCTGTCATGGACCACGCGGAAATCATCAACGCTGATGTGGGTGAATTGTGGGCTTCCGGCAACCTCGCCGATGGCCCAAACGCCAGGGGCTGTCGTTTGAAGGCGCTCATCGACTTTTACGTACCCACGATCGGTCAGTTCAACCCCGGCTAGTTCGAGGCCGATCCCCTTTGTGTTCGGGATACGTCCCAACGCGACAAGGAGATGACTCCCAGACACGATTCGCTCGTGGCCGTTTTGCTGGAGAACAAAAGAGACGGACTGGCCGGATTTTCCTGAGACCCGCTTGATCTGCGCTCCCAGTGCGAACTCGATGCCTTCATCGTCGAAAAGGCTGCGAAGTGCTTCCGTCACATCGTCGTCCTCCTGATGCAACAACCGCTCGCTTCTTCCGATGACTGTCACTTTGCTTCCGAATCTACGGAAGGCCTGGGACATTTCTAGTCCGATGTATCCGCTGCCGACGACGACGAGATGTTCCGGCAGCTCATCCAGTTCGAGTGCCTCAATATGTGTCAGGGGTTGCGCGTCAACGAGGCCAGGAATCAATTCCAGCGCGGCGCGCGTACCCGTGCTGATGATCACGTTGGTTCCCTGAAGTTCACGAGTTGTTCCATCCGCCAGTGTGACCTCCACGGTTCTCGGCCCGACGAAGCGACCGGAGCCGAGAATGAACTCCGCACCGGTCTGACGGTAGTTTTCGAGATACACGTCATTCAAGCTCGATACCATCGAGCGCTTGCGATTGCGCACCGCAGTCATGTCAACCGTGAACGGTTCCCGGGTTATGCCGAACTCCTCGCTTCTGCGGAAGTAGGATGCGACCTTTGCGC
>Ga0307475_10001428_pt1 | contig 14154 bp, 7 predicted proteins | sample atmos_gasesECM1C_FD_203317 | JGI IMG/M metagenome (GOLD analysis project Ga0307475, IMG submission 203317) | Hardwood forest soil microbial communities from Morgan-Monroe State Forest, Indiana, United States - atmos_gasesECM1C_515 | ecosystem: Environmental > Terrestrial > Soil > Temperate... | reverse complement strand
TGCCGCTTGTTGCTTTTCCTGCTCCTGCTCATAAAGGCGCGCGCGCAGAACACGCATGGCCTTGGCTCGATTCTTGATCTGCGATTTTTCATCCTGCTGTGAAACCACTAGGCCGCTGGGCAAATGCGTGATGCGCACCGCCGAATATGTTGTGTTAACGGACTGGCCACCGGGTCCCGAAGAGCAAAACGTATCGATGCGTAAATCTTTGGCTTCAATTTTAATGTCGATTTCATCGGCTTCCGGCAGGACCGCCACCGTCGCTGCGGACGTATGGATGCGGCCTTGCTGCTCGGTGGCCGGCACGCGCTGCACCCGGTGAACTCCGCTTTCATATTTCAGCTTGGAATAAACCTTATAACCCTGAATGGCCGCGACGATTTCCTTCAGGCCGCCAAGCGAAGACGGAGAACTTTCCAGCACTTCCACTTTCCAGCCCAATGTCTCCGCGTAGCGCGAATACATGCGGAAAAGTTCAGCGGCAAAAAGCGCCGCCTCGTCGCCACCTGTGCCCGCGCGAATTTCCACGATGACGCTCTTTTCGTCGTTGGGATCCTTGGGGAGTAGGAGCAGTTTCAGCTCACGTTCGACGGTTTCTTTGCGCGCCACCAGTTGCTTTTCTTCGTCGTAGGCCAGTTGCTTCATTTCCGAATCTTCCGCTTCGCCAATCATTTGATGAGCGCCGGCCAGATCTTTTTCGATTTTCTTGAACTCGCGATGCTTTTCGACGATCTGTTCCAGCTCGGCGTGTTGCTTAGCTACTTTTTGAAAATGAGAAGAGTCGGACATCACTTCGGAGGTGGAGAGCTCCTTGGTAAGCTCATCGTAGCGCGCGCCCAACTGATCTAATCTCTCGGATAGTGTTACAGCCATAAATCCTCACGAATTTAACTGTTCAGATGAATTGACAAAAGGAAAGTAACAACACGAAAGCCAATTGGCTTTGAAGAGGAACCGCTAATAGAAGTTTGCGTTCACTGCATAAATCTTATCACGCTTTTCGTTTGCGACGGACGTACGTAGCCGCCGCGCCCAGTCCAATCAAAAGCAATGCTGCCGTCCCTGGTTCAGGTATACCTACAGGAGGCGGAGTTCCCCCGCCACCGCCACCAGGAGGAGGTGTGCCGCCGCCACCACCGCCACTCCCGGGCGTGCCCCCACCGCCACTGCCAGGTGTTCCGCCGCCACCACCGGGGGTCCCACCACCGCCGCCCGGAGGCGGAGTCGGCGAGTTCTTGCTACCGCCAATTCCTCCACCGCCCGGCAAAGGAAAAAACGGCGCAACTGCCACAATCGGGGCACCCGGCCCTCCGGGTGATTGGAAAGGTCCAGAAAACGCCAGTGGCGAAGGCGAGTACGCCGCGAGATAAGGGGTCGACACGATGGGCGCAAATTCCGGACCTTCCAACTCCGACGAACTCGGTTCAGCAGGAGCGTTAGGTCTGACTGGTAGAACCGAAATCCGGTTCCCGCAGCGGGCACGCACCATATTGCGGCCGTCGCTCAACATCGCCTCGCCCTTTCGCAGCGTGAGCTTATTCTTGGTCCAGAAGACTTTGTTACCGATGCGATAGGATACGTACACTAATTTCGGAGCATCCAGCGTCACTCGTCGAGCATTGGCAATATCGAAGTCCGCATAGTGTTGGGCGACCACCGGATCCACTGCCACGGCTTCCCTCAGCTCCTGAGGCGATTGGGCGCCTCCGGCAATCACCGAGTACGGGTAAACAGTCCGCGAATGCCCTGTTGGCAAGAGGATCGACGAAGGAGGCCAGAATGGCGCTGCGGCAGGCTCAGCGGTAGCCACAGGTTGCCAGTCATGAGAACCAAGATTCAAAAACACGCTCAATGTGACGATGCAGCACAACGTCATCAAAGCGGCCGCAACCGCTACCCTTGTCCGGAACGGAACATGCCTATACGTCTGTGCAAGTTTCTCCCCAATTTTGACTTTTCGGGAGACACGGCGACTACGGTGAAACTTGGAAGGGTTGACAGACACCTGGACACCTCAGGTCCTTGGGCGGCGCAATGCTCGAGAGGACAGTGCACCTTGGACCTTTTAGAACAGGCGGTAATTGTAGCACTAGTCCGCACAGAACTCAGCAAGAAAATATTGTGACCAATTAGTTAACATTTCACCAAGAGTGCCGCTATTTAGTCGGCTGGCCCAAATGGCGTGAGACCAGAGAACTCGCGGCAATAAGTCCGGGAACCTGACTTTTGACGCCCAGAGGGCGCACTCCCGAACGGACCGTTCAGCTCGATAGGCAATGCACCAGGTCAGCATCAAAGGATAACCAAAGAGTTATCGACCTGTCGCCACATAAATTCGTGTTTTATTCGCTCCCATGGACGCGTGCAATAAATTACTCACTGACCCGAAAAGCACGGGAACCAGCCGTTTGACGGTTCTTAAAGCAGTGATTCCTTTGAACTGCCCGCCATCATCTGTACACTCCCTCTATGCGTATTCTTTTCGTCGGCGATATCGTTGGCGCACCGGGACGCCAGATCGTTCGCGACCGTCTCGCCGACGTCGTAGCCCACAAAAAAATCGACCTGGTCATTGCTAACGGTGAAAATTCCGCTGCCGGGTTCGGCATCACCCCTCGGCTGGCCGATGAATTTCTCCACGACGGCATTGATGTCCTTACCGGCGGCAATCACAGTTGGGACCGCCGCGAAATCATGGATTACCTGCCCCACGAGCCTCGCCTGCTGCGCCCCGCGAATTTCCCGGATGGAACCCCAGGCAGCGGCCTCTTCTGCGGCACCGCCAAGAACGGCGTTAAGTACGCGGTGTTGAATCTTCAGGGCCGCACCTTTCTGCCCGCCATCGACGACCCCTTTCGCAAGGCTGACAGCGAGCTCGCCAGGCTGTCGCCGGACATAGACTTCGTCTTCGTCGACATCCATGCGGAGACTACTAGCGAGAAGGTGGCCATGGGCTGGTATCTGGACGGTCGAGCCACGGCCGTTGTCGGAACGCATACTCACGTGGCCACCGCTGATGAGCATGTGTTGCCCCAGGGCACCGCGTATATCACCGATGTAGGCATGACCGGGCCTCATGGCGGCGTGATCGGCATGGATCGGCAGGGCATCATCAAAAAATTTCTGGACGGCCTGCCAGCGCGCTTTGAGGTCGCGGAAGGCGACATTCAAATGAACACGGTACTGATCGAAACCGCCGACGAATCCCCGCGCAATTCCGCCGGCCGCTTGCGCGCCCGCTCCATCGAGCGCCTCCGCTACCGCCTTGATACCTAGTCGCCGGCATATGACGCCAACTCGTCCGTTTCGCTAAAAATTTAACCGGCCACGAAGGCTACGGGTCTTGGGGTTCTCTTTGCTGCGCAGTGATGAAGCGCTGCCATAAGAGCTGAACGGTTGTAACGGGCAACCCTGGCGCCCCGTCAATGCTCTGAGCATTCAGGAAAATCGAATGAACATGGTGAAGTTACTGTTTAAATTCTGTGTGTTGGTTTGTCTCCTGGCCGTCTGTGCCGCAGTCGCATTTGCGCAGTACGAAGGCGAGCTAACCGCCAAACGCCGCCTTTTTCCTGAGATCGGCGTTGGACTGCGCGATATCAAGCGTGGCGATAAGGACAAAACCTATGTTCTAAGCTCGCAAGGCTTAATGGTTTTTGACGCCAGTAATCACAAGCTCCTGACCATTGGCTCACCCGCAGCCGATGTAGCCGCCTCCAAAACGAAAGCTCTGGGAGCTTCCGCTGCAGGAGCAAGTTTCGCGGAAGATTTCGATGTGGATGCCGCGGGCCAAATTTATGTCGCTGACCGCGCTGCCAACCTCATTGTGGAATATTCCGCGGATGGCAACCGACTCAAATCCTTCCAGGTGAATGCCCCGCTCGCGGTCGCCGCGCTCCAAGATGGCGAAGTCGCCGTAGCAACATTGCACGGTCCTCACCTCATCGTTGTTTTCGATAAAAATGGCAGAGACATTCGCGATTTCGGCGAACTGGCGGACATCTCTAGCCGTGAGGACTTGAATCGTTATCTGAACTCCGGCTACCTCGCTACCGACGCGCGCGGGGACATCTTCTATGCGTTTATCTACACTCCCGAACCCACCGTTCGCCAATATGATCGCAACGGATATGCCTTGCAGACCATTCAATTCACTGAAATCGAGGCGTTCGCCGCCGCGCAAGCCGCCAGAAAGGAGATCGAACGCCAGGAGCGCAAGGGCAAGCAGCCCGCCTTCAAACCCATCCTCACCGCCATTGGCGTTGTTCGCGCAAGCGGCGAAGTGTGGATCGCTCTCCATAATCGCCTTCTGCGTTTTGACAAGGACGGGTATCGCAAAGCCACCTACCAGCTGTACACCCCGGACGGAACGCGTCTCGACGCCAATTGCATTCTTGTCGAAAAGGATCGCATCCTCATCGGCAGCGACCCCCTGGGAGTCTTTGAATTCGAGCGGCCCGATATCAAGCTTGGACAGTGAATGCCGCTCCACGACGCGCAAAGTTACAATTCGATTCACGCGATTAACAAGGCCTGCGGTGGATATCCAGTAATCCGTATCACACCAAAAACTACCCTTCCCAGCGCAGCGGACCAGCGCACGCTACCGCTCCTTCCCTCCCGTGTAAGAGTGGTCCGCCCGGCGCGAATCATCGCTCCATGATCGCTCCCGCAATTCTGGTCAGCTTTCCTTCTGCGGCCACAACTTGGGTCTGACACCTGAAAATATATTTGTAAACAGTCCGAGTTTTTAACAGGCCGTGCACCGGCAGAAAATAATTATTGGCGCTTTCAAACATAAATTTCTTTCGTTTATCCCAGTAAAATTAAGAAATCCTTCGCTGATGAGCGTAAATTCTCGTTGTGGAAAAACTGTGCACCGTGTGTGAATGTCACCAAACGCCTCACCGCACTTTTCTCTTGCCCCGTGCGCACGAATGGGCGACAATCCCGCGCTGTCACTCCCCGGCGGTTCGTGGGCCGGTAAATCCAAAGAGGACGCGACGGTTTGCAGGGGCGAAGTACTGGCACCATCGCGGGCAAGACTCCGAAGACTTAAGAAAGATGAACCCAAGCCTGCTTTCCACAGCTTATGCACATCTGTGGAAATAGCGTAGGCTTTCTATTCCTCACCGATGACTATCTCCGTCAATTCCTGGGAAAAGTTCTTAGACCACGTGAAGTCCCGGGTCAGCATCAACACCTTCAATACTTGGTTCCAGCCTACCCGCCTCAATCGCGCCGAAGGCGAAACGCTCTACGTGCAGATCCCCAGCACTGTTTTTCGCCAGGTTTTGACTCGCACCTACGGCGAAATCGTTAAAGCCGTCTTTCATGAGATTGGCACTCCAAACATGAAGGTGCAGTACCTCTGCAATGATGACGAGCCGTTGCCGGCCACTCCGGCGGTTTCCAGCATTAAGCAATCCAAGCTCGATTTTGAGAGCAGTGACCATCAGCTCAATCTGCGGTACACCTTTGATAGTTTCGTGGTCGGCAAGTCCAACGAATTTGCGCACGCCGCCTCACGCGCCGTTGCGGAGCAACCCTCCAAGGCTTATAACCCGCTGTTCCTCTACGGCGGCGTGGGTATGGGCAAGACCCACTTGATGCATGCCATCGGGCACACCATCAAGCAGCGCAATCCAGCCATGCGGCTCAGTTACGTGAGCGCGGAAAAATTCACGATCGAAGTCATCAACTCCATTCGCTTCGATCGCATGATCAGCTTCCGCGACCGGTTCCACACCGTGGATGTCTTGCTGGTGGACGACATCCAGTTCATCGCCGGAAAAGAACGCACCCAGGAAGAGTTCTTCCACACGTTCAACGCGCTCTATGAACAGCAAAAACAGATTGTCATTTCGAGCGACTGCTTGCCGAAAGACATCAACTCCATCGAAGAAAGATTGCGCTCTCGTTTCGAGTGGGGTCTGATCGCGGACATTCAGCCGCCCGATCTGGAAACAAAAATCGCGATTCTTCAGAAGAAGGCCGACAACGATCGCTTCTCGCTTCCCGATGACGTTGCCGAATACATCGCGCGGGCAATTAAATCCAACGTGCGCGAACTCGAAGGCGCGCTTACCCGTCTGATGGCTTACGCCTCGCTGACCGGTGTGACCGTTTCACTTTCCACCGCGCAGCAGGTTTTGCGCAACATCATCGCCTCGCAGGAGAAGCGTGTCACCATTGACTTGATCCAAAAACGCGTCAGCGAACATTTCAATTTGCGCGAACAGGATTTGAAAGTGCGCAGCAACACGCGCGCCATCGCTTTCCCGCGCCAGGTGGCCATGTACATCGTGAAGCAGTTGACTACCGCTTCGCTGCCCGAGATTGGCCGCCAATTCGGCGGTAAACATCACACCACTGTGCTCCACTCCATCAATAAAATTGAGGAACTCCGCCGCAACGACAAAGATTTGAATCGCACCATCACTCGCCTGATGGACGCGCTGCAGTAGAGCCGATTATTGGCTTTTCGCATCCCAATCGCGTTTATGGTTTCACCGCGACGATATACTCGCCTGAATCATTTTGACGCGTTTCGCATCGCCCACTTGAGCCTGGAGGAAATTCCCAAACCTCATCTTCCGGGTCATACTCCGGCGTTGGAAGAATTTTGAATAAACCATCCCCAATTGCCACTGTCTCGGTTGGGCGCCAGACATCCATTCCTTCTTCCAATAAATAAACAAAAAGTTTGACTCGATTACAATCTGATTTCATTGATTAAGACCTTTCCTGGCGACATCACTGTTTCTGTTTGTGAACAACCGGTGTCAAAACTCTTCATAAACTGTGCCCCAAAGAGGAAAATTTGACCATTACATCTACCCAATACTTCAGTGCACCCTACTTTTCCGACATTCTCACATTGAGTCACTTGCGCATCTCCGTACCTAACTCCCATTCAGCACACCCGCTTGCTGGGATTTCCACCAATCCACAGCCGTCATCACCACAACAAGCTTTATAATTTTCTCAATCAAATTCAAAACCTTATTGTTTATGAAATTCCTTATACGCTCATTTCCACAGTGTCAATCAAAGCATTGCGCTTTATACTTCCCGCGAAAACGGGTAAAGTACGGCAGCGGTATAAGTGCATAAGGAAGGCCAATGACCGCAACTGCACCCGTTTCGGCACGTGAGGATTATCAAGCGATGGAATTCAGCGTAACCAAGTCCGCGCTGTTAAATGAACTGAACACCACGCAAGGCGTGGTCGAGCGCAAAACTACTATTCCTATCCTGTCCAATATTCTTGTCGAAGCTAAAGGCACTCGCCTCACCATTACCGCCACGGACCTGGAACTCAGCATCCGCACGTCTTGTGAAGTGAAAATTAAAAAAGAAGGCGCGGGAACAATTCCTGCCAAGAAACTTCTCGAACTCGTGCGCCTGTTACCCGAAGGCGAAATCAAATTCCGTCTATTAGAAAATCATTGGGTCGAAATCATCAGTGACAAAAAGAAGTACAAACTTGTCGGCATGGCCAGGGAGAATTTTCCCGCGCTTCCTGCGATGCCTCACCCACTGGTGAAGCTACCGGCGGCTACGCTGCAAAGTTTGATCGCTAAAACCAAATTCGCCATCTCCATGGAAGAGTCTCGTTACACTTTAAATGGCGGCTTGCTCATCTTGAAGCCGGACACCATTGCCATGGTCGCGACCGATGGTCATCGCCTGGCCCTCGCGGAAACCAGCCAAAAACTGAGCGGATTAAATGGTGAAGTAAAAGTCTTGATTCCCAAGAAAGCCATGGACGAAGTCGAAAAACTTTCCAGCACCGCCGGTTCCGATGCCCAACTCGATTTTGCCAAAGACGAAAGCCATCTGTTTTTCCAGGCTGGTCACCGCCTGCTGATCTCGCGCATTCTCACCGGCCAATTTCCGAATTACGAAGCAGTCCTCCCGCGCGAAAACAACAAGACGGTAGTCATCGAGCGATCCGAATTATGCGACGCCGTGCGCCGTGTCTCCCAACTCGCCGACCAGCGCTCGCACGCCGTCAAACTGGCCGTCTCCAACGAAGGAATTGAAATTTCCGCTTCCAGTCCGGAGTATGGCGAAGCCAAAGAAAATATCGAGAAGGAATATGCAGGCGATCCCATCGCCATCGGTTTCAATTCCAGCTACATGCTTGATTTTCTCGGCGCCGCGGCCGATGGTCCCATCAGCATTGAACTAAAAGACGAACAATCCGCCGGCCAAATGCGCCCCCTCGCCGACGAATCCTACCGCTATCGCTACATCATCATGCCCATGCGCATCTAAATCTGCGTTTCCGCAGTTAAAAACGCTTCATTTTTTGTAGTTCGAAGCGCTCCTAGAAACCTTCTGTGCACGTCAAATCTCAAGTTGCCCGGTGAGCCGCGCCTAACCGCTTGATTGGGTTGTAAATATCTATCAACAAAAGGTTTATAGTCTAACTTAAACACTCAAACGACTTGAGAAATCGGTCCGAATCGGCTACACTAATTCTGTTGTCGATTCGTTATTGGGCCCTCCAAATCGGCACGTCGGCCAGGTGAAATTCTTGGGGTTTGGTTTCGCGCCAGAAACCAAATAATTATTTCACTTGGAAAGTATCAGTCTTCGCCACGTCTCGCTGCGCGAGATGGGATGGAGCAGGAAACCTTACGAGTTTCAATCGCCACGGCGATCGAAATCAAAAGGTGAGGCGACGTACGGAGCATTTCCGCAAGCACGCCTTCCTCGCTTCAAAGTTTTGCCTATTTTTTTGAACGCCGAGTAGCGTTCCACGGTCTTTTTGCGAACGTGGGGTTCGCAAAGAAATCAAATCGCGTCTAGAAAAATACTTAACTACCCGTCAATGAACGGCGGGCAAAGCTCTTAAAGTAAAATTCACTGTGGAGTATTCATGGGAGATAAAGAACCGGTCATTGCCGTGACGCCAGGTCACAAGTACGACGCAAAATCCATCAAAGTTCTGGGCGGGCTCGAAGCCGTGCGCTTGCGGCCAGCGATGTACATCGGCTCTACCGGTGAAATGGGTTTGCATCACCTGGTCTGGGAAGTGGTCGACAATTCCGTTGACGAAGCCATGGCCGGTTTCGCGGACGAAATAAATGTCACCGTGCACGCCGACAATTCCGTCACCGTCATTGATAACGGCCGCGGCATTCCCGTCGATATGCATGCAACGGAAAAGCGTCCCGCGGCCGAAGTGGTGCTCACCGTGCTGCACGCCGGCGGAAAGTTTGATAGCGATACGTACAAAGTTTCCGGTGGCCTTCATGGAGTCGGCGTTTCGGTGGTTAACGCGCTGGCCGATTGGCTGGAGCTGGAAATTTCCCGCGACGGTTCAGTGTGGGAACAAACCTACGAAAAGGGCAAGCCCACCTCCAAGCTCAAGCAGACCGGCAAATCGCGCAAAACCGGCACAAAAATTACGTTCCATCCGGACCCCAGTATTTTCGATAAGTCGGTCTACAGTTTCGATACTCTGTCGCAGCGTCTCCGCGAATTGGCTTTTCTGAATAAAGGCCTAAAAATCACGCTCACCGATGAACGCAACGAAAAGAGCACAGAATTCCGCTTTACCGGCGGCATCGCGGAATTCGTCAAGCATCTCAATCGCGGAAAATCCACGCTGCACGATTCGCCGATTTACATGGAAGGGAAGCGCGGCACGGTGGAAATCGAAATCGCGCTGCAATACAACGACACCTACGGCGAAAATGTCTTTGCTTTTGCCAACACCATCAATACCGTAGACGGCGGCACGCATCTTTCCGGTTTTCGTTCTTCGCTTACGCGCTCGATCAACAATTTCGCCTCCTCCGCCGGCATGCTCAAGGAGCAGAAAGACGAAGTCACCATCAATGGTGATGATGTGCGCGAAGGTCTCGTCGCGGTTATCAGCGTGCGTTTGCCCCAACCACAATTCGAGGGGCAGACCAAAGGCAAACTAAATAGCGACATCAAGGGCGACGTCGAGCAACTTGTTAACGAAAAACTTGGCGAATGGTTTGACAAGCATTCCACCGTGGCGCGCCGCATTGTCGGCAAGTGCATCGAAGCGGCTCGCGCTCGTGAAGCTGCGCGAAAAGCCCGTGAGCTGACGCGCCGTAAGTCCGCAATGGATTCAAGCGGGCTTCCCGGCAAGCTCGCCGATTGCCAGGAACGCGATCCCGCGCGCTGCGAGCTGTTCGTCGTTGAGGGCGAGTCGGCAGGCGGCTCCGCAAAAATGGGGCGCGACCGGAAATTCCAGGCCATCCTTCCTCTCAAAGGAAAAATTCTCAACGTAGAAAAAGCGCGCTACGACAAAATGCTGGGCCACGAAGAAATTCGCGCCATCATCACCGCGCTGGGCACCGGCATCGGCAAGGACGATTTCGACGCCAGCAAACTCCGATATCACAAAATAATTCTGATGACCGATGCGGACGTCGACGGCAGCCACATTCGCACGCTGCTACTCACATTTTTCTTCCGCCACATGAAGGAACTCATCGATCGCGGCCACATTTACATCGCGCAGCCGCCGCTTTATCGCGTCAAGCGCGGCAAGACGGAGCGTTACATTCGCGACGAGCACGAGTTTGCGCACGAGCTGATGAAGCGCGCCACCGAAGACCACGTCGTCAAAGCCAAAGAAGGCGTGAACCTCGAGGGCTCCGGCTTAACTTCATTCCTGCTGAACGTTCAGGAATACCAGGCCGCTGCCGCGAAACTTGGTCGTCGCTTGCGCGAACCCGGTCTTGTGGAGTTGCTTTCAGAGAGCCGCCTGGAAAAGAAAACCGATTTCGAGGATAAAAAGGCGCTGGAAAAGCTTTTGAAAGAAATCGAAAAGTCCAAGCTGAAGCTCGAAGGTAAAGTCACCTTCGACGAAGAACACAGCTTGTATGAAATCCAGTTTGGTCCGCCGCACAGCCAAAAAATCAATTGGGCCGTGGCTTCTACCGCGGAATACAAGCGGCTGCGCGGCCTCGCCAAACAAATTGAGGAGTTCAATCACCCACCGTTCACCATTTCGCGCAACGGCGACAAAGTTAGTAAAGCCAACGCGAAAGACGTTCTTGACTACGTAGTTGAGGACGCGAAAAAAGATTTCACCATCACACGGTTCAAAGGCCTGGGCGAAATGAATGCCGAGCAACTGTGGGACACAACTATGAATTCGGACACGCGCACGCTGCTGCAGGTGAAACTGGAAGACGCCGTGGCTGCCGAGGATATTTTCACTACGCTGATGGGCGAAAACGTGGAAGCACGGCGCAAATTCATCGAGGAGAATGCTCTCGAAGTCGTGAACCTGGATATTTAATTTCGTAATGATTTATCAATTGGGATGGAGCACCTTACCCGGCTTGCGTGGATTGGCGTGCAGCGATTTTCGCGCGACGCCGACAACGGCACCTGATAATGAACGTGGCGTGGCCATAGAAATCGCTACGGAAGAGCAGCGCGATACGCTGTTACAGCAACTTGAAAATTATTTTTCGGCGAAGCGTTTTACCAACGCGGCAGACGCCTTCGACACAGTCAAAGCGTTTGTCTTGGATCGATCAGCGGGGGAATGACGTTTGAATTTCTGGCCAGGTTTCCAGATACAGTTCGATGGCTTCGCGCAGATTTCCGCGAGCACTTTCGACATCAGTGCCTTGCGAGGTGACACCCAGTTCTGGGCAGCGGGCGACGTAAAAGTCTTCTTCTTTGGTGATTAGGACAGGGAATCGGTAAGTCATATGGGGATGCTAGCGCTACGAGCGTAGTCAGGCAAGAACTCTAGATTTAAGTGTTGTCGCGGCTAAAACCGCGACCTACAAACCTAAAGCACAGAAATTTTAAGGCACGCGAGGATAAATGGCGGACGAGAAGAACACTTCTATACTGCTTCCCATCGATATCGAAGTAGAAATGCGCAAGTCGTATCTCGACTATGCCATGAGCGTGATCATCGCGCGTGCGCTTCCCGACGTGCGCGACGGGCTAAAGCCGGTGCAGCGCCGCATCCTGGTGGCCATGAACGATCTGGGACTCGCTTCCAATCGCGGCTATCGCAAATGTGCGAAGATTTGCGGCGATACATCCGGAAATTATCATCCTCACGGCGAAGCGGTAATTTATCCCGCGCTGGTTCGTCTCGCGCAGGATTTCAACATGCGCTACCCGTTGATCGACGGCCAGGGAAATTTTGGTTCCGTCGATGGCGATCCTCCGGCGGCGATGCGATACACCGAGGCGCGTCTGGCGAAAATTTCTGAAGATATTCTTGCCGACCTTGAAAAAGAAACGGTCGACTTCATCCCCAATTTCGATCAGACCCGCGAAGAACCCGTCGTTCTTCCTTCGCGCATTCCGAATCTGTTGGTCAATGGCGCCAGCGGCATCGCTGTTGGCATGGCGACAAATATTCCGCCACACAACCTGCGCGAAATCGTCGAAGCCGCCATTCTTTTAATCGATAAGCCGGACACGCCGCTGAAAGAAATCATGAAGATTGTGCCCGGGCCCGATTTCCCAACTGGCGCATACATCGCCGGCCGCGAAGGCATCGAAGCCGCCTATCGCACCGGCCGGGGCAGCTTCATCATGCGCGCCAAAGCGGCGATCGAAGAAGCCGCCAAGGACCGCGAAAACATCGTCATCACCGAAATTCCCTACCAGGTCAACAAATCACGGCTCATCGAACGCATCGCCGAGCTGGTGCAGTCCAAAAAGCTCGAGGGCATCGCCGATGTACGCGACGAATCCTCCCGCGAAGGCATGCGCATCGTCATTGAGCTGAAGCGCGGCGAAGAATCGCAGCTCATTCTTAATAATTTATTCAAGTTTACGCAGATGCAGGAATCGTTCGGCATGATTTTGCTGGCCATCGTGGCGGGGCAGCCGCGCGAGCTTGGCTTGATTCCGCAGATCAAGCTGTTCATCGAGCATCGCGTGGAAGTCGTTCGCCGCCGCACGATTTTCGAACTGCGCAAAGCACGCGAGCGCGAACACATTTTGGTCGGCTACCAGATCGCGCTTGATCACCTGGACGACGTCATTCGCATCATCCGTGGTTCTGGCAATCGCGCCGACGCCCGCGAAAACTTGCTTAAATATTTCACCGAAGAAGACGTCACCATCACGGAAAACGGCAAGTCTCGCAAACTTTCCGGCGTCAAGCTGGACGGCCGCAAGTACAAGGTCGGACCCATCGAAGGAGAAGTTGCTGGCCGCGGCACCGGTCTTACCCCCATCCAGGTCGATGCGATTCTTGAACTGCAACTCCACCGCCTCACGCAACTTTCCGTCGATGAAATCCTGAAGGAATTAAAATCCATTCGCGAGCACATCGCCGAGCTGGAAGAAATTCTCAGTAGCGAAAAGAAGTTGAAGCAGGTGATTACCGCCGAGCTGCGTGAAGTTCACAAAGCCTACGGAGACGATCGCCGCACGCAAATTGTCGACAAAGTCGACGAGATCAAGCTGGAAGATTTAATCGCGGACACCGACATGCTGATTACCGTCAGCCATGCGGGTTATATCAAGCGCACCTCCACCGATACCTACCGGCATCAGGGACGCGGCGGGAAAGGCCGCATCGGCGCGCGCACCAAGGAAGAAGATTTCGTTGAGCATTTGTTTATCGCTTCGGCGCACAGTTATATTTTGATTTTCACTTCGAAGGGGCGCGTGTATTGGCTGAAAGTTTACGAATTACCCGAGGCCGCCGCGGCCACTCGGGGCAAAGCGATCTCGAGCCTGGTGAAATTTCAAGAAGACGAAAAACTCACCGCGCTTGTCGCCGCGCGTAATCTTGAGGAAGTTGGACGCTACGTCTTTATGGCCACCAAGAACGGCACGGTCAAGAAATCCGCGATCGTGGAATTTTCAAATCCGCGTTCTAACGGCATCATCGCCATCAATCTTGATGGCAATGATGAGCTGATCGGCGCGAAGTTAACCGATGGCAAGCAGATGATTTTCCTGGCCAGTCATGAGGGGCAAGCTATATTGTTCCGTGAAACGGAAGTGCGCCCGATGGGCCGCAATGCCGGCGGCGTGAACGGCATGGACCTCGACAAGGATGATTACGTGGTGAGCATGGATGCGGTGCCGCCTGATTTCAGCATCATCGAAAAGGAGCATAAGGTAACCTCACAGAATCTTGAGGAACTCGAAAACGAGCAGATCAAG
>Ga0307475_10001426_pt1 | contig 14162 bp, 10 predicted proteins | sample atmos_gasesECM1C_FD_203317 | JGI IMG/M metagenome (GOLD analysis project Ga0307475, IMG submission 203317) | Hardwood forest soil microbial communities from Morgan-Monroe State Forest, Indiana, United States - atmos_gasesECM1C_515 | ecosystem: Environmental > Terrestrial > Soil > Temperate... | reverse complement strand
GCTTATCCGAAGGACCACAACTTAGCGCACTGCGCAAGGGAGCCCGCGTGGTGGTCGCGACGCCCGGACGGCTCGAGGATTTCCTCGATCGCAAGCTGGTGAATTTCCGGTCGCTCGAAGTACTCATTCTCGACGAGGCCGACCGCATGCTGGACATGGGCTTTCTTCCGGCGATTCGTCGCATCGCGTCGATCCTGCCAAAGGACCGGCAGACGATGTGTTTTTCAGCGACGCTCGAAGCGTCGGTGGTCCACCTAGTGAACGACTACCTGAAGAACCCCGTGCGTGTGGCATTGGGCTCGACGTTAAAACCCTCAGAAAACGTGCGGGTGCAAGCATTTGAAGTTTCGGCAGACCGCAAGCAGGATTTGCTGAAGCGATTGCTTTCGGCGGAACCCGGCCGCTCGCTCGTCTTTGCGCGCACCAAGCGCGGGGCCGAGCGATTGGCATACAGCTTGACTCGCGATGGGTTTGTGGCCGCCATGATTCACGGCGGACGCTCACAATCCCAGCGAACGGCGGCACTGACCGGATTTCAGCAAGGGCGATTCCGCGTGCTGGTCGCAACCGACCTCGCTGCCCGCGGCATTCACGTCGAGGACATCGCGCAAGTGATCAACTACGACCTGCCAGAGGTGGCTGAGAATTTCATCCATCGCGTCGGTCGGACTGGTCGCGCGGGAGAAAAGGGCGTGGCTTCAACTCTATATGGAACCGAGCAGCGCTCTGAGCTGTTCGAGCTGGAGCGCACGCTTGGCATTCACATGATCAGGATGCGAGTCGACGATATTCCGGAGACAAAACAGGCTTCGAAGCGCAGCGCTGCCGAGCGCATGGAATCGGCGTCGCGATTGGGAGCCGTTCGAGCGAACAGAATGAGCCGAATGCCGGGGGAAATTTTGCAAGCGCAGATGGCGGACTAGCTCTCGACTGCTCGATTCCGCATGGTTTCATTCTGGAAATCTCCGGTGATTCAGTTGTCCAAAGAGGCAGGCAGGGGCTCTAAAATGGGACATTCCAACAGGAGAGAGTGATGAGTCACGAGAGGATCAAGGGCCGGGGACGACTGGTCCCGACACGGCCAACCGGTGTCGAATACCAGGTCGAGTTCAAGATGCGGATCACGATTGGAGAGCGGCAGCACGGCAGGACATCGCTACCGACAACGCCCAATCAATGGACCGAGTGTTCCGTGCGATCATCCCACGCTCACCGAATTCCAGACGGGGACTATTTCCTGCACCCGGACGAGGGAAAAGTCACGCAAATGAAGTCCGTCGCTGGTAAGTGGCAGTTCCTCGCAGTCGCGTAACCTTTGGACCCCCAAATTTCTGGGGCGCGAGCCGCAAGATAGGAGTGCGGCTCGCGCCCTAAGCAATCGCGATCCGTCTCATGGACCAGAACGTTTCGCTGGCACAGCTTCGTGACGCGTGCGAAAATTCCAGTCATTCATGGACATGCTTCCGGTTTTGCTTGCAGCGGGAGCGGCGGGTGCCGCCGCCGCCACCTTTGCTTGGGGCGCGACCTCCGCGTCGGCGCAGCTGTTCGGCCGGACCATTCGCCGCACGGGCGACTCGTCTACGATGGCCCTGACGTTTGACGATGGGCCAAATCCTGCCGCCACGCCCCAACTGCTCGAGTTGCTTGATCGCCACGAAGCCCATGCCACATTTTTTCTGATTGGTAAGCACGTTCGCGCATTTCCCTCGCTCGCGAAGGAAATCGTCGAGCGCGGACACACGGTAGGCAATCACACCGAGACGCATCCCAAGCTTACATTTCTTTCGACCCACAGCATCGATCAAGAGCTGGATCACTGCGACGCAGCGATTGAGGCCGCGACCGGCAGAATCCCCCGATGGATGCGGCCGCCATTCGGTTTCCGGGGCCCGCAACTCGATGCGGTCGTTCGGCGTCACGGCGGCTCCGGGGTCGTGATGTGGTCGGCAATGGCAGGCGATTGGAAACCTCAGCCAGCGGCGCGGGTGATCGAACGGCTGCGAAGAGCCGGGGGAAGCGACATTGTCCTCCTCCACGACGCTGATCATCGGGCACTCGAAGGCGACCGTGGTCACACTTTGACCGCTGTCGAATATTGGCTTCCGCGCTGGCAGGATAGAGGCATTCGGTTCGTGAATTTGGATGAGTTCTAGCGCTCGGGAAGCTGGTATGCTTAGTGAGCAATGATCGATCGCGGCTAAGTGAATGGACGAAAAGCGGTTTTACACGGAGAAGGAAGAAACCAAGCAGATCCCCCTGGTCTGCCCGCACTGCCGTCAGGAAGGCACGTTTCCAGTCCGATGGATGGTGCGCACGAAGCGAGACCAGCTTCCGCCCGGCGCAAACGATCAGGATCGGGCGCAATTTGGAAAAGCGCGTTCGTACATGGTTCGAGTAGATGACCTGGTCGCATGCCGAAACATCCGATGTCGCAAACGGTTTGACCTCACCGGCCAAACCGTTGTCTTGATTTAACGCCGTTCAGATTTCCGGATACATTTCAAAAAATGCTTCGAGGGATTGCCGCAGCGTTGTCTCGATTTCCTCCTTGCTGCCTTCAATCAAGTGCATCGTGACGCGGCTGGTCCTTCCATTCTTTAGAGTTACATTCGCTTCGCCGACGGAACTTAACTCCTCGGCAGGAAAAAGCCGCAATCCGTAAACCAATGCCAGTTTCGCCATGGCTGATCACTCCGCGTGAGATGCCCCGGGGTGTTATTTTGAACCGATCCAGCAAGCTCGGAAGTAGGAATTCTCACAGAAGGACTATGCACGCAACGAAACGATTGGGTCAATTCTAGTTTCAGGAAAGGGAACTGACCGGTCGGCCGTCGAGAACTTCGCGAATCTTTTGTGCCAATGTCTTCAGGTTGAACGGCTTCTGAAGAAATGCCATTCCCCCTTCGAGGACGCCGTCTCGGAAGATACTGTCGTCCGTATAACCGGAGATATAAAGCACTTTCAACTCTGGCTGCGTAGCACTAAGGCGCGTAGCCACTTCTCGGCCGCTGAGCCGTGGCATCACCACGTCCGTGATGAGAATTTGGATGGCTCCCTGGTGCGCCGCCGCGATCTCCAGCGCGTGAACTCCGTCGACTGCTTCCAGGACACGGTAGCCCATCCCTTCAAGATAGCCTCGTACGAGGACGCGCACACTCTCCTCATCTTCGACGAAAAGAATGGTTTCATTTCCCGGCGGTGGACCACTTGGAGATTTGTCCAAAGAGGGTTTGTGGACTACCTCAAGCACCTGCGGCAAGTAGATCTTGAAGGTTGTACCGTGGCCTACTTCGCTGTACACCCAGATGTATCCACCGCTTTGCTTGACGACGCCGTACACCGTTGCGAGACCGAGGCCGGTGCCCTTGCCTTTCTCTTTCGTGGTGAAAAACGGCTCAAAAATGCGCGATTGCGTGGGCCCATCCATGCCACAACCGGTATCACTCACAATCAGCATGACATAACGACCAGCTGCCATGCCCGCATGCAATGCGGCATAACTACGATCGATCGTGACATTCGTAGTTTCGATGGTTACGCGGCCGCCCTTGGGCATGGCATCGCGGGCATTGACCACTAGGTTCAGCAGCACCTGCTCGACCTGTCCCGGGTCAGCCTTAACGCGGCCGAGATTTGCTCCGGGCACGCAAGCGAGTTCAATATTCTCGCCGATCACCCGTGAAAACATTTCGATCATCCCGCCAACGACATCATTGAGATCGAGCACGCGAGGTTGCAACACTTGCCTTCGGCTGAACGCGAGCAATTGGCGGGTCAACGACGCTGCGCGATCCGCCGCTTTTTGCACCTGTTCTACATTCTGTCGCAACGGCGAGTCCTCGGGCAGGCGGTCGAGCAACAACTCTCCGTGGCCTTTTACTACCATCAGAAGATTGTTGAAGTCGTGCGAAATTCCGCCAGCCAACTCGCCCACCGCCTGCATTTTCTGAGACTGTCGCAACTGATCTGCCAGCTGTCTGCGGTCGGTAATGTCGAGCGCGACTCCGATAACTCCCATCAACTCGCCTTCGCTGCTATGCATCGGCTGCACGTGGGATTCGAAGACAAGTTTCTGCCATTCCATCTCGTAGGTATTGGATTCGCCTTCCAGCGCCTTACGGTGTGCTGCAATCGCCGGAAACTCCGGGTCGTTCGTGCGGAAATAATCGAAAAGGGATTGGCCCACCAATTCATTCGCGCGAACACCCAGAGCTTCAAGTCCGGCTCCCACGCTGGATGTGAAACGCAGACTGGTGTCCGTCGTCCAAAGCACCGCCGGCATCTTATCGATCATCACGCCAAGGCGAGTGCGCCCTTCGTGACGCTCGGCCTCGGTATTCGCGAGATCTTCGAGCATCCCGTTAATCGCGGTTCCCAGGTATCCGAGTTCGTCCTTGCCGGAAACGTCCAGCCGCGCCGTGAGATCGCCACTGGCTCCAATCTCGGTGATACCCTCGCTCAAATCGGCAACGCGCGATAAAACAACGCGTTCGAGCAGGAATAAAGTGGCCGCGCCGAACACTAGGCTGGCCGATAGCAGAAGCAAGAGGAATTGCAGCAGGACGGTGCGCCCTTCCCGGTAAATATCGCGCGGAAATAGCACTCGGGCGATTACTGCCGGTTTGTCATAGATGTCGTTCAACAGTTCGTATGCCGCCAAGGACGACTGATCGTATTCGCGAACGACGGTTGCATTGGGTCCCGAAATAGTAAGGCGCGCCAGCTGGAAATCTTGGGGGATTGTGTCGCCGTCGACGCGCTGCACATCGAGGGGCATATGGGTCATCTCGCTGAGGCGTAAAGCCTCATCGGAATCGAGTAAGCGGCCCATGATCATTGTGCCCGCGACCGGTCCTTGGGAACTGCTGGAAAGAACCGGTCGAGAACTAATCAATGCCGGCCCGGACGGCAGGACCAGGATGCCGAGCACTTTGCCCGGGTGCGTGTCGTAGGCAAGCAGTGGAGCACCCGGGCGCAGATGCTGATCAAGACCCACGGGTACCTGCGCCGGATCCAGGGATACCAGATTGAAGCCCTTGGAGAACACTTTTCGCCCGGAATTGTCCAGAATTACGACGAAATTGATTTTCAGCTGTTGAAAAGTAACGTCCGGGAATTCGGTATGGACGTAGTTCGGCTGCTTGCCGTGAAGGTACGCATAGGTTTGATCCCAGGAGGCGTATTCGCTGGTGGTTCGGTCAAGCGTCGCGAGCTCATTCGCGAGAGCGCTCGAAATTCGTTCGAGATTCTGACGCGCAAAATCTTCTTCAAGATGAGAAAACCCGCGCAGCAGCACGACGCGCGCCAGTAAATACAATCCGCCAACTAACCCGAGCATCGTCAAGCCGACAATGAGAAGCGTCTTGCCGCGAAGGGAAGAGGAAAACCGGACGCGAGTAGCATCGAGCGGCCCCATTTTTGCTCCCTAGCGAGTATAGCCGCCTAGGCGTGGGCGGTTACTTAGAGGTGTCGTACACGTACCCCCCGAACGACAAACCGCGATCTGTTGCCGCGCGCGATTCTCCTGTGGCTTGCCCCAGTTTCGACCCCTACGTTGATACCAACGACGGATGAAATCAAAGGTAGCCGGAAAGCGGATGGAGGCTTATTCTTAAGCCATCTCAGGCTCAGCAAGCTGCATCTCTAAGGAGAGTATCTCTAAGGAGAGTAGGTGAGGAGGGCAAACGATGAGAAGCCACTCGCTCGGTACCTGTCGGCCCGCATCGTTTACATTTATCGTATTTGTGCTGGCGCTGGCCATGCCAGCATTCGCGCAGGAAGGGCCACTTCCACCAGCGCCCGCCAGTCAGCCGCCGACGCCCGCCACGGCAGCTCTGCCCGCCCCGGTGGCCTCCGCGCCGCCCCCGGATCCCGCTAAGCCCGTCGCGGACGCTGCATCGAATTCGAAAACTTCGCCGAATGAAACTCCCATGGCACCCGCACCGAAGGCATTCCTGCGCGTGCCCAGCGGAACGCATCTTCCACTTGTCCTGCACAACGCGATTTCGACCAAGAGCACCCGGCCCGGCGATCCGGTTTACTTCGAGACGCTCTTCCCAGTCCTGGTGGATGGCCATGTCGTGATTCCGGCAGGCAGTTACGTCAGCGGCGAAGTCACCGAATCGAAGCGTCCTGGCCGCGTCAAGGGCCGCGGCGAATTGATGATCAAGCTGAACGAAATGATTCTGCCGAATGGCTACATGGTTAACCTGAACGCGGTCCCGAGCAACGCGGAAACCGGCGGCGGTGAATCCACCGGGAGTGAGGGACAGATCATCGGCGATAGCGACAAGGCGTCTGACGTTGGCACAATCGCGAAAACCACAGCAGCCGGGGCGGGGATTGGCGGAATCGCCACCCGAACTGCAAAGGGTGCCGGCATCGGCGCGGGCGTTGGCGCGGCCGTGGGGCTCATGACCGTGCTGCTCACACGCGGTCCGGAAGCGGAAATGCCGCGCGGAACCACCGTCGAGGCGGTGCTTGATCGTCCCGTTCTTCTCGACGCAGAAAAAGTTCAATTCACAGGTCCTGGGCAGGCGTCGACGCTCGCTGGTCCGCCCAATCGGGAACCGGTACGCAGCAAAATCCCTTTTTAGCTCCCGAGGTTCCCTACGGAAAATCAGCTTGGCGCCGAGGCGCTCAGTGGGCGCCGGCTCGTAATTTTTCACGGGCGAATCGAAGAGGAGAGAATATTTCTGCATCGAACGAGGTTCTGCCGATGGTGATCCACTCGCGCAGAAGTCTGGCCGTCGCTGGTGCAAGCAGTATTCCGTTTCGAAAGTGGCCGGTGGCGATGAGCAATCCTTCGATGCTGGTCGGGCCGAGGATCGGGAGGTCGTCTGGCGTTCCGGGACGGAGCCCGGCCCAAGTCTCGAGAATCTCAGCATCGGCGAGCGCTGGAGCGAGATCCAGAGTCGCACGGAGGATCTGTTGCATTCCGGCGAGCGTGACCTGTTTGTCGAAGCCCGCATCTTCGAGAGTGCTTCCGGCGACCGCGCGTCCACCACGGCGGGGCACGATGTAGCTCCGCTCAGACCTCAGGACGTGGCGCGGAGCGATTCCCTTCAGTCGAAGCGCTACCATCTGGCCGCGCACGGGGCGGGTGGGAACCCACGGCGCGAACCAAGTCTCGCTGGGCGCGACATCGGCCGAGAAACATCCCGCTGCAACGATGACGTGTCGCGCCGTAATCGTTTCGTTCGCCGCGACGACACCGGTGCACCGGTCGCGTTCTCGCATCAGGGAAGTTACCGTCGAGCCGGCGCGAATCTCGACGCCGCCACGCTGCGCGGCAGCCATTACCGCACGGGTAAGCGAGCGGGGGTCGACGGTGGCTTCGTGCGGCAGAAATGCAGCCGCGCCCGCGTTTGGTCCGAGACACGGCTCGAGGTGACGCGCTGCATCGAGCGAGAGCGGTTCAAACGGCAGCTCGAGTCGGCTATATTCCTCCGACAGCGCGTCTCGCTCAAATTCCCCGCGGGGCGCTAGAAGAATCTGCAAAGTCCCGTCACGCACAAAGTCGACCAATTGGCCCGATCGGTCCTCAACCCTGCCCACGAACTCAGGATAGATTCGCAGGCTTTCCTTCATGAGCGGGACAAGCGGCAAATCTCTGGGCGAATCCGGGCCAGGAGACAACATGCCAGCAGCGGCCCAGGAAGCTTCTCGTCCCGGTTCTTGGCGGTCGAGGATCACAACGCGAAGGTTTTCCGTGGATAGTTCAAAAGCGATCGAGCCGCCGATCAAACCGCCGCCGATGATGGCCACATCAAATGAGCGCACGAACACAATCCTAGCAGCTAATTTGCCGTATCCCAATGTCGGGTCGACGAGCCGCGTATTTCAGAGAGAATTGACGAGTTCAACGGAGAGCAGACGGGCCTTTTGAGCGAGATTTTGCGCGCGTGCCCAATCGCCACTCTTGCTGGCATCGTGAGACTGGGCAAGAAAGCTGCGAATCTTCTCCGCGAGATCCTGTTGACCCGCGTTAAGTTGTTTTCCGTTCGCCTGCGTCAAATTCTTTTCAGCTATGGACACGTCGTCGCTGGTCTTACGTTCGTAGCTAGCCTGATCGTCGGAAGAAAGCTGGGGAGAAATCTGCGGTGCCGGTGGCCGAGTCGGCTGCTCCACCGGTTCGGCAGCAGTGTCGGCAGGCTTCTTTGGCGCCGGCTTGTGCGGAGGCGCCGGAGGAGGAGAGGCGGCGATCGGGAGTGCATCCGTCGTTGGCGCAACCTCGGTCTGCTTCGGGAGGTCCGGTGCGGGCGTCACGGTAGGAGGTTGTTTTGGCGTTGGGGCAGGAGCCGACGCAACCGGTGCAGCCGCTTGAACGTTGTGCTTGCATCCGGCAAATCCGACAGCGATCAGGCACACCGCGAGCAGAGCTACGACGGAGGCGTTTATGGGACGGCTGGGCATCTATATTTTTTCTTTGGCGAAGGGCTGGCCGAAATAGCGACTTTTTGTCACGCTGGTCTCAATCGAGCGTGACAACGGCAGCTCTACGCGGAAGGTCGTCCCGTGCCCGACCTCGGAATCGAATTCTATCCGACCATTATGCAACTGCACAAATCGAAACGTGTTCGCCAGTCCGATTCCGGTGCCACCGGGCCGCGTCGTAAAGAACAACTGGAAAATCTTCTTTTGATTCTCGACAGGAATCCCTCTTCCCGAATCCGTGATGACAATGGTGGCGGATTCTTCATTGTGACTTAGGCTGAGAGTAACCCGCCCGCCCGTTTCGGTAAAATCGCAGGCGTTCAAAACCAGGTTGAGGAATGCCTGATGAATGAGTTGTCGATCGATGAGCGCGTAAGGGCGATCTGCGCCTAATTCGACGCGCAGTTCGATGCCCGCTTTCACAATCGCTGGGCGCGCTGCGTCGAGAACTTCCTCAAGAAGCGCCTTGAGATCGGCCTCCTCGGGGTGCACCTCGACGGGTTTGGTGAAATTGAGAAAAGTCTTCACGGCACGGTCGAGCCGGTCGATTTCATTATCCAGCATTTTCACGGCTTGCTGCGGCTCGGGGTCAACCGGCATGTTTGCCTTGAGAACCTCCAGCCACAGCCGCATCGAATTGAGAGGATTCTTCACTTCATGCGCGACCCCGGCAGTGACGCGGCCGAGTGCGGCGAGACGCTCGGAGAGCTCCAGATGACTACCGATGCGCTCGAAAGACTCGATATCACGGAGGGTGAGCAATGTACCCATCTGAGTGCCATGCTCTCGGACAGCCTGGGCATTCAAGCCTACTTTCTGGGGCCCAGAAGGGCCAACCAGAGTGATCTCCGCATTCTCGATCGGCTGTATTTCATTCCCTTCGATTTGCAGAGCGCTCCGCATCGGATGGCCTTCGGGGAAGATTTCGCTGACGCGGCGTCCGCGCAATTCTTCTGGTCGTTCGCCCAGGAACTTCTCGACCGAAGGGCTGACGAGCACGGCGCGGCCTTCGGAGTTGAACAGCAACAGACCATCTTCCAGGCCGCCCATTACCTGATCCAGATTTTCGCGCAACGTGCTGAAAATCTCTCGCACGTCTCGAAGTTGTTTTCCGATCCCCACGATTTTCGTACTAACCACTCCCAATTCGTCTCCCCGTTTGACTGGCTCGACATCAAATTCGCCGGCGGAGATCCGGTCCAATTGATCCGTGATGCGTTCGATGGGAGCCAGCGACACGCGGCTGACGACCGCAGCGAGGAGCGTCGAAAGAAAAACGGACGCTAAGGCATACAAACCGGCTGATTCGAGGCTGGGCGAAATCTCGTCGCGGATCAACGCCGAGGAGAGGCCAATGCGGATGTCTCCAAAGGGGCCGGAGCCGAGATTGAACGGCAGCGAGTACTCATACACCTGGGGCGGCCCGTAGAGCGTGCGAAGCTGTTCGAAAAAGCCACTGCGGACCAGGGATGAAACGCTGGGCCGGCCCACAACTTTCTGGCCGCGCAGCGAAGCGTCGCTTGAAACCAACACGATACCGTTGCGGTCGCTGATCGTGACTTCGTAAATCGTGGGCGAGTATCCTACCGCCGATTCGATCAGCGAATTGAGGGTGCTGCTGCTGTCGAACGAGCGCACCACATAACGCCGCATGTCGTCGGAGCTTGACGACGCAGGAGTCTCACCGCGCTCGGCGGAATCGCCAAGCGCATTCTGGCAGGCGAGAAAAATTTGCTGCGCAACGAAGCGGGCGCGATCGTCCGCCTGTCGCAGGACTTGCCGCGTCAGACGCGCTAGGTAGAGCGTAGAAACGATCGCCACGACAGCCAGTACCAGCAGCGAAGTTGCAAGCGTGAATTTAGTTTTCAGGCTGAGACGCATCGCTTCGCCCCGCTTCGTACTCCTTCAGTTTATTATGCAGGGTTTTCAAACTGATGCCGAGCAATTCGGCCGCGCGGGTCTTGTTCTGGTTCGTCGCCGATAGTGTTTGCAGGATCAGCTCTCGCTCGACGGCGTCCACGGTAGTGCCCACGGGGAATCGAAGCCCGCCTAGCCCCAAGGTGACCGTAGCCGGGGCGCGCCCGAACTCAGAAGGAAGATGCGAACGAGAGACTGTGCCCCGGTCCGAGGCGATGGCGGCGCGTTCGAGAACGTTTCGCAGCTCCCTTACATTTCCGGGCCAGGGATAGGACTTGAACATCTCCATAACATCCGACCCAACGCCGATGACCTTCTTTCCGTGCTTCTCGGAAATCTCTGCTAGCAGGTTATCGACTAGCAGCGCTAAATCATCCTTGTGGTCGCGCAGTGGCGGCAGATGGATGTTGAAAACGTTCAAGCGAAAGTAGAGATCCTGCCGGAGATGGCCATCCGCCACCGCCTGCTCGGGATTCTTGTTCGTCGCGGCCAACACCCGCACGTCGACCGGCGTCTCGACCTTGCTGCCGAGCCGCCGAATCTTGTGATCTTCAAGAACCCGCAAAAGCTTCGCCTGTGTCGGCGCCGGCATCTCTCCGATTTCATCGAGCAGCAGCGTGCCGCCGTCCGCAAGCTCGAAGCAGCCGATTCGCCGCTCCGCTGCGCCGGTGAAAGCCCCGCGCTCATGGCCAAAGATTTCGCTTTCCATGAGCGATTCGGGAATCGCGGAGCAATTGATGGCGATAAATGGACGCTCGGCACGCGGCGAGAGCATGTGAATCGAGCGCGCCACCATTTCCTTTCCCGAGCCCGTTTCGCCCGTGATCAGCACTGAGGCAGTAGATGGCGCGGCCATTTCAACCTGGCGCATCACATCCTGCATCCCGCGCGACGCGCCCACCAGCACGCCGATTTTGCCGGCCTCGCGCAATTGACGAGTGAGGGCGGCCACAGCCTTCCGGTCGCGTGACCGCCCCATGGCGCGGTCGAGCAACGCCTTGAGAACCGGGGGCTTGAGCGGTTTTTCGATGTACCAGAATGCGCCAGCTTCAATGGCTTGCACTACGCGCTCGTCGCTGCCGCGTCCGGTGATTATAATCACCGGAATCTGCTGAATTTCCTCGCCAAGGTGGCCGAGCAAGTCGAGTCCATTCATCCCGGGAAGCTCGACGTCTGCGAGGATCACGCCTGGACGAAACTCAGGAAACTTGGCGAGGGCCTCCTCGCCGCTGGCTACGCCCAATAGCTCGTAATTCCACTTGCGAAGCAGTGCCTCGTACCCTTTACGGGCGTTTTCTTCGTCTTCGACAATGAGAATTCGTTGCAGGCTTTGGTTATCTGGAGCCATTCCAACTTGAATCTACCAGCAGTGCGAAGGAAAACCAAGGGAACGGATTTCGCTGCCGGCCGGGCGACTCGAGCATCCGGCCCGAGCGCGGGCAGTCGACTGGGCCCCAGCCATCAGGTCTAAGATCCGCCGAGGTATAGCGGCCTGACCAGAATGATCTCGAGTTTCGTGCCGGTCTGAAGCCGTATTTCTTGCCCGAGCCCAGCCTCGGCCATGAAAGCGTTGGCGGCGCCAATGGCGGCTCCAATGGCTGCATCCTTCTTATCCTTCGCGTTCATGCCCGCCGAAGCTCCTACCAAGGCACCCTGCGCCGCGGCTTGCTCTTCTTTCTGGCGCTTGCTGGAAGGAGTTTGGATTTCGCCTTCGTGCTCATAGACCACGCGAACCGAGTGCACCCCCGGGGCATCGATTAATTCTGCTACCAGCGGCCTCCGGCTGCCCTGCGTTTCGATATCGTCAAAGGTAAGCCAGATCCGAGCCCTCCCCACTTTTCCAGCGGCCTCGACCTTGTCGATGTGACCGAACACGTCCGCCCCGGCCGGAAGTACTGCTCCGCTGGCCGTCGTAATCGGTTGCAGTGTGCGGGCCTTGAAGGGCTTACCGGCTATGTCGTCTTTGGAACTGAGGTCATCTTGAAGTCGGATCAAGACCCGTGTTCCTGATGGAACCTGATTGGGGGTCGACCGTTCCGTTGACGCAGCGGATTGGGTCTGCCGAATCGGTGGATCACCCTGCTGCGCGTGCGAATGGGCTGGCAAGCCAGCGAGAATCAAGACTGACGCGGCACAGAAAAGCGAGATTGAGCGGCTCATGGTCTCCTCTTAGTGCTTCAAGTTAGGCCCTTTTCGCTGGGCGTAAAGCAGCCTGTAAGACTCGAAAGTAAGATGACCCAAGAACCAAGAGGGTGGCTTGGGGCGTTTTACGAATGTGTGCCGTTTTGTACTGTTCGGAACGAGACTCGGAAAAAAGCTATTCGAGAAGGTCAATCGGTGAACTATAATCTCCCCGGCTTTTCGGGATTATTTGTGACCTCTCATGTTGGAGACCCCGGTCGTCATTCGAAGAAGGCGGTTCGATAGGGAGATTCGGGACAGAATCCAACGCGATCAGGGAAGTCACTCGCGATCGAAATCGGAGGGGCGGATGAGATTGAGTTGGCGCGCTGCAATGTGGTTTTTCTTAGCTGTCTTCGTTGCGTCCGCAAGCCTTGCAGACGAGAAAAAGGGCGACCGCAAAAGCGGCGACTCTTCGATGTCTACTGATGACGCCTCGACCGCCAAGTCTTCGAAGGATGCGGCGACGAGCCAACACGAGCTGGGCGCGGCTACGCCCTCGTCCCGCTCAAATGCCAAATCCGATCCCGCCGTGATGAGAGATCGAGAGGAGGAAGCGGCCGAGGGTCCCAAGTGGGTCCCGATGCCAGCCTGGAGCGGGAATCCCGGACTTTTCAATCTCGAAACCGGCGATACCTTGCCGAGAGGCTCGTTCGAGTTCACCGCGGGCGTGAACAAGATTTCTCGGATGCCCGGGGACATTACGGTGCTCGAGGTCGGGCCGGCATTCGGGGTGGGTGTGAATCGCTGGCTTTCCCTCTTTCTGCAGATCGATGCCCAAGAGCACATCCACGTGGACGTGCCCAGCAACCTGAGCCTTGCTTCTCCGAACGGCATCCAGTTCCGCAACACGATTTACGACCCAATCCTCCCAGCCGTGGCGCCGGGGGTCAATCCCGCTTATGTCGAAGATTTCCCGTTCGCATCTCACAACGGAGGTGGAATCGGAGAGATCGATCTGGGCTTTAAGATTGGGCTGCTGTCGGAGAAACGCGGGAATCCCATCAGCCTGTCGGTACGCAACGACTTCTATATTCCCACCAAGACGTCGCTAAATGATCTGCTCAGCAACGAAGTGCAGTACGGAACGTTTAACTATGGAATAGGGGTGGAAGCGAGCAAATACCTCCTGCACAAGAGTATTCTTGCGACAGTCAACTGGAGTTACCGTTTCATGCGTGGGTCGAGTTTCACGATTCCGGCCGGTACCGGCGGAGTTACAGGAGTGGTTTCGGGCGCCAACCAAAGCACGCTGCTGCCCGGTGGAACAACGACACCGACGATAACAACGACAACGACTGCGGTGCTGAATCTGTCCAATCAGATGAACGCGGGCGTTGGGCTGCTAATGTTTCCGCAGAAACGCTTTCAAGTAATTACGGAATACAACGCACTGCTGTTTGTCGGCGCCGGAATTCCGAACACTAGCTTCGGCTCGCGCGACCCGGTGGACAGCACCGAAGGCATCCGTTTTTACCTGATGAAAAACGTTGCGATCGATGCCGGATATCGTTATTCGCTGAGCCTGTCGCAACATAAGGACCGCAACGGTTTCATCGCGAAGTTGGGCATCGGTTTCCGCCGGGAGGAGAGAGAAAGGTCGGGAAAATCCGACGTTTTGACCTCCT
>Ga0307475_10001425_pt1 | contig 14166 bp, 13 predicted proteins | sample atmos_gasesECM1C_FD_203317 | JGI IMG/M metagenome (GOLD analysis project Ga0307475, IMG submission 203317) | Hardwood forest soil microbial communities from Morgan-Monroe State Forest, Indiana, United States - atmos_gasesECM1C_515 | ecosystem: Environmental > Terrestrial > Soil > Temperate... | reverse complement strand
GAAAAATTCAGGATATTTGCCATCGATTTTCCGCACGGCAAGGGGGTCGTCAAGGAAGAGTTGCTCATTACGCCAAGCGCTGCCGCAAAAAAGGCGATGGACACTTTGAAGCCCGTAGTCATTGATACGCGGGAACCCGAGGAGTTCGTGGCTGGGACAACTGAGATTGCGGTAGCTGAAGGCATAAAAGCCAATTGCATTATTCCACTTGTGACTCGCGGCCGAGTCCTCGGCATCCTAGCGCCTGCACGCACCACAGAGACTCCGTTTCTGCCAGAAGATGTTGATTTCCTGAACCGGGCGTCAGGACAGGTAGCCATCGCAATTGAAAACGCGCTGGCGTACCAGGAAATTTCTGAACTCAAGGACAAACTTGCGCAGGAAAAACTCTACTTGGAAGAGGAAATTCGCGCCGACAGCGGTTTCGAGCGGATCATCGGCAAGAGCGCGGCGTTGAAGCGCGTTCTGCAACTGGTGGAGACAGTCGCCCCGAGTGATTCCACGGTTCTATTGCTGGGCGAAACGGGAACGGGCAAGGAGCTAATTGCGCGCGCCATTCACGACCGCAGCCGGCGCAAGGACCGGACCTTTGTGAAACTGAATTGTGCTGCGATTCCCACGGGTCTGTTGGAAAGCGAACTGTTTGGACACGAAAAAGGAGCTTTTACCGGAGCAATTGCACAAAAAGTCGGGCGATTGGAACTCGCTGACCAGGGCACGCTCTTCCTGGACGAAGTGGGAGACATTCCGATTGAAATTCAGCCCAAACTGCTTCGCGTTTTGCAGGAGCGGGAGTTTGAACGCCTTGGCAGCACTCATACGCGGAAAGTGAATGTTCGTCTGGTGGCCGCCACCAATCGCGATCTGGAGAAAATGGTTGCGGAGCGCGAGTTTCGCGGTGACCTGTTTTACCGGCTGAACGTTTTCCCGATCCACATACCGTCCCTGAGGGAGCGCAAAGAGGACATCCCACTGCTGGTCAGTTACTTCGCGCAGAAGCTCGCAAAACAGATGCAGAAAGAAATTGAATCGGTACCTTCTGCAGTGATGAAGGGACTCACCGCGTGGGAATGGCCTGGGAACATCCGCGAGTTGGAGAATTTCATCGAACGCGCCGTGATCCTGACGCGCGGGAAAGCACTTGAAGTACCGCTTACAGAACTACGAAAAACCAAAACGGAAACGGCCACAGATGGGGCCGTCATTAATAAGAAGCGACTGGCTCGCAAAGCAAGCAGCTCACAACCTGACATCAACCCTGCCGCCGAGGACTATGAAAGGAAGCAGCGCGAGGAAATCATACAGGCACTCACCGTATGCAAGGGCCGCATAGGTGGTGCTGATGGCGCTGCAATCCGCCTGGGTATCAACCGAACCACCCTCATGTATCGTATGAGAAAGTTCGGCATCTACGCGAAGCTGTATTCCTGATTGACTGGCACGAAACTGGGGTGATGTCTAACGCTCGGAGCGATTCGGTTGCCCTGATGGGACGGCAACCATCTTACGCGGATCGACAACTCGCGGCAAAACAAACGACGTGCTCTACCGGTGCACAAAAAACTAGCTGTAGCATTCGTCAGAGCATTTCGACGCGACCACTTGGTCGTATAGTCGGCTATTCGTCGAAATGTCGTCGTTGTCGCGCTTACGGTTGGTGAGATCGACGAGAAGTGGCCGACCACGTAGGATGCAACCATGGCAGTCTCCTTCAATTTCGTAACCGAACGCCTTGCCGTTGCGGTGGTATCTCCTCGAAGGCTGACGTGGACCAGATTGTGGCGGCGGGTATCACTCACGATGTGTTACGCCCTTTTGCGAGCATCAGAAGCAATTGCGAAGATCCGCTCAGTGCGTCCTGATGTCCTCTTTTACCTGATCCAGGCTATCTTGATTCCGTTGAACGGGACTTAAAAACCTGAGGGCCACGCCATCGCATCGGGTCTCGCCACAGAGACTGCTCCCATGATCGAAAACGCAGGGACGGCCCACCAGAGGCAGCTCATCGCGTTCCGAAACCGGGACATATTCAGCTACGTGCTGGCCGACTATCCCGAAATCACGTTATTAGTGAGGTGGCGCATGATCTGATCTTGGAGCCCGTAACGCTCCCGCAGTTCAACTCGTGTCTGCTGGCTATCGTGCAGGGCTTGCTCCAGAATTTCATTCCGTAACAACACGATGGCGAGGCTTGCGGGGTTTAGCATCTCCAAGCATCGCGGTCGGTTGAATTCGCAAATCGACATGCTGCCAGCGCTCGCGTTTTTCGACAACGGGCCTCTTGAGCTATGCCACCTGGAAGAGTAATCGGAGAGGGCCAAGGCAACGGACTTTGTTCACGGCCAGAAGTATCAATTCTCCTCGAGGCGCTGGCACCTCCGGAACGTCAACCGGCATTAGTTCCCGTTTTGCTGTTGGCCGAATGGCGACCAGAGCCTGTTCTCGTGCGAATCCCTGGTTCATATTCGCCCCTAACCAGACCGACGGATGAAGACCCTTTCCATACCCATCGGATGCTCGGGGCAACGTATTTAGCCTGATCTTCGTTCAACTGTCGTGATTTCTTCACCGGAGCGCTCAGGTTCGCTGCGTTGCGGTTGGGTATAGCCAACGATTGGGGCCAAGCATCCAATGATGGAATATTCAGAATCATCGCGGCGGCAGGATCGTGAGCAGCGACTCAGAGCTTCTGACACCGCCAGCACTGGCGGCGCGGTACGAAACGCTGATGCGGGTGTCTCGCGCAATCGGGGCGCACCAGAGTGCCAAGGATCTTTTCGCGGCGCTGGTTGATGAATTGAACGGGCTGGTGGACTTTGACGCGATCGGAGTATTTCTGAAGTGCCAGAATTCCGACCGCTTTCAAAACCATTTCGTCGATATGGAGAGCCGGTCGGTTCTTGTTGCAGAAGAAAATCTGTCGCCGGAAGAGACATTTGTATCGTCGGTGTACGACCAGCAAGCGTCTTGGCTCAGGTCCACCGACGAAATGGAACCCCGCTACGAGCGATTTCAAGTGGCCCTGCAAAACCGCGGAATTCGATCGATCTGCGCCCTCCCTTTGACGACAGGGCACCGTAGATTGGGCGTTATTTCGTTCGGTAGCAGACAGGCTCATGCCTACCCGCCGGAAGAAGTCAAGTTCATATCCCAGGTGGCGGATCAGATTGCCCTGGCCTTCGATGACGCTTTGAATTTCAGCGCGTTGCGACGGGCGTCCGAAGAATTACAGACGAAGAACGAGCGGTTGCAATTGCTGCTCGACGTTACGAATCAGTTTGTCTCCAATCTCGAACTCCGGGATCTGCTGCGCGCCATCTCGCAGGGCGTACGGCGGGTCATGCAGAGCGACTACACGGGTTTGTCGCTCCCGGCGGCCGACGGCCAGCACCTGCGACTTTACGCGCTGGACTTCCCCCGGGGCAAGGGGTTCCTGCACGAAGAGTTGGTCTATTCGATCGATGGATCGCCCTCAGGGACAGCATTTCGAACCATGAAACCGTTGACCCTCCGGAGTCCCTTCCCCGATTGGCTCAACTATCCAATCGCGCAGATCGCGCTTCGCGAGGACCTCAAGTCGTTCTGCTTTTTGCCGCTGATCAGCCGGAATCGCGCGATTGGCGTGCTGGTTCTAGGCCGGCTGCGTGATGACGCCTTCACTGAGGACGAGATCCATTTTCTGGAGCAGATTGCTAACCAGATTGCTCTCGCCGTTGAGAATGCGCTGGCCTATCGCGAGATTCGGGATTTGAAAGACCAGCTCTCCAAGGAAAAGCTCTATCTGGAAGATGAAATTCGCACGGAAATGAATTTCACCGATATCATCGGAAAGAGCCCGTCTCTGCGCAGAGTCCTGAAGCTCGTCGAACGCGTCGCTCCCACCGATTCCACGGTGCTGATCAACGGAGAAACAGGCACCGGCAAGGAGTTGATTGCTCGGGCCATTCATGATTTGAGTCCACGGCGCTCAAAGCCCTTCGTGAAGCTGAATTGCGCGGCGCTACCGACCGGCCTGCTGGAAAGCGAGCTGTTTGGGCACGAAAAAGGCGCTTTCACAGGAGCGATCGCGCAGCGCGTCGGACGCTTTGAAGTGGCCGCCAGCGGCACCATTTTTCTCGACGAAATTGGGGAAATTCCTCTGGAGTTGCAGACCAAACTGCTTCGCGTACTGCAGGAACGCGAGTTCGAAAGACTGGGAAGCTCGAAAACGCTCCGGACAGATGCGCGTCTGATTGCCGCTACAAACCGCAACCTGGAAGCCATGGTGGCAGAACAGAAGTTTCGCTCCGATCTGTTTTTTCGTATCAACGTTTTCCCCGTGTACGTCCCGTCTTTACGGGAGCGTGACGCGGATATTCCGTTCTTGGTCCGGCACTTTACGCAGCAATTCTCCCGGCGCATGAACAAAGTCATTGATGCGATCCCATCCGCGACGATGGACGCGCTGCGCCGATACCAGTGGCCCGGAAACATCCGGGAACTCCAGAACATGATCGAACGCGCTGTGATTGTCTCGACAGGGCCTGTGCTTAGCCTGGATGTTGCCGATCTGAAACTGGCTCCGGCCAGTTCTTCGCAGCGGAAAGTCTTCGAAGAGAAAGTCTTCGAGGAGAAAGCCCCTGCTTCAGATTCCAAAACCGATGGCGCGCTTCGCGACGTTCTGCACCGAACGGAACGCCAGAAGATCCTCGAAGCCTTGGAGCGCTCCAACTGGGTCGTGGCCGGTCCGAAGGGCGCCGCAGCGCAGCTTGGAACCAAACGATCCACTCTCCAGCAGAAAATTCGCAAGCTCGGAATCACGCGCGGAAACGCCTGACCTGGGCGCGCTCGATTTTCAGTTCCGTCAATTCTGAGGTGCTCTTCCCTTACCTGTTGAATCGCGTGCCAAAAAAACGGCACGCTACCGCAAATGCGGCACTGCCAATTTCGCAGCGCGGCTCACGGCGCGCTCGTTTCGCCTGCCATCTTTCGAAACATCAGTAAGTTCCGCATGTCTCTGAGTCACGCCAGGGTTGTGGCTCTCGCCGTGCTTTTCCCGCTGGCGTGAGGCGCTTGTGATGGTTCGATCGCGGGTTGCGAACAGGCGAACAGAATTTCACGCGGGCTTTGCCAGCCGACGCACAGGTTCCGTGCTCGAAATCAAGGCATCGATACCGAGCGAGCTCAATGCAATCTCGCCATTGGTGGACCGCATGATGCGGCTTATCGAAGGGGCGCATTGCGTTGCGGGCGAAGAATACGATGTCGAACTCGCCCTTCGAGAAGCTTTGAACAACGCCGTCGTTCATGGCAACCGGCTGAATGCTCGCAAATTAGTACACATCCGCTGCCGCTGCAGGGCTGGGAACGGAATTTCGTTAGTCGTCTCAGACCAAGGTGAAGGGTTTGATGCGCGCACCGTTCATGATCCCTTGGCCGCCGGGAACCTTGTAGCGGAGCACGGACGCGGCATCCAGCTCATGAAGTCAGCGATGGACCTGGTCTCGTTCGAACGGCGGGGAACCGCGGTTCACATGCGCAAGAGGCCGGTTCGCAACCCATCAGATGCGCGAAGCGACTCACGCCGTTGTTAGGAGGCAGTTATGGCCACTTATCGGAGCTCCATTTTTGGTCCTATGCAAGACGCACCCGCAAAGAAGGCTGCAGCACCGCTCCGTCTCGCTTCGACCGTCAAGAACGATGTTTTTTTGAATGCTTTGCTGGAAATGCCCACGACAAAACAGGGGCACAGGAGCCCTCTCGAGTGGCTCGGCGCGATGGGATTTCACATTGCGATTATCATGTTGCTGGTCATTGTGCCGCTCTACACCACAGCAACAATTCACCTCAGCGACTACCGTGAGACAACGCTGCTAGCTCCTCCGCCGCCCTCGGCGCCGCCCCCGCCACCTGCGGCAAGCGCAGTCGCCCCACGGATTCCGCATCCGAAGGCAAAGTTGAACTACACGTTGCAAAAACTGACGGTACCTACCGCGATTCCGAAAAAGGTTGCGTCGTATTCGGACAATGTCGCCGAAGCGGCTCCTGATCTGGGCGGCGTGCCGGGTGGTGTTCCCGGCGGAGTGATTGGCGGACAAATCGGCGGGGTAGCTGACGGCGTCATCGGCGGAACGGGAACGGCAGTGCCGACGCCTCCTCCCCCGAAGCCGGTGCAGAAGATCGTGCGGGTTGGTTCCAATTTGAAGCCACCGCGTCAGACGTATTCCGTTGATCCAGTGTACCCGCCGCTCGCGCAACAGGCGCGCATCGCGGGCACGGTAATCGTGGATGCGGTGATTGACGAACACGGGAATGTGGTTCAAGCGCGCGTGGTAAATGGACACCCGTTGTTAATCGAAGCGGCGTTGAGGGCCGTGCGTCAGTGGAAGTACGAGCCGACTTCGCTCAACGGCCAGCCAGTTTCGGTTGAATTGCAAGTGCAGGTGCACTTCAACTTTAAGCCGTAAGAGAGACGAGAGGCACGCATGTTGAAGATCACGATGACCAAGACGCCGGCGGAAGAACGATGGATTCTGCATGGGCGACTGGTCGGGCCGTGGGTTCGCGAACTGCAAGCGGTGTGGCGAAACACGCACCGAGCCGACGAGCAGCAACGCTGCCTATTCGATCTGAACTACGTTACGTTCGTAGACAAGGACGGCGAGAAATTGTTGCGGGTACTGGCAAACGAAGGGGTGCAATTCGAGGCGAGCGGAATCTATGTTCGCGACGTCGTGCAGCAACTCAAGGGCAAACGTAAGGCTCGTAGAGGCGAGTTGCTCGTGTGCTTGCTCGTGACACTCCTGTCAGGCGTGGTTGCTGCGGCTAACGGGATTTCTGCAGGTCTGAACACTGCGGCCACAAACAGAAACCAATGTGTTCGTCAGCAAGTTTATCCGCGAAATTTATCCTGGAACAGCACATCTGATTTCATGAACGAAGAAGGAGAGACATTGTGTCACCAGAAGTCGTAAACACGCAAAACAAACGGGCACCAGCGATCCCTCTTCTGCGTCCGGTTCTCGCTGTACAGCGGCAACAGCAGCGAGATTGTGCAGCTTTTGCTCGACGACAAGGTTCCCGTCGGTTTGATCGAAGGGCCCGCGCGCGAACGGGGAGTGCGCCGCGAACCCTTCATGGAAGACGAACTGGTCCTGGTCACGCCGCGTGAATTCGAGCCTGATAGTCTAACGCCCAGTCAATTCCGGGCATCAAAGCTTCTGCTGCGCGAACACGGTTCCGGTTCTCGGCGTGTGGTTGACACGGCTCTTGGGAAGGCTGGGTTCAAACTCAAACCCTTCAAGAAGGTGATGACCTTCGACCTCACCGAAGCTATCAAATCAGCGGTTGAAACGGGGCTCGGCGTAGGCTTCGTGTCGCGCTGGGCGAGCTCAAAGGAATTGGAACTGGGTACACTGAAAGTCGCCCAAGTCAACGGCCTACGCGTTACACGTCACTTCACCCTCACTTCGCGTGCCGGCCCTAATCTGGTGGGCCCAGCGAGCGCGCTCCGCACATTTGCTCTCGGGCGTGCCCGACTTCTTTCGAACAAGCCACGAAGGTCGCTCCAGGCGGCCGCTTTTGAAAGCGCGCCAGATCGGTAACGGAACCCGGGAGACAGACGGAACGTTCACCGGGCACCGCAGCCCCAAAAACAAAAAGCCCGGACGCCTGAGTCCGGGCCTAACATCTCAAATTGGTTGCGGGGGGCCGCAATGCACCGAAACCGCCAGCCTGATCCTTCCGTTTCGGTACAGCTTGACGGACGGGTTGGCAGCATGAGCTGTGATTCGAACACTATCCCCTGCTTCGGATGTGGGTTCGATTCCCATCGCCCGCAAGTCCTACCCTGTATCTTCGAATAGTTCGGGGGTCCGTCTATACTCTTCCTTTACGCGCGCGGAGGGGTATGGACGACACAACGACAGTAAAGAGTGGCGGTACTGCGAAAAGGGAGCCTGTGAAGGCCACGATTCTGAACGTGCTGATCGCATCGCCCTCAGACGTGCCCGCCGAACGAGATGCCGTCGAGAGCGCCATTCACGAATGGAATGAGAACCATCATGCAGCAACAGGCATTATCCTTTTGCCCGTTCGATGGGAAACGCATTCGTATCCCGGGTCGGGAGACCGCCCGCAAGCTATCCTCAATAAGCAGATTGTCGATTCTGGTCATCTTTTGATTGGGATCTTCCGCAACCGTTTAGGGACTCCTACTGGCAAAGCGCAATCCGGAACGATCGAAGAAATTGAGGAATTTCGTAAGACGGGCCGGTACGTCGCTCTTTATTTCTCCGATGCCCCGGTCCCAGAAGATGCCGATCGCGACCAGCTCGATGCTCTCGAACAATATAAAAAGCAGCGGCAGCAAGATACGCTATATTCGACCTTCAACACGGCGGACGAACTACGGCAGCTCCTTACGCGGCACTTACCGAAGATCGTTCCCGAAGTCTACGCGCGTGTTCGGTCCGGAACGGGCGCTCCGCGACAAACCCCGAGTTTCCTGTTCGTTTTTGGTGTGCCGTTAGGGGATAACGACTCGGCTCAGTGGCTGATGATGCTGCGACACTACGGCCCGAATCCAGCGTATAACTGCGATATCGTATTCTATGATGATGATCGGAAGAACATAGAACACGAGTGGCTCACAAAACATCCCAATTCGCCTTATCCACCGCCCGGTCTGGCCGGCGAATCGCAAAAACGTATCCATGTCGGCGAAGCCGGCCCTGAGGGATCTGCTGGAAGCTTTATCTGGAATCCGTTAGACCCGAACGGCCAGCACTATACGGTTTCGATCAGTTGCCGCGACGGTGTATTTGAACAAAAGTGGGAAGTGACTCGAGTAGACGGCATTCTTCGTTCATCCATTACGATTGAACGTGGCCAACAATGGATCAAGAAAAATGCTCACCTAAGTCCGCTCGTATTTCGATATCAAGACCCTGAATTTGTCAGAACGACCCTCGCCACCGAAATGCAGAAGGAGAGGAAAGGAAAAGTTGTTCATCCAGGTTGGAAACCTCGATATAGATTTGAAGTTCCAGCGGCGATTATCGACCCGAATGGAAATGTACAGGTTGTTTCGGGGGTCAAATTGCCGGACGGAAGTACACAAACGGACTTCGGGTCTTGGAACCTCCTTACCAAGCATCTCGGAGATGACACGCCCTGACAATAACGAACAAGGCAAGTCGATAATTCTCGCGACCGACTACTTAGAGCGTCAGCGGCTTTTCAACCGGTATGTCCGCGGCACGTTGGAGCCACTCCAGTCGTCTTTCAATGCGGATCAACTGGAAACGTGGATCATTCGACTTCTAGCTCAGGTGAAGCAAGTCCACAAAGACAAGGTGTTGCAGCTTCTTCTCAACACGTTCGGAGGTTACCTTGCCAATCGTCAGCATCCTGGTTGGCAGAGTGAGATGGAGAACCATCTTCGAGCACTTTTGGCTGAGATGATCCGCCTGAAACTCGTGGAACAGGAACTGGATAACGTGCAGCTGACCTTGCCGGGCCGCGCATGTGGCGAATCGTCACTCTCCTTTCGTTCGGCGATGCGCTTCGTTGATCTTGTGCAAAGTGTCGGGGCGCAAGGCATCACAGCGGAACAATTGATGGCATTGGTCCAGGCGCTACCTGAATCGGACAGCAACTACACGCCTATGTTTAAGAAAGGTAACAAGGAAACTGTGCGCCCGCGTGAGGCTGCCAGCCGCTTCGGTATGCCAGTGACAGACGCGCTGCAGAAGTTCGTGGATGATTATTTCGCGTACTACGCGCGCTGCAAACGCGCCTCGATACTCTGGGATTGGATAAATGGCGTCTCCATCGAAAAAATAGAAGGAGCCTACACAGCAAATCCCTTTCAGGGCAAAATCGGATACGGCGACATAAGGAAGTTTGCGGATTCCACGCGGTTTCATCTGAGCGCGGCACACCGGTTGACAAACATCTTGTTCGTTTCGGGTGGCCCAAACGAGGAAACCATCGACCGCCTGCTGCGCCAGCTTGAAATGGGGCTTCCAGCGCAAGCGCTTGGGCTCGTGGATATTCCGGCCGATCTCACCCGGGGAGACTACTTGGCGCTACTAAGCGCTGGAATTCAGAATCCCGATCAAGTTTGGCTGCGTTCAGACGAGCAACTCTCACAGATACTCGGCCCACTCGTCGGGCGTCTTCTCTCCGCAAAGCGTCCGAAATCGCAAGTGCAATCGGCCTAGCTCGATATGAGCAAAGTTGCTTCCGCGCGTCGCTTTCGCAAATTCCCGCGGAACCAGACGTCGGTTCGTATAGGGAGCCGAAACAATGTGCTCTTTAACACATTTGACCGCCTAGTACGGCACCAGGCGTTCCTCCGATTAGGAGCCTCACTCTAGGTCGTTCCATCATGGGTCGCACCCACGAAACGCGCCAACTGTCGACTTTTGGGAATAACGCATGCAACTTCACCGAACACGAGACAGTTTGTCATTCGCTGGCGCCGGCATCAGGCGCCACTGCTCTGCGGGTCAAGCAGCGCGCATGGATCGGAGTTTGAATCGGACTCCCTCTGCGTGCTGCAAATAAGCAACGATTTCAAACAGATTGCTGGCGGTCGGATTCCCATTTGGACCGAACATCTGGTGGAGAGTTTTTACGTGAATCTTTGTGCGCGCGGCCAGCTTTGGAAAGCCGACTGTGGCATTGATGTAGTCGCGCAATAGCTCTTTACCGAGTGCCACTTCGCCAGAAAGAAGGCTTTCGATAGCTTCGCTAAGAAGCCCTTTTCGGAAAGCGGCATCGCGTTTCACGCGTGCCTGAACTGTTTCTCTAAAATCTCGCGTCAAGGCCATGTTCATTCCTCCTCTTTTTTCTCCTTATGCTGTTTCTTTCTCAGCTTGTAGTCTTCCCACCGTTCAAGCGCGAGTCTGATGTCGTTTTGCTGGCGTTGCTTTGTGCCACCACCAAGAAGAATGACTATCTGCTCGCCTTCTTTCCCAAAATACACACGATAGCCGGGACCAAAATTGATCTTGCACTCGTAGACGCCAGCTCCAACACTCTTGGCATTGGAGAAGTTCCCCAATCCTACGCGGTATAGAGCCGTCGTCACCTTCCGCGCGGCTTCGGCATTCAACCTGTCGTACCATTCCCGAAAAGGATTGTGACCGTCACGGTCGTGGTATTCGCGGATGTCAACCATCATTTCGATGGTAACATATATTGTACCATTGTCAATCAGTGTCTGCGGCAGTTTCGAGCATCGACCCCGTCGGGGAAGTTAACGTGCTCAAAAAATTGAAGAACCGTTGGGAACGATTCGCAGACCGATGCGCCCGCCCCCAAGAATAGGAACGATTGTTGGGACGTCTGCAGCACGAGCTGCTTAGGCCAGAGGTGATCGATTATACGCTGGCGGAATTTGGGCGACAGCTACGCACCGCGCTCTCAAGCATGTCGAACGATCTCGTAGCCCTTCGCCGGCGAAAGGAGCAGCTCGAAGGCGAGATACAGCGCTTTGCGGACGCTATTGCTCGTGGCGGACCGCTCGACGCATTGGTGGAGCAAATCGCGACGCGAGAGAAGGCACTGAAGGCCATCACCAACCGACTGCTTTCGGCGAACTCTGCTTCAATCGAAGGACAGCTCCGCGAGCTTCGCCAGTTCGTCGAGAAAGGCATTTCCGATTTGCGCTCGCAGTTGAACCGCGACACGGCTCTGGCCAAAGCGGAACTACAGAAACACCTCAGCGAAGTCCGCATGACGCCGACGAAAGATAAAGAAGATTGGCACTATGTCGCAGAAGGGAATTGGGACTTGCTTGGAACTGGCCCGAACGCGCCAGTTCTAGGACTGGCGCATTCGGATGGTTGCGGGGGGCAGATTTGAACTGACGACCTTCGGGTTATGAGCACGTATTAGAACAAGCGGCCCATTGATTCTGTGTGACTTAAGCGTTGTTTCTTTCAGTTATCGCGATTTGCCCGCTTATGGTCTGTCAGCCTAAACACCTTCAAGTCCAAGTAGACTGTCATTTCTGACAATAGCCAGCGGTAACCGCAATTGAAAGCATATATTGGGGTCGAATGCCTGAAACGTGAGCAACAAGGAGAATCAATATGCATAGCAAGCGAATTAGAATCATCGTGAGCGTGCTGACGGTGTGCTTTGTGGCACTGCTCTCGGCCAATGCGCAGGGCGACAAGGCTAAGGTTAAGGGACTGATCACCGCCCGCACCGGCGACACGATCGTCCTCAAGACCACCGACGGCACTTCCTTCACTGTTACCATCGATGACGACACCAAGGTGCAGCAACCCCAGGGCCTCGGCGTCCGCAAAAAGCAAATGTCGGCTGCAGTGCTAATTCCGGGCCTCAAGGTGTCGGTTGACGGCACAAGCCAGGACACCACGCACATCCTTGCAAAGTCGATTACCTTTGACAAAGACGATCTACAAACGGCTGAGATGATCCAGGCCGGTTTAAATCCTACTGAGCAGAAGGTGGTCGCGAACCAACAGAACATCGCTGAAAACAAGCAAAACGTTGAAGCGAACAAGCAGGGAATCACTGCGAACCAGCAGAATATCGCTGCCAACAAAGCGACGATTGATGCCAACGCCGTGGAGACCAGTAAGCGGTTTTCAGAGTTGAGCGAGTACGACACTAAGGATCAACTGGACGTCCGCTTTGCAAGCGGCAGCACCGCAATCTCCGCAGCGGATCAAGAGGCGTTGAAAAAGTTAGCCCACAATGCCGTCAATCTGACGGGCTACATCATTCAGGTAAAGGGCTTCGCCGATTCGAGCGGCAACGCGGCCATGAACCAGAAACTCAGCATGGAGCGCGCACAGAACGTAATCGCTTTCTTGCTCCAGAACTGCAACGTCCCGGTTCGGCATATTATTGCGCCAGGGGCCATGGGAGAAGCGGCTCCACTAGCCTCGAACGAGACCGCCGCCGGACGCGCAGAAAACCGTCGGGTTGAGGTCAAGGTCCTGCTCAACAAGGGCTTAGCCGGTAGCTAAGAGTCTAACCGTCCTGGGTTAAATCAGATGGGACTTGGGGTGTGGGTGGCACGTGAGCTGGTGTTCTGGCTGAGATGCGCGATTCTTTCGCAAACCAACCCTCGAACTGGACTAATACCGGGGCCGCCCAGGCATCGACTCATCTCAATTGAAAAAGTCAAAGGGACTCAAGTAATTAGCTTGAGTCCCTATGGTGGCGGGGGGCAGATTTGAGCTGACGACCTTCGGGCTATGAGACGCAATCAAACATACGGCCGGTTGATTCTGTGCGATTTAGCCGCATTCTCGCTTCTCGGAGTTCTTTCCCAAATCTTTCCCAAAATTTTTGCTGGGCAGAACTAATCCGATAACCGCCGCGTTAATCAGATGAGTTAAATTAGCAAGTGGGAAACCAAGTGTCGGACTGGCCGGGCAAAGCGTCGCAGGACACATTGTCAGGTGACGTCTGATATAGCAGCTTTGAACTCGTGGGACTAAGAACACAAGGGGCGGAATGCACTCCCGATTCTATGCCTTCCTAAGGAAGAATACAGGACTCAGGGCATCGCCCTCTTAGGCGGACTGAAACCCTGAGTTTTTCCCCTTCATGGGGGATTCGGGCCAAGGCCGGGCAGACCGACAGTTTGACATATTCAAACTGGGGCTAGACAAGTGGAGCTACTATGCAAACATGGCGAAAAAGAAAGAAGAAGGTTCGGGCTTATTCTCCCAACATCCATGATTATCCCTCTACCATGTCCCAGTATGAAAGGGAGAGCTTGGCAGATGAAGCCAAGCTAAAGGCAAAGACAAAGCCCACCGAAAGAAAGAGCCGAAAGCCGAGCAGTCAGCAAATAACGATGACAGGCAAGCCTCTAACAACGTCTTAACTAGCCGCAAACTGCGCGCAGAGTGGCAGCCATGTCGCATCGTGGATTTCGATATTCACGTCTTAAGTACGCCCCTTTGTTTGGACCGATTCAAATTCACCCTTCCGGATCTTTGTGAACTGGCCAATGGATGGCATACCATTCCGCCGCTTCGCGTGAGACCGCACCAACAGCTCGCGCTGTCGTCAACCGAGTAGCAGGACGACCTTGCGGTCGCCCCGCCCTCTAAGAACCGTGCGTGATGGTTTCCCGATCACACGGCTCAGGCCCTTCGAACGCCTCTTTCGAGGAGACGCGGCTTTGAT
>Ga0307475_10001424_pt1 | contig 14170 bp, 11 predicted proteins | sample atmos_gasesECM1C_FD_203317 | JGI IMG/M metagenome (GOLD analysis project Ga0307475, IMG submission 203317) | Hardwood forest soil microbial communities from Morgan-Monroe State Forest, Indiana, United States - atmos_gasesECM1C_515 | ecosystem: Environmental > Terrestrial > Soil > Temperate... | reverse complement strand
ACTGCACGACCGCGGACCATGCGAGCCGCACACAGATCAGAAGGATCACGACCGACAGGAGGATTTTCCACAACACGTTCCACTTCGACATCCCGGATCTGGACTTGGCCAGCTCCCGCAACTCCATGATCGGCGTGCCCATCAGCACGAGGCAGCCGTCGTCGTAATCATGTGCCTGTGCAAATCCTTCCGCGCCGATGTCGAGCGCCTCCAGCAGAACGTTGCCGCCGTGACTATGCGCCACGACGTGAACCCGCCACCCGTCCTTGATCAGCGCGTGCATCAGCCTCGCCAGGTCAGCTGCTCCGGCCGCTCGTGCCGTCCAGTCATTCCGGCCGCTCCAGAAGAAGCCGGGAGAATCGTCGGTCAAATGCGCCCAGCAGCGCGCCCGGCTGCCGAGTTTCTTCAGACGTGCGTCAAGGTCTTGGCAGAACTCGGAGCGCGGCTGATACCACTGGCTTGGGCCGCCTACCCTTGGCGCGGCGAATGTCCCGTGCACCAGGATGATTGTTTCTTTTGCTGATTCACCGGGATCCGAATCGATCATGGACAATCCTTTTCGCACGGGCGAGATCGGCCACAATGAGCACTGGACGACGTTACATCCGAAGTGACTATAGCGGGTTTCGCCGAGAGCCGGCCAGTGCCGGATAGTGTCGTGTCCACTTGCGTCAACCGGAAATTGTCGTAAGCTCGTCAAAGCCGATCCGCCATGGCGAGCCAACGGGTCGGCCCCGAAGCGTTCCCCGACGATAAATTCTGCGAGGCAATCCAGAAATGCCGCCGCGGCTGAAGTGTGCTGCTTGGGACAAGCCTTGCGGGCGCTAGCGACGAGCGGACGGTGACGGCATTCATTCTGCCGAGCCTTGATACGGGGTCCCGATGCCGAGCTTTATGAGGAGTTCTCATACGGAGTATCGCGATGATCGAGGGATTACGCCCGTGGAAAGACAACTCCGCTAAGGTGTTGGCCATCGTCCTGCATGGCTGGGGCGGCAGCCCCGAACGCATGAACGATGTGATCGGGGCGACGCAAGCCGCCTTCGCAACGGGGGGTGTCGACGTCTACGCACCGCGATTGCCCTACGCCAACCGGTTGAAGTCCGTCCGCGCCGAGACGATCGTCATCGAGCTCCTGGGCGCAATCGACCGCATTGTTGCAGAGCGTGGCGCCTTCGAACAGATCGTCATCGTCGGCTTTAGCCTCGGCGGGGTATTCGCGCGGCGGCTATTCCTGGCCGCCGCGGGTAACCCGCCCGGTTTTCAACCCGAGGCGCCGTTCGAGAGGGCGCAGCCGCGGGACTGGGCACCACTGGTCGAGCGTCTGGTCACCATCAGCGCGTTCAACCGCGGCTGGCAGGTCACAGGCCGCACCGACTGGTACTCGTCGTTTATTCTCAATCTACTCGGGTTGATCGGTCATCTATCGCTTAGCGACTGGAGCCCAACTGCTTTCGACGCGCGCCTTGGGGCACCCTTTGTGGTGCAGACCCGCCTGCACTGGCTGGCCTACCGCCGATGGCATGCGGACTTGAGGACTAATCGGATCACCGGACGCCATTTGGAGCTGCCGGTATCCCGCACCAAGGACCCGATTGTGGTCCAGCTGGTCGGCAGGCAGGACAGTTTTGCCTCGCCGCTGGATCTGGTTGATATCGCCGTCGACGGCCACGATCCGTCATCGCCGCCTTACGCCCGGCGCTACTTCTACGTCGAAATGCCCAACACCGATCATAAGCATGCAACGGTCTTTGCCGGTACAGCCGGCGGCAAGGTCCGGCGAGACCTATTCATCAACGCGCTGACGCAGCCCCCGAAACATCTCCACGAAATCGCGAGCGACCCGTCGTTGCTGGCCGACGACATTCCGGAGATTGACCCTAGCGTCACGGACGCGGTGTTCATCATGCACGGCATCCGCGACGACGGCTTCTGGACGCATCACATCGCCAAGGTCGTGCGCGAGCATGCCGCCAGTAGCGCGCCCGGCATTCGGGCGCGGACGCCGAGTTACGGCTATTTCGCAATGCTGCCGTTTATATTGCCCTGGATCAGACGGCAGAAGGTTGAATGGTTGATGGATCAGTATGTCGGCGTCAGCGCGCAATTTCCCAACGCCGACTTCAGCTATGTCGGCCATTCCAACGGAACCTATCTTGCCGCGCGTGCGCTGAAGGACTATGCAGCGGCGCGTTTCAAGCATGTCTTCTTCGCCGGCAGCGTGGTCAGACGGGATTACGACTGGCTGAGCCTGTTGTTGACCGGGCGCGTCGGCAAGCTCCACAACGTTCCGGCCGCCGCCGACTGGGTCGTCGCGCTGTTGCCCAAGAGCATCGAACGCTTGAAAAAGTTTGATCTCGGCGGCGCCGGTTTCGACGGCTTTGACCAGGCAGGAAAGAATCCCAACATTACGCAGCCGACCGCTTTTGCCAACGGTCAGCACAGTGCGGCGATTGCGGAAAGCCAGTGGCCGCATATTGCGGCGTTCATCGTTAATGGCACAGTGCCGCCCGAACGGCCGCCTGCCGATTTCGTCAAGTCACGCGCCGCCTGGCTGGAGCCGTTAGCGAAGTCCCATCTCGGGTTGCCCCTGCTCGCTCTCCTCTTTGGGATAGTCGTCCCGGTGCTGCTGGCCATGCCGCTGCTCCACTACGTGACGGGAGTTGGGCCGGTGTGGCTGCCGGATGACCTGAACGACTGGCAGGCGATAGCAATGACCTTCATCTTCATAGGCTATTTTCTGCTGCTGAAGTTCATCGTTACTCGGGTCTAGCCCTTAATTTCCGTCGGCATAACAAGGTCACGGGCACCATCCAGGTGGATGCAGTCGCGTCTCACCACTTCATTGAGGGGCGCGAGCCCATGGGCATCGCCGCATCTCACCCGTGCGTCAGTGACCGCTGCCGTCCGCAGGAACTGCCCGCCGGACTCGCATAATTCTCGAAGTTTCTATCCGACAGGGTTCACGTGCTGCATTTCATGACATGAAGCTCCACGCCGGCCGCAAGAGCATTTGCAGGTGAAACATCCACGGTGCTCAGCAGCCGGTCCGCAAAGTCAAATGTGAAAAGCCTCACGATTCCGCCGGGCAGATCCTCCCGCCAGCTGATGATCTGGTGCTTGTCGGTGAAATCCCGTTTCATTTGCCAAATACTTTTGCCGTGCTCATCGCGAAATGCGGGCCGATCTGGGTCCTTGATGATCTTGAGTATCTTCTTGTCGACGACTTGAAGCCGATAACGTGTCAACGGTGTCTGAAGATCGTTGTTGTTAATGGCAACGTCCGTGTCGTCGCGTTCCGGCAATTGCGTCTTGGTGGCGAAGGATTGGTAGCAATCGACCGTCACCGCCGGTAACGAGTCGGCGGAGCGTTGCGCATAAGCGCACGAAAACGGGGTCACCGTCAAAATCAGTCCAAAGGCAAGCGCTTTCATCCTGCTTCTCCATCCTGAAACTTGCTCGTCAATCGCAATTGAATTGGGACGCGAAAGAGCCGAGAGCGCGCCCATCGCCGTTAGATTCGGCGAAAACCGTGTCTGCCGCAATCGAATTCCAAGCACAAGGCGCGGCCCCATTGGGTAACAGCATGCCTTTCGCATGCCGGAAGAAGCTGCCAATTTTGGTTCCAGCAAGTGCCGCCGAATTAATCCAGCGGAGATTGATGTATCTCAAGCCGACCGCCGGGAGGGCATCCGAAGCTTATCCTGGTGTGCTGTATTCGCCTCTGAGCAAGGGCGCCCTTGATGATCGCGCGGCGCCCCAGCGCGGCATTTTACGAATTCACGGCACCCCAATCATCAGGAGGATTGCCATGTTTCGTTTTGCTCTCATCGTATTGGCAGGATTCATTCTCGTTGCAGCAAGTCTGGTTCCCGATGACGCGTTCGCTCGCAGGGGTGGAGGGTTCCACGGCGGCGGCATGCGGGCCGGAGGCTTCCACGGCGGCGGGATGCGTGCCGGTGCGGTGCACGGCGGACGATATGCCGCTGCCGGTCGCTATCGCGTCGCGGGCGGCGTTCGCCCGAGCCATCCGATCGCCGGTCGCCCGGGTTATCGTCCCGGCTATCCCGTGGCGGGTCGGCCGGGTTATGGGTGGCGTGGAGCCGCGTGGGGTGCTGCGGCCGGAGCGGCCGCACTCGGCGCCTATGGCGCTTATGGCGCTTACTACGGCAATAACTACAACAACGGCTGCTACCAGAACACCTACGGCCAATGGGTCTGCCCAAATCAATACGGGTATCAATACCAGTATTGATGGCGCCCGGCTCTAAAGCCGGATGTAGTTTGGTTGATCGCTTCGTCGACTACTTCGGTTCACCTCTCCCGCTGGGGAGAGGTCGATTTGCCTCTGGCGATGCGAAGCATCGTCCAGTGCAAATCGGGTGAGGGCCATGCCGTCACGAGCGACCGCGGCCCTCACCCCAACCCTCTCCATCGAAGTCGGATTATCCGACTTCGATCGCTGAAATGCCCAACTCGGGAAAACCCGAGTTGAGTGGGGCAGGGAGCACACCATCAACGCGGAAACAGTCCAGCCTAATCTCTTCGCGCTTTAGACTAGGCTACCTGGCAGGAGCGGGAAGAAACCTTCTTCTCCCAGAAATCAACAATGGCACGTGCGATCTCGCTTGCGTGCGTCTCCAGCGCAAAATGTCCGGTGTCGAAGAAGCGGATATCCGCATTGGGAAGATCGCGCCGGAATGCTTCGGCGCCCGGAGGCAGGAAGAACGGATCGTTCTTGCCCCAGGTCGCCAGGAACGGCGGCTGATGTTTGGCGAAATAGGCGTGAAACTTCGGGTACAGCGCCACGTTGCTCGCATAATCGAGAAACAGGTCGAGCTGGATTTCGTCATTGCCCGGCCGCGCCAGAAGGGCGGAATCAAGCGCATAGGATTCAGGCGCAACCAGTTGCTGATCAGCGACACCCTCAACGTACTGCCATTTGGTGGTTTCCGGCGTGAGAAAGGCGCGAAGAGCTGCGCGGTTGGCCGTCGTCGGCTCGCGCCAATAGGCCTGGATCGGATTCCAGCCCTGGCTCAGGCCTTCTTCATAGGCATTGCCGTTTTGCGAGATAATCGCGGTGACACGATCGGGGCGTGATGCGGCGAGGCGAAAGCCGACCGGGGCGCCGTAGTCGAACACGTAAATGCCGTAACGCCTCACACCGATCTTGTCGGTGAATTGTTCGATTGTGTTCGCAAGATTGTCGAAGCTGTACTTGTACTTCGAGCCTTCCTTGGCGGTCGTGAAGCCGAATCCGGGAAGGTCCGGGGCAACGAGATGAAAGCGATCCGCCAGCGAGGGGATCAGATCTCGAAACATGTGCGAGGAGGTGGGGAAACCGTGAAGCAACAGCAGCGTCGGATGCTCCGGTTTGCCCGCCTCGCGATAGAACAGCTCGTGGTCGCCAACGGAGGCGGTGCGATAGCGGATCATCGGAGGAAACTCCAGGGGTTGGGGCTATGGCTTCTCATAACCCTTGAAACATCGTTTCAGAGGTTTCCCTGATTAATGCAAACTAGGTAACCTGTCAAATCATATTTTGAAGGTTACTAAACGTTAGGACGGCGCTGAATGCCGTTCGTCAGCCACCGTCTGCGCCGATTGCGGTCAGACCTCGAGCTTGTCCCCGCCCTTCAGATCAAGGATCTCACGCGCTTCATCCGAGGTCGCGACTTCAAGGCCGAGACCTTCGATGATCTTCCTGGCGAGCACCACCTGTTCGGCGTTCGACGCCGCCATTCGGCCCGGCGCCGCCCACAGCGAGTCTTCCAAGCCGACCCGGACATTGCCGCCCATCGCAGCCGCCATCGCCGCGATCGGCAATTGATTGCGCCCCGCCCCCAGCACCGACCAGACCATCTTGTCGCCGAACAGGCGATCGGCCGTGCGCTTCATGTGCAGCACGTCCTCGGGGTGCGCTCCGGTGCCGCCCTGCAAGCCGAACACGGTCTGCACGAACAGCGGCGGTTGCACCATGCCGCGCTCGAGGAAGTAGTTGAGATTGTAGAGATGGGCGGTGTCGTAGCACTCGAACTCAAACCGCGTGCCGGTTTCCGACAATGTCTTAAGGACATATTCGATGTCTTGGAAAGTATTGCGGAAAACGATGTCCTTGTTCTCGAGATGCTTGCGCTCCCAGTCGTGCTCGAATTTCTTGAAACGGTTGAGCATACCGAAAAAGGCGAAGTTCATTGAACCCATGTTCAGCGAAGCGACTTCCGGCTTATAGGTCGCGGCCGGGCGGACGCGCTCGTCCACGGTCATGGTCGGCGCACCGCCGGTGGTCAAGTTGATCACGCAGTTCGAGCGCTGTTTGATGACCTTGAGAAACGGCGCGAAGGCTTCCGGGCTTTGATCGGGTAGGCCGGTCTTCGGGTTGCGGGCGTGCAGATGCACGATCGCAGCACCCGCTTCGGCCGCCTCGACCGCGGCATCGGCGATTTCTTGAGGTGTCACCGGCAAGGCTTTCGACATCGAGGGCGTGTGGATCGCGCCGGTGACGGCACAGGTGATAATGACTTTACGGCTCATGGATTTGCCTTGGTTGTTGCAGGTGGAGGTTCAAGTGTTGTCGATTTGGGTCGTTTCGTGCCTGGCTTTGTGCGCGGCGAGCGCAGCAAGGCGTTCGTTCCGCCGCCCGGTCAGCGAGGCGATGCGCTCCGCCGTCGGTTGAAACGGCCATGCAGCGATCACGCGATCGACGTTCGGGCTCTCGTATACTTCAGGCCCGGCGGGGCTTGAGGCCAATTCCTTATAGAAGCCGGTATAGCGGGCACAGTAGTCCGCGATGCCGCCAGGCGCGTTGAGCTCGATGGTTTCGAACGGACCGAGGAACGACCAGCGCAAGCCGAGGCCGTCCTTGAGGGTGTGATCGAGATCCTGCGCAGAGATGTAGCCTTCGCCGACCAGGCGGAACGCTTCGGCGAGCAGCGCGCCCTGCAGGCGGTTGAGCACAAAGCCGTTGATCTCGCGATTGATTGTCACCGGCACCTGGCCGATTTCGCGATAGATGTTACGAGCGCGGTCGATGGCCTCGGGCGAGGTCCAGGGCGCTCCGCACAGTTCGACCAGCGGCACCAGATGTGGCGGGTTGACCGGGTGGCCGACCAGGCAGCGCGCCCGCCCTTCTAGCCGTTCGGTAAAGTGCGATGCGGGAAGCGCCGAGGTCGAAGATACCAGGAGTGCGTCTTTCGGCGCCATCTTGTCGAGCTGGGCAAAGATGCTGCGCTTGTCCTCGACTCTCTCCGGCCCGTTTTCCTGGATGAATTCGACATCCCGCACGGCCTCCTCGAGGTTTCCGGCAGCCGAAACCCGCGCCACCGCAGCGTCGGGATCAGTGGCGAGGCCATGGCGCGCCAGCGCGTGCAACTCGTCGCGGATCAGGCGAGGGGCGGACTTCAGGGTCGGGATATGCGGGTCGGTCACGCGCACGTTCCAGCCGGCGCGGGCAAAGATCGTGGCCCAGGCGCGTCCGATCAGGCCGGCGCCGACAATGGCGACCTTGCGTTCAATGCTTGCCATTTTTCTTTCTCACAATTTGTCCTCACAGCCAGAGTACCTTGCGTCGCAGATCGAGATCGTCGCGCAGGGCCTGCGACGGTCCCTGGTGAATAACCCGACCGCGTTCCAGTGCCAGCGTTGTATCGGACAGGGCGAGCGCCAGGTCGAGATGGTGATCGACGATGACGATGGCGACTTCCTTGCGCAAGCGGTCGAAGGTTTCGAACAGTTGCTCGACCACGGCGGGCGCCAGCCCCTCGAACGGCTCGTCGAGCAGCAATACCCGCACGTCACCCGACAGCGCCCGCGCTACCGCAACCATTTGCTGCTCGCCGCCGGAAAGATAATCCGCCGGCATATCGAGCCGCTCGCCGATCCGCGGGAAATATTCGTAGATGCGCTCGCGCGTCCAGTGCACGCCGTGGCCGGTCTGGCGTTTCAACCCGCCAAGTTCGAGATTTTGTTCGACGCTCATGCCGGCGAACAGGCCGCGGCCCTGCGGCACATAGCCGATGCCAAGCCGGGCATTTTGTGCGGATGAATTGCCGATCAGCTCGGTACCGGCGAGCGCGATCGATCCACCTGAAGCCGGCGCGATTCCGATCAGAGTTTTCAGCAGCGTCGATTTGCCGGCGCCGTTGCGGCCGAGCAGCGCGATGATCTCGTTCTCATGCAGCGTGAAGCCGACATCGTTGAGGATGTGGCTTTTGCCGTAGAACGTATTGACGTTTTCGGCTGTCAGCAGCGCGTTGAGGCGCGCGGCCGTCTCGCGTGGACGCGCCGCGACTTGCGCCGCACCCGAGCCGATATAGACTTCCTGTACCTTCGCGCTTCGCCGTGCGTCTTCCACGGTGCCGTCGAGCAGCACCTTTCCCTCATTCATCACGGTGACGTGGTCGGCGAGCTGGAATACCCGGTCGATGTCGTGTTCGACCAGAAGCACCGGCAGCTCGGCCGAGATGCGCTTGATGATGGCGCCTATCCGCTCGCGTTCGGCCGCGGCAAGTCCTGCCAGCGGCTCGTCCAGCAGCAGCACGCGCGGCGCGGTCGCAAGCGCGATCCCCATGTCGAGTAGGCGCTGACCGCCATAGGACAACAGGCCCGCTTCGGCTTTTTCGATGCCGGTCAGGCCAAGATAGCGGATGATGGCGTCGGTCTCGACATTGATCGAGGTGATCGAAAGCGCGGGCGTGAAGGGATCGAAACGCCTCCGGTGCCGCGCCTGCACGGCCAGGCGGATATTTTCTGCAACGCTCAAGGCTGGAAACAGATTGGTGATCTGGAATGAGCGGCCGATGCCGGCGCGCGCGATTTCTTCCGGCGCATGTCCGGCGATTCCCTCGCCCATCAACGACACTGTGCCTTCATCGGGCGGATAAAGCCCTGAGAGCAGATTGAACGCGGTGGTCTTGCCGGCGCCGTTGGGTCCGATCAGCGCGTGAAGCGTGCGGTCGACGATGGCAATATCGATGCCCTGAACCGCCCGGATGCCGCCAAAGTGTTTGACGATATGGCGGGCGGAAAGCACGGCACCATCGATGTGAGCCTTTGGCCGCAAAAATTCTGGCAAGGCATGCACCTCAACACGGCGTGCCGACATGGCGGCGTCTTCGACGATCTTCTTTCGAAACGGCGCCATCAGCCGCTCGGCGACGCCGACAAGCCCGGTCGGCGAAAATACGATGAAGGCGACGAACACGATTCCGAACCAGAACAGCCAGTTCTCGGTGTAGATCGAGAGGAATTCGCGAAACAGGATGAAGAACAGCGCGCCGAGCGCGGGGCCCAAAAAATTCCGCATGCCGCCGATCACGACCATCGCCAGCAAATCGCCGGAGAACGACACCGAGATCGGATCCGCAGAGGTCATGCGGTTCTGAAACAGCAAAAGAATGCCGGCGAGCCCGGTTAATCCGGCGGACAAAACGAAGGCGGCGAGCTTGTAACGATTCGTCGGAAGCCCAAGAAAGCGCGCGCGCTGTTCGTTCTCGCGGATCGCAACCAGCACGTGGCCGACGCTCGAATGATGAAAACGCCATAACAGCATCAAGACCAGGAACGCGATTGCCGCGACGAACCAGTAATAGGGGGTCGAGGATTCCAGGTTGAAGCCGAACAGCATCGGGCGCGTGATCCCGCCAAGCCCGTTCTCACCGCCGGTGACTTCGGTCCAGCGAAACGAAACCGCATAGAGCATCGCCGACAGCGCCAGTGTCAGCAGCGAGAAATAGACGCCGCGCCGCCTCAGGATCAGATAGCCGAACGCGGCCGCAATCACGGCTACGATCAGGGTACCCGCAATGGCGGGGCCGAAAAACGAATCGTGCATCCAGTTGCGCTGGACGATCGCGGCCGCATAGGCCGCGAGCCCAAACCAGGCGCCGTGGCCGAACGAGACCAGCCCGGTATAGCCGACCAGAATATTGAGCGCCATGCAGGCGGTCGCGAAGATCACGACTTCGGAAGCCGAGGTCATCGTGAGCCCGAGCGCAAGCAGGACCTGTGGCAGCGCGATCAGGGCAATCGCGGCGATCAGCAACGGAATGGGCAGGTTTTTCCACATGCTTGCCGCCTCACTCGAACCGCGTGATGCGCTCGCCGAACAGGCCGCGCGGCCGGAACAAGAGGACGAGCAGCATCAAAAGATAGATCGCTGCCGTGGAGGCCGCCGAATAGCCGACGCCGACCATGACGCCCTTGACGAGACCAACCAGGAGCGCCGCCGCCACCACGCCCCAGAACGATCCGAGCCCGCCGATCACCACCACCACGAAAGCCGGCGTGATGATTTCCTGGCCCATGGCGGGGTGGATCGAATAGATCGGCGCCAGCAACACGCCGGCGAGGCCCGCAAGCCCGATGCCGAGCGCGGCGACCGCGGACATATAGGGCTGCAGCGAAATGCCGAGCGCACCCACCATGTCGGGATTCTGCACGCCGGCGCGAACCACGCGGCCGAAGGGGGTTTTTTGCAACAGCAGCCAGAGGCCGGCGACGCAGGTCGCGGCGATGCACAGCAAGACCACGCGGTAGAATGAATAGATGAAACTGCCGATCGCGACCTGTCCACGCAGCCATGGCGGGATGGAATAGGACAAGGGCGGTGCGCCAAAAATCATCCGCAGCACCTGCTCGGCCACCATCGCCAGACCGAAGGTCATCAGCAGCGAGAGGATCGGGTCGGCGCGGTAGAAGCGGCGGAACAGCGTGCGCTCGATCACCATGCCAAGCAGCGCAACCGCAATGGGGGCTGCGACCAACGAGCCGCCGAAGCCGAGATATGGAGAGATCACCAGCGTCAGATAAGCCCCGATCGCGTAGAACGCGCCATGGGCGAGGTTGACGATGCCGCCAAGCGAGAAGATCAGCGACAGCCCGAGCGCGATCAGGAGATAGTAGACGCCGTCAAGCAGCCCGTTGAGGATTTGCTGCGTCAGCAACATGGCGGACATGGGTTGGCTTCCGCGAAGCGCGCGAGGACTGCGCGCCTCAAGAGTTAATAGACATCAACGGGCGATCCGGGTCGTCATTCCGGGATGGTCCGCTAGGACCAGACCTCAGATGCGCAATTGCGCATCGGGGAATCTCGAGGTTCTCTGATGTGCAAGAGCACATCATAGTTCGATACTTCGTATCGTTCCGGAACGACGCCTCAAATCAACTCGGGAACGCGCAGCTGTTCTCTTCCCTGGTTGCGGCGATCACTTCGAGATCCTCGTTCGGGCCCGGCACCGGCGGACTCGAGGTGAAGATGTCCCACTGGTTTTTGATCTTGTCGGCGGGAAGCGCGGTTACCGCATACATCTCGTGCATCAGTTGATGATCGGAAGCGCGGAAATAACCCTGACGCGTTTTGAGCACATCGTATTTCGCGCCCTTCTCGAAATGCTCGATGATCTTCGGCGAGTCCGTCGATTTGATCTCGTTGACGGTTTGCGCGACGATCTTGGTGGCGATGTAGTCGCCCCAGGCCTGGTTTTCCGGCGGCTTGTTGTATTTCTTGGTGAAGGCCGCGACGAAAGCCTTCGAACCGGGCGTTTCGAGAAGATGATGCCAGACCACCGGCCAGGTGCCGACGAAATTGCCCTTGCCGGCGGCCCAGGCCAGCGCCGTATCGAAGCCAAAGCCGCCGACCGGGAAGGTGAGGCCGAACTCGGCGTATTGTTTGAGGAAGTTGGTGATCTGGTTGCCGGCCAGATTGATCACCACGAGATCCGGCTTGGCGTCGCGGATTTTCAACAGATAGGCTGAGAAATCGGTGGCGTCGGTCGGTACCAGATCGTCGCCGGCGAAATTGCCGCCATTGGCCTCCATGAACCGCTTTGAGACTTTCAAGAGGTCGTGGCCAAACGCGTAATCCGCCGTCAGCGAGTACCACTTCTTGCCCGTGACCAGGCCGTCGCGCAGGAACGAGCGGCCGACGGTTTTGACATACATCGAATTCTGCGACTCGACGTGGAACATGTAGCGCTTGCAGTCCTTGCCGCGCAGCGCATCGGAATTGCCGCCGGTATTGATGAAGAGAATCTTGTTGCGCTCCGCGACCTGCGCAATGGTCAGGCACGAGGCAGACGAAATCTCGCCGATGATGCAGGCGACCTTGTCGCGCTCGATCATGCGCTCGGCCTTGGTGGAAGCGGTCTGCGGATTGACCGAATCTTCCTTCAGCAACTCGACCTTGCGTCCCATCATGCCGCCGGCGGCGTTGATTTCCTCGACCGCAAGATCGATCGCCATCACGGCATATTCGCCAAGCGGCCCAAGAAATCCGGTGCGTGGGGTCAGATGACCGATCCGGATCACGTCGGAAGTCTGGGCGCGCAAGATCGAGGGCGCGGAAATTCCCGAAACCAGAGCAATGCCGCCGGCGGTCTTCAACAGGCCGCGGCGCGTGAATCGATTTTGGTCTGACATCAGCCTTCTCCCTGCGTAGCGGCCGTGCGAGGCCCGCTTTCTTCTTTCCGTTGGGCCGCTCGCGTTCATTTCGAGAAGCGCGCTTGCTTCGGCTTGCCGTGATCTGTGATCACAGCTAGAGTTGCAAAAGAAAGTGGGCTTGTCGAGTCCTCCTCGCCCTCAAAGCCATCGCTGGAGACCACGCGTTGAATTTACCGGCGGCGCTCAACCTGGTCGAACCGCTCGACCGTCAGACGCTCGGTGAACGCGCCTATGCGCAACTCGCCGATCTCCTGATTTCCGGTCGCCTTGCGCCGGGCGAGCGATTGTCGCTGCGCACCGCGGCCGAGGTGCTTGGCGTCTCGATCATGCCGGTACGTGAAGCGGTATCGCGGCTCGTTGCCGACCGGGCGCTGGAAGTGATGCCGAACCGCGCGGTGCGCGTGCCGTTGATGTCGGTGGCGCAGTTCCGGGATTTGACCAAGGTGCGGATCGCGATCGAGGGCCATGCCGCAGCCCAGGCGGCGCTGCAACGAAACGATGACGATCTTGCTGCGATCGCGCGCGCCGAGGAGGCGATGCGAACCGAGAGCAGGAAGTCAAGGCCCGATCTGCCGCGCGCCGTCGAACTCAACAAGACGTTTCATTTTGCAGTTTACGAAGCCGCGCACTCGCCGATCCTGGTGGAAATCATCCGTGCGCTCTGGCTCAAGGCCGGCCCGGTCATAAATCTCGATTTGCGTGCCAACCCCGAACGGCTGGCGAAGGGCGATGCGATCCGTTTTCACGCCAACGTCCGCAAGGCAATTGCCGCGGGCGATCCGAAGGCGGCGCAGGGTGGCATCGCCGCCGACATCAGCGGCGCGGCAGAGGTCATTCGTTCGCGCGGCGGTCTTTCCACCTGACATTCTCGACGATAATTCGGAGCGATCATGAACCTCGACATCAAAGGCTTGCGCGTGCTGGTGACAGCAGGCGCCAACGGCATCGGGCTTGCGATTGCGCGGGCCTTCGTCCGCGAAGGCGCGCGGGTTCACACCTGCGACGTCGATGACGCGGCGCTGGCCGCGCTCGCCAACAGCGACCCCTCGATCACGCAGACCAAGTGCGATGTCTCCGACCGCCGTGCCGTGAAGCGACTGTTCGAGGAAGCGAGCGGAAACCTTCGCGGCCTCGATGTGCTGGTCAACAATGCCGGCGTCGCCGGGCCAACGTCGAAGGTCGAGGAAATGAATCCCGAAGACTGGGACCGCTGTCTCGACGTCTGTCTCACCGGGCAGTTCAACTGCGCGCGGCTCGCCGTGCCTCTGCTGCGCAAGAGTAAAAACGCTTCGATCGTCAACGTCTCCTCGGCCGCGGGCCGGCTTGGCTTTGCGATGCGAACGCCCTATGCGGCGGCGAAATGGGGCGTGATCGGCTTCACCAGATCGCTGTCGATCGAACTCGGTCCCGACAACATCCGCGTCAACGCGATCCTGCCCGGGCTCGTCTCGGGCGACCGGCAGCGGCGCGTGCTTGAGGCCAAGGCGCAGCGGCGCGGCATTTCCTACGCGGAGATGGAGCGCACCGCTTTTTCCTACACCTCGATCAAGGAATATGTGACGCCCGATCAACTCGCCGACCAGATCCTGTTCATGTGCAGCCCACGCGGCAAGACGATTTCAGGGCAGGCGATTTCGATCTGCGGCGATACCCAGATGCTCGGCTAGGGCTTAGTTCGTACCGCGAAAGGTGACAGCGATGCAACTATTTGCTCAATTACTTGCGCCCGGCC
>Ga0307475_10001423_pt1 | contig 14177 bp, 11 predicted proteins | sample atmos_gasesECM1C_FD_203317 | JGI IMG/M metagenome (GOLD analysis project Ga0307475, IMG submission 203317) | Hardwood forest soil microbial communities from Morgan-Monroe State Forest, Indiana, United States - atmos_gasesECM1C_515 | ecosystem: Environmental > Terrestrial > Soil > Temperate... | reverse complement strand
GCGCGCGAGCTGCATACCGAGGGCCGCCTCATCACGCTTTTTGGATGTGGCGGATTGAAAGATCGCACGAAACGGCCAGTGATGGGAGAAGTGACCGGACGGCTGAGCGACCTGACGATTCTTTCCGGCGACAATCCGCGCACGGAAGATCCGCTGAAAATCATCAGCGACATTGTCGTCGGTTTGCAGAAGACGGCGGGAAAATATCTGATCGAGCCTGATCGCGAAAAAGCCATCGGCACGGCCATGGATGAAGCGCGAGCGGGCGACATCGTGCTGCTGGCGGGAAAGGGCCACGAGAATTACCAGATTCTCGCGGACCGCACACTGGAGTTTGACGATCGCGAAGTGGCACGGCGCGCGCTTCGCGAGCGGGGTTTTGAAGGGCCGAGAAACGGCTCAGGGTTTGGCACCTAGCGCGCTTGTTCATTGGCAAGAAACGAGGGCGCTCGGGCCCCAGATAGGATGGGGCGGCCAAAAGCAAGCCTCTCACGAGGAGGAGCCCGCAAAACGTTGAAAACCGAACGTGCCGTGACGTATTGGACTAAGACCAACCCTTTGAGGAGTTTATGCGGTGGACGATTGCACAGGTGGCTGGCGCTTTGGGTACTCGGCCAGGACCGGGGCTCGACCCCATGGCCCGGCTGGCCGGCGTGTCGATTGATTCTCGCACGATTCGTGCCGGAGAACTGTTCGTGGCCATCCACGGACCGCGTCACGACGGACACGATCATGTGGCCGGTGCCCTGGAACTGGGAGCCCTGGCGGCAGTCGTGGCGGAAGCGCATCTCCCAAGGTTTGCGGGCTGGCTGGGCGACCGCTGCATGGCCGTGCCCGACACTTTCGAGGCGCTCAAGCAATTGGCGCGGGCTGTGCGCGAAGCGTGGGGCGGGAAAATTGCGGGCGTCACCGGCTCCGTCGGCAAGACTACCACGAAGGAAATTCTGGCAGCCTTGTTGGGCGCGAAGCTGCAGGTCCTGAAATCCGAAGGAAATTTGAATAACGAGTACGGGCTGCCGCTGACGCTGTTTCGGCTGGAAGAGACGCATCAAGCGGCGGTTCTGGAAATGGGGATGTCGCGCCGCGGAGAGCTGGCGCGGCTGGCGGCGATTGCGCGTCCGGACGTTGGGGTGGTGACCCGCGTTTCCCCGGCGCATTTGGAATTTTTCTCTTCCATCGATGAGATTGCTCTGGCGAAGCGCGAGTTGATTGAGGGGCTGAACGGCAGGACTTCCACGGCGGTGTTGAACGCTGACGATCCGCGCGTTGCGGCGTTTGGGCCTTACGCGCCGGGCCGTGTGCTGACGTACGGGATCGAAAAGCAGGCGTTTTTCATGGCGGCGGAGATTGAAGACCGCGGTGCCCTGGGATCGGCTTTCGATTATGTAAGTCCCGAAGGCCGCGTGCGTTTGGAGCTGACCGTTCCGGGGCGGCATGCGGTTCGAAACGCGCTGGCGGCGTTGGCGGCTGCGAGCGTTTGGGGAATCGGCGCGGCCGAGGCGCAGAGCGTGTTCAACACGCTGCGCGCTCCGGCGATGCGCGGAGAGCTTCTGCGGTTTTCGAATGGTGCGGCGCTGATTAATGACAGCTACAACTCGAGCCCGGCCGCGCTCGAGGCCATGACGGAATTGCTTGCGGCAACGCCCAATTTCCACCGGCGAATCCTTGTCGCCGGCGAGATGCGCGAGCTGGGAAGCGCCTCGAGGGAGTTGCATCGCGAAGCCGGCCAGTTTGCCGCGAAAACCGGTAAAGTGGACTGGGTCATCGGCGTGGCCGGTGACGCTTCCGAAATTGTGGAGGGAGCCGTGACTGCAGGTTTGCCGCGAGGGCGAACTAGGTTCTTCGCGACCCCCCCGGAAGCCGCCCAGTTCCTGGAAACCTTGGTTGCTCCCGGCGACCTGCTGCTGGTAAAGGGTTCGCGCGGAGTGAAGATGGAGCAGATCGTGGACGCGCTGATCGCCCGACACGCGGCGTCCGGAGAGTTCTCGCGTCAGGAGGTGCGACACTAAGATGCTTTACTACCTCCTCGTCGAGGTTCTACGACGGTACTTCAGCCCGCTCAACGTGTTTCGTTACATCACGGTTCGAACCGTCTACGCGAGCTTGACCGCAATGTTTCTCGCGCTCGTTTTCGGGCCGTGGCTGATTCGCCGCCTGCGCGAGCTCCAAATCGGACAGTACATCCGCGAAGAAGGGCCGCAGCAGCATCAGAAGAAAGCGGGCACGCCAACGATGGGCGGCGTGCTGATCGTGTTGTCAACCGCAATTCCGGCGTTGCTCTGGGCCGACCTGACGAATCCCTTCATCTTGATCGCGCTCTTTGCACTGGGCGGATTCGCGATCATCGGCTTCATCGATGACTACGCCAAGGTCTCGAAGCGGCAGAACCTGGGCCTCACGGCGAAGAAAAAAATCTATTTCCAGATCTTGGTCAGCCTCGTTGTAGGTGTCTCGCTGCTCGTTTTGCTGACGCGCGGCTTCTATTCGACGCAACTGGTAATTCCCTTTGCGAAGCGGATTCACCCGGACCTGGTGATTCATTCCTTGATGACCACCCCGCATTGGTGGCCACTTGCGTTTGTTCCATTCCTCATTTTTGTCGGCGTCGTGATTGTCGGATCGTCGAATGCGGTGAATCTGACCGATGGTCTGGACGGGCTCGCGATTGGCTGCACGGTCATTGCCGCTGGGGCTCTCACCCTCCTTACCTACGTCAGCAGTAATTTTCGCTGGGCCACGTATCTCGATATTCAATACATCCCCAAAGTCGGCGAGCTCACCGTATTTTGCGGGGCGCTGGTAGGCGCGTCGCTGGGGTTCCTCTGGTACAACGCGCATCCGGCGGAAGTTTTCATGGGAGACGTTGGCTCGTTGTCGCTCGGGGGGACCCTCGGAACCATCGCCGTCATCATCAAGCAAGAGATATTGCTTTTTTTCGTTGGCGGAATATTTGTCGTGGAAGCGCTCTCGGTCATTTTGCAGGTGGGTTCGTTCAAGCTGCGCGGCAAGCGCATTTTCCGCATGGCGCCGATTCATCACCATTTCGAATTGCTGGGCTGGAGCGAGTCGAAGGTGATCGTCCGCTTCTGGATTGCCGCCCTGGTGTTTGCGCTGTTTGCGCTGACGACTTTGAAATTGAGGTAGGAATATCGGGATTCGAAATGTCCGCGTCCATCGAACTCCGGAACAAGCGCGTGCTCGTCGTGGGCCTGGCCAGGACGGGAGTAGCTACCGCGTTGTTTTGCGCCGCACGCGGCGCGCCCGTGACGGCGACGGACACCCGCACCGAGAGCGAGCTCGGTGCCGCCGTCGGGGAGTTGCGAAAGGCCGGAGTTGCTCTGGAGCTTGGCGGCCATCGCCAGCAATTGATTCAGGGCGCGGATTTGATCATTCCCAGCCCGGGGGTGCCCGCCGACGCGCCGCTCTTGCAATCTGCCCGCTCGAAAGGCGTCACCATTTGGAGCGAGATCGAGCTGGCCAGCCGTTTTCTGAAGGGTCGGCTCATCGGGATTACCGGATCGAACGGGAAAACGACGACAACTTCGTTGATTGAGCACATCCTGAAGACCGCCGGGTTCTCCACGATTCTGGCGGGCAACATTGGCACGCCCTTGATTTCGTACGTGGAAAAGACCAACGAAAAGACGATCAGCGTTGCCGAGCTGAGCAGTTTTCAACTGGAACTCATCGAGAGATTTCGCCCAAACATCAGCGTTTTCCTGAACCTCACGCCCGATCATCTCGACCGTCATCACACGCTCGAAAGTTATGGCGCTGCCAAGGCCCGAATCTTCGAGAACCAGACGGAAGCGGACAGCGCCGTGCTGAATGCAGATGATCCCGGCACGACGCCGTATGCTCCCGCAAAACCGCAAGTGTTTTGGTTCAGCCGGAAGCAGCGCGTCGCCGAGGGCGCTTTCGTGAAGGAAAACGAAATCCTGTTTCGCCGCGAGGGGGTAGAAGAAAAGGTTTTGAGGCTCGCGGATATTCCGCTGGCCGGGGCGCACAACGTGGAAAACGTGCTCGCTGCCCTGGCGGCGACGCGCCTTGCGGGCGCAGAGACTGCGGCCATCGCAAAAGGTGTGCGCTCGTTCGCGGGAGTCGAGCATCGCTTGGAATTCGTCGCGGAAATCGGCGGCGTGCGTTTTTACAACGATTCGAAAGCTACCAACGTGGACGCCACACGGAAAGCGCTCGACGCTTTTCCCGGGCGCATCCTGATCATTTTGGGCGGCAAGGACAAAGGCAGCGACTACACGGTGCTCGAGACGCCCCTGCGGGAAAAAGCCATCCTCGCGCTTTTGATTGGCGCTGCGGCCAGCAAAATCGAAAAGCAAATTGCGGGAAGCGTGGCGATCGAGCAAGCCGGGACCATCGAGCGCGCGGTCGAAACAGCGGCCCACGCCGCTCGTCCCGGAGACGTTGTCTTGCTCGCGCCCGCCTGCGCTAGTTTCGACCAATTTCAAAACTATGAGCACCGCGGCCGCGTGTTCAAGGAGCTTGTGCGTCAGCTCGAGCGGCAGGCTGCGAGCACAACTTCAGGAGGGCGGTGAGCCAATATGTCGAGGCGTCCGGACAGCGACCGCTGGCTTTTTGGTGTGACGCTTGCGCTCTGTCTATTTGGTGCGGTGATGATCCTGAGCGCATCAGCCGTGACCGCCGCGCAGTTGTACGGACACTCGTACATTTTTCTGGTACGACAGGCGGCCTGGCTTTGCATTGGCCTTTTAGGAATGTTCGCTTTGATGCGTACGGACTATCACAAACTGCGTCAGCCTGCCGTGATTTACCCGGTGCTGTGCATCGTTTTGCTGATGCTCGTCAGCGCCTTTTTTCTCGATCGCTCCCACGCCACGCATCGCTGGATCCGATTTGGCCCCGTGGGAATCCAGCCGTCGGAGCTCGCAAAACTCGCGGTCATTCTTTACTTGGCATGGTTTTTGGATCAGAACAGACACGGCAAAGATGCCATGGAGTTTTGCAAAGAAGATTTCCTGCACACGGTTCTGCCGGCCCTCGCGCCGGTATTGGTTTGCGCGGGACTAATTCTCGCGCAGCCTGACCTGGGAACCTCCGTGGACATTCTGCTGTTTGCAACCACCGTTCTTTTTGTTGCGGGACTTTCCTGGAAGTGGATTGCCACGGGTGTCGCGGTCGCGCTGCCTGCTCTTTATCTCCTGATCACCCTCGCTCCTTATCGCATGGCGCGCTTCCTGTCATTTTGGGACCCCGGCTCCGATCCGCAAGGCACTGGCTTCCAACTGAGACAATCGCTGATTGCCGTAGGTTCGGGTGGATTGACCGGCGTCGGTTTGATGGAAAGCAAACAGAAGCTTTTCTATCTTCCCGAGGCGCACACGGATTTCATCTACGCGGTGATTTGCGAGGAGCTCGGCTTTATCGGCGCGGTACTCGTGATCGCGCTGTTTGTCGTTTACGGAAGGCGCGGCATTCGCGCGGCTTTCGCGGCGCCGGACGCGTTTGGTTGTTTGCTTGCCCTGGGCATCACCACCATGGTGTTGTGGCAGGCGCTGATCAACTTCGCGGTGGTTTTGGGAATGGTTCCGACCAAGGGCATTCCCCTGCCGTTCATTAGCTATGGCGGCTCGAGTTTGCTGGTGATGCTGCTGGGCACCGGCGTGCTGCTCAATATTTCGCAGCAAGCTGCGGAAGCTTGAGGAGCGGGCGCATCACGTGAAACTGCTGATCGCAGGCGGCGGCACTGGCGGACATGTTTTCCCGGCGCTGGCCATTGCCCGCGAATGGCTCGCCCGGGGGAAAGAGAGAGAAGTGGTGCTAGTGGGAACCGAGCGCGGGATGGAGAGGAAGCTGGTGCCGCAGGCGGGCTTGCCCCTGGAAACACTGCGTGTGGCGGGACTGAAGGGCAAGGGCGGGGCGACCCTGTTGAGAAACTTGACCATGCTGGTTCCGGCTATGTTTGACGCCAGGCGCGTGTTACGCAAGCACAAACCCGTCGCGGCGTTTGGAGTCGGCGGCTACGCCGCGGGACCGATGTTGCTGGCCACGTGGCTCGGCAACGTGCCGAACATTATTTTTGAGCCAAACGCGGAGCCGGGCCTGACGAACAAGCTTCTCGCGCGACTCTCGAAGCGCATTGCCACCGGCTATGAAATTTCTGCACGGACGTGGGGAAACAAAGCCGTGGTTACCGGTTGTCCGGTGCGTTCGGAGTTCTTTTCGATTGCGCCGCGAAAGCCGGGGAATCCCCTGCGTTTGCTGATCACCGGCGGCAGCCAGGGCGCGCTGCCAATTAATCGTGCATTTGTGGATTCCATGGACCGCCTTGCCACGCGAAAAAACCAGCTGAGCATCGTGCATCAAACCGGCGAACGCGACTATGACGCGGTCCGCACCGCCTACGCGCGCCGCGAAATCCTCGCTGAAGTGCTGCCGTTTATGACGAACATGCCCGAGCGCTTCAACTGGGCGGACATTATTGTTTGCCGCGCCGGGGCCATTACCGCTGCGGAAGTTGCCGCCGCAGGCCGCGCCGGGATCTTCATTCCGTTTGGTAAGGCCACCGACAGCCATCAATTGCGCAACGCGCAGGAAATGGCGCGTGCCGGCGCAGGACGCCTCATTACCGAGCCCGAACTGACTGCCGAAAAACTGACCACCGAGATTTTCTCGTTTCTAGACCAGCCCCAGGAAATCGAAAAGCTTTCTTCCAACGCGCGCGCATTAGCCCGCCCTCATGCCACCGAGGAAATCGTCAATTTGATTGAAGAGGCCGCGAACGTGCAAGGTAACGGATGAGGGCAAATCCATGATGGTCTCCTTTCGCAATTTCCAACGCATTCATCTCGTCGGCATCGGAGGTATCGGCATGAGCGGCATTGCCGAAGTCCTTCTGACATTGGGCTACTCTGTTTCCGGGTCCGACCTAAGGCTTTCGACCATCACGGAACGGCTGCAAAAGCTGGGCGCAACCATTTACGAGGGCCACCAGGCGTCGAACGCGGATGGCGCTCACGTGGTGGTGACTTCGTCCGCCGTGAAGCCAGACAATCCGGAAGTCATCGAAGCGCACAATAGGAAAATTCCCGTGATCCCGCGCGCAGAGATGCTCGCGGAATTGATGCGCTTGAAATACGGCATCGCTGTCGCCGGAGCGCATGGCAAGACCACCACGACCTCGATGGTCGCTTCCGTCCTTGCCGCAGCGCATCTCGATCCAACATTCGTGATTGGCGGACGCGTCAACCAAGCGGGAACCACCGCCCGTTTGGGCAAAGGCGACTATTTTGTCGTGGAGGCCGACGAAAGCGACCGCAGTTTCCTCATGCTCGCGCCCGTCGTTGCCGTGGTGACGACCATCGATCGTGAGCATCTCGACCAGTACAGTTCGCTCGAGGACGTTCAAGACGCTTTCACTCAGTTTGTGAATCGCGTACCGTTTCATGGCGCGGCCATTCTGTCGATCGACGAGCCCAACGTCCAGGCCATCATTCCCGGCGTGAAACGCCCCATCATCACTTACGGAACCTCCAGCCAGGCTGATCTGGTCATTAGCGATGTAAAACTCGAGGGTCTAGCGAGCCAGTTCAGGCTTACTTATAAAGGCGATGATTTGGGCATCTTCCGCCTGTCCCATCCACCGGGGATGCACAACGTGCGCAATGCCGCCGCCGCCGCCGCGGTAGCCCTCTATCTCAACGTGGCCTCCGACCTGATTCGCGAAGGCCTTGCAAAATTCGCCGGTGTTGGCCGCCGCTTCGATATCAAGGGCATCGTGAACGACATCACGGTTATCGACGATTACGGGCATCACCCCGCCGAAATCCGCGCAACGCTCGACGCCGCCCGCGGCTGCAAGTTCAATCGCCTGCTGGTGCTTTTCCAGCCGCATCGCTTCACGCGTACGCAGCATCTTTGGGACGAATTCTGCCGGGCCTTCAATCAAGCCGACGTTGTGGTTTTGACCGACATTTACCCGGCCAGCGAAGCGCCCATCCCGGGCGTGACCAGCGAGGGTCTCGCCAATGCCATTCGCGGCGCCGGCCACAAAAACGTTCACTACTGCCGCTCCCTCCAGGAGGCCACCGAGTATCTGTTAACGCAGGCCCGCCCCGGCGACGCCATTTTGACCATCGGCGCCGGTAGCGTCAGCCGCGCCAGCAGCGATTTCATCACCCTGCTGGAGGCAGAGCGCCCGGCGCAGCATGCGCGTTAGCGATCTCAAACTACGCGGGCATTTCGCGGAGCTCGGCGTCGATTTGCGTCATGGCGCAAAGCTATCCGAATTGACTTCCCTCGGCATCGGCGGAACGACCGACGTGTTCCGCATCACGAAACACGAAAGCATTCCCGATTTGCTGCGTCTTCTGGACACGAACCACATTCCCCACAAGTTTCTTGGCGGCGGGTCAAACCTGTTGGTCGATGATGGCGAGTTGCCTTGGGTGGTTTTGCAACTCGTCCCGCCCGAGCCCGACGTCATTTTGGAAGGCAATCTGGCTCACGTCGACGCCGCGGCGGACCTGGGCCGCACCGTCACCTTTTGCGCTAAGCGTGACCTCGGCGGCATGGAAGGCTTGATTGGAGTTCCCGGCACGGTCGGCGGAGCGCTGCGCATGAATGCCGGCGCCTACGGGATGCAAATCGGCACCTACGTCCGCGAAGTGAAGCTCTACCGGGCGGCCACCCGGAAAATCGAAACCCTCCGGGGGCATCAAATTTCTTTCGAATATCGCCACACTTCGTTTGCGGCTGATGATATGATGCTCGCAGTGATATTGGAACTACCCTCCAAACCGTACAACGAAATTCTAAAAGGCATTCGTATCTGCAACGAAAAAAGGCGCTCCAGTCAGCCGCTTGGGCAAAAAAGTGCCGGCTGCATCTTCAAAAACCCGCCAGGCGCCTCCGCGGGCCGCATGATTGATGAGCTCGGGCTCAAGGGGCTTTCGATAGGCGATGCCCGGGTCAGCGACCGCCATGCCAATTTTTTTGTGAATGCCGGTCAGGCCTCCGCAAAGGACATGCAGGCGCTCGTCGGCGATGTGCGCGAGCGTGTCCAGAAAGCTTATGGGGTGGCTTTGGAAAACGAGGTGGTCGTTTGGAACGCCTGAAGCCCATGCAACGGAACGCAACCGCGGCGGCGGAGGCCAGCGAGCGTTACCGGCCCGAGCTGATTGCCGACGATGAGCCGCGTTATCTGCGCCGCCAAAAGCCCGTTGAAATTCGGCGCAAGAAGCTGGGCGGCCGTGGCTGGACGTTCTATCGCCGCGTCCTGATTTTCACCGCTACAAGTGCGGCTATGACCCTCGGTGCGTATTATGGGACAACATTTCTTCTTTATTCGCCGTCCATGCTGTTGACGAAGCCCGAGCAGATTGAGCTGACCGGCAATCACGTCGTTACTCGCGAAGCCGTATTGAAGCAATTCGTGGAAGATCGGAATCACAGCGTTTTGCGCGTTTCGCTGGATCTCCGCCGAAGCCAGCTCGAGCAAATTCCCTGGGTCGAGTCTGCGACCATCGAGCGCATTCTACCGAATCGCATTCGCATCGAGCTCATCGAACGCACCCCCATCGCTTTTGTGCGCAATGGCAACGAAGTGGCGCTGATTGACGCCCACGGCGTGATCCTCGATCGTCCGCGCGACGCGGATTTCCAATTCCCGATCGTGACCGCCGGCGTTTCAGAGGACTGGCCTCGCGATCAGCGCGAAAAGCGTATGCAGCTGTATCAGGAATTCATGAAGGGTATCGAACTGGTGCGTGGCGGTTCGTCTCAAAATGTCAGCGAAGTGGATCTCTCCGTTCCCAAAGACGTGCGCGTGGTCATGACCGGATTGGCTAGCCCGAGCGATCCGCAGGCGGTCACGGTGCACTTCGGCTCCAGCGATTTCTCCAGCAAGTACAAGATGCTCGTGGACAATTTTGCCCAGTGGCAAGCCCACACTGGGCGTGTCCAATCCATCGATTTGCAGTATGCGCGGCAAGTGGTCGTGAATCCGGACACCAGCGCCGGAACGGTGGCCACAAAAACAAAATAGTTTTTGTCCCAGGAGCGGCGGATTGGTGAAGAAAGACAAATACCTCGTTGGGTTGGACATTGGCAGCACAAAAACCTCCATCCTCATTGCCGAAATCGAAGGCGAGTTCGTAAGGTTTCTGGCGCTCGGAGCAGCCGAATCCAAAGGTTTGCGCAAGGGTCTCATCGTGAATCTCGATTCCACGGTGAGTTCGATCCGCCGCGCCGTGGAAGAAGCCGAAGGTGTGGCCAATGTGCCCGTGGAAGAGGCGCTTATCGGCGTGGCGGGAAACCACGTGCGCGGCGTAAACAGCCGCGGCGGCATTGCCCTTGGCCCCCGCCCGCGCGACATCGAAAGGGAAGACGTGCGTCGCGCTGTCGATGCGGCCCGCAGCATTTCTCTCCCCGAGGACCGCGAAGTCTTGCACGTCCTTCCGCACGAATTCATTGTCGATGCCCAGGACAGCATTCGCGACCCCATCGGGATGGTTGGCCAACGGCTGGTGGCCAACGTCTACGTGGTCACTTCCTCGATTGCCGCGTCGCAGAATCTTGTTACCGCGGCGAATAAAGCGGGTATTCTCATCAGCGATACGGTGCTCGAGCCGCTGGCCTCCGCCGAAGCCTGTCTGACGCAGGACGAGCGCGACCTCGGTTGCTGCTTGCTGGATATCGGGGGCGGCACCACGGAAATCATCGCCTATGGCGGCGGAGTAGTTCGTCACATCGGCGTGGTTCCGATTGGCGGCGACCATTTCACCAACGATCTTGCCGTCGGCTTGCGCACGCCCATTCCTGAGGCCGAGCGTATCAAGCGCCGTCACGGCTGGGCCGCTTCTTCTTTCATCAAGGATAACGGCGCGATTGAGATTGCCAGCGTTGGCGACCGCCCGCCTCGCGCGATTTTCCCGCACATGCTGACCGACATCATCGAACCCCGCGCCATGGAATTGCTCTCGCTCATTCGCGACGATCTCCAGCGCGCTGGCCTGGATGGGCAGATTCCCGCTGGATTCATTCTCGCCGGCGGCGGCGCGCGTTTGCGAGGCCTCGATGAGATCATCGAGCAATCGTTCCGCTTGCCGGTGCGCATCGCGGAGCCCAAGGGTTTGGCGGACCTCCCGGAACAGGTAGCCGAACCGGAGTACGCCACGGTTGTAGGACTGGTGCTTTCCGGCGCGAAGGCGCGCCGGTCCGGTCCGCATCGCCCGGGGACCCTGGTATCCAAACTGAAAGCCATGTTCGCGGGTGCCTCGTGACCCTGCCCGCTGGGCGCAGCGAATCTGGAGGAGGCCGACAAATATGATGGGAAGAGACGCGGGAATTCGCATGAGTTTCAGCGAGGAATTGCAACCGGCGAAAATCAAAGTCATCGGGGTGGGCGGAGGCGGATGCAACGCTGTGAACCGCATGATTCGCGCCAAGCTGGAAGGCGTCGAGTTCATTGCCGCGAACACCGACCTGCAGGCGCTGAAGCTCTCGCAGGCGCCCATAAAGCTGCAGCTCGGCGCCAAGCTCACTAAGGGACTCGGCGCGGGCGCTAATCCCGAGGTTGGCCGCAAGGCTGCGCTCGAGGACACGGAAAAAATCATCGAAGCACTCGAAGGCGCGGACATGATTTTCATCACCTCGGGCCTCGGCGGCGGCACCGGCAGCGGAGCCGCGCCAGTGGTCGCTTCGCTCGCGAGCGAATTGGGCGCGCTGAGTGTAGCCGTGGTCACAAAACCGTTCCTCTTCGAAGGCAAGCGCCGCATGATGCAGGCTGAGCAGGCGCTCCAGGAATTGATCGGCGCCGTAGACACGGTCATCGTGATTCCCAACGAGCGCCTGATGGACACCGTCGAGCGCGGCACCAGCTTCTTTGACGCGTTCCGCATCGCCGACGACATTCTTCGCCAGGCCGTGCAGGGCATCTCCGACATCATCACCGTGCCTGGCATCATCAATCGCGACTTTGCCGACGTGAAAGCCATCATGCATGGTCAGGGTTACGCGGTGATGGGCACGGCCGTGGGCACCGGCTCGAATCGCGCCATTGACGCCGCCAACCGCGCCATCGCGAGTCCGCTCCTGGAAGACAATTCCATCCAGGGCGCGCAGGGAATCCTCATCAACATTTCCGGCAGCTCCAGCCTGACGCTCCACGAGGTTCACGAGGCCTCGACGGTCATTCAAAAAGCGGCGCACGAGAACGCCAACATCATTTTTGGCGCCGTCCAGGACGACACCATGAAGGACTCCGTCAAAATCACCGTGATCGCCGCGGGCTTCAAGGAAGCCAACAAGAAGAACGTCCTCCCGAAGCAGTCTTTCCTGCCCAAGACCTGGAAAGCGGGACGCGAAATGATGGAGCCTCAGATGCAGCCCGCGAACGTCGTGCAACAGGTCCAGCACAACGTGCGCGAAGTCAACCCGGAGATTCCTGCCGACGACTTGGACGTTCCCACATTTCTGCGCCGGCAGGCGCAAAAAGCTTGACGCCGCGCCGCCCGGCGCGGTAAGCCGGACGCGTTGAAGTGCCGCGGCTCGACGCCGCTGTGGGTTTTTCCCTCCCGCTTGTTCCTTCCCAGGGCCGATCCATGGTGCCCGCGGATGTAGTACCACTGGCGTCTTGCCGGCCTTTACTGTAGGCCGGATAGCTGTTCGGTGAGCTTTCGAACTTCAACCTCAAATGCGCGGTGGTCGCGGCTGGAGTAGCGAAGCACGGTGCCGAGGCCTGAGTGAAATTCGACGGCGCCGGTCTTCTTTGCGACCTTGGCGATGTTGGAATGCGTGATGCCTGCTCCGGGGAGGATCAGGATTCTTTCCCGCGCCGCCGCGATGAGTTCCGCCAGTTTCGCGGATCCTTCGAGGGCCGTTTTCGCACCCGCGGAAGTGAGAATCCGGGCAGCGCCGGTCTGAATCACCTCTTCCAACGCTGTTGGCAAATCGGCGCACTCATCGAAGGCACGGTGAAACGTCACCGGCAAAGGCCGCGCGAGATCGACGAGCCTTCGCGTTCGGCCGACATCCATTTTGAAACCTTTTTGCAAGATCCCCAGTACCACGCCATCCATGCCGCATTCGGTGGCAACGCCAATCGAGCGTTCCATTTCCGCAAACTCCGCCGAACTATAAACGAAGTCTCCGGCACGCGGCCGAATCATCGAATAGACCGGGATATGCACCTTTTGACGGACGCTACGCAGCAATTCGCGGCTTGGCGTCAACCCGCCAACCGACAAGTCGACGCACAGTTCAACGCGGTTGCCTCCTCCCCGTTCCGCCGCAATGGCTTTCTCCACCCCGTCCACACTGATTTCGAGCAAGTATTTTCCGTTCATCTTAGTCTGATGAGTCTTTAGTCTGCAAAACAGCAGAACCGAGCTTGCACCAGGAGGCCAGCATACAACTTCCGCCCGGTTGGATCCTCACGCGCAAGCACGTGGAAAAATTAAGAGACCACTCTTTTCCTCTGGACCACTCTCGGGCGACAAACTTTAGTTCACGGATGCAAATGTGTGAGCGTGCTCTGCGCCCAATTCCAGGAGATGCCGAGCAACGCGGCCATGTTCCAGCCCCACAGGAACAGGCGCATCTCTTTCGGAAGATACTTGCGATCCTTCCAAAGCAGAGTGGCGTCCAGCACAAACCAGATGGCGCCAAGCGCGAGAAATCCCGTCACGATCCAATCATGAAAGTAGAGCCGCACCAGCAATGTCTCAACGCCAAGAAACGAGGCGATCAAGAATTTCGCCGGTACGCGGCCGATGACCGTGGCTGTGGTTTTCCGGCCGCTCAAGTGGTCTGGCTCGATGTCCATGACTTCGCCAAACACATGCGAGTGCATCGCGAACAGCGCCCCGAACAAAAACGTCTGCCACGGCAGTTGCGGTACGTTGTTCAGCCAACTACTCAGGACAAACACCAGCAAGTAGCTCGCCTGAATCAGCACGTCGAAAGGGGGATTACCTTTCCACCCGAAGCGTGGCGCGTTGTAGATTCCGACTGCCAAGAGCAGAGTTCCGTACCACCCCAAGATCCGCGGACCGACGAGCGGATAAAACGCTGCCAGGAAGGGAAGCTGCGCCACGACGATTTGCCACTTCAAGGCCGCAAGCTGCTCGCGTGCGCCCCGCGAGCCAAACATATACGTTCCTTTGCGTGGATTTAGCCGATCGGCCTCGGCGTCGGCCAGG